>Ga0070693_100001101_pt1 | contig 12140 bp, 1 predicted proteins | sample KBSK1103metaG_FD_65472 | JGI IMG/M metagenome (GOLD analysis project Ga0070693, IMG submission 65472) | Corn, switchgrass and miscanthus rhizosphere microbial communities from Kellogg Biological Station, Michigan, USA - KBS K1-10-3 metaG | ecosystem: Host-associated > Plants > Roots >...
GTGCGCGCGAGGTCGCTGACCTTACCGAAGCTCGCGTAGTAGCCATCGCGCTCGCCGGTGAGGAGCACGTGCAGCGCGTGGTGGAAGTCGTCGCTCCACTGGGAGTCGAAGCCGAGACCGAGCTGCGCCTTGGGCGTGATGACGCGCGGGTCGTTGAGGTCGCTCTCGGCGATGGTCCAGATGCGGCGGCCGAGGCGCTCGGCGCAGTCGCGCACGGCGGTGGTGAGGTCCTGCAGGAACGGCTCGGCGGAGTGATCGACGATGGCGTGCACGGCATCGACGCGCAGGCCGTCGATGTGAAACTCGTCGACCCACTGCAGGGCGTTGTGGATGAAGAACCAGCGTACGTCGTCGCTGTGCGGGCCGTCGAAGTTGAGGGCGAGCCCCCACGGAGTTTTGTAGCGGTCGGTGAAGTACGGCCCGAACTGCGAGAGGTAGTTCCCCTCGGGGCCCAGGTGGTTGTAGACGACGTCGATGAAGACGGCGAGACCGCGCGCGTGGGCGGCGTCGACGAGGCGCTCGAGCGCGCGCGGTCCGCCGTAGCTGGCTTGGGCCGCGCCGACGTAGACGCCGTCGTAGCCCCAATTCCTCTCGCCCGGAAATTGCCCGATGGGCATGAGCTCGATGGCGGTGATGCCGAGCTCGCGGAGCGCATCGAGCTTGGCGATGACGGCGTCGAAGGTGCCCTCGGCGGTGAAGGTGCCGACGTGGAGCTCGTACATGACGAGGTCCTCGAGTGCGACGCCGCGCCAGTGCTGGTCGTGCCACTCGAAGTCTCGCGCTACGACTTCGGACGGCCCATGCACCCCCTCCGGCTGCAGGCGCGAGGCAGGGTCGGGACGGTCGGTGCCGTTGACGGTGTAGAAGTAGCGCGTGCCCTCTTGGCAATCGACGGTGGCGCTGTGGTAGCCGTTCGCATCCTTCGCCATCGCCACCCGCCGCTCCCCCGGCGCGACGATGTGGAGCTCGACGTTGTCGACGAACGGCGCCCAGACGCGAAACTCGCAGCGATCGCGCGCGACGAGCGTCGCGCCCAGCGGCCCCCTCATGCTCGGCGGGGGTTATAGCGGATTTGGTGCCGGGGGGTTGAACAACCCTTTGTCCGCAACCGGCATCAGCTACGAGTCCTCTTCGGCTTCCTCTTCTCCGCGATCAGCGGATTGCAGCCATCTCTGAAAAAGCTCGCTCAGGACTTCTCGCTTGTCGGATCCCATCGAACGATTCGCGATATTGAGAATGACCTGTGCCGGGTTCATCTCGGGGATCATGCCTGGAAATCCCCGCAGAACTGGCCGCCCTTCCAAGATGTACTTCCCCTCCGGATCGTGAGCAACAGTCCAAGTCAGTTCAGGGATACTCTTTTCTAATGCGCTACTGAAGATCGCCGCCATCTTCTCGATTAGATCGAGAGTCTTCATATCGTATCTGTACTCGTCGGAAAGCGATTTCCGACCCCGACCTTTTCGCTGTCTTCTCACCGTAGACCGGCGCGATAGGAAGTGATCCCACACGATGTCCAGCGCTGCCGGCTCCCCGATTCGTTCCTCATCAAGGTCGATTTCTCGAATCAGCTCTTTGCCCAATTCCCGTTGCTTCTCGAGATACGGCGGCAACGCTGCGAGTCGATTTGATTGCTCGTTGATATGCGAGAAAGGATCGACTAGATCGCGCACGCGGGTGTCGAGCCGTTGCTCCTCTTCCGGCGAACGTTTCAGCCATCGGTCAAACACGCTCACTACTCATCACCTATCCTCCGCTGCATGCCTGGCAACACACTAAATTTAGGCGAGAGAACTTGCCAGGCCGGCATCACCGGCTGGAAGTTGACGACGTTAATGCCTGCCTCTGTCAGATTTCCGATTACGCTCGGCGTCGCCCCGCGCATCAGATACCATGTGCTGCCGGATAGATATCCCTGTTGTATCGCGGCCTCATCCCAGAATGCCTGCGATGGATAGGACTTGAGGAAACCGTTTTTCATTTCCAACGCCGTCAAATTACCCGAGGAATCCGTCTCCACGCCGTCGAAGGTTCGCCAACGTCCATTGATCGATTTCGACACCATCTTTCCTCGCGCATTGGGTGCCTTTGCGCGCACTTGTAGTTCCGCATCCGGGGCAATCTTTTCAAGAGCTGTTTCGCCAAGCTCACCAAGCTCAGCAGAAGATGCATCGGCCAGCTGTGCTTCACGAATTGCCGCCATCGCTCTAAGCGAGCCTGCCTCCTGATAGGCCTGCGAGAATCGGAATCCGCCTACGGCAAGTGCGCCTAGGGAGGCCGTTTTTGAAACCGCCGTGAGTCCGAGCCGCCATTTCTCTTCGGTCGATAGATTTTTGTTCGTTACGAGAGTCTTGACCTCTTCGTAAGGAGTTAAATTCACAGCGGCGTTCTTGACCCCTTTTGCGATGCTCTTGAGTCCCGCACCCTCCCGCATCTGAGTCTCATAAATCTCGTCCTGAAGGCCAAAACTCGCCGTGTTGCTGATACGCGTGACACCGTTCCCGGCCGCTTCCGCCCAACCTGCTGCCGTTCCGAGGTTCTTCTGCTTTTCGACGCGGTCGAGCGTCCCCAACGACGCGACATTCCACCAGGCATGCAGCGTCGGCTTCACTGCATCCTTGTAACTTCGAGGATCCCACCAGTCGCCTTCCCGCAGTCCGCTCGGATCCCGCCCGTTCACCGGATCCCCTGCCGCGTACGCATACAGGTTCGCCGAGTCTTCATACCCAACCGGGTCCGGCGTGAGCCACGTGCCGGTCACCGGGTCGTACCACCTCGCCCGCACATAGTTCTTGCCGTTCATCGGCTCGGCGAAGGGGTGGGCTTGGAAGGACGAGGCGAAGAGCGTTCCGATGTAGGGATTCGCGGCGTTCGTGCCGATGAGACTCAGCGACGGGATGTCGTACCAGACCGCCGAACCGTTGCTGCCGTTGGCGATCTTGCTGATGAACGCGTTGGCGTCGGCGAGGCTCTCGCGCTCTTCGAAAGGAAGTTCCGTGGAACTGAACACCGGCTTCGAGGCCGTGGCCCAGGCGGGAGCGGACATGATCGGTACGTCGACCGTCCACACCGCAGCACGCAAGTGATCCGTGGCGGCGATCGACAGCGACGCCGGCGTGTGGGAGCTGCCGCCGACGATGACAGGGGCCGTATTGGTCAGCGTGCTCCAGTCGGCGCCGGACAGCGTCCAGATGATCGTGAAGGGATCGTTCGGGTCGAGCACCGGCACCGCTCCCGCGGTGCGGAGCAGATTCCCATCGGAATCGACAACGCCCAAGCGGACGCCGGCTGCAACGCTCGCGGCATTCAGTTGCTCAGTGGCGCGCATTCTCACCGTCACCGAATCGACGTTGCCGGCGTTGTCCTTCCGCGCGCTGACCGAGACCTGGTCGATGGCAGCACCGGAGAGATCGAACTCCGCGCTGCCGTACGGGTCGTTGTTCACGCTGCGGGCGACCACGTCGCCGTTGCCGTTGACGACCACCTGCAGCTCGCCGCCCGCCGCTTCGTTGAACACGGGGTACAGCCGGATCACGGGCGCCGGCTGTCCGGCCGCCGGCGGCGGAGCAAGAGGATCGATAGCGTCCACTTCCAGCGGATCGTCATAGCCGACGTCGCCGTGGATGAACTGCCGCACCACGTTGCCGTTCGGATCGTTGGGGACGAAGCTCGCGCCCGCGCGCATCACGGTGACGATGCGGTCGGAGATCGGGTCCCAGATCCATGTCGTCTCGGCCGGCAGGCGATCATGCGCCAGCACGTCGGGCCGCGTCTCGGTTTGCCAGTTGAGGTTCCCGTACTGCGGCGGCACGGCCCTCACGGTCACCGCCTGCGCGGTGCGTCCGACGATGCGGCCACGTCCATCGTACGCGTAGACGACCCGGCGGATCGTCATGTCGACCGTATTCGTCTGCTCGGCCGTCCAGTCGAGCCGTCCCTTGCGGTCGTAGTGGTAGACGAAGGTTCCGTCGTCGACGAGATCCGAGCCGAAGTAGGCCACCGTGCGCTGCGTGTTTCCACGGGTTACCGTGCCGATCTTGTGTCCCGGCCCGGCGGGAGCGACCGTCAGCGACGGAGGATCGATATGGTCGACGTCGAAGTGGAGCTGCGTCAACAGCGTCGCCGTCGGTGGATCGAACAGTGCCTTACGCACCTGCGCGGCGCGGAAATCGGCCGCATCCGGCGATTCGACCGCGGAGCCCGGCATGGTGGGCTGTTCACCGGCCAGCGGTGCCAGATTCACATCCGGGGCCGCCGTCACGGAGCCGGCCAGCCGGCTGCGCTGGTCATAGCTGTAGCCCATGTGCCGCGCTCCTGACGAGACGCCGAGGAGCTGGCTGTCGGAGACCTGGAGTCCGTCGTAACCGACGCGGGAGCCGGCGATGACAGTGTGCGCGTTGGTGACCGGATCGTCGATCGTGGCGCGCATCTCGAGGAGCTGGCCCGTGTCGTGGACATAGTCGTACCGGCGCGTGAGCAGCTTCGGCGAACCGTTCGTGGCCGGCAGCGACAACTGTCGTTGGATCGGCCGTCCCGAGTCGCGGTACGTCGAATTGAGAGTCACACCGGCGCTCGTCGTGAGCGTCTTCAAGTTGCCTAGCGGGTCGTAGTGCTGCGTCACCTGCGACGTGAACCCGGCCGCGCCGGCGCCGGGCGGCACCGAGTAGCTCGTGCGCTGTCCCGCACCGTTGTAATCGTGGCTCTGCTCGTAGCGGTCGAGGATGTCGCTCTGGGCTGGGTGCTGTAGACCCATGCCGTTCTTGTAGCGGAACTGCACGGTCAGGCGCGGCTGGCCGTCGAGCGTGTAATCCTTGTATTCGATGCGGGAGTCCGGCGTCGTCCACGCCTTCAGCCGTCCGGCCTCGTCGTAGTCGATCTCGTCGAGCTGGTCGGAGAGGAGGACGCTCGGGCCGTTCTGGGTGGCCCAGATCTGCTTGAGATGGCCGTTTTCGTAGACGAACGACTGCCAACGGCCCTCGCGATCTTTGAATGCGGAGACGTGGGCACCGTTGTAGACGATCGTCTCGCTAGTCGTGTCGGGGTAGACGATGCTCAGCGGACGGCCGAGGTCGTCGACCGTCGTCTGCGTCCGCTCGTGCGTCGGATCGACAAAGAGCTTCGGCGTCCCGGTCGGATCGTAGTCATGGCTCTGGGTGTGGCCGTCAGGAAGCGTCTGCTCGATGACCGCGCCGCGCGCATCCCAGGAGAAGGCCGCGGCCGGACGCCCTGGCGTTTTGACGCTCGTCGGGTGACCGGCTTCGTCGAACTTCTGATTCCACTTCAGCGAGCCGCGCTCGACGGTCTGCGGATTGCCGAGCGTATCGAAGCTGCTGAGCGAGGTGTGGTACGTCGGCGGCTGCGGTGCCTTTTGCTCGGTCGAGGCGATCGCCGGAGCGAGATCGCTCGTGCCGTATTGCGAGAACGTCGTTTGCGTGTATGCATCGACCGTGGTCGGATCGCCGCCGCCGCGCTTGTGGACCTGAAGGCGGCTGGCGTTGTCGAACTGCTGCTGCATGGCGAAGGGCTCGTCGCCTCCGGCCAGGCCCAGGCCTGCGGTTCGCCCGCCGCCGTCCCACTGCCGCGACGTCGTTCGACTGCCGTGGTCGCCGCTCTCGTCGACGCTCGCTACCTGGCCGTCCGGCTGGTAATGCGTGGTGCGCGTGTAGTACGTGCGGCCGGTGTTGTCGATGCGCTGGAACGTCTTCACGCGGTCGAAGCCGTCGAGCTCGAGCTTGGTCGCCGAACCGTCGGTGTACTGCGAGTCGGTCTGCCGGCCGGACGCGTCGTACGCCTGTGCCAGCGCCGTGATCACGGTGTCGGAGCGGTAAACCGGGTTGTCCATGATGTCGTAGGCGACGACGCTGACGATGTCGCTCTGGTTGTGCCCCGGTGCGGTGGAGGTCTTGGTCGTCCGGCCGAGCGCGTCGACTGTGATCGTAGTGGGCGCCCCACTGGCGCCGGTCTGAACGATCATGTGCGTCGTGGCCATCTGCGAGTAGTCGGCGCGGATGATCACCTGCGCGTTCGTGTTGCCGTTCGCGGCGACGTGATCCGTCGTGACCTTCGTCTGCCGTCCAACGGCGTCGTAGTCGAACGTCGTCGTGACGGTGTCATTACCCTGCTTGCGGCGATGGACGTGGAGGCGGCCGGTGGGATCGTAGTCCCACCCTTCCTCGAGCTGCTGTCCGGGGCCGGAGACGGTCATGGTGCTGGGACGGCGCCAGGAGTCATAGACGGTGGTCGTTTCCACCCCGCGGGCGTCACGCACTTTGGTCGTGTTTTCGTCCTGGTAGGTGAAACCCGTCTGCAGGCTTTGATTCGCGCCGTTCGTCCCTTCCGTGACGGACTCGGGCAGGCCGCGCTTGTACTTCGGCAAGGTCGCGGCGGCGTTCGGATAATGGACCTGCGTGAATGAGCCGGCCGAGGCCGAGCTGCACGTCCCACCGGAGCCGCACTGCGTCGTTGCAGTCAACGGCTGACCGTTCTCGTTGAACGTGAGGTCGCTCTTGATGCTGTTGTTGTCGGTCGGGTTGAGCAGATTGCGGTCCGGCTCGTGCTGCTCGACCTTCTGTCCATTGATCTCGACTGATTCGAGCAGCGCGCTGCCGTTGCGATAGTGATACGTGTGCGATACCGGCGGCGCCGGCCCGCCGCTGGTGATGACGCTGTTCACCACCTTGCCGAGATCGCCGGAGACGTCCTGATAGCCGAACTGTGTCGTGGGTCCACCGTCGACGACGATGCGCTGCGTCGTGCCGTCCGGGTTGAAGAAATAGCGGAACACGCGTGAGATCGTCGACGTCGACGGCGAGGCCGTCGGCACGGGCGGCGTCTGCGGCAGCTTGCCGTAGTCGGCGGTGGAGACGACGACGCCCTCCTCGGTCATCACCGACACGTGCGTGCGGTCCTGCGAATACCAATCGAGCTTCGCGCCCGCGGCCGGCGTCGGCGCGAGCTGGAGGTCGTAGACGCGCCGCTGCTGCAGCACGTCGGTGACGACCGTCTGCGCGTTCGTCGGGTATTGGAACGTGGCCCGTTCGTGGTTGGCGCCCCACTCCTCGCTGCCGGCCTGGTCGCGCTTCGGGCCGTAACCGAACGTCACGCGCGGGTTGCCGCCGTTCGCGACCTCGGTCGGATCGGTGACGGACTTGAGGTTCGTCGAGAGCTCCAGCTTGTCGTTCTGGGTGGCTGTGCTCGAGACGTCATACGCGTACTTGCGAACCGGCGTGGTCGACGCGAACTTCGGCAGTTGCACCTCGGTCAGGCGCGCCGAAGCGTCGTAGGTGTAGGCCACGAAGCGCGGCGACGATTCGCGCCAATCGGTGAACTTGTCGATCAGCCCCTCGGGGTTCGCGCCCGTGCCGTCGGCATAGTCGATCGTCGAGGCGCGGTTCTTCGGATCGACGATCTGCTTCAGACGTCCATCCTTGTCGTAGACGTAGCTGACGGCGCTGCCTTTGCCGTCCGGCGTATAGAACTCGTCCGCCTCCCGGGTGACGCGGCCGAATTCATCGAAGTAGATGATGCGGCGCTTCTGATCGATCAGCGTCCATCCGTCCTGGCTGTGGATGAGGCGCATGAAGTAGCCCTTGGGCGCGGTGTAGACGCCGTTGGCCAGGCGGAAACGCCAGACTTCGCCGCCGCCGTCGCGGTACTCGACGTCGGCATTCGGCATGAGGCGCAGCCGCTTGAAGATGCTCGAATCCCATCCGAAGCCGAACGGGGTCACGCCGAGCGTGCGGGAACGATAGACGCGGTCGACGGCCACGTTCCAACCGGCGCGGCCGCCGGCGTCGAGATCGATGCCTGAGCTTTCGACCTCGCCGCTGTGGACGTAGACCGTGCCTAGCAATTGTCCGCCGGCAAGCGGCGCCCCGTTCGCGGCCACCAGCGCCTGGGCCGGGCGAACCGTGTCGGCCATGATCGTGCCGAAGCGGGCGAAGACGCGGCGTTTGTCGCCGAGGTACTTGTAGTGGCCGGCGGCGTCGAAGACCGTGGCCGCCGAGCCGGGCGCCGTGACTTCGGGGCGCACGGCGAGATAACGGCCCGTCGTGTAAATCTCGAAGAAGTCGGTGCCGAGGGTCTTGTTCTGCAGGAACAGCGGAATCGTGCAGGAGAAGCAGCCGTCGTCCTCGCCGGCGCGCGGCGCACGGTATTCGCTGCTGGCGCGCGGGTCGGCGAGCGCCAGCACCCAGGGCGAAACGAACTTGTTGAAGCCTTTCTGCAGGCGCAGCGTCTTGATGTTCGGATAGCTGTCCTTGATGACGCGCTGGAGCACGAAGCTCGACGTACCGCGGGTCTCCGGCAGTTGCGAATCGGCGCGGAACTGGCGGATATGCGCGGGCGGCAGCGGCGTGCGCGTCTGCTCGGCAAGGCCGCCGGGCACGCGCTCGCTCTCGATGGCGATCTGCGGAGTGGCGGCCGCGGTGATGTTACCCGGCAGCGAAGTCTCGATCCGGAACGCTCCCATCGACGCGTTCTCACGGCAGCTCGTCGGCAGCAGCGTGTCCGCACCGCCGCCGCAGGGCGGAAGGGCGGCGATGGCGGCAGTGGCGGCCGCGTTCGGATCGATGCCGAGCGGCACGACGGAGCCGACCTGCGTCAGCTTGCCACCGCCGAGGTTCACCATCACGGCCACGCGCGGATCGGCCGCTGCGAGGACGTGCATGGCGTCCTGCAACAGCGCGCCGTCGAAGATCAGGCCCGTGTCCGGATCGCCCGGAGGCGCCAGCGTCGTCACGCCGAACGGGTTGCCGTGCCCGTCCTTCAACTCCTCGGAGCGCCAGACCACGCGCGCGTCGTCGTTGCCGAAGCGATAGGGATCGGCCGGATCCACGCCGCCCTTCAGCGCCGCGGCTACCGTCGGGAAGAGCCTGGCGCAGCCGGCGCAGCTCCAAGGCGGACCGGTGACGTCGACGCGCGTGGCTGCGCTTTCGTCGACGCGGCTGAGATCGATGAGCAGCGCGCGGCCGTCGCCATCGATGGCGGTCGCGTAATTGCCGCCGATGTTGCGAACCGCGAATACGCCTTTCGCCACCCAGATCACGTCGACGAGGATCGGATTCGGTTGCGTGACGTCGAAGACGAGGATGCCGAACTGACCGCCGGAGACGAGAACGTAGGTCTTGTTGTCACGGTCGTAGCGGCTGATGGAGTTGAAGCGGCGCACGAACTGACGGCTGCCGTTGCCGCTGACGATCTTGCGGATGGCGTGCAACTCGGCCAGACCGTTCGGGTCGTCGAGTTGATAGAAGGCGGAGGAAACGTTGCCGCCGAGCGGCACCGCTGAAGTCTCGTTATCGCCGTTGCTCTCCAGGCTGTTGCCGAGCGGCTTGGCGTCGACGACCGTGATTCCTGCGCTGGGGACGAGCGCGAAAGCATGCAGCGTCGGGCTGCCGACGCCCGCGGCGCTCTCGACGGTCACGGCGGCGTCGGGCGAGAAGGTGAGACGCTCGTCCGCCGTGGTGAGCGCGATCTGCGTGCCGAGATCTTTGTACGACGGCGGCGGCTGCGTCGGCCACTGCTTGATCAGCGAGTTCGACTCCATGGCGTTGAGGTCGTAGACGCCGATGCCGTAGCCGAACTGCGAGACCACGCCGTACGTGGTCATGTTCCGTTCGATGGAGATCGAGTCGCCGGGACGAACGAGGACATCGTCGAAGGCGACGGGCTGGGGGGGATTTCCTACGGCCGGACCGGCCAGGCCGTCCTTCGACCAGCGCAGGCCGAGAGTGACGTTTCGGATGGTGATGCGCTGCTTGAGGTACGGGAACTTGTCGCCGCTCGGCAGCGTGCTGCTCGTCGGCACGTCGAAGTGGTAGTGGGTGAACTCGTCACTGTTGCCGGTCTGCCGGCCGGTGACACCGAGCGGGTTCGAGCTGTTGCGGATGACCGTGTCGAGGTCTGCGGGGGAGCTCGGACCGGCGTTCGCGGTGAGGACGAGCGAGTCGTCCTGAAGCACGACCTGCATCTTGCGCGGCGTGGCCTCGGGGCGGTCGGAGAGGATCGTCGTGCTGAGGCCCGTATCGAGACCGACCGTCGCGCCCGGACGCCACGAAACCGTGCCGCCGGCGAACGGCGTCACGCAGGGGATCGGCGTGCCCAACGCTGGACAAGGAGTCGTGGCATTCGCGAAGTCTTCCGTGCGGAATGTGCGCACGACGCCGAACATCGATGTCAGCGCGGTTGTCCAGACGCGGCCGTGCTTGTCGACTTCCACGGCCCACGCGGCGCCAGGGATGGCCGGCGGCCCGTCGGGCGGAGGAGGATCGAAGGTCGGCAGCGCCAGTGCCCGCGCGATCGGCGGTTTGGTGTCGAGGCGGCCGGCGTCGCCCGCGTCGTAGGCGAGAAGGCCGCCTTCGTTCGCGGAGACGAAGAGGAGATTGCCGTCGAGGGCGAGATCGCGGACGTTCCCCTTCGCAATCGTGAACGGCCCGTGGAGGATGTCACCGGCCGGCTTTCGGGTCGAGAAGTAGAGGAGCAGGTCGTCGTTGATCGTCGTATTGGCCGCGGGCGAGCCGAGCGTGAGACCGGTGTTTCCACCGAAGTCGTGCGCGAGCGTCTTCTTCAACCGAAGGCGATATTCCGTGCCCGCCTCGAGCGGCGCGTTGAGCTGCACGCGCCGGTTGCCGGAGTCGGCAAGGATCGCCACCTGACCGCCGAGCGGACGCCAATCGGGCTGCGCCGGCGCGGCCGCGAAATTGCGCTCCAACGTGATGAAGGAACCGAAGTACTCGGCAGCCGGAGTGGCCGGGTCGGCGTAGAGCGCCTCGTTGAAGACGATGGAGAGCTCGCCGCGCGGCTCGATCGGGTCGGAGCTGGCCATGATGATGAGGCGGTCGCCAGCCTGAACCTGCAGCGGCAGCGCTCCGCCGAACATATCGGGCGACACGAAGCCGTTGCGCGTGTTCAGCACCTGCAGATGCCGCTGCGGATCCGTCGCGGCCGGCTGCGTGGTGAACGAGATCGTCGCAACGCCGTTGTCGGCATTCGCCGCCCACGGCATGTCGACGTCGATCCCCGGCATGACCGCTAGATGCGTCACGCCGTGCGGGACATCGAAGATCTGCACGTTGAACGGCGCGCCATAGACCGGATACGGCCCCACGGTGTCGTTCTGCAGCGGCGGGATGCCGGCGGCCTGCCCCGGCGGCGCTACCGGCACGGCGTCGTACGTGTGCGAGAACATCTTGATGCCGGTGGCAGCATCGACGCCGTCGACGGTGAACGGAGACCCGGAGATGACCGGCATGACCACGCGCCCGTGGCCAGCGGTCAGGTAGAACTGCGAGACGTATAGCGAGTGATACGCGTCCCAGAAAAGATCGAGGTTTTTCTGGATGTCGCTGACGAAGATCCAGGCGTTGGGCGTTCCGCCCGTGCCGAGGTCAGTCACCAGATACTTGCCGCTGCGGATGACCCGGAGAAGGTACTGGCGCACGCCGGTGCTGACGAGCGCCACGGCCGTCGCGCCGGTGCCGCCGCCTCCGGTGATCGTCACCGTGGGCGGGCTGTTGTAGCCGGTGCCGCGGTTCGTGACGCGGATCGAGCCGACAAAGCCGGTGCTGACGCGCACGGTGGCCGCCGCGCCGCTGCCGCCACCTCCGGTGATCTGCACGGTCGGCGCGCTCGTGTAGCCGGTTCCGGCATCGTCGAGCGTGATCCCGGTGATGACGCCGCCGCTGACCGTTGCGGTTGCCGTTGCGTTCTGACCGCCGCCGCCGATGAGGTCGACCGTCGGTGCGCTGGTGTAGCCGGTGCCTGCGGCGGTGAGGTCGATGGCGAGAAGGTTGACGTTGACGATCGCGTCCGCGGTCGTGCCGCTGCCGCCGCCGCCCGTGAAAGTGACGGTGGGAGGGCTGGTGTAGTCGTGGCCACCGTTCGTCACCGTCACCGAGGTGACGCTGCCGCCGTTGGCGACGAGGACGTCGTTCGGCGTGGTATGGGGGTCCCTCGCTGCGCTCGGGATGACACTGAAGCGGCTCGAGCCGGCGATCTCGCGGGTAGTGAACTTGTTTCCGTCGACGCTGATCAGGTCGTCGATCTCGACGCGCGGACCGAGAGCGGATTGCCCGAGACGGCCGAGCACGAATGAGCGGTTGACGGTGGTGGTGTTGGGCGGGATGGGGAGATCGAGCTCG
>Ga0070693_100001108_pt1 | contig 12092 bp, 8 predicted proteins | sample KBSK1103metaG_FD_65472 | JGI IMG/M metagenome (GOLD analysis project Ga0070693, IMG submission 65472) | Corn, switchgrass and miscanthus rhizosphere microbial communities from Kellogg Biological Station, Michigan, USA - KBS K1-10-3 metaG | ecosystem: Host-associated > Plants > Roots >...
ACGAGCGCGACGACGCTGGCCGGCCGCGCGCCGAGGGCCATGCGCAGGCCGATCTCTTGAACGCGCTGCGACACGGCATATGCGGCGACGCCGTAGATCCCGACGCAGGTCAGCGCGAGCGCCAGGCCGGCGAAACACGCCATGAGCACCATGCTGAATCGTCGCCACGACAGCGACGCCGACACGATGTCGCTCATCGCCATGATGTCGGGAGGCGTCATCCGCGGATCCGCCTCGGCGATTGCTCGGCGCAGCGCCGAGGATGCCACACCGGGATCGCTCGCCCGCACCACAAAGGCCGGCACGCGCGACATGTCGCCGCCCGCTTGCACCCACGACACCCAGATCGTTCGACGCGGCCGCGCTTGCTCGAGCGATGCGTCGCGCAGGTCGCGAACCACGCCGACGACCTCCATCGGAGTCGGATGGCGGTCGGGACAACCCTTGTAGCAGCCGACGAGAACGCGCTGGCCGATCGGGCTCGCACCGGGGAAGAACCGCTTCGCGTACGCCTCGCTCACCAGCACGACCGGCGGACTCGCGGCGACGTCGGTCTCTGCCAGGTCTCGTCCGGCGAGAATGGGAATGTCCATCATGCCGAGATAGCCGGGGCTCACGGCGCGAAACTCGGTCGCGCCTTCGCTCAGGTCGTTATGGCCCTGAACCGTCGTCGGAAGATTCCACCCGCGGCGCAGTGGCAACGTTGCCGTCGCCCCGGCGCTGATCACACCGGGCGTAGCACGCAGCCGTTCGAGGACGCGCTGCTCGAAGCGCCGCGACACCTCGGCATTCGAGTAGTCCCGCGGCGGACGCGACAAGCTTGCGGTATAGATACCCTCGCGACGGAAACCGCCGTCAACGCGCAGCACATTGAGAAAACTCGAAATAAGCAGCCCGGCACCAGCCAGCAGCACCATCGCCAGCGCCGACTCGAGCCCCACGAGAACACCGCGCGCGCCGCGATGGGCGCTGGATCCGCCGAGCCCACTCGTCCGCGCGCTGCCGACGAGCGAACGCGTGTAGCCGGCCCGCGTCGCGGCCAATCCCACAACAAGCCCAATGACCAGGCTCGCCGCCACCGCGACGATCGTCGTCACCACAACCACCCGAGGGTCGAGCCGCAGCTGGCTCTCTCGCAGCAGCGCGCCGCGCGCCAATGCGACGAGTCCACGCACCGACGCCAGGCTCGCCGCCGTGGCGGCAATTGTCGACGCGACACCGAGCAGCAGCATCTCCATGAGAACCTGGCGAACGATGCGCGAGCGGCCGGCGCCGAGCGCCGCCCGTACCGCGAACTCTCGTCGGCGGGTCAGCGCCCGGGCGTAGACGATATTCGCTACGTTCGCGCAGGCGAGCAAAAAGACGAATAGCGTGGCGCCGAGCATGATCCAGAGCTGCGACACGAGGTCGGCCGCGAAGATCTGCTCGTACGTCATCACGGCGACGCCGTCGTCCTTCTCCACGCGCTCGGGGAACTGCCGTCGATACGCGCCGAACATCGACGCAACATCCTCGCCGACTTGCGCGTCCGTCACGCCGCGACGCAGACGACCGATCGCCGTGTAGTTGGCGCCGCGATCTTCGAGGTCGCTCGAAGAGAGGACCAACGGCAGCACGACCGCGAGCGGTGATTGAACTTCGACGACCTCGAACGATGCCGGCAGAACGCCGGCGACCGAATACAGACGCCCGTCGAGACGAATCGCGCGCCCGACGATGCCCGAGTCGGCGCCGAACCGCGTCGCCCACAGCGCGTGTCCGAGTACGGCGACGGGCGGCGCACCTGGCTCGTAGTCTCTCGAAACGAGTCCGCGCCCGAGTAACGGCTTCGCGCCGAGCACCTTCAGGAGGTCCTCGCTGACGCGAGCGCCCTCGACGGGAGTTCCGGAGTCGTCGTCGCCAAGCTGTGCGTTGAACGTCCGGAGCGTCGCCAGCGCCTCGAAAACCCGGTTGTTGTCGTGAAAGAACTGAAAGCGGCCCGGTGGCACTGCTCCGATAGGTCTCTCCTTCCCCCACCGGGTGCCGAGGTAAACGATGCGCTCCGCGTCCGGATACGGGAGCGGGTGTAGAACGACACGGTCGAGGGCGTGGAACATCGCGGCAGCCGCGCCGACGCCAAGCGTCAGCGTCACGATCACCACCGCCGCGAACACCGGTTGCCGCGCGAGCGACCGTGACGCGTAGCGCACGTCCGCCATGACACCGTCGACTCGATCGCGCATCGTACGCCGGCGTTCCGACTCGAGCGTCATTCGTTCGACCTCCAATTCAATGCGCGCGTAGTCTCCGAACCGTCGCCGCGCCTCCCGTTCCGCCTCTTCGCGAGTCCAGCCGTCACGCATCAGCTCCTCGACGCGGCCCTCGAGATGAAACGCCAGCTCTGCTTCGACATCGTCGTGCAAGCGCCGGCGCGTCGACGGCAGCCGGAACACGCGGCGGAGGTTCCATCTCGCTGGGCTCATGTCGATCCACCGCGCGCCTCGAGAATGAGCGCCGCGGCCTCGGCGTACTGGTTCCACCGCGCGAGCTCCGCGGTGAGCTGTCGTCTGCCGACCGGCGAGAGACGGTAGAACTTCGCGCGGCGCCCCGCGTCGGTGTGGCCCCACTCCGCCTCCAGCCAGCCCTTCTCTTCCATCCGGTGGAGCGCCGGGTACAGCGCACCTTCTTCGATTTGGAGGCGTTGCTTCGTCACGCGCTCGATCCATTGCAGGATCGCGAGCCCGTGCATCGGCCCCCACGAGAGTGTTTTCAGGACGAAGAGATCCAGCGTTCCCCGCAGCAATCCGACGTCCGAGCTCTGCTGGGTTGACTCCGAAGCACTACGCGGCATTCGGCTCTCCAAACCTAAGGTTCTTAGGCTAGAATATGCGCGCGCGCGCCGGCCGTCAAGCCGAATGGCTGAGAATTCTTTACGCGCATGGAGGTGCGCGAAGCCCCGCCCTAGCTTGCGCCACATGATCGCGAATCGCCGCTCATCATGTCGAGCGATTCATCTGCTGGTCGGGCTCACTGCCCTTTCCGCCGCGGCGCCGGCCCGAGCCCAGCGTATGACCGACTACTTCGGGTGCGGCAGTCCACCCATCCACAACCTCCCCTACGACGGCCGCTTTACCTTCGCGCGCCTGATGTACGCGGGCAGCGCGGGCAACTGCTACTATCGCGGCGAGCCCTCCTGGGCCCACGGCTACGGTTACACGTCGAACGGAACGGCCGAGTCGAACCTGATGAAGATCGCGTTCGACGTGAGTCTTCTTCGCCCGCACCGAGACGACACCAACGTCATCGCCCTCGACGACCCGGAGCTCTTCCGTTATCCCGTCGCATTCCTCGTCGAAGCCGGCTACCTCACTCTGACCCCGAAAGAATCCGCGGCGCTGCGTAAGTATTTACTCAAGGGCGGGTTCCTCATCATCGACGATTCGCGCGAAGATCTTGGCCGTGGCAAGAGTGGTTGGTCGAATCTCGAGACCATGCTCCAGCTCGTGCTCCCCGGCCTCCATCCGATCGACATGGACCCGACGCACCCGATTTTTCACTCGTTCTTCGACATCGACTCGTTCGACGTCGTCCACAACTACTACGACCGCGGCCCGCCCATCTTCCGCGGCGTCTTCAAGGACAACGATCCCAAGCAGCGCCTGATGGTGATGATCAACTTCAACACCGACATCTCGAACTACTGGGAATACTCGGCGCTGGGGTTTACGCCGATCGCCGAGTCGAATGAGGCGTACAAGCTCGGGGTCAACTATTTGATTTACGCGTTGACCCACTGAGACACGGACCGCCTTCCAATCGTCAGAATAGGGACCCCAACGCCCTCGGAACATCTGGATGGCAGCCGAGGTAGCGGTTGAGAGGCCTCATCCGTACCATTGAGTGATGCTCGTTCCCACCCCGTTCCGGCGGTTCCAACGCGTCTTCTTCGCCTTCTTCGCCTCTCTGGCGATGGTGGCGCAGTTTGTCGTTGCGTTGGCCCCGCTCGATGAGGGCAAAGAACAGCGCTGGGGTGCGCACGTCGAGGCCGACGGCCCGGTGCACCACATCACTCACAGTGAAGCGACGTGCGCCTCGTGCCAGGCTCGGTCCATCCTCGGCACCGCCGCCAATCCGAGCGTTCCGGTCTTTCGCGACCTGAACATTTCCGTCGCGCCGCGGTACCGCGGTCTCGACGTCGTTTACTCGGAAATCCTCTCCAAGGACAATCCCCGCGCGCCTCCCGCGTGATCTGACATCGCCGCTGTAATCGATTCAGATCCTTCGAGGAGAACATGCGCCTTTCCCTTGGAATGTGCGCGCTTGCCGCATATGGCAGCGCCACATCGGCGCAGCTGCCACAAACTCCGGCAGTTGCGTCCAGTACTCAAATACCGTCGGGCCGGCAGCAAACAGACTCGGTCCGGCTCACTCGTCGCCAAGCGATCGCCGAAGCGCTCGTCCGCAACGCGCAGCTGGAGATCGCGCGCGAACAGACGGCGCAGGCTCGCGCACGTCGGCAGACCGCCATCGCGGTCCCCGATCCCGTCATCCAGGCCGGCTTTGACCAGGAGACCGCCCCGTTTCGGACGGGCGGCGCGAAGCCGGTGGCGATCGGGATGTCGGTACCTTTCCCCGACAAGTTCCGGCTCAATAACCGGATCGGCCTCGCCGACATCGGTGCGTTCGAGTCGAATTATCGGCTGCAGCGGCAGACCGTTTCCCTGCAGGCTTCGGCCTCATACGACTCGCTGCTCGTCGCGCTGAAGCACCAGGAGAATCTTCGCGAAGCGCGCGGACTCGCCAGTGATTTCCTGAAGCGAACCCAGGCACGATACGAGGGTGGAACGGCGGCGAAGCTCGACGTGATCCAGGCGCAGGTGGCGCTGGCACAGGCCGAGACCGACCTGATCGCGAATGAACGGGATGTCGCAGCGGCGCAGGCGTCGCTGAACCGGACGTTGGGACGACAGGTTACCGCGCCGATCGCTCCCGCCGACTCGCTCGACATCCCGCCTGCGCTTCCCGATTCGTCGACGATCGAGCAGACCGCACTCACCAGTCGTCCGGAGATTCAGTCGCTACAGCAGCAGCAGCTCGGTGCGCGGGCCACGACCAGCCTCGCGCGCGAGTTCTGGCTCCCCGACATCACGTTCGCCGTCGCTCGCGACTATGCGCAGCCGGGGGCCCCGTTGTTCACCACCGGCATCTCTCTTCCCCTCCCCGCCTTTTACTGGCAGCACGCGAAAGGCGACATCGCGCAAGCGAGCCACTTCGAGAAAGAGCTCGACGCCACCTATCGCGACACGCGGGTGCAAGTCGTCCAGGACGTCCGCACCGCCTACGCAAATGCCAGCACCGCAATGCGGCAGGCCACCTTCATTCGAGACGAGCTCGTTCCCGCCGCGCGTGAAGCGTATCGCGTCGCCTCCACGAGCTACAGCCTCGGCGGCTCGTCGGCGCTCGAGGTACTGACCGCACGCAGCGCGCTTCTTCAGGCGCTGAGCCAGCTCGCCGACGCGCTTGCCGCCGCCAACACCGCCCGCGCCGATCTCGATCGCGCGCTCGGCCTCTCCGTTTCCACCACCGGAATTCCCATCCGATGACGACGCAACTCACTCGCTGCGCCGCCGGCGCCGCGCTGTTCGTAGTCGGTGCGGCGTGCTCCTCGAAGGAAGCAGGCACGGTCGCCGACACCGTCGCCTCACAACCGCAGGCGCTCACGATCACGCCGGAGCAGCGCCAACGCATTCACGTCGTCGCTGTAACGGCAACGGCGTTCCGGCCAGTGGTCGAGGCGACCGGGAACGTCGCGTTCAACGGCGATCGCTCGACGCAGGTTCTGTCGCCCGTTTCCGGACCCGCGACGCGGGTGATCGGGACGCCGGGAATGGTCGTTCATCGCGGCGAGCCGCTCGCCTACGTGAGCTCGCCCGACTTCGCCAGCGCCGTCGCCGACTACCGCAAAGCGCAGTCGGGGTTTCGCAACGCCAAGCGCATTGCCGACCGTGATTCAGCGCTGTTCAAGAACGACGCGCTCGCGCGCGGTGAGCTCGAGCAAGCACAGGCCGATCTCGCCGCCGCCGAAGCCGACGTCGATGCCGCCGTCGAGAACATGCGCGCGCTCGGCGTCGATGAGGCGCAGATCCAGGCTGTAAAGGACGGCAAGACCACGTCGATCGCCGCCATCGTCAAAGCGCCGATCGACGGCACGATCGTCGAGAAGCTCATTTCGGACGGACAGCTTTTGCAGGCGGGGAGCACGCCGTGCTTCACGATCGCCGATCTGAGCACGATGTGGATCCTGGCGAGCGTCTTCGCGAATGACCTGCCCGACGTCTCCATCGGACAACCGGCTGACGTGATCACCGACGCCTCGCGCGCGCCGATTCCCGGCAAGGTGGACTACATCGCCTCGCTCGCCGATCCCGGCACCAAGGCGGTTCAGGTTCGCATCGTGACGCCGAACAACAACCACGCCCTGCGTCGCGACATGTTCGTCCGCGTGCAGATCAAGAGCGCGGCGGAGCATCACGGAATTCTCGTTCCCGTGTCGTCGGTGCTGCGCGACGAGCAGAACTTGCCCTTCGTGTTCGTGGTGATGGGCAAGGGATTTGGACGACGACGCATCACGCTCGGCACCCGAGTTGGCGATACGTACGAAGTCAGCGCCGGCCTGGCCGCCGGTGACCAGATCGTCGCCGAAGGCGCGCTCTTCCTCCAGTTCGCGGAGACCCAGTGAGCGAGCCAACGGAGCCGACAGAGCCAACACGGCCTCCGCGCGAGCCACTTCCGTCGAGCAGCAGTCAAGGTCGGCGCGGACCAATTCAGCATCTCGTCGAAGCAGCGGTGAGTCAGCCGCTGCTCATCGTGTTGATCACACTCGCGATCGTCGGCATCGGCATCTTCTCGCTCCAGCGTCTGCCGGTCGACGCATACCCCGATGTCTCTCCGCCAGGCGTCGAGCTGACCGCGCAGTGGCCCGGCCACGCGGCCGAGGAAGTCGAGCGGCTCATCACGGTCCCGATCGAGACGGAGCTCAATGGGCTGCCGAACCTGGTCGTCCTTCGATCGGTCTCGTTGTACGGACTCGCGAACATCCGGGTGACGTTCACGGATGGAACCGACATCTACTTCGCGCGCCAGCAGGTGTTCGAACGTCTGAGCGGCGCCGGGCTGCCGGAAGGAGTCGAGACCGAGATCGAACCGCCGTTCTCGCCATCGGGGCTGGTCTACCGGTACACCGTTCAAAGTCCCGACCGAACGGCGTCGGAACTGCACGTGCTCCAAGACTGGGTGCTCGACAAGGCCTATCGTGCCGTTCCCGGTGTCGCCGACGTCGCGTCGTTGGGCGGCGAGACGATGCAGTACCAGGTGCTCATCGATCCGACCAAGCTCGCCGGAACCGGACTGGCGATTAGCGACGTGTCGGCCGCGCTCACGTCGAACAACAGCAATGGCGGTGGTGGATTCATCTCCGAGGGCGGTCAGTTCTTCTACGTGCGTGGCATTGGGCGCGTCGTCACGCTCGAGGACATCGGCAATGTCGTCGTCGCGGTGAAGAATGGCGTGCCGGTTCTGATCAAAGACATCGGGACGGTCGAGATCGGACACGCGCCGCGGCTCGGCCAGTTCGGATTCAACAAACAAGACGACGCCGTCGAAGGCGTCATCCTGATGCGCACCGGCGAGCAGGCCCAAGTCGTCCTCAAGCGCGTCGAAGCGAAGACGCGCGAGCTGAACGACCACGTGCTCCCGAAGGACGTCAAGGTCGTCCCGTTCTACGACCGAAGCGATCTAATCCACCTGACGGCGCGCACGGTCGCCGAGAATCTGACGCTCGGAATCCTGCTCGTCGGCGTCGTGCTCATCTTCTTCCTGTTCGACGTTCGCGCGGGATTGATCGCGGCGGTTGCTGTGCCGCTGTCGCTGCTCGTCGCGTTCATCGGCCTCGATCTACAGCACATTCCGGCAAATCTGCTGTCGATCGGCGCCATCGACTTCGGCATTCTCGTCGACGGCGCGGTCGTGATGGTCGAGAACATCTATCGACAGTTGGCGCGGCGCCGCGGGACCGAGTACAAGATCCGCGAGGTCATTCTCGAAGCCGCATCCGAGGTCAATCGTCCAATCGTATTCGCACTCGCCGTGATCGTTGCCGGCTTCTTGCCGATCTACGCGCTCACCGGTCCGGCGGCGAAACTCTTCCGGCCGATGGCCGACACGACGATTTACGCGCTGCTCGGCTCTCGCGTGCTGACGCTGACGCTCATTCCCGTGCTCTGCGCCTGGGCGCTCCGCCGCGGCGTGCGCGAGCGCACGAACCGTCCCTTCGAGTGGATTCGCGCGCAGTACACGCGAGGGCTGGATTGGTGTTTGGCCCACGTTCGGGCCACGGTTGTCGCGTCACTCGTACTGCTCGCCGGAACGATCGGCCTCGCGCTGACGCGCGGCGGTGAATTCATGCCGAAGCTCGATGAAGGATCGCTCTGGGTCCGGGCCACGATGCCATATACGATTTCGTTCGAGGAATCGTCGCGCATCGTTCCGCAGGTGCGGGCGATTCTGCAGAGCTTTCCCGAGGTTACTGTCGTCGCCTCCGAGCACGGCCGCGATGACGCGGGAACCGATCCGACGGGCTTTTTCAACGCCGAGTTTTACGTCGGCCTCAAGCCGTACTCCGAGTGGAATGGCGCGTTTCGGACGAAGGATCAGCTGATCGACGCGGTACAGCGGAAGTTGGCCGTCTTCCCCGGCATCACGTTCAATTACACGCAGCCCGCCGAAGACGCGGTCGACGAGGCGCTAACCGGACTCAAGGCGTCGCTCGACGTGAAAATCTTCGGGACCGATCTGGGCATTCTCGAGGATAGGGCACGCGCGATCAAAGCCACGATCGAACGCGTGCCCGGCATTGAGCACGTCACAGTCGTCCAGGAGCTCGGCCAGCCGAGCTTGACCATCACCATCGATCGCGAGAAGATCGCGCGGTACGGTCTCAGTGCCGACGCGATCAATGGAGTGATCGAGGCCGCGGTCGGCGGGTCGGCGACCACTGAAGTCGTTCAGGGTGAGCGGACGTTCGACCTCGTCGTCCGTCTGCAACCTCAGTATCGCGACACGCCCGAGCACATCGCCAACATTCTCCTCGCGACGCCCGACGGGCACCAAGTTCCGCTGCGCGAAGTGGCCGACGTGCAAATCGCCAACGGCGCGGCGTTCATCTATCGCCAAGACAACTCGCGCTACATCGGCGTGCAGTACTCCGTCGAAGGCCGCGACCTCGCCAGCGCCGTGGCCGATGCGAGAGCAGCGGTCGACAAGAGTCTCAAGCTACCGATCGGGTACTCGGTGCGCTGGGGAGGTGAGTTCGAAGAATACACGGCGTCACGCGCGCAGATGAACCTCGTGCTCCCGCTGACGATCATTTTGATCTTCGCGATCCTGTTCGTTCTGTACAAGAACATGAAGTTCCCGCTAATTACCATCGTGGGAGTGATTCTGTCGGCGCCGCTCGGCGGCTTGGCCGCGATGGCGCTGACGGGCACGCCGCTCTCGGTCTCGTCGATGATCGGCTTTCTCGCGCTCTTTGGCGTGTCGGTGCAGACAGCGGTCGTCTACATCTCTTATGCGAATGAGCTTCGCATCGGCGGCTTCGCGATCGCCGAGGCGACGCGAGCCGCCGCGCTGCTCCGTCTCCGTCCGATCATGATGACCGCGCTCGTCGCCGCGCTGGGCTTGCTGCCGGCGGCGCTGTCAACCGGAGTCGGCTCGGACACCCAGAAGCCGTTTGCGCTCGTGATCGTTGGCGGACTCTTTTCACGCCTCTTGATCAGCGTGTTCTTGATGCCCGTGCTGTACGTGCTGGTCGCGCGCGACGACGATCACCTTGAGGTGTGATCGTGCGCGTTTGGTGTCGTTCGATACTCGTTGTCATCGCGTCCATCGCCGTAAGGCGCGACGTCGCCGCTCAATCGCGGGCGGTCGAGCCGGAGCTTGTGCTCGGACTCTCGCTCCAGCCTGACGCCGTGAAGGACCACGGCCGCGGCGGCTACAACTTCACACTCTTTCCCATCGGTCCTGCCGCTGGCGGCGCCGTTCGCTGGAGATTCCGCGGCGGATCCTCCCTCGCCGCGCGCGTTGACGGGGCGTTCTTCCTTGTCGGCGAAATGGACAGAACTGGTTTTGACGACCCGGTGGACAAGCCCGAAAGCCTCGCTTTGCTGACCGGCGGGATCGAGTGGCGCTCATCCGATCGAGTGTCGCTTCCATTCTCGATTGGCGTAGGCGTGACGCGAGCCATTTCGGCGCCACGAACGGGCCGCGAGACCACGCCGGTGGTCACGCTTGGCCTGTTTCGTCATTTGACGAAGCACTCGGATGCGCGAGCGGGACTCAGCGTCGCCACCAATCCGATTGGGCGGAGCTGGTTTCAGCTACCGATCGGCGTGGCGATTCATCCCGCGGATTCGTCGCCCTAGCCGGCGGGATCATCGAATGGGAAGCGGAGGACGGTCCCGAGCTGCGTATCAGCCGCTACCGTCGCTCGCGAGCCAGTCCTTGACAAAACTCCTCAACGGATAGACAGTCTAACCATCATAGACAGACAGGCTATCCATGGCCGCCAAACCGCAGGAGCTGGTGCCCGGCACCCTCGACATGCTCGTCCTCCGCACGGTGAGCCTCGGACGGATGCACGGCTACGGCATCGCCCAGCACATCGAGCGCACCTCGGCCGACGTGATCCGCGTCGAGAAGGGATCCCTCTACCCCGCCCTCGAACGCCTCCTCCGCGCCGGCCATGTCACCGCGAAGTGGGATATCTCGCCAACGGGTCGCCGCGCGCGCTACTACACCATCACCGCCAGCGGCCGCCGCTGTCTCGGCGCCGAAGTCTCATCGTTCGAGTCGATGGTCGCCGCCATCTCTCGCGTCCTGAAAACGACCTGAGGCCTCCCAATGTCATTTCTCGACGCACTGCGCCATCGCATTCGCACCGCCCTCCGTAGCGACGACGCCGACCGGGAGCGCGCCGAAGAGTACGCGGCCCATCAGAGCCTCGCGCAGGAACAGCGTGCGCACGACGGCGCTTCGCTCGACGAGGCACGTTTCGCCGCCCGGCGCGAGTTCGGGAACGCGACGTATCTCAGGGAAGAAGCACGTTTGATGGGCGTGACGCGCTGGCTCGACGTCACGCGGCAGGACCTCGGCTACGCGGCGCGCGCGCTCCGTCGCTCGCCCGTGTTCACCCTCGTCGCGATCGCGTCGCTCGCTATCGGCATCGGCGCCAACGCGGCGATCTTTGGGGTCATCCACTCGCTGCTGCTCGCGAAGCTGCCCGTCACCGATCCCGACGCGCTCCGTCTCGTCATGCATTCGCCGGATGGCCCGATGCGCGCCTTCTTCGCGACGGACGAAGTGGCGGCGCTCGAGAGCGGCAAGCAATTCGATCTGGCGGTGTTCCACTCCACGGGAGCGGCGAACGCCGAGATGAACGGCGTCCGCCTGACTGGGCTGAACATCGACGCGGTGGACGGCGCATTCTTTCGCGTTGCCGGCGTGCGCGTGGCGGCGGGTCGGCCCATCACCGCGGCCGACGTCGACAACGCCGCACAAGTAGCGGTCCTCTCGAGCGCGTCCGCGAATGCGCGCTTCGGCGGTGTACAGGCCGCGCTTGGAAAGGTCATCAAGCTCAACGACGTCCTTTTCACCGTAATCGGCGTGACCGAACCAGGGTACGTGGGGATCTCGCTCGGCAGCGACTACGAGATGGCGGTGCCGATCACCTCGGTACCGGCGATGCAGCATCGCCCGGCGGGTGAGCGGCGACCAGACTTATTTCTCATCGCGAGACCCGGCGCGGACTCGATACGCCTCCAGTCGGCGCTCGAGGCGACCTTCGCTCGGTGCTGTGCCGCCGGCACGTTCGCTCTGCGGGGATCTCGGCAAGGGACCCAGCGCATCAGCCTCCTCGACGTTAGCAGCGGCATCAACGAGGGAAAAAAGATCGACCTCCGGCGACAGTACGGAAGCGTGCTGCTCGCCTTGATGGGCGGCGTCGCCGTTCTTCTGTTGATCGCCTGCACCAACGTCGGCAACCTGCTCATGGCGCGCGC
>Ga0070693_100001114_pt1 | contig 12060 bp, 12 predicted proteins | sample KBSK1103metaG_FD_65472 | JGI IMG/M metagenome (GOLD analysis project Ga0070693, IMG submission 65472) | Corn, switchgrass and miscanthus rhizosphere microbial communities from Kellogg Biological Station, Michigan, USA - KBS K1-10-3 metaG | ecosystem: Host-associated > Plants > Roots >...
TGCACGGCGTGGGACCAATCGACGGCGCGGCGGAAGGCCGGCAGCGTGGTGGCGAGCATCCGCGAGGAGCCGCTGTCGATCGCCGCCAGCATCGCGTCCTCCTTGTCGGCGAAGTTGGCGTAGAAGGTCGAGAGCGAGATCGAGGCGCGCGCGGCCACGTCGCCGACGGTCATCGCCGGGTATCCCTTCTCGGCGACCACCGCGGCCAGCGCCTGCAGAATTCGCTCGGCGGGATCGTAGGCTCGACCGGAGCTCTCCGGCGGGCGACCGCGGGGACGCCTGAGCGGCGCGGGCGGTGCCGGATAGGAGAGGGCCCAGTCCCACATCCGCGGGATCAGATCGAGCAGCTGCTCCTCCTCGCCGCGGAAGAGCCGAGTGTGGATGATCTTGCGCAGGCCGCCGACCACGGCGCCGACCAGCTCGGGAGGCATCTCTTCGCGGCCCGGTATCCGCTCCATGGTCTCCGCGACGAAGGCCTGGAAGGCGTCGGCGGTGCGGTCGACCTGCTCGACCGCCCGCGGGCCCGCCGCGTAGATCTCGACGAAGCAGAGTCGCGCGGCCGGAGCCTGCTCGACGATCATCCGCACGAACCTCTCGAAGGCGTCGCGGACGCTCTCTTCGCTCGGCGGCCTGCTGCCCGCCGCGTCGACGACCGAGTCGATCGCCGGAGCGACGAAGTCGCCGAGCGCGCCCAGCAGGCACTCTTCCTTGTCGCGGAAGTGCTCGTAGAAGGCGCTGCGGGAGACCCCGGAGAGCTCGAGCAGGTCGGCCACTCGCGTCGCCTCGTAGCCCTTTTCGGCGACCACCGCCACCATCGCCGCGAAGAGCCGCTCGCGCTGGTTGCGCGCCACCTCCTCGGGCGGCAGGCGCCGGCCGGGCCGCAGCCTTCGCTCGCGCAGGGTCAGAGCGTTCCCCCACGGCGTCCGGACCGTCGTGGAAAGGCCGTGGACACTCATCCGCGCGGCTGGCTTGGCAAAGGATCGATATCTGGATAGTAAGCACTATTCTGCGCAATGACAAGCCGCGCTGTCTGAAAATTTCTCTTTGACACGCCAATATGGCCCGAATCACGGCATATGGCCCAGAAACGCGGGCCGAGAAAGGTTGAACTTTCTGTAAGAACGTGTTTGTATGTCTTCCTGATGGACTCCAGGGAGACCGCGGTCGTTTCCGAGGTCGTGTCGCCGATTGGGGGTGAAGAGCTCGCCGGTGGGATCACGATTGGGACCGCTCCCGCCCGCCAGCAGATCGCCAGCGCATTCGTCGTCGAGCACCAGCGGGCGCGCATCGTCCGCGCGCTTGCCGACGAGATCGTCGACCACGGCTACCGCGACGTCACCGTCGCCGGCATCGTCAGGCGCGCCGGCGTCGCCCGCAACACCTTCTACGCCAGCTTCGCCAACAAGGAGGAGTGTTTCCTCGCCGCCTCCAACCTGGCCGGCGAAGAAGCGATGAGGCTGGTCTCGGTCGCGGTGCGCGCCGCCCCCGACAAGTGGGCGCGGCGGGTGCGCGCCGGGATCGGGGCGTTCCTCTCCTACGCCGCGAGCGAGTCGGCCCTTGCCCGCGCCTTCGTCGTCGAGTCGCTCTCCGCCGGCCCCGAGGCGGCCGACCGCTACGAGCGCACCGTGCGCGCCGTCGCCCCCTTCTTCCGCCTCGGGCGGCGAGAGTCGCCCAGCGGCGGCAACCTTCCGCCGACCCTGGAGGAGACGATCGTCGGCGGCATCTTCTGGGTCGTCTACCAGCGCATGGCGATCGGCCGCCCGGAGGAGCTCGAGGGCCTGCTCGAGGAGCTGGTCGAGTTCGCCCTCACGCCATACCTGGGTGCGGCGGCCGCACGGCGGGTCGCGGCGCGCCGCGACTGAGCGGTTTCCGCGTCCTCTAAGGGCGCAGTTCGGTGAACCCGGCCGCGGCGAAGTCGCCGTCGAAGGCGAGCGCCTCCTCGATCCCGCGGGCGCGCATGAAAGCGAAGCTGGTCGCGTCGACGAACGAGTACTCGCGCTCGTCGTGCTGGCGGAGCCAGCGCAGGGCTTCTTCCTCGATCTCCTCTGAGACGCGGACGACCTCGACTCGCTGTCCACGCTTGCCGACGCCGTCGAGGAATTCCACGGCCCGGCCATGCCACAGCTTGCGGCGCAGGGTGGTCCACGTCTCTCCGCGCACGTGATTGGTCGTGACGATTCGCCTCTCGGGGAACCTCCGCAGCAACTCCAAGGCCGTTTGGTGATGCCAGTCGCGGTCGTCGTTGCCGGCGACGAAGAAAGAGGTGTCGGCGAAGATCACGGGTCGGGGTTCGACGGGCCGTAGACGACCTCGTCGATCGTCCGCGTGTCGCTGGGATCGCTGGAGCCTGGCGACACGAACATCTTGAACAGCGGATCGTCCTCCACCGGCGGCAATGGCCGTATCTCTTCCCGCACGCAACGCCTGATCACCTCCGCCTTCGAGAGCCCCTCTTCTTCGGCGCGTCTTTCGACGGCCAGGTCGAGCTCGGGCTCGATCGATATCTGCAGTCGCTTCATGCGGGCCACGTTACATCACCTCCTGCGAAGTAATGTAACGCAACACGCACGCCGATGCGACAAAACAGAGTCATCTAGGCTTTTGGTAATGGCCCGGGTTCCAAACGAAGACGAGGCAGCGGCGATCGCCGCGGCGATCCAGCGCTTCGTCGCCGAGACGGCGGTGGCGCCAGACGGCCAGGCGGAGGCGACCGGCCCGTGGCAGCGGAGGGCGCTGCTCGAAGGGGTCAGCGCCAAGGAGGCATTCGATCCGCAAGGAGGAGATAGATGGCTGTCGTGAAGATCATCGAGCTGGTCGGTAGCTCTAAGACGTCCACCGACGACGCGGCGAGGCAGGCCCTCGCACAGGCTCAGGGCACGCTGCGCAACATCCGTGCCGTGGACATCGTCTCGACGGGCATCCGGGGCGAGAACCTCGATGAGTACCGCGCTCATGTGCGGGTGGCCTTTCTGATCGAGGGCACGGATATCGATTAGCGACGGGGTGGGGCGAGGGCGTCGGGATCCCTCCTCAAAACGCGCGGCAGGAGCCGCGCTTGAGTGTTTTGAGGAGGGATCCCGACGCCCTCCTTCCACGCGTTGGCTAGATTCCCGTGCATGAGCGAGGGGCCACCTGAGATTTCGCGCGAGGAGCTTCAGGAAAAGCTCGAAGACGTGCAGCTTGTAGATGTTCGGGCGGAGCATGAGTGGGAGATGGGGCGGATTCCCGGCGCCGTGCACCTGCCGCTGGCCGAGCTGAGCGAGCGGGCGGGCGAGATCGACAAGGAGCGGCCGGTGGTCCTCTACTGCCGCGGCGGCAACCGCTCGACGATGGCGGCTGAGGCGCTGAGCGCCGAGGGCTACGAGGCGCTGAAGCTGACGGAGGGAATCATCGGCTGGGTCGAGGCCGGAGAGCCGCTCGAGCCGGAGGGCGGGCAGGTGGCCGAGTCAGGGGAAGCGGCGTCGATTCTGCACGCCGAGAAGCGGCTTCCGCCGGGCTCCTGAGCCGCTCCACAAGATAAATACCTGAATCCCTGTCAGGTTTTGCTATTTTCTACGGCGTGGAGGTCGTCGTAGATCAGGAGAAGGAGCAGCGCGGCAAGGGCCGCACCGGGACCCTGGAGAACCCCGAGACCTACGCCAACGTTCCGGGGCACATCATCCCGATCATCGAGCGCGAGTTCGACGACTTCGACAGCGAAGCCGAGAAGTTCCTCGCCGGCCAGAAGCCCGAAGACGAGTTCATCGGCTTCCGCCTCAAGCAGGGCGTCTACGGCCAGCGCCAGCCCGACGTGCAGATGATCCGCGTCAAGCTCCCCTTCGGCGGCGTCTCGCCCGAGCAGATGGAAGCCTTCGCGAGCGTCGTCGAGAAGTACGCGCCGCTCGACAAGGGCCACGTCACCACGCGCCAGAACATCCAGATCCACCACGTGCCGCTGCGCGACGCCGAGGCCCTGATCCGGGAGATCTCCGAGGCCGGCCTCTCCTCTCGCGAGGGCTGCGGCAACACGGTGCGCAACGTCACCGGCGACCCCTGGGCCGGCGTCGCCCCCGACGAGACCTTCGACCCGACTCCCTACGCGGGCGCCTACGCGCGCTACTTCGTCCGCCATCCGACGACGCAGCTGATGCCGCGCAAGATCAAGACCTCCTTCAGCGGCTCCGACGCCGACCGCGCGATCGCCGGCATCCACGACGTCGCCTTCATCTCGCGCGAACGCGAAGGCGTCAAGGGCTTCGAGATCAGGGTCGGCGGCGGCACCTCGATCATGGCCCGCATCGCCCCGACCCTCTACGAGTTCGTCGAGGCCGACAACGGCGACTACCTCAAGGTCTCCGAGGCCGTGCTGCGCATCTTCGACCGCCAGGAGTGGCTGCGCGCCAACCGCGCCCGCGCCCGGATCAAGGTTCTGATCGACAAGATCGGGATCGACGCCTTCCGCGAGCAGGTTGACGCGGAGCTCGAGGGCGACTGGGTCGAGGAGCGCGACTTCGACGCCGAGCTGGTCGAGCGCCTGCGCTTCGATGACGACGAGGAGGCCAACGCGCCGGCGCGTCCGGCCGCTGCCGCCTCGCCCAACGGCGACCGCACCGAGTTCGACCGCTTCGTCGAAGCCAACGTCCAGGCGCAGCGCCAGGAGGGCTTCTCGGCGGTCGAGGTGAAGATCTACCGCGGCGACCTGACGCCAGAGCAGTTCCGCGGCCTGGCCGCGATCATGCGCGAGCACACGGGCGGCTACGCGCGCAGCACCGTGCAGCAGAACCTGGTCCTGCGCTGGGTTCGCGACGAGGCGCTCTACGACGTCTGGCAGCGCCTGGTCGAGCTCGGCCTCGGCGAGGCCGGCCCGCGCGAGATCACCGACGTGGTCAGCTGCCCCGGCACCGACAGCTGCAAGATGGGCATCACCAGCTCGATGGGCCTCAACCAGGCGATAAAGGAGCGGCTCGAGGAGATGGACGTCTCCGACGAGCTGACCCGCAGGATCCACATCAAGATGAGCGGCTGCCCCAACGGCTGCAGCCAGCACCACATCGCCAACATCGGCTTCTACGGCGCCTCGCTGAAGGTCGGCGGGCGCCAGGTCCCGGCCTACATCCCGCACATCGGCGGCAACTACGAGGGCGGCGAGGTCGTCTTCGGCACGCGGCTGAAGTCGCGCCTCCCCGCCAAGCGCGTCCCCGAGGCGGTCGAGCGCTGGGTGCGGATGTATGAGGCCGAGCGCTCCGGCGCGGGCGAGGAGTTCAACGCCTTCGCCGAGCGGATCGGGGCGGCGCGTTTCGAAGAAGAGGTCAAGGAGCTGACGCTGCCGGCCGAGTTCAGCCTCGAGACGATGCAGCAGTTCATCGACTGGAGCCGCTCGAGCCCCTACAAAGTCGAGCGCGGCGAGGGGGAGTGCGCGATATGAGTCCGGTAGCCGAGCCGCCCACGATCTCCGACCCGGAGGCGATCGCCGCCCGGCTCGAGGAGGGTACGGCCGAGGACGCCTTCGAGTGGCTGTTCGAGACCTTTGGCGAGAGCCACTACATCGCCTGCTCCTTCCAGAAGACCAGTTCGGTCACCGCCCACATGGCCGCCCGGGTCAATCCCCAGGCGCGTTTCTTCTACCTCGACACCGACGTCCTCTTCCCGGAGACCTACGAGACCCGGGAACGGCTCGCCGAGAGCCTCGGCGTCCAGTTCGACCGCTTCCACAACCTGACCCTCGAGGAGCAGGCCGCCAAGCACGGCGACGAGCTCTGGAATCGCGACCCCGATGCCTGCTGCGGCCTGCGCAAGATCGAGCCGATGCGCCGCGCCCTCACTTCCGTAGACTGCTGGGCCGCCGGCGTCCGCCGCGAGGATTCCGCCAGCCGGGCCAAGACGCCGAAGTTCGGCTGGGACAAGCGCTTCGAGCTCTGGAAGCTGAATCCGCTCGCGGACTGGACCGAGCGCGACGTCTGGACTTACATCCATGAGCACGACCTCCCGTACAACCCGCTCCACGATCAGGGCTACCCGTCGATCGGCTGCACCCACTGCACCCAGCCGGTCGGTCCCGGGGGCTCGCCGCGCGACGGCCGCTGGGCGGGGCTCGAAAAGTCCGAGTGCGGGATCAACTGACTAGCGCCTGAGCTGGACCCCCGTACCCTTCCCCGACCGATTGGTGAGATTCAACGCATGAGCGAGACGATGACCGAGCTTTCACTGACCCTTTCCGAGCGCCACACGGCCGACTTCGAGATGATCGGCAACGGCGGCTTCGCGCCGCTGACCGGCTTCCAGGGCTCCGCCGACTGGCGGCGCGTCTGCGACGAGATGCGAACCGTGGGCGGCGCGTACTGGCCGATCCCGATCACCCTGGCGACCGACCTGCGCTGCGAGGTCGGCGACGTCGTCGCCCTCGCCAGCGACGAAGGCAAGCCGCTGGGCCGGATCACCGTCGAGGAGGTCTTCGAGCGCGACGTGCGCGAGGAGGCCGAGAAGGTCTACGGCACGACCGACGAGGCGCACCCGGGCGTCGCCGCGATCGTCGAGGAGGGCAACCGCTGCATCGCCGGCCCGATCGAGGTCGACGCGCTGCCCGACCACGAGGAGGCATTCATGCGCCGCTACCTCACCGCGCCGGAGACAAAGGCCGAGTTCGAGAAGCGCGGCTGGAAGCGCATCGTCGCCTTCCAGACCCGCAACCCGATCCACCGCGCCCACGAGTACCTGACCAAGGCGGCGCTGGAGACCTGCGACGGGCTCTTCATCCAGCCCCTGATCGGCAAGACCAAGGCCGGCGACATCCCGGCCGACGTGCGCATGCGCTGCTACGAGATCCTGATGGAGAAGTACTACCCCAACGACCGGGTTATGTTGGGCGTGAAGCCGGCGAAGATGCACTACGCCGGCCCGCGCGAGGCGGTCCTGCACGCGATCGTCCGCCGCAACTACGGCGCCACCCACTTCATCGTCGGCCGCGACCACGCCGGCGTCGGCGACTACTACGGCACCTACGACGCGCAGAAGATCTTCGACGACGTCGACGTCGCCGAGCTGGGCATCGAACCGCTTTTTTTCGAGCACAGCTTCTGGTGCAACGCGTGCGAGGGGATGGCCTCGGGCAAGACCTGCCCGCACGGCTCCGAAGAGCACGTTTTCCTCAGCGGCACCAAGGTGCGCGAGATGCTCGGCAACGGCGAAAGGCCGCCGCAGGAGTTCTCGCGCAACGAGGTCGCCGACATCCTGATCGACGCTTACAAGGAGGACTGAAAGAGCATGGCTGGCGAGAAGGGGTTCACCCTCTGGTTCACCGGGCTGTCGGGTGCCGGCAAGACGACGATTTCACGACTGCTGGAGGGGCACCTGCGCGAGCGCGGCTCGAAGCTCGAGATCCTCGACGGCGACGTCGTGCGCGAAAACCTCTCCAAGGGGCTCGGTTTCTCCAAGGAGGACCGCGACACCAACATCCGGCGGATCGCCTTCGTCGCCGATCTGCTGAGCCGAAACGACGTGCCGGTGATCACCGCGGCGATCTCGCCCTACGCGGCGATCCGCGGCGAGGCGCGCGAGCTGATGGGCGAGCGCTTCATCGAGGTCTACGTCAAGGCCTCGGTCGAGACCTGCACCGAGCGCGACGTCAAGGGCCTCTACGCGAAGGCCCTGGCCGGCGAGATCAAGGAATTCACCGGCGTCTCGGATCCCTACGAGATCCCCGACAACCCCGAGGTCGTCTGCGACACCGAAGGCGAAACGGCCGAGGAGTCGGCGCAGAAGCTGATCGAGTACCTCGAGTCGCGGGACCTGATCCCGGCGTCGCCGGTCGCGGCCTGAGTCCTACGAAACGTGGTTGGAGGGGCGGCAGTCCCTCCGTCTGACAAACGCCGGGCTAATTAGCCCGGCGTTTTGAGTATCCGCCAGCCGGAGGGACTGCCGCCTCTCCTCTCAGATTCGAGTGGGGCCGCGATCGGCGCCGCCGGGATGTCGCGCGGCAGCCCCTCCGGGGTGCAACGTTTTTTCGTTGATATGGGACGAAAAAGCGTTACACCGATGGTTTTGGCGGGACTTGCGGGTCGGCTAGGCCGTAGGTGTCGTAGGCGCCGAACCTGGCGAAGGTCTTGTGGGTGGGGCCGTGGTAGTCGCTGGAGGCGGTGGGGATCAGGTCGAGCTCGTTGCATAGCTCCAGCAGGTGTTCGGTCTGCTCCTTGCCGTGGGTCGGGTAGAACGTCTCGACGCCGTCGACGTTCAGCGAGCGGATCAGGTCGTCGACCTCGTGGCGGGCGTCGATGTCCCAGTAGGGATGGGCGATGACGGCGACGCCGCCGGCAGCGTGGATCAGCTCGATCGCCTGCTCGGCGGTGGGCCAGCGACGGGGGACGAAGGCCTTGGCGCCCGGTACGAGGTACTCCTCGAAGAAGGGCCCGAGGTCGCCGCTGGCGCCGGCGGCGCGGGCGATGTGGGGGCGGCCGATCGAGAGCGCGTCGCCGGCCTCCCGGACTGCGTCCTCGAGATGCAGGTCGAAGCCCTCGCCGCGCAGCTTCTCGACGATCTCGCCGGCGCGCGTCACCCGCTCATGCTGGGCCCGCTCGCAGGCCGGCGCGATCTTCCCCAAGTCGACCCAGTACCCGCAGACGTGCAGGTCTTCGGCGTAGGGGTGCACGCAGGACATCTCGGTAGCCGGCACCAGCTCGATCCCCAGCCGCTCCGCCGCATCGGCCGCCTCTTCGACCCCGGCAATCGCATCGTGATCCGACAACGCCAGCGTCGTAACCCCCGCCTTCGCGGCCTCCTCCACGACCCCCGCCGGCTCCAACTGCCCGTCCGAAACCGTCGAATGCGACTGAAGCTCGATCAACACAAGATCGGAGAAGCTATTGCAACAAGGCGGCCGATGGCGATCTCCCCCAAGCTGCTTCGTGGCGTTGGCGTTGGCGGCGGCGGAGTCTCTTTTTGGGAAGTTGGCGAGAGGGTGACGGGGATGCCCCCTGGGCTGGCGGATACTCAAAATCGCGCGCTCATTAGCGCGCGATTTGTCAGACCAGGGGGCATCCTCGTCACCCTCCCCCCGCCCGGCCGTCTGAATAGACTGCGCCGCCGTGTTCCGGAAGGTCCTCATAGCCAACCGCGGCGAGATCGCGATCCGCGTCGCCCGCACGCTCAAGGAGATGGGCATCTCCTCGGTCGCCGTCTACTCGGAGATCGACCGCGACGCGCCGCACGTGCGCGAGGCCGACGAGGCCTTCCTGATCGGCCCCGCGGTCCCCGCCGAGAGCTACCTGAACATTCTCAAGATCATCGACACGGCCAAGGAGGCCGGCGCCGAAGCGATCCATCCCGGCTACGGCTTCCTCGCCGAGAACGCCGACTTCGCCCGCGCCTGCGCCGAGGCCGACATCGTCTTCATCGGGCCGCCGCCGGAGGCGATCGAAGCGATGGGCTCGAAGACCCGGGCGCGCGAGATCATGGCCGAGGCCGGCGTGCCGATCGTCCCTGGCGCGACCGAGCCCGCGGCCGACATCGACGCCGCGCGCAAGCAGGCCGAGGAAGCCGGCTATCCGGTCGCCTGCAAGGCGGCGGGCGGCGGCGGCGGCAAGGGCTTCCGCGTCGCGATGACGCCCGACGACCTGCAGGAGGCCTTCGAGGGCTCGGCCCGCGAAGGCGAGAAGTTCTTCTCCGACGCGCGCGTCTACGTGGAGCGCTACCTCGAGGACCCGCGCCACGTCGAGGTCCAGGTGCTGGCCGACGCTCACGGCAACGTGATCCACGTCGGCGAGCGCGACTGCTCCGTCCAGCGCCGCCACCAGAAGGTGATCGAGGAGGCTCCCGGCCCGCACGTCGACGCCGAGATGCGCGAGCGGATCGGCAAGATCGCCACCGACGCCGCCGCCGCGGTCGGCTACCGCGGCGCGGGCACGGTCGAGGGCATGCAGGTCGGCGAGGAGTACTTCTTCCTCGAGATGAACACCCGGGTGCAGGTCGAGCACTGCGTAACCGAGATGGTCAGCGGCATCGACATCGTCCGCGAGCAGGTCCTCGTCGCCGCCGGCGAGCCGCTCTCGGTCGCCCAGGAGGACGTCGAGCTGCGCGGCTGGTCGATCGAGTGCCGGATCAACGCCGAGGCGGCGCACAAGAAGTTCGCTCCGGCGCCGGGCGCGATCACGACCTACCGCGAGCCCGCCGGCCCGGGCGTGCGCGTCGACTCCGGCGTCGAGGCCGGCTCCGAGGTGACGCCGATGTACGACCCGATGGTCGCCAAGCTGGTCGTCTGGGACGTCGACCGCGAGCACGCGACCCGCCGCATGCTGCGCGCCCTCGGCGAGTACGAGATCGGCGGCCTGACCACCCTGATCCCCTTCCACAAGGCCCTTCTCGCCACCGACCAGTGGCGCGACGGAGAGACCTGCCGCGACCTGATGGAGGACCGCGACTGGCTCAAGTCGACGGCGCCCGAGACGGCCGCTCCCGCCCCCGCCGAGGACGATAAGCCCGAGCTCCTCGCCCGCGACTACCAAGTCGAGGTCTCCGGCAAGCTCTTCGACGTCAAGGTGATCGGCGAGGCGCTCGCCGGCGGCGCGGCGGCGCCGGCCGCCGCCGGCCGCAAGCCGCCGAAGCGCGAGCGCAAAGGCGGAGGCGCCGCCTCGGCCTCGAGCGAGTCGCTGCCCTCGCCGCTGCAGGGCACGGTCCTCAAAGTCGCCGTCGAGCAGGGCGCCGAGGTCTCCGAGGGAGACCTGATCTGCGTGATCGAGGCGATGAAGATGGAGAACGAGATCGCCGCCCACCGCTCCGGCAAGGTCACTTCCCTGAACGTGGCCGAAGGAGCGGCAGTTTCTTCCGGCGACGTACTGGCAGTTATCGAGTAAGACTGACGGCCTCGTCCCGCCAGCTCTAGCCAGGTAGAACGCCTCTCCGGCGGGTGGCGCCGTAGGGGGAACCGCCCTGAGGACGCTTTAGCGACCGGAAGGGCGGTGGGCCCCTGCGGCGACAGGACCCGCCGGCGACAGGCGCCCTACCGTTTCTGCTGCTTCTGTTCCCGCTGCTTTTCCCGCTGTTCGCGCTTGCGACGCCGGATTTCCGCCTGCAGCTGCTTGCGCGTCAGCGGGATCCCGGAGGCTTCTTCGCGGCAGCTCCGCCCGACGCAGTTCTCGAGGTCGCGCAGTTCCCGGTGCAGGTAGTTGCGCACCGGGTAGTAGTTGGGGATGCGGACGATGTTGTTGAGCTCGTAGGGGTCCTTTTCGAGGTTGTAGAGCTCCTTCTCGCCGTCCGGCCAGGCGATGTACTTGTAGGGGCCGAGGCGGATCCCCTCGTAGTCCTTCGGCGGCGCCAGGATCGAGGCGGTGGCCCCCGTCGGCCGGTGCAGCTCGGCGCTGGCCGTCGCGGTCCGCTTCGCCTTGCCCGCTTCGCTCTGGTCGCCCGGTTCGGCGATCGCCCCGTTGTCTTCGACGTCGGAGGTCTCGACGAAGGACTCGAAGAGGATCGGCCGCAGCGTGCGCAGTTCGGGGTCCGCGAAGAAGGGCGTCAGCGAGCGCCCGTCGAGGCTCTTGTCCGCTTCGACCCCCGCCAGTTCGAGCACGGTCGGCGCGACGTCGATGTTCGCGGCCAGCTCGTCACTTTCGATGCCGGCGCGGATGTGGGGACCGCGGATCAGGAGGGGCACGTGCGTGGCCGGCTCGTAGGCGAGGAACTTGCCGCCGATCAGGCGGTGCTCGCCGAAGAAGAAGCCGTTGTCGGAGGTGAAGATGACGTACGTGTTGCGGAGGCGATGTTGCGAGCCCAGCGTGTCGATCAGCAGTTTCACCCCGTCGTCGACGTCGCGCAGCGACTCCAACTGCTTGTCCCAGTAGACGCGGTAGGTGTGGATGTCGGACAGCGACAGGTAGGGCGCTTCGCGGATGAAGCGCGGCTTGTCGGCGACGTTGCCCTCGTCCATTCCCTCGGAGCGGGTGTGTGGGGGCGGCGCGCCCTTGAACCAGTCGTAGTGGCGGGGCGTCGGCTCGGGACCCGCCGGGTGACGGAAGTCTCCGTGCGGGGCCGTGTAGTCCAGCTGCAGGTAGAAGGGCTGTTCGGGCGAGGTTTCCTGCAGCTCCTGAATCGCGAAGTTGG
>Ga0070693_100001116_pt1 | contig 12049 bp, 7 predicted proteins | sample KBSK1103metaG_FD_65472 | JGI IMG/M metagenome (GOLD analysis project Ga0070693, IMG submission 65472) | Corn, switchgrass and miscanthus rhizosphere microbial communities from Kellogg Biological Station, Michigan, USA - KBS K1-10-3 metaG | ecosystem: Host-associated > Plants > Roots >...
GAGTCAATCGTTATTATCGCCACACCGGATCCGGTGGGCGTGATACCCGCCGGCAGTATAGCCGAGCCGTCAGGCGCGCCACGCGATCGACTCAGGCAGGCAGCTTGCATCCTAGACCGTTCGCGCTGCGGGAAGTTCAGTCCGGCCGCAGAACCCGCACTATGCGCGGTCAACCCCGTTGCTCCAGCGCAACAACGGGCTCGATCTTGCCGGTAACGATGCCGCGGTAGTTGCGGATCGCGGGTTCGCGCCAGCCCGACAGCTCGACTCGTTGCGCGTCGTCGAGGAGTCCCAGCTGCTCGAGAACTGCGACCGTCGTCGGATGCAAGCCGCGCGCGTTGCCGTCGGCGACTTTTACCGCGATTCCCCAGCCCCTGCTGCGCACGCCGATCGCCTGGACGCCTTCGGCACCGACCTTGGTAACCCAGTCGCCACGACCGGCATGCATCAGGATGGAGTCGTTTCGCCTCTCGCCTGACACCATTTCCGGGTGCGCGCTCATCGCCGCCGCGAGAGCCAGCGGCGCGCCTCCGTACCTGGCGTCTTCGCTGCCGGCGAGGCGTGCATAGGCGACGGCGAGCGCGGACAGCGGAACCGCATAATTGGGCGCCGAGCAACCGTCGATCCCGGCGACCAGGCTAGACTCGGGGACCCCGGTCAGATGCGCGACCGCCTGGCGAATCGCGGCCTGCAGCGGGTGGTCGATAGCCAGGTACGTTTCAGTCGGTAGGCCACAATGCCGGCAGTAGGCCAGCATTCCGGTGTGCTTGCCTGAGCAATTGTGCTGCAGCGGCGTGAAGGTGACGCCGGCAGGCGGCAGTTCGTCTCGCGCGGCATAAAACAGCGGCGGATGGACACCGCACTGCAGCTGGTCGGGCTCGCACCCTGCACGACGCAGCATGTCGGCGACGCCGGCAACGTGGCGCGGCTCGCCGGAATGGCTGGCGCAAAGCAGGGCCACCTGCCCGTTCGAGAACCCGAAGCGCTCGACGCCCCCGGCAGCGACCAGTGGCACGGCCTGCAGCGGCTTCAGAGCACTGCGCGTCATCGTCACGAATGACGGGTCGCCGGCTCCGTAGAGAAGGCGGCCGTTGCCGTCGACAACCGCGACCGATCCATAGTGAATGCTGTCGGTCGCGTCCCCGCGGGTCACGCGGGCGAGCGCAACGTGCGGCGGCGCGGCCGGCAGCGTGGCGCGTATGGAAGTGTTGGACAAGGTCGGCTTGGGAAAAACCATCGATTTTACGCGTAACGGTGTCTTTTTCCGAGCACCGGCGACGATAGTCCCGCCGCGGCCCCGTTGCGATCGCTGCGAAGCTGCGAACGGCGGTTGCGATGTCCCGACGCCGGGCCTAGCTACGACGCCAGCGCGCCGCGGATCTGCTCGAGCGCCGCCGGGTCCTCGATCGTCGTCAGGTCACCCGGATCGCGACCTTCGGCCAGTGCCTGGATCGCCCGCCGCAGCAGCTTGCCCGAACGCGTCTTCGGCAGCAGCGTGACGAAATGCACGGCGCCGGGGCGAGCGATCGCGCCGAGCTTGCGATCGACCGTGCTCAGCACTTCGGCTCGCATCCTCGCTGCACCGTCCGCGGTGGCGACCGACGATGGATCCTTCACCACCGCGAACGCCACCGGGATCTGGCCCTTGACCGGATCGGCGACGCCGACTACCGCAACTTCGGCGATGCCCGGATGCGCCTGCACGGCCTCCTCGATTTCGCGCGTCCCGAGCCGGTGGCCGGCGACGTTGATCACGTCGTCGGTGCGGCCGAGAACGAAATAGTAGCCGTCGGCATCGCGCGTCGCCCAGTCAAACGTCGAATAGACGCTGCGGCCGGGCAGCGTCTCGAAGTAAGTCTGCACGAATCTCCGGTCATCACCCCAGACCGTCGTCATGCACCCGGGCGGCAGCGGCGGGACGATCGCGAGGACGCCTTTCTGGTCGGTGCCGACTTCCGCTCCGGTCACCTCGTCGAGCAGCTTCACATCGTAACCGCACACCGGAAACGACGGACTGCCGAACTTGCGCGGCGTCTCGGTCAGCCCCAACTGCGCCGACAGAATCGGCCAGCCGCTCTCGGTCTGCCAGTAGTTGTCGACGATCGCGACGCCGAGCGAGTCCGCCGCCCAACGCGCGGTCGGCTCGTCGAGCGGCTCGCCGGCGAGAAACAGATAGCGCAGCGACGAGACGTCGTGCGCCTTCATGAACGACGGATCCTGCTTTTTCAGCACCCGTATCGCCGTCGGCGAGCTGAACATCGTGCGAACCTTGTGCTCGGCGACGATCTGCCACCAGATGCCGGGGTCGGGCCGGATCGGAAGCCCTTCGTACAGGATCGTCGTCGACCCGTTGAGCAGCGGCGCGTAGACGATATACGAATGCCCGACGACCCAGCCGATGTCGCTGGTGGTGAACATGGTTTCACCCGGAGCCACGCAGAATATGTCGCGCATCGATGCGGCAAGCGCCACCGCATAGCCGCCGGTGTCACGCTGCACGCCTTTCGGATTCCCGGTGGTGCCCGAGGTGTAGAGGATGTACGAAGGTTCGGATGACTCGAGCCAGGCGCACGGCACGATCGCGCCGGCGTGCTGCGCGGCCAGCGTCGCGTAGTCGAGATCGCGCCCGGAAGTGCTGCCCAGCACCGTATCGATGCCGCGATCGACGATGATCACGCGCGAAGGCGGATGCGACGCCAGACGCAGCGCCTCGTCGACCAGCGGCTTGTACCGCACCGGCTTTCCGGCGCGCATGCCGGCGTCGGCGGTGACCAGAACCTTCGGCTGCGCGTCGTCGATGCGGGTCGCCAGGCTCGCGGCGGCGAAACCGCCGAACACGACCGAATGTATGGCGCCGATGCGCACGGTGGCCAGCATCGCGATCACCGCCTCCGGGATCATCGGCATGTAGATCAGCACCCGATCTCCCTTGCCGACTCCCTGGGCCTCCAATATCGCCGCGAAGCAATTGACCTCGTCGGCGAGCTCGCGATAGGTGTAGCTCCGCCGTGCGCCGGTTTCGGTCGAGATATAGACCAGCGCCGGCTGCGCGCCGCGCTCGGCCAGATGACGGTCGATCGCGTTGTGGCACAGATTGGTACGGCCGCCGACGAACCAGCGCGCGAAAGGCGGCCGGCTGTAGTCGAGTACCTCGCTGAACGGCGTTTGCCATTCGATCAGCGCCGCGCGCTCGCGCCAGAACGCATCGCGATCGGCGAGTGAGCGCCGGTGCGCCTCGGCGTAGCGCTGCATCGCGTGCTGCAGGTTCAGAGCCCGGCGGTGTCGGCGCCGACGCGCACGACCGTGCGGCAGCGCACCGTGCCCTTGAGGAAGGCATCGAAGTGCGTCGGCAGGTCGGCGAAGTCGATCGTGACGACCCGGGCCTGCACCCGCGACGGCCGCCACTCGTTGGCCAGGCGGTCCCAGAGCTTCTGGCGCAGCGGCATCGGGCACTCGGAGCTGTTGATCCCGAGCAGATTCACGCCGCGGAGAATGAACGGCATCACCGTCGTACTGAGCTTGAAGTCCGCGGCCAGCCCGACGCTCGCCACCGAGCCGGCCTGCTTCATCGTGGAGAGGATCCAGGCCAGCACTTCTCCGCCCAGGTTGTCGATTCCGCCGGCCCACGTCGCCTTGTCGAGCGGGCGGACTTTAGCGAAATCGATGCTCGAGCGCAGCACCACCTCGGATGCTCCGATCGATCGCAGGTAGTCGGTCTCCTTTTCCTTGCCGGTCAGCGCAACGACGTGATAGCCGAGCCGGGAAAGCACATCGATCGCGACGCTGCCGACACCGCCGGTCGCGCCGTTGACGATGACCGGTCCGCTGCGCGGCGTCAGGCCGTTGTGCTGCATGGCCTCGATCGCCTGCGCCGCGGTGAAACCCGCGGTGCCCAGGGTCATCGCCTCGAACGCCGTCATGTTCGAAGAACGGCGCACGACCCAGTCGGCAGGCACGCGCACGTATTCGGAATAACCTCCGTCATGCGCAACGCCGACGTCGTAGGCATGCACGATCACCTTGTCGCCATGCTTGAATCGCGGATCGGCCGAGGTATCGACGGTCCCCGCCATGTCGATGCCGGCGACCGTCGGATACTTGCGCATGATCTTGCCGGTACCGTTGTACGACAGCGCGTCCTTGTAGTTGATCGTCGAATACTTGGTCTTGACCACGACGTCGCCCGGATCGAGCTCGTCGAGACCCATCTCGACAAATCGGCTGGACACGACGCCGTTCTCCTGGAATGTCCGGTATGCCTTGAATTTCTGCACGGGTATCTCCTCCTGACAGCGTCTGTCCCGATGCACATGCCGCATCGGATACGAAATCCTAATCGGGCCGCGGGCCTGCCGCGGGAGCGGCGTCCCCGGCGAGGTGCGGCAGTGCCATGTATTCCCGGGTGCGCATTTCGACCAGCCGGCTGACGGTGCGCGCGAATTCATGACTGTTCGCGCCTTTGCGATACAGCTCAGCCGCGGCGACCTCGGCGGACAACAGCAACTTTACCCGATGATCGTAGAGCACGTCGACGAGCCAGGTGAAACGGCGGGCGGCGTTGCTCATGTCGGGAGACAGCCGCGGCATGTCCGACACGATGACTACCGCGAAGCGACGCGCGAGCTCCAGGTAGTCGATTTGCGAACGCGGTCCCTCGCATAGCGTGGCGAAGTCGAACCAGACCAGGCCTCCTGCGCGTTTTTTGGCTTTCAGCGGGCGCGAATCGATGACTAGCCGGGGATCCTCGTCGGGGCCCGGGCGCATCCGCTCGAACAGTGCGGCGAGCCTCGCATCGGCCGCGCCCGGTGGCGCCACATAGTAGGCTGCGGCCTGCTCGAGCTCCCGCAGCCGGTAATCGGTGCCGCCGTCGACTTCGACGACATCCAGCCATTGCTTGAGCAGCGCGATGGTCGGCAGCAGGTTCTGCCGCTGCAGGCCGTTCGGATAGAGGTCGTCGGGCCGGTAATTCGAGGTCATGACGAACACCGTGCCGAGGCGGAACAGCTCGGTCAGCAGGCGCCCGAGGATCATCGCGTCGGCGACGTCGGAAACGTGAAATTCGTCGAAGCAGATCAGGCGATGGCGGCGGGCGATTCGCGCCGCCACCGTCGTCAGCGGATCTTCCTCGCGAGCCAGCGTCCTCAGCTCGTCGTGGACGCCTTTCATGAAGGCATGGAAATGAACACGGGTCTTGCGCCGCAGCGGAACCGCCGTATAGAAGGCATCCATCAGGAAGCTCTTGCCGCGGCCGACGCCTCCCCACAGGTAGACGCCGCGTGGCGGCAACGGGGGATGGAACCAGCGTCGCAGCAGCGACAGCCTCGCCCTGCGGAATTCGACCAGCTCGTCGTGCAGGCGCTGCAGCCGATCGAGGGCGCCGAGCTGCGCGCGGTCGAAGACGATCCGGCGCCGATCGAGGTCGGGCTTGAGGTGCGCGAGCAGCGAACCATCGCGCGCCGTCGCAACGTAGGCTCCGGCTACGGCTTCGTTCATGAGAGGGCGACAATGATCATGAACGAAGAATCCCCTACGCTCAGTAGTTGAGCGAGCGCTTGTCGACTGCCAGCGCCGCCTCCCGCGTCACCTCGGACAGCGACGGATGGGCGTGGCAGATGCGCGCGATGTCTTCGCTCGCGGCGCCGAATTCCATTGCGACTACGCCCTCGGCGATCAGCTCGGAGGCGAGCGGACCGATGGCGTGCATGCCGAGCACGCGGTCGGTCTTCGCGTCGGCGAGCAGCTTGACGAAGCCACGGGTATCGCCCAGCGCTCGCGCCCGGCCATTGGCCATGAACGGAAACATGCCCGCGCGGTAGGCGACGCCCGCGGCTTTCAACTGTTGCTCGTTCTGGCCCACCCAAGCGATCTCGGGCGACGTATAGATGACCCAGGGCACAGTGTTGAAATCGACGTGGCCATGCTGACCGGCGATTCGCTCGGCGACGGCGACGGCCTCCTCCTCCGCCTTGTGCGCCAGCATCGGCCCGCGCACGACGTCGCCTATCGCCCAGACATTGGCGAGATTCGTCCGGCACTCTTCGTCGACGGCGACGAAGCCGCGCTCGTCGAGCTTGAGCCCAACGCTTTCGGCGTCGAGCCCGGCGGTGTGCGGCACGCGCCCGATCGATACGATCAGCCGGTCGAACGTCGCGGTCTGCGCCTTGCCCTCGGCGTCGGTATATTCGACGCCGACATTCTTGCTCACCGCGACCTTGCCGATCGTGCAGCTGAGGCGTATCGACAGGCCCTGCTTGGCGAAAAGCTTCCAGGCTTCCTTGGCAACCTGCTCGTCGGCGGCGCCCAGGAAAACCGGCAGCGCTTCGAGCACCGTGACTTCGGCGCCGAGCCTCCGCCAGACGCTGCCCATTTCGAGGCCGATGACGCCCGCACCGATGACCCCGAGCGTCTTCGGCACCTCGGGGATCGCCAGCGCGCCTTCGTTGTCCAGGATGAATCGATTGTCGAACGGGGTACCCGGCAGCGCGCGCGGCTTCGATCCGGTCGCGATGATGACGTGCTTCGCGGCGAGCGTCTGGCTGCTGGCGCCGGACACGCCGATCTGCCAGCCGGCCTGGCCGTTCGCGGCGACGAAGCTGCCGGTGCCGTTGAAAAACGCGATCTTGTTCTTCTTGAACAGGTAGACGATGCCGTCGTTGTTCTGGCGGACGACCTTGTCCTTGCGCGAGAGCATCTGTGCCAGGTTCAGCGCAAGACCCTTCACCTCGATGCCGTGGTCGGCAAAGGCGTGGCCGGCGTGCTCGTAATTTTCGGACGACTGCAGCAGCGCCTTCGACGGAATGCACCCGACGTTGGTGCAGGTGCCGCCGGGCGCCGGCTTGCCGTCGGCGGTCTTCCAGTCGTCGATGCACGCAACCTTGAAGCCAAGCTGCGCCGCGCGGATGGCCGCGGTGTAGCCGCCAGGTCCGGCACCGATCACGACGACGTCAAAGGGCTCTGCCATGGACTTTCACGCCGATCATAGATCGAGCAGCATCCGCGCCGGATCCTCCAGCGCTTCCTTGATGGCCACCAGGGAGAGCACCGCCTCGCGACCATCGATGATGCGGTGGTCATACGACTGCGCCAGATAATTGATCGGGCGGATGACGACCTGCCCGTTCTCGACGACCGGACGCTCGCGCGTCGCATGCACGCCGAGGATCGCCGATTGCGGCGGATTGATGATCGGCGTCGACAGCATCGAGCCGAAGACGCCGCCGTTGGAAATCGTGTAGGTGCCGCCGGTCAGCTCCTGCACCGTCAGCTTGCCGTCCTGCGCGCGCTTGCCGAAATCGGCGATCTGCTTTTCGATCTCCGCAATCGGCATCTGATCGGCGTCGCGCAGGATCGGGACGACCAATCCGCGTGGGCTGCCCACGGCGATACCGATATCGAAATAACCGTGATAGATGATGTCGGTCCCATCGATCGATGCGTTGACCGCGGGAAATTTCTTCAGCGCGTGCACCGCCGCCTTGATGAAAAAACCCATGAAGCCGAGCTTGACGCCGTACTCCTTTTCGAAGCGGTCCTTGTAGCGGTTGCGCAGCTCGATCACTGGCGCCATGTTGACTTCGTTGAACGTCGTGAGGATAGCCGCGGTCGACTGCGACTGCACCAGCCGCTCGGCGACCCGCTGGCGCAGCCTCGACATCGGGACGCGCTGTTCCGGGCGCGCACCGAGACTCGCCGGCGATTGAACTGCAAGCGCGGCCGAGGGCGCTTTCGCTGATGGCGCGGCGGCTGGCGGCTGGTCGGCCTGCGCCGGCAACGCCCGAGTCGCGGCCACAACATCCTCCTTGGTGATCCGCCCGCCGCGTCCGGTCCCCGCAACATCGGCCGCGCCCAGGTTTTGCTCGGCCATCATCTTGCGCGCAGCAGGCAGCGCGGTCGCGCCGGGCGCGGCGGGAGATGTCGTTGCGGCGGATGCATTTCCCGCAGCCGGAGCCGGAGTCGAGGTCGCGGCTGCCGCCGCGGTCGAAGCCGGCGTCGCCGCTGCGACCCCGGGCTTGGCCGCCGACTGCGCTCCGGTGTCCAGCACCGCTATGATTTCCTGCGCGGTGACTGTCGAACCGTCGCCGCGCCGTATTTCGGTCAGCACGCCGGAATCGGGCGCCGGCAATTCGAGCACGACCTTGTCGGTTTCGATATCGACCAGATTCTCGTCGCGCTTGACCGCATCGCCGGCCTTCTTGTGCCAGCTGACCAGCGTCGCCTCGGTGATCGACTCCGGCAGCACCGGCACCTTTACTTCAATCAGCATTATCCGTTCCTGTCAGTCGAACCGTTCAGGCGATGATCGCGCCAAGGGCCCCGCACTTTCACCCGCTTCCAAACTCTCGCGCTCCGCTTTCGATCAGTGCGCAGTCACCATCTCGCCCGAGCCAAGCTCGGCGGCGAACGCATCTTCGACGACCTGCTTCTGCTGCTGCAGATGTTTGGACATATAGCCGACGGCTGGCGACGCGGAGATCGGGCGGCCCGCATACGCGAGCACCTGATTCTCGGCGATGTCGGCTCGCAGGTACGCGCGCAAACGGTACCAGGCGCTCTGGTTCTGCGGTTCCTCCTGGCACCAGACGACTTCGGCGGCGTTCGGGAATTCGGCGACGGCGGCGGTGAAATCCGCGTGCGGAAACGGATACTGTTGCTCGAGTCGAATGACCGCGACGTCGGCGATCTTCTGCTCTCGCCGGTGCGCCAGGAGATCGTAGTAGACCTTGCCGCTGCAGACGATCACCCGGCGCACGTTGTTCGCGACCGGTTTGTCGACGTCGCCGATGACCGTCTGGAATTTTCCATTGGCGAGCTCTTCCATCGTCGACACGGCCTCCTTGTGCCGCAGCAGGCTCTTCGGGCTCATCACGATCAGCGGCTTGCGGAAGTTGCGCACCATCTGGCGGCGCAGCAGGTGGAAAATTTGTGCCGGAGTCGTCGGCACGCACACCTGCATATTGTGCTCTGCGCACAATTGAAGATAGCGCTCGGGCCGCGCTGAGGAATGCTCGGGACCCTGGCCCTCATAGCCATGCGGCAGCAACAAGGAGAGCCCGCAGACTCGGCCCCATTTGACTTCGCCAGCCGCAATGAACTGGTCGATGACAACCTGCGCGCCGTTGGCGAAGTCGCCGAACTGCGCTTCCCATACGACGAGCTTGTTGGGCTCGGAAGTCGCGTAACCGTACTCGAATCCCAGCACCGCCGCCTCGGATAGCACCGAGTCGATGACTTCGAAATCAGGCTGCCCTTCCTTGACGTGCTGCAGCGGCACCCAGATCCCGGCGTCCCATTTTTCGCGATTCTGATCATGCAGCACCGCGTGGCGGTGCGAGAACGTGCCGCGACCGGTGTCCTGTCCCGATAGCCGCACGCCGTAGCCCTGGTCGACCAGCGTCGCGTAAGCAAGCGTTTCGGCCATGCCCCAGTCGAGCGGCAGTGTGCCCTCGCCCATCGCACGGCGATCGGCGATCACCTTTTCCACTCGCGGATGCAACTTGAAGCTCGGGGGGACCTCGGTGACGCGCTTCGCCAGCTCCGACAGTCTCTGCAACGGCACCGTCGTATCTGCTTCGTCGGCCCAGTGCCGGCCGACGAACCGTGCCCAGTCGACCGCGAACGGCGCCTTGTAGTTCGAAAGGATGGTGGTATTGGTGTGATACCCCTTGTCCATCGCCTGGCGATAGGTCGCGATCATCGCGTCGGCATCGCCGGCCGTGATTACCCCTTCCTTGGCGAGCTTTTCGGCATAGCGCGCCCGCGTACCGGGATGTTCGCGGATGCGCTTGTACATCAGCGGTTGCGTGATCATCGGCTCATCGGCCTCGTTGTGGCCCTGCTTGCGGAAGCAGACGAGGTCGATGAAGACATCCTTGTCGAATTTCTGCCGGAACTCGATCGCGACCTCGATCGCCAGCAGGCAGGCCTCGGGATCGTCGCCGTTGACATGGAATATCGGTGCCTCGACCATCTTGGCGACGTCGGTGCAATAGAGGGTGCCGCGCGTATCGCGCGGATCCGATGTGGTAAAGCCGATCTGGTTGTTGACGACCAGATGAATCGTCCCGCCGGTGCGATAGCCGCGCGTCTGCGACAGGTTCAGCGTTTCCTGCACGACCCCCTGGCCGGCGATCGCTGCGTCGCCGTGGATCAGCAGCGCGAGCACCTGGTCGAACGTCGGGTCCTTGCGGCGGTCCTGCCGTGCGCGGACGGAGCCTTCGACGACCGGGTCGACGATCTCCAGATGCGACGGATTGAAGGCCAGCGTCAGGTGCATCGGACCGCCGGGAGTGACCACGTCGGAAGAGAATCCCTGGTGATACTTGACGTCACCGGCCGGAAGGTCGACCTCGTGCCGGCCCTCGAACTCGGCGAACAGGTCCTTGGGCATCTTGCCCAGCGTATTGACGAGCACGTTCAGCCGGCCGCGATGCGCCATGCCGATGACCATTTCCTGCACGCCGCCGGCGCCCGCCTTCTGTATCAGGTGGTCGAGCATCGGAATCATCGTGTCGCCGCCCTCGGCGGAAAAACGCTTTTGCCCCACGTACTTGGTGCCCAGGTAGCGCTCGAGCGTCTCTGCGGCGGTCAGTCGCTCCAGGATATGCCGCCGAAACTCCGGCGCGTAACTGGGCCGCGAGCGCAGCGGCTCCAGCCGTTGCTGGATGAACCGCTTTTGCGTGGTATCGGCGATGTACATGTACTCGGCGCCGAACGTGCGGCAATACGTTTCCTGCAGCGCACCGATGAGGTCGCGCAAGCGCATCCGGCTCGCGCCCTGCGCCGCGCCCTTGTACGACCCGATGTCGAACTCGCTGTCGAAATCGGCGTCCGTGAAGCCGTAGGTCTTTACGTCGAGATCGGCGATGTACGGACGCTCGGCGCGCTGCAGCGGGTCGAGGTCGGCCTGGAAGAATCCGACCGTGCGGTACTTGCTGATCAGCCTCAGCACCAGCACCTGCTTGTGCATCGCCGCCGCGTCGACCATCGGCGCGGCGAGCCGGCGGTTTTTCGCCAGCTGGATGAACGATTCGACGACCGGCGCCTGCGGCAAGTCCTGCACGCCGCCGCGCAGCGTATCGAAGTACGCCCGCCAGTCGGGACTGACTGCGCCCGGATCGCCCAGGTATCTCTCGTACTGGTCTTCGATGAACGGCGCATTTCCGCCGAACAGCGTGCTGGTCTCTTCGAACTCCCTCATCATGCTCATGGCTTCACCTATATCGGGGCGGGACCGCCGCGGCGCAAGCGCCGGATCTAGCGCTGGGCGATCGGCGCGACCTCGCGCCGCGTAGCACCCGTGTAGAGTTGTCTCGGCCGGCCGATCTTCTGGTCGGGATCGGAGATCATCTCGTTCCATTGCGCGATCCACCCGACGGTGCGCGCCAGGGCGAAGATCGCGGTGAACAGGCTGACCGGGATCCCGATTGCGCGCTGCACGATGCCCGAATAGAAGTCGACGTTCGGATAGAGCTTTCGCGAGACGAAATAGTCGTCCTCCAGCGCGATCTTCTCCAGCGCCATCGCCAGCTTGAACAGGCGATCATCGTGCAGTCCCAGCACCTCGAGGACCTCGTAGCAGGTTTCGCGCATCAGCTTGGCGCGGGGGTCGTAATTCTTGTAGACCCGATGGCCGAAGCCCATCAGCTTGACGCCGGAATTCTTGTCCTTGGCGCGCTTGATGAACTCGCCGATTCTCGACACATCGCCGATCTCCTCGAGCATGTTGAGAGCAGCCTCGTTGGCGCCGCCGTGCGCAGGTCCCCACAAGCAGGCGATGCCCGCGGCTATGCACGCGAACGGATTGGCCCCCGACGAGCCCGCCAGCCGCACCGTCGACGTCGATGCGTTCTGCTCGTGGTCGGCATGCAGGGTGAAAATCCGGTCCAGCGCGCGGACCAGGACGTCGTTGACCTTGTACTCCTCGCAGGGCACCGAGAACATCATGCGCATGAAGTTCGCGGCGTAGGAGAGCTCGTTGCGCGGATACACGAACGGCTGACCCATCGTGTACTTGTAGCACATCGCCACCAGCGTCGGCAGCTTGGCGATC
>Ga0070693_100001118_pt1 | contig 12032 bp, 11 predicted proteins | sample KBSK1103metaG_FD_65472 | JGI IMG/M metagenome (GOLD analysis project Ga0070693, IMG submission 65472) | Corn, switchgrass and miscanthus rhizosphere microbial communities from Kellogg Biological Station, Michigan, USA - KBS K1-10-3 metaG | ecosystem: Host-associated > Plants > Roots >...
GCCATGAAGACGAGGTGGGGGATGGTCGTCCCTTCGCGCGGGGCGAAGTCGACGCCGTGCAGGCCGACGTAGCCGAGCCCGCCGATCAGCGAGCCGGTGCCGTCGAAGGCGAGCGAGTAGCCGACCACGGCCCAGGTCACCATCGCGATCGCGATCGCGGCGATGCTCATCATGAAGGTGTTGAGCGTGTTCTTCGAGCGCACCAGGCCGGCGTAGAAGAGGCCGAGGGCCGGCGTCATCATCAGCACCAGCGCCGTGGCGGCCAGCATCCAGGCGGTGTCGCCGCTGTCGACTTCGGCGGCGGCGGCCGCCAGCGGCAGCCAGCTCATGACTTCTTCACCGGCGTCACCGCGCCGTGGTCGGTCTCGCCGGTGCGGATGCGGACGACGTGGTCGAGCGGCAGGACGAAGATCTTGCCGTCGCCGACTTCGCCGGTGCGCGCCCCCTCGCAGAGCGCGTCGACGGTCGGTTGCACGAACTCGTCGGAGACCGCGATCTCGAAGCGGACCTTCTCGGAGAGACCCATCTTCACCGTCGTCCCGCGGTATGTCTCGACCCGCTCGAGCTCACCGCCGTGACCCTGCACGCGGGTCAGCGAGACGCCGCGCACCTCGGCCCGGTACAGGGCCTCGAGCACGTCGTTCGCCTTCTCGGGCCGCACGATGCCCACGACGAGTTTCATGACCCGTTCCTCCCCATCCCGACCGCGAGCCTACATATTTCGAGCGAGTCGGGTCGAGCCGAGCTCCCCGCCTCCTACACTAGGCAGATGCCCTCGGAGTCACGCTTGGAGTCGACCTTCACCCTCTACCGCCGGGGCATCGAGCTGCTCGAGGAGGAGGACTTCGAGGAGGCGGCGGCGCCGCTGGAGGAGGCGGCGCGCAGAGCGCCGGAGAAGACCTCGGTGCGCGAGGCCCTCGGCCGCGCCTACTTCCGCGCCGGCCGCTTCGCCGCCGCGGCGGAGGAGTTCGCCGCCGTGGTCGAGCGCCACCAGGTCGACGACTACGCCCATTTCTGCCTCGGCCGCGCCCTCTCGAAGACGGGGGAGACCGAGCGCGCCCGCCACCACCTGGCCCTCGCCTCGAACCTGCGGCCGGATCGCAGGGACTACAGCTTCTATCGCGCCCTCCTCGCCTAGGCGGCCGCGGAACCCCTGCCGCGGTGGCGGATCGGCAGGCGGGCGACGATCGTCGTGCCCCGTCCGGAAATGCTCTCCAGCCCCAGCGTCCCGCCGGCGAGGCTGACCCGTTCCCGCATCCCGACCAGGCCGAAGCCGTCGCCGCCAGCCTCCGGATCGAAGCCGCTGCCATCGTCGCTGACCATCACCCGCAGCGTGTCCTCGTTCTCCGTCACCTCGACCCTGGCGCGACCGGCGCCCGAGTGCTGCGCGGCGTTGTTGAGCGCCTCCTGCACCAGCCGGTAGGCGGTGTCCTCGATCTCGACCAGCGGGCGACGATCGCTGCGCCCGGCGTGGAAGTCGAGGTCGAGGCTCAGCTCGACCTCGATCGCGCCACTCGCGTCGACCCGTTCGGCAAGCGCTTCGAGCGCGGCGCCGAGGCCGAGCTCGTCCAGCGTCGTCGGCCGCAGATCGGCGATCAGGCGGCGCATCTCGGCAATCGTCTCGTCGACGCGTTCGATCCCTTCGGCGAGCAGGCGGTCGACCTCCGCGGGCTCGCCGCGCCTGGCCGCCGAGAGCAGCACGCGCAGGCCGGCGAGGCTCTGCAGCGACTCGTCGTGCAGCTCGCGCGCCCAGCGCCCGCGCTCGCGCTCGGCGGCGGCGATGCTGTCCCGGGTGCGGCCCTCGGCCACCGATTGGGCGGTGGCGACCGCCGTCGCGGCGCTGGCGGCGAAGGAGACGAGGACCTGCTCGTCCTCGTCGGTGAAGCCGCCGCTTCGCCCGAGCGGGTCGAGGGCGACGAGCACCCCCAGCGCCTCGCCCCGGTAGACGAGCGGAGCGAGCAGCGCCGTCACCCCGATCCCGAGGCTGGCGGGCCGGGCGAGCAGAGTGGGGTCGAGGTCGCGGGTGCGCCGCGGTTCGCGCGCTTCCAGCACCTGGCCCGGGATCGAGCCGGCGATCGGCACCGAGGCCTTGGTGGCGGGCCCGGCGCTCTCGCCGGCGACCGAGACCGGGACGAGGTCGGCGGACTCGCGCAGCATGATCAGCAGCGAGCGCGCCTCGACCAGGGCGCGGCCGCGCTTGACGACGATCTCGAGGATCCGGTCGAGGTCGGTCTCGCCGCCGACCGCGCGGGCAATCTCGGCCGTCGCCTCCAGCCGGTGCAGGGCGCGCTCCATCTCGTCGCCCCGCGTCTCGACGCTGCGGTACAGGCGCGCGTTCTCGACCGCGATCGCGGCCCACTCGGCGAGGATCGTCGCCGAGTGCTCGTCGGCCTCGTCGAACTCCCCCTCGGTTTTATCGGTCAGGTAGAGGTTGCCCCAGGCGTCGCCGCGGATCATCACCGGCACCCCGAGGAAGGAGGTCATCGGCGGGTGACCGGGCGGGAAGCCGTAGGAGCGGGGATGGCGATTGACGTCGGCGAGGCGCAGGGGACGCGGCTGCTCGATCAGCAGGCCGAGGATTCCACGACCGCGCGGCAGCTTGCCGATCGCGCGGCGGCTCTCCTCGTCGACTCCGTAGGTGATGAAGCGCTCCAGCTCGTGGCGGTCCTCGTCGAGGACGCCGAGCGCGGCGTAGCGGGCGCCGGTCAGCGCGCAGGCGACCTCGAGCAGGCGGCGGAAGACCGTCTCGGGGTCGAGCTCGGCGACGAGGCTGCGACTGACGTCGATCAGCTCGCGCAGGCGCCGCTCGTCGAGCGCGCTGCTGTCATAGCCCTGTGTCATCTCGGCCCTCTCTCGCGAGCCCATCTGCCGACTCGGCAATCCTATCGTGCCGCGCTCAATGCTCAACGAAGCTAAATGTGGTTTCGTGGCATCAAGGGTCAGGTTCGCGGCAAAACCCCGATGCCGATTTCCGCGGCCGGGGATTAGATAGGTGAAGATGAACCGAGACGACGCATTCGACTCCGCGGGTAATCTCGCCGCGGTGCCGTCCGATGTGCCCCCCGAGGGGGTCGACGAGACGTCTGAGACGACCATCGTCCTCGCCGACGACCACACGGTCATGCGCAGCGCCCTGCGCATGCTGCTCGACGCCGAGCCGGATTTCGAGGTCGTCGCCGAGGCGGGCACCGCCGAAGACGCGGTGCGCTACGTGCGCGGCCACAAGCCGACCGTCCTCATCCTCGACCTCAACATGCCGGGAGGCTCGAGCCTCGAGGCGATCCCCGACATCCAGGAGGCCTCGCCGGCGACCGAGATCGTCGTGCTGACGATGCAGAACGAGCCCGCCTTCGCCCGCAGCGCCCTGCAGGCGGGGGTGCGCGGCTACGTGCTCAAGGAGGCCGCCGACGCCGAGCTGGTGCAGGCCGTGCGCAGCGCCGCCGCCGGCGACACCTACCTGCAGCCGGCCCTGGGGGCGAGGCTGGCGGCCGGGGTCGATGGGCGGCGGGGGGACGAGCTGAGTGATCGCGAGCGGGACGTTTTGCGGTTGATCGCGCTGGGGCACACGAATGCGGAGGTGGCCGAGCGGTTGTACATCAGCATTCGTACGGTGGAGAGTCATCGGGCGCATATTCAGCACAAGCTGAGACTCTCGACAAGAGCCGAGCTGGTGCGGTATGCGCTCGAGCACGGGTTGGTGGAAACGTAGGGACGTGGGGGGTGGGGACCTCCCCTATTGGGGGTTCCACTTGATCTTTCCGGTGGAGACGTAGAGGGCTGGCGCCTCTAGCTTCACTACGAAAAGACAAACCGTTCCACCCCCAATAGGGGAGGTCCCTTCCAGGGTTCCTAGGTTTGACCGTCAGGTGACAAGCGGGATTACGCAGCGGTACTTGCGAGTGTTGGTTGAGCCTGTGGATTCAACTACCGCAGAAGGAGACACTGTGGCCACGCTGTACAGATTCGGTCCCGTGTAGCTAGTGACGTCACTTGACCACTCGTTGCCTTTATCTAGGTTCACGCCCGGTTCCTGAGCGAAAGTTGCCAGCTGGAGAGCCTCCGGCAGGGTTCCGTCTTGGGCGGCGCAGGAGGAGGCGGCTTCTGGGGCGCTTAGGGCTGTTTCGGAGGGGGAGAGCTGCCAGCAGGCGCCGGCGAATTGTTTGGTGCCGGGGAGGCAGCCGGCGCTGTGGCCGTTGACGTTGGTTGCGTTTACGGCGTTGACGGAGTTGAGGGCGGTTTCGGCGTCGGCAGCGCTCTGGGCGCGGTCGGCGGTTTCGGCGTGGGCGGCGCTGGGGACCTGGCCAAGGCTGAGGAGGTCGATTTCGGCGCCGATGATCTTGCCGGTGTGACTTTCCAGATTCGCGAGTACGTTTGACTTCAGCCGGTTGGCGGCGATCGAGTGCGGTTTCACCCGGTTGCCGGGAATCGATTTCACCCTGATCGCCCGCCCGTCCAGCTTCGCCTTCTTCGCCGCGTACACCGTCCCACCCAGCGCCACGAACAAAGCCAAAGCGGCGACGACCAGCGCCGGCGACGGCCACCTCTCCCCCTGCTCCATCAGCCCCTCCCTCGGTAAAAACGCTTGTCTTTGAGGTTAGGGTCGTGCCGAGGAAAGACAAGAAAGCTGGACGAAAGTTCGTCGGAACGGTTTGCACGGTAGGTTGGCTGAGTGAATGCCGTGAGAGAGCTTTTGGCGAGCTTTTCGAACGAGCCAGCCTGCCCGTAGTTGCCGCGGGCGTCGCGATTGGCTATGCGACGGTCTCATTGGCTCAGGCGGTCACGGGTGCCTTGATCGTGTCGACGATCGCGGCGATCTTCGGCGTTTCGCGCTTCGATTTCGAAACTGATTCGTTCACCGTCCTAGGCATAGAAGTCGCGTACGGGTCGTTGATCTCAAACGCGATCGTCTTCGTTCTGGTCTTGATCGTCGCCTACTTCATCGTCGTTGCTCCTCATCGCTGGCGACTGGGCGGCACCGAGGGGCCTATCCGTTCCTGCCCCGAGTGCACCAGTTCGATTCCGGCTGCCGCAAGGCGCTGTCCATGCTGCACCGCGGTCGTCCAGCCCAAGTCGGCCTGACCCCCCGGGTTTCCCGCCTCCGCCTCAGCGGATACACTCGCCCGCGTAAATAACGGTCGGTGGTCAAGGGAAGTCCGGTGCGAAGCCGGCGCGGTCCCGCCACTGTGACCGGGTCGGGCACGTCGCGGGCGCTTTGCGTCAGCCACTGGGGATGACACGGATTCCCCGGGAAGGTGCGGCGGGCCAACCCCGGAAGCCAGGAGACCTGTCCCCGGCCAGCCATGACAACCCTCGAGGAAAGGGTGGCTTCAATGCCAAGACTCGTTCCATTCCGGCTGGCGGCCGCGTGCGCGCTGGTCACAGCAATCGTCCTGTCCGGCGTCGCCTCGGCGGCCGCCAAGGGCCCCGTCGCCGAGCTGCGCGTCGTCGGCACCGGCGGCAAGGTTCTCGTCGAGAAGTCCTTCGGCGTGGCGAGCACGTCGGTCAAGGCGAGCCCGTCGGCCAAGTGCTTCGGCCCCGGCACCGGCGGCAGCGGCAAGACGATCGCGCTCGAGGGCCCGACCGCGCTCGGCATGCTGGTCCAGGCCTCCAAGTTCACCGCCGCGTTGCGGCCGCTTTCGGTCACCGACCACTTCCTGAGCGAATTCGGCCTCGGCCTCTGCGGCATCGGCGGCCTCGAAGCCAAGGGCATGAACAGCTGGTACTTCAAGGTCAACCACCGCGCGCCCTCGGTCGGAGCGGAAGCGGTCAAGGTGAAGGCCGGCGACGAAGTGCTCTTCGGCTACGGCGCCTATCCGTACCCGGACGAGCTGGCGCTGAGCGCGCCCGCCAAGGTCCAGGCCGGCGTGCCGTTCACCGTTCGCGTCTTCGCCTACGACGCGAAAGGCAAGAAGACGCCGGCGGCCGGCGCGACGGTGACCGGCGCCTCCGGCCCGACCGACGCCCAGGGCAAGGCCCAGGTGACACTCGCCGCCCCCGCCCGGCTGGTCGCCCGCCTCGGCAAGGACACCCCCTCCAACAGCGAGGCTGTCTGCGTTGGGGGCAGGTGCCCGAAGCCGGGTAAGTGACCGGACGCCGTGGCACGGCGGTCGCGATCGCGCTGCTGCTCTCGGCAGCGGCGCTCGCGGCCGCCGGCTGCGGCCTCGGCCCCGGCGAGGACGTCGGGGCCGTCGAGCTGACGGTGACGCGGGACTACGGGTCCGTGCCGATGCTTCACCGCCTCGTCGGCGACGTCACCGAAGCGGACACGGTGATGCGGGTGCTCGAACGCAACGCCGACGTCTCGACCCGCTACGGCGGCGGCTTCGTGCAGTCGATCGACGGCTACGAGGGCAGCGGCGGCGGCGGACGGGACTGGTTCTACTACGTCAACGGACTCTGGGCGCCGATCGGGGCCGCCGACTTCAAGCTGCACGGCGGGGAGGCGATCTGGTGGGACTATCGCGACTGGAGCGTCGGCGAGCGGGTCGCCGCGGCCGTCGGTGCCTGGCCGCAGCCGTTCGCCGGCGGCTACGAAGGGTCGTTTCACCCGACCGCCGTCTCCTGCTTCGGCGCCGGTGCGGCCTGCGGGGTCGTGAAGGAGCGGCTGGGGGACGCCGGCGCGGAACTGGTCGCGCCGGGGGCCGCCGATGGGATCCGGGTGCTGGTCGGTCCCTGGAGCCGGATCGGGGCGGACCGCGACGCGGGCCTGCTGGCGCGCGGAGTCGAGGTCAGCGGCGCCTTCGCCGAGTTCGGCGCGGGCGGAAAAACCCTCTTGGGACTCGATGAACGCGGCGACGTCGCCCGCCGCTTCGGTCCGCACGCGGGCCTTGTCGCCGCCGTGCGCTGGGAAGAAAGGCCGCCGGCCTGGCTGGTCACGGGAGTCGACGCCACGGGCGTCGCCGCGGCGGCCGACCTGCTCGACGCCGACAGCCTCCGCGACCATTACACCGTGGCCGTCGACGAAAAGGGGGCGACGGCGCTGCCGTTGCGATGAGGTCGCCCTTCGCCTACGCCCCGAGGCCCTGGCCGCTGCAGTCGGCCTCGCCGGGCGCCGCCGTCGTCTACCTGGGCGCTTTCGCCGCGGTCGCCTTCGCCTACTCGACCCCCGTCGTGCTCGCCGCCGCCGGCGTTGGGCTCGCCGTCGCCGGTCGCCTGGCCGGCGCCCGCGCCGCGGTCCGGGCGGCGCTCTGGATGGGCCTCACCCTCGCCCTGCTGATCGTCCTCGTCAACGCCCTCGTCGTCAGTCGCGGCGAGACGGTGCTGCTGCGCCTCGGGGACGTGCCGCTGCTCAGCGACGTCGTCACCGCCGAGGCGCTCGCCGCCGGCGCCGTGATCGGCCTGCGCGCCGCCGTGGTGATGGTCGCCTTCGCCGTCTACTCGGCCTGCGTCGACCCCGACCGCGTCCTGCGCGCCCTGCGGCCGCTGGCGCGGCGCTCGGCGCTGACCGCGACCCTGGTCTCGCGCCTCGTGCCGGTGGCTGCGGCCGACGCCGCCCGCCTGCGCGACGCCGCCCGCCTGCGCGGCCCCGGCGCCGCCCCGGTCGGCCGCGCCCCCCTTGCCCGCCGCCTCCTCGCCGGCTCGCTGGACCGCTCGGTGGACGTGGCAGCCACCCTGGAGCTGCGCGGCTACTCCCTCGAGCCCTCCAGGTCCAGGGCGGGTGCAACGTTTTTTCGTCCTATAAGGACGAAAAAACGTTGCACCCGGAGGGGGGAGGCTGAAAGCGTGCGCGCTGGTTCCCGTTCGCGCTACGACCGGCGCTTCTGTGCAACCGGCGCCGCGGTGCTCGTCGCCGCCATCGCAGGCAAGGTGCTGGGTGCCGACGCCTTCTCCGAATACCCTTCGGTCGCGGTCGGGCTGGAGCCCTCGACCCTGGGCCTGTCGACCCTGGGCCTGTCGGCCCTGCTCGTCCTCGCCGGCTTCGCCCCGCGTCATGGTTGAGCTGGGCGTTCCCACCCGCTCCGCGCCGGCGCTCGCGGTCCGGTCGCTCACCTACTCCTATCCGGGGCCCGCCGCGCCCGCTCTGCGCGACGTCTCGCTCGAGCTCGCCCCCGGGGAGCTCGTCCTCCTCGCCGGGCGCTCGACCTGCGGCAAGTCGACCCTGCTGCGCGCCGCCTGCGGCCTCGTCCCGCACTTCCACGGCGGTGAGATCGACGGCCGGATCGAGGTCGCCGGCATCGACGCTCTCGCCTCGGGCCCCGGCGAGCTCGCCAGCGCGGTCGGCTACCTCGCCCAGGATCCCGAGACCCAGGTCGTCTCCACCACCGTCGCCGCCGAGATCGAGTTGCCGCTGGAGATGCGCGGCGACGCGCCCGGCGCCCGCGCCCGCGCCGTCGAGGAGGTCGCCCTCGCGCTCGCCATCCCGCACCTGCTCGGCCGCGCCGTCGACACCCTCTCCGGCGGCGAGCTGCAGCGCGTCGCCCTCGCCGCCGCGCTCGTCACCCGTCCCAAGCTCGTCCTCCTCGACGAGCCGACCTCTCAGCTCGACCCGGTCGCCGGCGACGAGCTGATCTGGCTGCTGCGCCGCCTCAACGAGGAGTGGGGGGTGACGATCCTGCTCGCCGAGCACCGTCTCGAGCGCTGCCTGGCCGCGGCAGACCGGGTGGTGGCGATGGAGTCCGGCCGGATCGCATTCGACGGCGCCCCTCGCGAGTTCCTTGCATGGGCGCAGGAGAGCGACGTGGCTCTGGAGACCCCGGCGGCTCGCCTCTTCTCGCTCTGCGGGATCGAACCGTTGCCGGTTGGAGTTCGCGACGCGCGGCGGACGCTTCGGGGAGCCGGAGTCGCTCACCCTCCACACCGAGCAGGTAGGAGGGTGAGCGACTCCGGCCCTGCCGACCCCGTTCTTCAGGCAAGGGCTCTCTGGGTTGCGCTGGATGCCGGAGAGGGCCCCCGAGACGTTCTGCGGGATTTTGACCTGATCGTCCGCCGCGGCGAACGGGTCGCCTTGATGGGCCGCAACGGCGCCGGCAAGAGCACGCTGCTGCGGACCGCCGCCGGCTTGCTCGACCCCGTCCGCGGCAGCGCCGAGGTGCCCTCCGGGATGGCGCTCCTCACCCAGAACCCCAGCGACTACCTCGTCCGCGAGCGGGTCGGCGACGAGCTGCCGGGCGAGGCGGGGACGGCGGCCCTGCGCGCCGTCGGCCTCGAGCCCGCTCTCGAGGCCGACCCGCGTGACCTCTCCGGCGGCGAGCGGCAGCGGCTAGCCCTGGCGATCACGCTCGCCGGCCGCATCGACGGCGGCGAGCTGCCCGGCCTCGTCGCCCTCGACGAGCCGACCCGTGGCATGGACCGCGCTCGCAAGGACGACCTCGTCGGCCTGATCGACGACCTCGCGGCCCGCGGCGCCGGCCTGCTCCTCGCCACCCACGACGTCGAGTTCGCCGCCGCCTTCGCCGAGCGCGTCGTCCTGCTCGGCGAGGGCGTCGTCATCGCCGACGGCCCGGCGGCCGAGGTCCTCTCCGGCGGCTGGTACTTCGCCACCGAGGTCGCCCGCGTCCTCGACCTCCCGGGCGTCGTCACCCCCGACCAGGGTGCCGCCGCCCTCCGCCTGGAGGACGACTGATGTCGTGGCAGATGGCGAGCTTCCTCGTCCTCGGCGCGGTGCTGGTCGCCGGGTTCGCCTGGTACGAGCGCTCGCGGCCGCCCTCGCAGGTGGTCGCCATGGTCGCGGCGCTGGCCGCGCTGGCGATCGCCGGCCGGGTCGCCTTCGCCGCCTTCCCCAACGTCAAGCCGACGACCGACGTCGTCGTCTTCGCCGGCTACGCGCTCGGCCCCGCGCCCGGCTTTGCCGTCGGCGCCCTCACCGGCCTCGTCTCCAACTTCTGGTTCGGGCAGGGGCCGTGGACCCCGTGGCAGATGGTGGGCTGGGGCCTGTGCGGCGTGCTGGGCGCCGGGCTGGCGATCGGCGGCCGCAACGCCGGTCGCCTCACGCTCGCCGCCGCGTGCGGTTTCGCCGGGATCGCCTACGGTGTGTTGCTGAACTTCTCGCTCATGGCGACCTACGGCGGAGAACTCTCGATCCAGCGCTTCCTGGCGCTGGAGGCCCGTGCCGTCCCCTTCGACGTCGCGCACGCGATCGGCAACGTCGCCTTCGCCCTCCTCGCCGGCCCGGCGATGGTGCGGATGCTGGTCCGCTTCCGTCGCCGTTTCCAGTGGCGGACGACGGCGCCGGCGAGCGTCGCCGCCATGCTCCTCGTCCTGGTGTTGCCGCTCCTCGCGCCCGCCCCGGCGAAGGCCAGCCCGGCGAGCGCCGCGAGCTGGCTCGTCACGCAGCAGAACTCCGACGGCGGCTTCGGCTCCTCGCCCGGCGCCGCTTCCAGCACCGTCACCACCGGCTGGGTGATGCTCGGCCTCGAGGCTGCCGGTCGCAACCCGCTCGACGTCTCGCGTGGCGGGAAGACCCCCGTCGACTACCTGCGCGCCAACGTCGGCAGCCTCTCTAGCGCCGGCGACCTCGCCCGCACGATCCTCGCCCTCGAGGGCGCCGGCGTCGACCCACACGACTTCGGCGGTCACAACCTGGTCAACCAGCTGGCCGACCGGCGGGCCGCCAACGGCTCGTTCGTCGGCTGGCCTGGAACGACCGCCTACAGCGTCGTCGCCCTGCGCGCCGCGGGGGCGACCGGCGGCCTCGACAAGTCGCTCAGGTGGCTGGGCGGCGTTCAGAATCGCGACGGCGGCTGGGGCGACATCCCCGGCGCGCCGAGCAACGCCGACGTCACCGGCGGCGTGATGCAGGCGATGCGCGACTCTCAGGCGGCCCTCGACGGCCTCGGCTACCTGCGCAAGCACCAGCGCTCCGGCGGCGGCTTCGCCGGTGGCAGCGGCGTCGTCAACTCGCAGTCGACCTCCTGGGCGGTGCAGGGGATGGTCTCGATCGGCACCGACCCGGCGAGCGTCACCAAGGGCGGGGCCAGCGGCCCCGACTACATCGCCGCCCGCCAGGCGCCCGATGGTCACTACACCTACTCGCAGGCGAGCGACCAGACCTCGGTCTGGGTCACCGGCGAAGTGCTGGTCGCCGCCTCGGGCAAGTCGCTTCCGGTCGACCCGCCGCCGCGCCAGCCCCAGGCCAAGGCGCCGCCGGCGACGCCGCCCGGTTCGACCGGCCCGGCACCCGACACTCCCGGCCTGACGCTGCCGCCGAGCGCTTCTCCCGGCCCGTCCAGCGGCGACACCAGCGGCAGCGGCAGCGGCAGCGACAGCGGGAGCGAAGGCAGCGGCGGGACGGGAGCGCCGCCCCTGGTTCCCGAAAGGGCCCCTGTACCCGTGCCCGAAGGCGTCGTGCCCGAAGCCGAAACCGCCCCACCAGAGTCCGAGGCGCCGGGAGAACTGACGGCCTCGCACACGCCCGGCCCCTCGCCCTGGACCGCGATCGGCATCGGGCTCGCCGCCACCGCGCTCGCCGTCGCCGCGCCGCTGCTGCTCGGCCGGCGCTTCGGCTGGTAGCCGTGGACGTCGAGACCGCGATCAGGACGCGCCGCACTCACAAGGCGTTCGGGCCCGAGCCGCTGACGCGCGAGGAGCTGCTCGAGCTGCTCGACCTCGCCCGCTGGGCGCCCAACCACCACCTGACGGCTCCCTGGCGCTTCCGCGTGCTCGGTCCCAGTGCCCTCGCCCGCCTCAAGGAGACAGCCGGCCCCGAGGGCGCCGCGAAGCTCGACCGCGCCCCGACCCTGGTCGTCGTCTCCTGCGCGCTCGGTCCGGACCCGATCCAGAACGAGGAGGACCTGCACTCGACCGCGGTCGCCTCCTACATCGTCCTGCTCTGCGCCCACGCCCGCGGCCTCGCCGGCTACTGGCGCACGCCGGGCCTGCTGCGCTCGACCGGCGGCCGCGTCGCCGTCGGCCTGCCCGACTCCGAGCGCTTCGTCGGCCTCCTGCACCTGGGACGTCCGCGACAGGACCGCGACGCCCCCGAGCGGCCACCGATCGAGCAATCGACCCTCTTCCTCGACTAAGTGCCCTGTCGCGTAACGTCAGACCGCAAATGACGCCCCCGCTTTGTCAAAACCCCGCGACTGGCGATATCG
>Ga0070693_100001126_pt1 | contig 11989 bp, 10 predicted proteins | sample KBSK1103metaG_FD_65472 | JGI IMG/M metagenome (GOLD analysis project Ga0070693, IMG submission 65472) | Corn, switchgrass and miscanthus rhizosphere microbial communities from Kellogg Biological Station, Michigan, USA - KBS K1-10-3 metaG | ecosystem: Host-associated > Plants > Roots >...
TTCCACAAAACCAGCCTCGCGCAGTACGCGGAGGTGCTTCGACACCGTCGGCTGCGGCATGTGAAGCCGACGCTCGATTTCTCCCACGGACTGATCTGACGAGAGCAGTAACCCGAGAATCGCGCGCCGATTCGGCTCCGCTATCACCTCAAACGCAGTTTGCATCGACCGAATATGCGCGAGAGAGTATATGCCCGTCAAGGTATATAAGCCAGCTTGACAGGGGCTCATTCTTTCGGTTTCACACAAGCCTCCAGATGTTCCGTAGCATGGCTGCAACACCCAACTGCTGAGCTTCATCTCTCTGTCCGATCTGCCAATCACTAACTCCTTGGTATTACATGACTTAAGATACCGCAAGCTCAGGCATGGGAGATGCTTTCCGGCGGGCATTTCCAACACCACGTCCTCCTTCCAAGGAATATCTACATGCTCGGGGTTTTCTCGGATCGTCGTGGCCGCGCCGGCGTCTTCGCCTGCGCTGTCATGCTGCTCACCGCTTGCGGACAGGCAGACAAACTCCTGCCGACCGCGCCGATGTCGCCACGCAGTCCCTCGCTCTACTCGCTCTACGATCCGGAAGCCGGCTTCATTTCCGTCGGCGTCTTCGGCGGACCAGCTGGAACGTATGCGTTCCACACCGACGTCCTCGGCGGGGGCCTCTTCTCGGGCGGCATCAACCTCTCGGACACGTTCGACACTCCACGCACCCCAGCCAACGCTGGCTTTCACTACGCCTATTTTCCGGTGGATGCCTCGACCTGGGGTCCGGGTGTGACCGCGCAAGTGACTATCAACGAAGTCGGTATGCCGTCGAACCGGGTCGTTGATTCGATTCGTGTAGTAACCAACGGCGTGTGGATGCCGGTCATCACCGGGGCGAGCGCGGTCACTATTACCACCAGCTACACAGACATCAGCTTCGTCAAGTTCTATCACAGCGAGGCGGTTACTCCCCCGCCAGGTGCCGGCAAAGGCTGCACACCGGGATACTGGAAGCAGTCCCAGCACTTTGGTTCCTGGGTCCCGACCGGCCTCGCCCCGACTAACCTCGTAGGCAGCGTGTTCTCGAGCGCGTCGCTCTACTCGCTGTCGGGAATCTCAATGTCCAACTACAAGCTGGTCGACGGACTGGCTTTCAAGGGTGGTCCCGGCCTCGTCGGAGCGGCGCAGATCCTTCTTCGCGCTGCCATCGCGGCCGATCTCAATGCGCGCTACGCAGGAATGGGCTATCCGCTTGCGGCTGCTTCCGTAGTTACCGCAGTTAACAACGCGCTCTCCAGCGCAAACCGCGACACGATGCTCTCGCTCGCTACCAAGCTCGATGACATGAATAACCTGGGCTGCCAGCTTAACTGATCACTGCAGCGGGAAAAATGAAAAAGGCGGCCGGTAATCCGGCCGCCTTTTTTGTTACTTGGTGGTGCTTGCTTAGAAACCTGACAGGATCACGAACTCGTCGCGACGGTTCTTGGAGCGGCAATCCTCTTCACGCGATACCGTGCAGGCGGGACGCTCTTCTCCATTGGCGACGACCTTGAGCCGCGACGCATCGACACCCCGATCCGTGATGTAGCGGGTAACGATTGCCGCGCGACGTTGGCTCAGCGCGAGGTTGTACTCATCGGAACCACTGTCATCCGCATTCCCTTCGATTCGAATCCGAACGTTGGGATTGCGTTGCAGCACGTCCACCTTCTGGTCGAGCGACTGAATGCCCTCGTCCGTGATTTCCGAGCGGTCGAACTGGAAATAGACGGGCGAGGTAATCGCCGCCTGATCGCCGGCACGGGTACCCGTGCGGTTCGCAGCTTCGCGCGCGACACCGGCGTCATCCGCATCAGCATGAAGCTTGGCATTCTCACGGTCCGCCGCTTCGATCGCCGCGCGATCAGCGGCTGATGGGCCGGTCGGAGTGGGTGCGGCTGCGACCTTGTGGCGCGAGCAGGCGCTAGTCAGGGCCGCGATTGAAAGCAGGGAAATTGAAAGAATTGTTTTGCTGCGCATATCACCTGTCACTGTGAAGATTCGTTATCAGGACGACCGGAACGCCGAAATGGCTACGTGTCGTTACGAAAAAATCTTTTACACCTGTTTTGGCGCGATTAACTCAAGCTCTGCCATCCGCCGGCGCGAGAACCCTTTTTGCTTAACTGATGAGGATAGGCCTGCACCAGGAGACCGCATTGCCAATTGATCCGTCGCAATATCCGTTCGAGCTGGCATCAATTCTCTCTGATCGCTTGCGGGCCGCCAAACAGGAGCTGGTCACGCAATGGCTGGAGCGAATCATGGCGCGCGTGTCGATCCAGGCGAAACGGATATTTCCGACTCACGAGCTGCTGAATCACATCCCGTTGCTCATCGAGGGCGTTGCCGGCTATCTCAAGCGGCCGGAGCGCGACATCGATGCCAAAGCGCCTGTCGTCGCGAAGGCAATGGAGCTCGGCGCGCTGCGCCACTCCCAGGGATTTGATGCCTACGAGATCCTCAAGGAATACGAGATGCTCGAGGAAATCGTGTTCGCGTTCCTCAGAGAATCCGCCGAGACGATCTCCGGCGATTATCCGCGGCGCGACTTCCTCGTCTGCTGGGAGCGGATTGGGCAGGCGATGGAGCTGATTCGCCAGGCGACGGTGGGCCACTTTCTTCGCCTTTCTTCGGCCCAGATCAACGAGCGAGAGAATCGGCTGCGCAGGTTCAATCGCACCGTTGCCCACGAGCTGAAAAACAACGTTACCGCGATCGTCGGAGCTTCTGCCGCCCTGTCGGAGGAATGGGTCGCGCCGAGCGAAAGGAAGGAGTTCGAGGAGATCATCGCCAGGAACGCCGATGGACTTCAACACGTCCTCGGCAATCTGGAGTCGTTGTCGCGGAATCAGGGCGACTCGCGGTCAGGCCGGCACGTCATGCTGCCTGAGGCGGCAAGCGAGGCGGTGCGGGAGCTACAGGAGGCCGCCAAAGCAAAGGGTGTGAGCGTCGTCCTCGCTGATGACATGCCGCCGATCGAGGTGGATGCGGCGGTCGTCGAGCTGTGCCTGATGAACTATCTGTCCAACGGAATCAAATACTCCGATTCGGCGAAGAGCGAGCGGTGGGTTTCCGTCGGAGCGCGCATCGAAGGGCCTGACGCGCAGCACGACCGCGAGGTTGTGATTCGCGTGTCCGACAACGGCATCGGCATCCCGGCGGACAAGCGGGAAAAACTCTTTCAGGAGTTCTACCGCGCACACGGTGAGACGGTCACCGACGCCGAGGGCACGGGCCTCGGTCTCAGCATCGTGCGTGAGACTGTCGAATCAATCGGCGGTCGCGCCTGGGCCGAATTCCCCGAGGAACAGGGCACCGTCTTCGCCTTTGCCATTCCTTCCCGGAGAAGCGACGACCTTCGACCGGCCGAGGGGTCGAGTGAGGCGGTAGAGGAAACGGCGGCCAGTCTGTCGAGCGAGGAAGCGGCGTCCGTCAAGGCCGAGTGAAGCGAAGCGCCGTGCGGCCGGGTAGCACCGCTATCACGATCCGAGTCCCCACCTGCCGCGCCGCGACACGACCATCCGCTACCAATCGCCATTGATCGGGAACATCGATCGCGATCCCCTTCGTCGGCCATCTGGGATCGAGCGTGACCGTGGCGCTCGATGAATCCGAGGCGGTGACGTCCACTTTGATCTGATCGCGCATCGCCCACCACGGTCCGAACTGATCGACGCTGCCAAACCACGCTTCCGTTTTCAACGAATCGGCAAGATCGCGCTCGTAGTCGAATTTTTCTGCCGTGACGTTCGGGTGGATCAGCACCACCAACAGCCCGCCGTAGTTTCCGATCTTACGCGCCAGCGCGAGGCCATTGGCGAACCGCTTGTCCATCTTCGGTGCCTCCTCGTCCTCGATCGTCACCGGAAATTCGTAGATCTTCGTTTCTGCCTCGCCCTCGCGATCGTAGGTGAGGCGAAACGGCAAATGGGTGAGCGAATTGTTCGCCGTGACAGAGGAGCTGTATCTGAATCCAGTCGCTTCCAGCGCCTGCGGGAGAGCGTATGGATTTGACAGATGCCCTGGACGAAAGCTGACCACGGTCGTACCGATCTGGGACTCGAGGAGGAACTTGCTGACGCGGAGCTCTCCGAGCACCGTAGCGTCCTCGGTTTTCGTGGAATCGAGCACGAAGGGCTGGTACGACGGATACTGCTCCTTGCCGCTACCGAGCTTGAAGAGGTCGAACTGCCGCGAATGCGCGACCGAATGACTGCCTATCTCCATGCCCAGCGCAGCGAGGCGCCGGGCGTAACCAATCCCCGAGCTATCGAAGAAAATCTCGTCGTTCCAGTCGCGCACGTACTTGGTCTGGATGAAGTACGTGCCACGAATTCCTTTCGCGGCTTCCATCTCCGCGAATGCAACCGCGTTCTTCCACGCCTTGGCGTAGTCGATGTCGTGCGTGAACACCACGGACAGTGATTTGCCATCGGGCACCGTCCACAGGGTCACCGCATTCGGCTCGCCGCTCCGGTAGATGTCGCGCACGATTCGCAGCATCACATCAACACTCGGCTCGTATTGGTTGACGTATGTGCGCGCCAGACCTTCTTCGCGATTCTCGTAGCCGATCACGAATAGCTGGCCGAGGTCGATTCCCAGGATGTAGGCGTGACCCGGTCCGATCGCGCGATGGGTGATCGCCGTGCTGCCGTCCTCGAACAGCGCCAGTGATTGCGCGGTGGTTGGTCGGTACGAGTAGCTGCCGATCGCCGAGTTATGGAGTGGACCGGACCCGGTGGCGCGGCCGATGCGCAGCAGTTGCTCGGCGCTGTCGGCAAGCCCGAAGCGCGCAATTGCATCCGGCGTCATACGGACGGTTCGACGCAGGCGTGAAGGCTGCGCCGACGCAAATCCGAACATTTCCTCCAGGCCACCGCCAAGCACCTCATTGGCCAGCAGCGTTCCACCGTTGCGTGGAACGGCCGCTATCGCTCTCAGTCCATCGGGCGGAAGAAGCTTCCCACTGATCCGGGGATACACCCAGACGACGTGGTGCCGGACTGCCTCGCGCCAATCGCGGGTGATGGTGAATGGAACGCCGATCGTAGACAGGCCGCGCGCGAGTCCCAGCCACGGCGATACGGAGTCGGTAAGCAGAATTGCCAGACGCGCATTCCCGTCAACGTGGAAAGTGCGCCAGTCGGCCTCCACCGCATCGGCGACGCGTGTCGGCGCCGCCGGCCCCTCGACGCCGGGGAAAATGTAGACTGTTCTAGGGTGGAGCTTTCGCCAGCCGCGGGGCGCCAGATAGACCAGTACTCCAGCGATCAGCAGCAGAAGCAGAACGAAACGGCGTGTTTTGAGAAATCGGTGAACCGACATGGTGACCGCTGATCGCTTGATGATGGTGGCGCCGATGCGCGACCGAGCTCGGGGTGTTCCACTAGGGACAACGAGCACAGCCATTTCGTCACCGGCGCCGCCTGACCTGTCTTGCCCGGCGCGTCGCCGCGCTCCATACTAGCTGCACTCTCACCCATCATCCGTGACCCTACATTCTCGTCGCCAGTTTCTCGCATCACTGGGCGCCACTGCTCTCGGACTCGCGGGCATGAATGCAACCGCGGCTTGCGCGAGCGCTTCCTCCATGGCCGGAGGCCGGAAACTCAACAAGTTCGGATTGCAGCTCTACACGGTTCGCGATCTGATGCAGGCGGATATGCCCGGCACCCTCGCCAAGGTTGCGGCGGCTGGCTACAAGGAAGTCGAGTTCGCGGGGTACTTTGGACGCACACCCGCGCAGGTACGCGAGCTACTGCAGCAGAATGGACTCACGTCGCCATCGAGCCACCTCGGGCTCGACCTGTTGGAGAAGGACGCCGCCGGAACTTTCGCCATCGCCAAGGCCATCGGAAATGAGTGGGCGGTCGTGCCCTGGCTGCCTGAGGAGAGAAGGAACGACTGGGGCAGGCTCACCGGTCTGCTCAACACCCTGGGCGCGCAGGCAAAGTCCCAGGGATTGCGACTCGCTTACCACAACCACGACTTCGAAATCAGGCCGGTCAACGGTACGCGCCCGCTCGATACGCTTCTCTCGGGCACCGATCCATCGCTCGTCGATTTCGAGATGGATCTGTACTGGGTGATCTTCGGCGGCGGGCAGCCGCTCGATTTCTTCAATCGTTATCCCGGCCGCTTCAAGATGGTCCACGTGAAGGACTCGGCAGGTCCGCCAGACAACAAGATGGTCGACGTCGGCAAGGGCACGATCAACTTCCCGGCCATTTTCGCCGAGAGCGCAAAGGGCGGGATCCAGCACTACTTCGTCGAGCACGATCAGCCCGCCGATCCGATTGTCACCATCACGAACAGCGCCAACTACCTCCGCCAGCTGACGTACTGATCCGCGAAAAATCATCTCCCCGCCGAAACCGGTCACGGAGGATTCGTTTTTCATGAAGGAAAAGAAGGTCACGCGACGCCAGTTCGTTGCCGACGCCGGCAAGATCGGACTTGGTGTCATGATCGTCCCGCGACACGTCCTCGGCGGTGTCGGATATCAGGCGCCCAGCGACACGATGAACTTCGCGGTGGTTGGATTCGGCGGAATGGGATCGGAGAACGCGCTGGAGCTGGCCAAAACCGAGAATCTCGTCGCCTTTGCCGATGTCGACTTCGCGTTCTCCGCGGCCAAGGTGGCGGAAAAACTGAAGGACAACCAGAAACAGGACCGGCCGGAAGGTATCACGCTCAAGCAGAAGTTCGAAAAGGCCGCGCGCTACTCGGACTTCCGCGAGATGCTGGATAAGCAGAAGGACATCGACGGTGTTGTGATTGCGACGCCGGACCATCTGCACGCCGTGGTGGCAAAAGCGGCAATGCAGACCGGCAAGCACGTCTACGTCCAGAAGCCGCTCACCTATTCCGTCCATGAAGCGCGTGTGCTGCGCAAGCTGGCACTCGACAACCCGAAGATCATCACCCAGATGGGCAATCAGGGTCATTCGAGCGACGGCGCGCGTCTCGTCAACGAGTGGATCCAGGCCGGCATGATCGGCCCCGTTAGAGAAGTGCATGTCTGGACCAATCGTCCCGTCGTGTACTGGCCACAGGGAGTTCCACTTCCCACCGGCGGACCGACGCCTGCGGCACCGCCGAGTCCATTCGGAAATCCCTGGAGCTTCCGTTACGTCAACATGGTCCTCGCTTCGGCGATGGGGTCGTATCCCGTCCCGCCCGGCTTGCGTTGGGATCTGTACGTCGGACCGGTGGCGGAGGACGTCCCGTATCATCCGATCTACCATCCCTTCAACTGGCGCGGATGGCTGCACTTCGGTGTGGGTGCGCTGGGCGACATGGGAGCACATCTGATCGATCATCCGTATTGGGCGCTGGGCCTCACTTACCCGGAGAGCATCGAAGCAACGTCAACGCAGTGGGGGACGACTCCCGTGCCGCCGGATCCGAAGGCGCCCGCTGGAAGTCGTGAAGCGCGCGGATACAACCGGCCGGTGTCGTATCCTGTCGCTACAGCGGTGCACTACCAGTTCCCGGCGCGCGGAGCGCAGCCGCCGGTGAAACTGAGCTGGTACGACGGCGGATTGTATCCGCCGCGACCGGACCTTCTTCCCGACGACGTCACGCTCAAGAGCGAGGGCGGTGTCATCTTCATCGGAGAGAAGGGAATTCTGATGAACGACACCTACGGCTCGAACCCGCGCCTCTTCCCGGTCTCGCTCACCGAGGACGCCGCGCTGGTGCCGAAGACCTATGAGAGAATCCCCTGGAGCCACGAGATGAACTGGGTGAAGGCGATCAAGGGCGAGGCGAAGGCCAGCTCTCCGCTCGAGTACGCCGCCCAGCTCACCGAGACGATGCTGCTCGGCATCGTCGCGCTGCGGACGGGCCAGGGCAGGAAGATCCTTTACGACGGCGAGCAGATGCGTGTCACCAACATCGCCGAAGCGAATCAGTACCTGACGCGTGAATATCGCGCCGGTTGGGCGGTCTGAAAAATTTCTTCCCTAGGATGGAGAAGCCATGATTCATGGATCTGCCGCGCGCGCGGCAACGACGATGTGTTTGATGGCAATGGCCGCTTGCACGCCGGCGAGCAACCCGCCCGCGGAGAGCAGCGCCACTACCACGGTGGCGACCGGCGTGAGTGAAGCCCAGAGTGCCGCCGGCTGGCGACCGCTGTTCAACAACAACAGCACCGATGCGTGGCGCGGCTACAAGTCGCAGACATTTCCATCGGGTTTGAAAATCCAGGACGGTGTTCTGACCAAGACGGGGGCGGTCGACGACATCATGACCAAAGACCAGTTCGGGAATTTCCAGCTGGCGTGGGACTGGAAGCTGAGTCCGGGAGGCAACGCGGGAGTGTTTTACAGGGGAACCGAGGAGTACGATCACATCTACTGGAGCGCCCCCGAGTACCAGCTGCTCGATGACGCCGGTCATCCCGATGGGAAGAGCCGGCTGACTTCGGCGGGCGCAGACTACGCCCTCTACCCGTCGCCGGCGGGAGTCGTCAAGCCGGCCGGCGAGTGGAACTCGTCGATGATCGTCGCCAACGGCAACGTCGTGCAGCATTGGCTGAACGGTCAGAAACTGCTCGAGTACGATATGGGTAGCGCCGACTGGGCGGCGAAAGTCAAAGCCAGCAAGTTCGCGGCGTACCCGAATTATGGACGCGCCGCCAAGGGATACATCGCGATACAGGGTGACCACGATGGAACGCTGTCAATCCGCAACGTCCGCATCCGGGAGCTAAAGTGAGCGCGAGAACGCGACTGTCGACGATGATGTTCCTCCAGTATTTCATCTGGGGGGTTTGGTTCGTGACCATGGGAACGTACCTCGGCCAGACTCTTCATTTCACTGACCGCGAGATCGGACTGGCGTACGGCGCCACGGCGATCGCCGCCCTCGTCTCACCGTTCTTCATGGGCGTCGTCGCCGACCGCTATTTCTCGAGCGAGAAGCTGCTCGCGCTGCTTCATCTCATCGGCGGCATCGTGATGTACCTCGTGTCGCTCCAGACGACGTTCGGATCCTTCTATCCGCTGCTCATTCTCTACGCGTTGTGCTACATGCCGACGCTGTCGCTGACGAACTCGATCTCGTTCCACCATGTGAGTGACCCTGGCCGCGACTTTCCATTCATCCGCGTGCTTGGCACCATCGGCTGGATCGTCGCCGGCATTCTCGTCGGCAAAGTCTTCCACGCCGATGCGCTGGTGCTGCCGATGCGACTCGCCGCCGGCGCGTCGATCATCATGGCGGCCTACTCGCTGGCGCTGCCGCACACTCCGCCAAAGGCGGCGGGCACCGAGTTCAGAGTCCACGACGCGCTCGGGCTCGACGCGCTCGCCATGCTCAAGAACCGCGACTTCTTCATCTTCGTCGCCGGCTCGTTCCTTCTCTGCATCCCGCTCCAGTTCTACTACACGTTCGCGAATCCGTTTCTGAATGAAGTAAAAGCTCCCGATCCTGCGTTCATTCAGACCTTCGGTCAGATGTCCGAGATCTTCTTCATGCTACTCTTGCCCGTGGCTCTGCGGAGATTCGGCATCAAGGTCATCATGCTCGTCGGCATGGCGGCGTGGTCGCTGCGCTACTTCGCGTTCGGGATGGGCGCGGAAGGACCGGTGATGCCGTTCATCTATCTCGGCATTCTTCTCCATGGCGTCTGCTACGACTTCTTCTTCGTCAGCGGCCAGATCTACACCGACCAGCGCGCCGGCGAGAAGATCCGCGCCGCCGCTCAGGGACTGATCAACTTCGTCACCAACGGGCTCGGGTACTTCATCGGCGCGTTCGTCTCGGGCGCGGTCGTGAATCGCTATGCGACGCCCAATGCGGCGTGCACCGATGCCGGTGCCGCTGCGCGCGAGTGCCTGAAGGTGACACACGACTGGCATTCGATCTGGCTCGTTCCGTCGGTCGGCGCGTTGATCGTCTTCGTCCTGTTCCTGGTGCTGTTCAAGCCGCGTGGCGGAGTAGCCGCGTCCGCAACGCCCACGGGAGGAGCAGTCGCGGCCTGACCGGTCCTGGCCGGTAGCCTGCTGTGGTTCGCAGTTAGCTTCTCACACCCCAACGTAATTCGAGGTAAGAATGCTCAAACGCGGATTGCTGATCGGTGGAGCGCTGCTGGCCGTTTCTTCGGCCGGGTGCGCAAAGGAGGATACGGACGCCCGCGCGACGATGACTCAGCGCGAGAAAGACAGCCTGCTCGCCCGTTCGCCGATCCCGGGCGCCAAGGCGGTGGGGAAGAGCATGACCGTCGCAGATTCCGCGACCGCCCGCATGAATCGCATCGACTCGGCCCAACAAAATCCCTGATTGGGACTTGAATTCGAGATGCCGTCTGTACTGACTGAAGGGAATGTCAGGAGCGAGCGCACTCGAGCAAGAGCCGAGAGAAGACGAACCTCTAGTTGAGCCACTCGCGGCGCCCTACGAAGGGGCGCCGCACAAGTATCTGATAGCCTTCGCCGTCGTATTGGCGGCGCTGATGCAGGTTATCGACAGCTCGATCGTCAACGTCGCGCTTCCCGACATGATGGGAAACCTCGGCGCCAGCCTTGACGAGATTGCCTGGGTTTCGACCGGATACATCCTCGCCAGCGTCATCATCATCCCTCTCACCGGCTGGCTCGGCGACTTCTTCGGGCGCAAACGGTATTTCGTTGGCTCGATCATCATTTTCACCGTCGCCAGCTTCCTTTGCGGAGCGTCGACGTCGCTGGCCGAGCTCGTCTTCTGGCGGATCATCCAGGGTCTTGGCGGTGGCGCCCTGATGACTGTCTCCCAGGCCGTTCTGTTCGAGTCATTCCCTCGTCGTGAAGCCGGAATGGCCATGGCGCTCTTCGGCCTCGGGGTGATGGTCGGTCCGACAATTGGCCCAACTCTCGGTGGCTGGCTGACCGACAATTACGGCTGGCCATGGATCTTCTACATCAACCTGCCGCTCGGTGTCCTCGCGGCGGCGATGATCATCGGGTATGTCCACGATCCCGAGGACCAGCAGAAGCCCCCTTCCGTGGACTACATCGGCATCGCTTTACTGGCGATGAGCGTGGGCTCACTTCAGTACCTGCTCGAGTACGGCCAGCGGGAAGACTGGTTCGATTCGCGGTTCATGACGACTCTCGCCGTTACCAGCGCAGTCACGGGAGTTGCGTTGCTGTGGCGAGAGCTCACTACCGAGCATCCAGTGATCGACTTTCGCGTGCTAAAGCACCGCCAGATGTGGGTGGGCACGCTGCTCGGCGTGGTGATGGGGGTCGGCCTCTATGCGTCGGTGTTCACGCTGCCGGTGTTCCTGCAGGGCAACCTTCGGATGACTGCGCAGCAGACGGGCATCATTCTTCTCCCCGGCGCGCTGGCGACGGCGGTGTCGATGGCGATCGTGGGCAGGCTCACCAACAAATTCGATCCCCGTATTCTGATCACGATTGGAGCACTGCTCTTCGCGGCGGCCATGATCAGACTATCCCGGATCACCGGGGAGAGCGGCGGCTCGGACTTCTTCTGGTCGCTGATTATGCGCGGAATTGGTCTGGGCATGATGTTCGTGCCGTTGACCACGATCACGCTCGCTGAGCTGGATCATCGCGAGCTTCCTCAGGGAACGGGACTCTACAACTTTTTTCGCCAGCTTGGCGGATCGCTCGGCATCGCGGCCATCGCTACGCTTTTGTCTCACTACACGGCCCAGTTCCGCGCCATTCTCGCTGAGCACATAACCGTGGGCGACCCGACCACCATGGCGAGGATCGAGATGCTGACGCGCGGGCTGATCGGCCGCGGCGCGGATCCATGGACTGCCCGCCAGCGCGCACTGGAAATCATCGACAGGCAGTTGATGGGGCAGGCGAGCGTGATCGCCTACAGCCGGATCTACGTCCTGAGCGCGACTCTCATACTCGCGCTGATCCCGCTGCTCCTTCTCGTGCGACACACCAAAGGCGCCGGCGGAACTCACCACGTTATGGAGTAAAAAAAA
>Ga0070693_100001127_pt1 | contig 11976 bp, 12 predicted proteins | sample KBSK1103metaG_FD_65472 | JGI IMG/M metagenome (GOLD analysis project Ga0070693, IMG submission 65472) | Corn, switchgrass and miscanthus rhizosphere microbial communities from Kellogg Biological Station, Michigan, USA - KBS K1-10-3 metaG | ecosystem: Host-associated > Plants > Roots >...
CCGAGGTGCGGGCGCTGGCGTGGCCGGAGTCGACCCCCTCCTGGAAGGGCGAGTTGGCGCTCAGGGCCTGCAGCGCCGGCAGGTAACGGCGAAACGCGTTCGTCAGACGGACCGCGACGTCGGGATCGGGAATTCCGACGTGGACGTGCAGCCCGCACGGGGGCGTGCGGAGCAGGCTGCCGAAGTCTTCCCGCACGACTTCGTAGCGGGGGTTGGTGACGAGCGTCGGCTCCCCCGTGCTGGCCGGATGAAGGCCGGCGCCCAGCAGGCGGAAGCCCGCTTCGGCGATCGTCCGCCGCAGCTCGATCAGCTCCGCCAGGACGTCGTCCGCGCCGTGGCAGATGCCGGTCTTCAGCTCGATCTGTTCGGTGAAGATCTCGGTCGAGACGCGACCGGCGACGGTATCCGGGACCCGCTCGAGAACCGCCTCGCCCTCGGCGACGAGCCGGCATCGCTCGTCGACCAGGAGCAGCTCCTCCTCCACCCCGAGCGATAGCGGTGGCGAGCTGCCGAACCTGTGGTCATAGCGGTTCGACACCCCGGTTCACTGGGCGAGCCGGCGAGCGATGACCTTGAGCGCGAGGATCTCGTCGGCGCCCTCGAAGATCGACAGCACCCGGGCGTCCACGTAGTAGCGGCTGACCGGGAACTCCTCGGCGTAGCCCATCCCGCCGTGGATCTGCATCGCCTCGCGCGTCACCCACTCCGCGGCCCGGCAGACGTAGGCCTTGACCATCGAGGCCTCCATCGCGCCCTCGCCTCGCGCCATCAGCCGCGCGACGCGGTAGGCGAACTGGCGGCTGGCCTGGATGATCACCGCCATCCGGGCCAGCTTCGCCCGGGTGAGCTGGAACTCGACGATCGGCTTGCCGAAGACGCTGCGCTCCGAGGCGTAGTCGTAGGCGGCCTCGTAGGCGGCCTGCATCACGCCCACCGCGCGCGCCGCGGTCTGGATGCGACCGTTCTCGAAGCCCGCCATCTGCATGTAGAAGCCGCGGCCCAGCCCCTCCTCGCCGCCTATCAGGTTCTCCCCGGGCACGTACCAGTTGTCGAAGGCGACCTCGTAGGAGTGCATCCCGCGGTAGCCGATCGTGTCGATCGCGCGGCCCTCCATCGAGCCCCCCTCCTCCTGGCTGAGCTCGAAACCGTGGCCGGCGCCGCGCTCCTTCGGGACGACGAAGAGCGAGAGGCCCTTGTGGCCCTTCGAGCGGTCCGGGTCGGTCCGCGCCAGCAGCATGAACACCTCCGCCCTGGCGCCGAACGTGCACCAGGTCTTGACGCCGTTGATCCGCCAGCCGTCCCCGTCGCGGGTCGCCATCGTCCGCAGCGAGGCGACGTCGGAGCCGTAGTCGGGCTCCGTCACCGCGATCGCCGCCATCAGCTCGCCGCTGGCCAGGCGCGGCAGCCACTGCCGCTTCTGCTCCTCGGTGCCGCCGGCCAGCAGCGCCCGCGCCAGGATCTCGGGGCGGGTGACGAGCGAGCCGCCGACCCCGAGCGAGCCGCGCGAGAGCTCCTCGGTCGCGGCGACCATCGAGAGGTACTCGCCCTCGCCCTCGGCCGCGAAGCCGTCGTAGCGCTCGGGGATCGAGACGCCGAAGGTGCCGAGCTCGGACAGCCCCTCGATGACCTCCTCGGGGATGTCCTCGTTGTTGCGGTGGATCTCCTCGGCGAGCGGGCGGATCCGCTCCTCGGCGAAGCGCCGGAAGGTGTCCTGCACCATCACGAAGTCGTCGTCGAGGTGGCGCGGGCCCTGGGTCCCGCAGAGCTCGGAGAGGAACTCCGGCGAGCGGTAGGGGCGCGCGAAGGCGAGCGCGGAGTCGAGGGCGCCCGGTTCGGCGCCCCACTCGGGCTCACGACCCATGAGCCGGGTGGCGACGTCGTGGACGGCGTCGGCGACGAAGGCGCACGCGATGCGGGCCTCCTCCTCGCCCTTCTCCCCGTAGTCGAGGACGGCGCGGGCGTTCTCGACCGCGGCCGCCGCGTGGGCGAGGTCGTAGGCGAGGACCTGGTCGGCGTCGACGTCGCCGGCTGCGGCTAGACGCTTGAAGGCGCCCGCGACGACCGAACCAGCGGTCTCGACCGCGGTCGCGGCCGCGCTCAGGTCAGGCTCAATGGACGTGGCGAGGGAATCGGTTTCTCGTGGCATGGCCCAGACAATAATCCCGCCGCGCCGCTCGGCGTCGGCGCCGTGAGGGAGCCGCCGACCCCGGGGCGACGCTCATCCCTCCTCGCCGGTGGCGTCGTCGATCGGGGCGCCGACGGGCTTGGACTCCGGCGAGCCGCGTTGGCGCAGGAAGACGGCGAGGATCGCGAAGGAGCCGATCGCGAGGAACTCCGACTGCCAGTTCTGCAGCGTCGACTCCCAGAAGTCGGCGCTGCCGACGTAGCCCAGCCAGGAGAGGCGGGGGTCGCCGTGGGCGGCCTGCCGCTGGTTGTACTCGGTCCAACCGGTGGCCGACTGCGCGAACCAGGAGCCGAGGAAGACGATGCTCATGACGACGATCATGCTGTTCGAGTAGACGCTGGTCCGCCAGTCGCCGAAGCGCGCCAGGGCCGGCGAATCGGCGCGAGCGTGGCGACCGACCATCTGGTCCTCGTCGGACTCGGTCCCCGCCTTGTCCAGCTCCTTGGACTCCGGCGAGGCGCGCTGCAGCAGCCACACCGTCGCCAGCGCGAAGAGCGCGAACTGCAGGTACTCCGACTGCCAGTTCTCCATCACGGCGCGGCCGAACGTCGAGGAGGTCACGTAGCGCCAGAAGCCGATCGCCGGCTCCCCGTGCGCGAGCTGTTCGTCGTTGAAGGCGGCGTGGCCGGCGATCGCCTGGCCGACCAGGGCCGCGAGGAAGATCGCGAGGAAGAAGAGCGAGAGCGAGTTCTCGCGAATGAAACGCTTGAGGCGCATCAGTGGTGGGAGAGGCCGACGACGGAGTAGTAGGCGATCCCTCCGATCAGGATCACAGCCCAGACGAGAGCCATCGTCCGCATGCCGTGGACGTACCCGGAAGCGAGCCGCGCCAATCGGGCAGCTAGTGTCGAGCTCGCACGGTCCCGCCATCGCGCTGGCGACCCAGAACCTCGTCAACGAACTGCGCCGGCGGCGTTCATGGTCGTCGTCTTCGATTCCCGTATTCGTCACCTATATGACGTCGAATACGGGAATCGCTCGCCCGTCCCACTCGTGTTCGAGCGCCCAGCGGGCGCCGACGGTCCAGGCCTGGAGGCGGTTGGCGACCGGGACCGGCTCGGGGCCGGCGTGGCCGACCGCGAAGAGCTCCGGGGCCTGGCCGAGCGTCGCGATCGCGCTGAGGACTCCCTGCCGCAGCTTCTCCGCCGCGGCCCGGCGGCCAGCCACTCGTAACCCTCCCCAGCCGAGCCAGGAGTCGAAGGGCCAGACGGCGCCGCGGTGGTAGGCGTCGGCGGCGTAGAGGGGGTGCTCGGCGGAGAGGGTGCGGAGGCCCCAGGGGGTGAGGACGTCGGGCCGAGCCAGGCGGTCGGCGGCGCGCTCGCGAGCCTCGCCGGAGAGGACGCCGGCCCAGAGCAGCCAGCCGAGCTGAGAGCCGGCTCCCGGCACCCTCTCGCCGTCGGCGGCGATGGCGATCGTCTCGGGGTCGAACAGGTTCTCGATCGCGGCGCTCAGCCGGGCCTCCTCCTCCGCCCAGCGCGCCTCGCCCGAGAGAGCTCCCAGCCCGCGCAGGGCGGCCACCGCCACGGCCTGAGTGTCGGCGTCGGCCAGGGGCGGGGCCGGGGGCTCGCCGTCGGGCCTGAGGATGCCGGCGCCGTGGAAGGCGGGATCGGCGGGGCCCTCGGCGTCGCGCCAGCCCTGCTGCGCGAGGCCGCCCCGGCCGCGGCGCGGGCCGTAGCGGACCAGGCCGCCGCCGCGGCGCAGCGCGCCCTCCAGCCACTCACCGGCCGCCCGCCACCCGGGCTCCAGCTCGGCCGTCAGGCCCTCGTCGCCGAGCGCCGCGAGCAGGACGAGGAACCATGACGTCGAGTCGGCGGAGCCGTAGTAGCGAAGCTCGCCGTCCTCCCGCACCGGCCAGCCAGCCCGGCGCAGGCGTTCGGGCGCCCGCGGCCACCACTCGTGGACGATCTTGCCCGGCTCCTCGTCGGTCTCGGGGTCCTCGACCGTCCCCTGCAACGAGGCCAGAGCCCGCAGGGTGGCGCGGGCGACGTCGGGACGCGCCGGCAGCAGCTGCAGCGAGACGATCGCCGCGTCGCGCCCGAAGAGCGCGTGGAAGCGCCCCGGGTCCCCCTCGCCCACCGGCGAGGCGCTCGCGTAGGGCCAGCCCTCCGTTGAGAGCAGCTCGTCGATCGACGCGCATCCGACATCGACCCCCCTATAGCGGGGTGAATGTCGGACGCGCTCGCTCGCCGGGGTCGTCATCAGCCCTTGACGGCGCCCGCCGTCAGCCCGGCGACGATCCTGCGCTGGAAGATCAGCACCAGCGCGATCAGCGGCACGGTGACGACGACCGCCGCGGCGCTGATCGTGCCCAGCGGGATTTCGAATTGCTGGCTGCCGGTGAAGAAGGCGATCGCGGCGGGGACGGTGCGGCGGTCCGGCGTGCTGGTCAGCGTGATCGCGAAGAGGAACTCGTTCCAGGCGAAGATGAAGACCAGCAGGCCGGCGGTGACGACGCCGGGGGCGCCGAGGGGAATCACGATCTTGCGGAAGGCCTGGAAGCGCGTCGCCCCGTCGATCAGCGCCGCCTCCTCGAGCTCGCGCGGGATGTCGCGGAAGAAGGAGGCGAGGATGTACACGGTGAGCGGCAGGCCGAAGGCGAGCGAGGGCAGGATCAGCCCCAGGTAGGTGTTGTAGAGGCCGATGTCGGTCCAGATTTCGAACAGCGGCGCGGCGATCGCGATCGGCGGGAAGGTCGAGATCGAGAGCAGGATCGCGAGGATCAGGAACTTGAAGGGCAGGTGCAGGCGGGCGAGCGCGTAGCCGGCGAAGGAGCCGATCAGCAGCGAGAGCGCGGTGACGCTGCCGGCGACGATCGCGCTGTTGCGAAGCGCCTTGGTGAAGGCGCTGTCTTCGAAGATCGAGGTGTAGTTGTCGAGCGTCGGCGTCGGCGGCAGCAGGTTGGCGCTGGAGAGGTCGGCGCCGGTCTTCAGCGAGGTGTTGATCAGCCAGTAGAAGGGGAAGAGGCAGAAGAGGACCGTCGCCGCCACCGCCAGCCAGATCAGCGCCCGGCGCACGTCTCAGCCCTCTTCCCTGGTCAGGGCGCGGATGTTGCCGCCCATGAAGCGGATGTAGAGGAACGAGATGCCCATCACCGTGATGAAGGTGAGCACCGCGAGCGCCGAGCCGAAGCCGGTGTTGCGGTTGGCGACCAGTTCGGTCTGGGCGATCAGCGAGAGCGTTTCGGTGCCGTTCGCGCCCTTGGTCAGCACGTAGGGCAGGTCGAAGACGCGCAGCGCGTCGAGGGTGCGGAAGATCAGCGCCACGGTGATCGCCGGCACGAGCAGCGGCAGGGTGATGCGGCGGAAGCGCTGCCAGGCGTTCGCCCCGTCGACCTTCGCGGCGTCGTGCAACTCGTCGGGTATCCCCTGCAGGCCGGCGAGGATGAGCAGGGCCATGAAAGGCGCCGTCTTCCAGACGTCGGCGAGGATCATCACCGCCAGGGCGTAGCCTTCCTCGCCGAGCCAGACGACGTCGCCGCCGGGCAGCGAGAGCGAGCTCAGCATCGTGTTGACGAAGCCGAGTTCGGGTTCGAAGATCGTGCGCCAGGTGATCGCCGTGACCACGGTGAGGATCGCCCAGGGCACCAGCACGACCGCGCGCAGCAGCGCCCGCCCGCGGAACGCCTGGTGCATGACCAGTGCCATGCCGAGCCCGATCACCAGCTCGAGGCCGACCGAGATGACGGTGAAGAGCACCGTCGTCTCCATCGCTTCCCAGAACTTCGCCGAGCCGAGCGCGTCGATGTAGTTGTCGAGGCCGACGAAGCGCGAGAGGCCCGGGGTGATGACGCTGTATTCGTTGAGGGAGAGCCAGATCGCGTAGCAGATCGGGTAGGCCGCGACGAGCGCGATCACCGCCAGCGACGGCGTCAGCATCGCCGTGCCGAGGCGGCGCTCCCCCCGGAAGACGGAGCGCCGCCCCCGCCGTGGCAGGGAGAGCCGGGCGGCTCTCGCCTCCATTTAGAACCTCTGCAGAGCGTCTTCGATTTCGGAGCTCATCTTCGACGTCGCCCCGTCGGCCGACTGCCTGCCGTTCAGCACTTCGAAGACGTTGTCGGCGATCGCTTCGGAGATTTCGGTGTAGACGGGCGAGACCGGCCGCGCCTGCGCCTGTTCGACCGCTTTCAGCAGTTCCTCGGTGAAGGGGATTTCTTTGCGCACCTCGGGGTCGCTGTAGACGGCGGTCGCCACCGCCGGCAGCGTCGCCTTGAGGAACATTTCCTTCTGCACCGGCTCGGTGACGAGGTATTCGGCGAAGGCGAGCGAGCCGTCGGGGTTGTCGCTGTAGGCCGAGATGCCGAGGTTGTAGCCGCCGACCACGCCGGCCCCTTCGTTGCCGCCGTAGCCCGGGAACTTCGCGACCGCGAATTCGTTGGCGATTCCCGATTCTCTACCGAGAGCGTAGGCGTAGGGCCAGTTGCGCATGAAGGTGGCGTTGCCGGCCTCGAAGGCGCGTCGCGAGCTCTCCTCTTCGTATGTGGTGACCGCCTTCGGCACCGCACCGTCTTCGATGCCTTCGCGCATGAAATCGAGGGCTTCGCGCGTCTGCGGCGAATCGATTTCCACCGTTTCCCCGTCTTCGGAGAGGACCTTGCCGCCGGCGCTGTAGAGAAGCTCGAGGAAGTTGACGGTCAGGCCCTCGTACCGTTCTCCCTGGTAGACGAGCCCGTTGTCTTTCTGGGCGTCTTTGTAGACGGCTTCCCAGGTCGTCGGCGCTTTCGGCACTTCGTTGGTCCGGTAGAAGAGGAAGCCGGCGTTGGTGTTGAACGGCAGCGCCCACTTCTGACCTTCGTATTCCACCGTTTCAACGGTCGAGGGGATGAACTCGCCTTCGTGCGCTTCGACCACCGGCGTCAGGTCGTAGAGCCAACCCGAGGCGGCGTACTCGGCGGTCCAGATCACGTCCATCCCGAGCACGTCGCACTCGTTCGATTCGGCGCGCAGCCGCTGGATCTGCTGTTCGCGCTGCAGGTCGGCGTTTTCGGGAAGTTCGAGCAGTTCGGCCTGCAGCCGCGGGTTCTGCTTGTTGAAGCCTTCGACCGCCGTCTTGAAGGCGCCGCTGGTGTCCTTGCCGATGCACCAGGTGACCTGGCCCGACGCGTTCTCGGCGTCGGAGGGCTGCAGCGCCTTGGCTTCCGAGGAGCCGCCGTCGTCACCGCCTCCACAGGAGGCGAGCCCGAGGCCCGCGAGGGACAGTACGAGGAGGACCAGAAACCCACGCACCGTCTTCATCTCGACTCCCTTCCTCGCGGGCCGGAATGGCTCGTGAGCTGGGATTACCCCTGGCCTCCGATTGGCAAACAGCGTTTAAGCGATGCCCTTACGGGGGAGACAGCGGGAAATGGCGGAGATAGCCCTCAACGGGGTTTCCAAGGTCTTCGCGGACGGCTACGAAGCCGTCAAGGAGATGGACCTGAGTATCGGCGACGGCGAGTTCATGATCCTCGTCGGACCCTCCGGCTGCGGCAAGTCGACGGCGCTGCGGATGATCGCCGGCCTCGAGGAGGTCTCTCGGGGCGAGGTCAAGATCGGCGGCGAGACGGTCAACGAGCGGCCGCCGAAGGACCGCGACATCGCGATGGTCTTCCAGAACTACGCCCTCTACCCGCACATGACGGTGCGCGAGAACATGGGCTTCGCGCTGAAGCTCGCCGGCACGGAGCGGGGCGAGATCGACCGCAAGGTCGAGGAGGCGGCCGACGTCCTCGACCTGCGCCAGCACCTCGACCGCCGTCCGGCGAACCTCTCGGGCGGGCAGCGCCAGCGGGTCGCGATGGGCCGGGCGATCGTCCGCGACCCCAAGGCCTTCCTGCTCGACGAGCCGCTCTCCAACCTCGACGCCAAGCTGCGCGTGCAGATGCGCACCGAGCTCGCCCGCCTGCAGTCGCGGCTCAACACGACGACGGTCTACGTCACCCACGACCAGACCGAGGCGATGACCCTCGGCGACCGGGTCGCCGTGATGAGGGCCGGCGAGCTGCAGCAGGTGGGGGCACCGGCCGAGCTCTACGGCGAGCCGACGAACCTCTTCGTCGCCGGCTTCATCGGCTCGCCCTCGATGAACTTCATGCCGGCCGAGCTCGGCGGCGGGCGGGTGAAGCTGCCGATCGGCGAGGTCGACGCCGGCGACCTCGCGCGCGGGCCCGCCGACGGCAAGGTCGTCGCCGGCCTGCGCCCCGAGCACTTCGAGGACGCCGCGCTGGTCGGCGAGGATCTCCAGCGGCGCGGCGTCGTCTTCGAGGTCGAGGTCGACCTGGTCGAGTCGCTGGGCTCCGACCTCTACGTCTACTTCCACCTCGACTCGGAGAGGATCGAGTCCGACCAGCTCGCCGACCTCCTCGGCGACAGCCTCGACGAGACCGGCGCCGCGCACCTGCGCGAGGGCCAGGAGCAGATCATCGCCCGCCTCGACGCCTCCAGCGGCATCCGCCGCGGCGAGAAGGCCAAGCTCTGGGCCGATACCGAACGGCTCCTGCTCTTCGACCCCGAGAGCGGCGCCAGCCTCGCCAAGGGCGGCGGCTAGAGCAGGAGGACGAGGACCGCGGAGACGAGGACCGCGACGGGGGTGCCGATCAGGCTGAGCCGGGAGAAGAGGCGGCTGAAGATGCCGTTGTAGCGGACGCTCTGGAAGAGGAAGAGGCCGACGACGTGGGCGAGGTTGACCAGCGCCATGCCGAGCGCGATCAGGATCGCCGCCACGGCTTCGGCGCCGAGGCGCCCTTCCTCGTGGTCGCTGCCGCCGCTCGAATCGGCGACGCCCTTGGCGGCGAGCACGCCGAGCGCCAGCGTGCCGATGATCGCCACCAGGATCCCGCCCACCTTGCGCCGCGACAACGGCGGCCAGTTGTAGGAGGGCTGCCAGCCCTCCTACGGCCGGCCACCGGCTCAGAGCTCTTGACGTCGAGGACGTTGGGCTCCGCGGAGCGATCGACGACCAGCTCCAGGACGGGCAGGTCGAAGTCCCGCTCGGCCTGCTCCAGCAGCCCCTTCTCCGCGAAGGCGCCTTCCTCGTCGCGGTGGGCGACGACGATGATCCGCTCCGGATCGAACTTGAGGATCTCGTCGCCGATCGCCTGGATCGGATCGGAGTCGCCGACCTCGCCCTCGGCCCGCAGATCGGCCTTGCGAAGCTCGGCGAGCGTCGCCTCGAGGCGCTGCCGGGCCGGCTCGATGGCGTCGTCGACGTCGCCCATCGTGTGCTTCAGCGCCGAGTCGGCGAGAGCGGGAGCGAGCACGAAGACCTCGCTGACCTCGTTCCCGATGTGGCTCAGCAGCGAGCTGCGCAGCTGCTCGCCACTGACCGTCTCGTTGACCACCACCAACGCCCGTCCACCGGCCATCCAGGGCCTCCTTGTTAGACGACGACGCCCTTGCGGCGCTTCTCTCTCCCTACCCGGCGGGAGGCCGCTTTACGCGATCAGCTCCAGCACGCGGCGCTCGATCTTGGTCTGCTGGCGGGGGGTGACGGTTCCTTCGGCGGCGGTGGTGGGCAGCTCGATCGTCCTGCCGTCGCGGAAGCGGTCGAGGACGCGGGGGTCGACGTAGGAGCCGCGGCAGACGGCGGGGGTGTTGCCGAGGCGCTCGGCGACGCGCTTTATCGCGGCGCGGATCGCGCGCTCGGCGCCGCCCTTCGAGCGCGGCGCTCCCTCACGGGCGAGCTCGACGGCGGCGAGGACGGTGCCGTGCCAGGTGCGGAAGTCCTTTGCCGAGAACTCCTCGCCGGCCTTCTCCCGCAGGTAGGCGTTGACGTCCTCGGAGCGGACGTCGCGCCAGGCGCCGTCCTCGCGGAAGACGAGCAGGTCGTCGGGACCGCCGCGGCGGCGGCGCATCGCCTCGACCGCCGCCTTCACCTCGGGGTCGCGGATCGACTGCACGCGGCGCTGGCCGCTCTTCGCCGGGAAGTCGAAGACGACCTCCTCGCCCTCGACCGAGACGTGCTCGCGCAGGACCGTGGCGACGCCGTAGCTCTCGTTGGCTTCCGCGTACTCCTCGCCGCCGATCCGGAAGAAGCCGAGGTCGAGCAGGCGCACCGCGCAGGCGAGCGCCCGCTCGCGCGGCATCCCCTCGCGCGCGAGGTCCATCTTCACCGCGCGGCGCAGCCTGGGCAGCTCGGCGGCGAACTCGCGCATCGACTCGAACTTGCGCTGCGCCGCGCGCAGCTGCCAGCGCTCGTGGTAGAGGTACTGCTTGCGACCGGCTTCGTCGAGCCCGGTCGCCTGGATGTGGCCGTAGGGGTCGCCGCAGATCCACACATCGCGCCAGGCCGGCGGTATCGCCAGCGCGCGAATGCGCTCCAGGGTGTCCTCGTCGGTGACCCGCCCGCCTTCGGGGTCGAGATAGCCGAAGCCGCCGCCGCGACGGCGGCGGGCGATGCCCGGGCCCGAGCAGTTCGAGCGCCTCAGTCGCCGGGCCAGGTTCCCGTCCCGGTGGCGAAGGCGCGCCGGGCGCCGTGGTCGGCGACGCCTTTGAGCAGGCGGAAGACCGCCCCCTCGAGCGCCAGCGCGGCGATCAGCTTCGGCCAGGAGAGCTCGCGGTGCTCGGGCTTCGGCGGCTCCTCCTCGTCGATCAGGCTCCAGAGCCGTTCGAAGACCTTCTTGCCGACGAAGCCGGCGAGCAGGCCGCCGGCGACGCTGATCGGCATGAATAGGAACTTCATCCTGAGCCTCCTTAGGTAGTCCGTTGATCCGCGGGCTCGGCGCGCGGCTCGAGCTGGATCTCACGCTCGGCGCGCGGCTTGCCTTCCTCGATCTCCAGGCTGCGCTCGCGCTCGGCGTTGAGCTGGTGGCCGAAGAGGATGGCGAGGTTGGTGATCCAGAACCAGACCAGCAGCGCGATCAGCCCGCCGAGCGTGCCGTAGGTCTTGTCGTAGGAGCCGAAGTTCGCGACGTAGAGGCCGAAGAGCGCGGAGGCGACGATCCAGACGACGACGGCGACGAGGCTGCCCGGAGTAACCCACTTGAAACCGCGCAGCTTCACGTTGGGCGAGGTGTAGTAGAGGATCGCGAGCACGAGCAGGAAGGCCGCGACCAGCACCGGCCACTTGGCGACGTTCCAGACGTCGACCGCGGTGGAGCCGATGCCGAGCGGTTCGGCGACGGCCTCGACCAGCGGCCCGGTGAGGACGAGCGAGACGGCGATCAGGGCGAGGAAGACGATCGTCGCCAGCGTCACCGCCAGCTGCAGCGGTCGCAGCTTCCAGAAGGGCCGCCCCTCCGGGGTCTCGTAGATCACGTTCGAGGCCCGCGTGAAGGCGCCGATGTATCCGGACGCCGACCAGAGCGCGACCGCGAGCCCGAGGACGAAGGCGAAGCCGGCCGTGCCGCGGCTTTCGGTGATCGATTCGATCGGGCCGGAGAACGTTTCCGCCGCCGACCGCGGCCCGATCGAGGTGATGATCTCTGTCAGGCTTTCGGTCGTCGATTTCGGATCCCCGAACAGGCCGATCAGCGAGACCATCGCGATCAGCGCCGGGAAGAGCGAGAGCAGGCCGTAGTAGGTGAGGGCCGCCGCCCAGTCGGTGAGGTTGTCCTCCCTGAACTCGGTCAGCGTCCGCTTCAGCGTGGCCCAGAGGCCGGTATCGGGCGCGACGCCCTCGGGGCGGTAATCCCGCCGCGGCTCGTCGGGCTCAGGGCTTGAGGACGACCTTGATCGCACCGTCTTCCTTCTTCTGGAACATCTCGTAGGCGGCCGGCGCCTCGGCCAGCGGCAGCTGGTGCGTGGTGAGGTCGTCGACGCCGAGCGGGTCCTCGTCGCCTTCGAGCAGCGGCAGGATCTCGTCGGTCCAGCGCCGCA
>Ga0070693_100001130_pt1 | contig 11958 bp, 10 predicted proteins | sample KBSK1103metaG_FD_65472 | JGI IMG/M metagenome (GOLD analysis project Ga0070693, IMG submission 65472) | Corn, switchgrass and miscanthus rhizosphere microbial communities from Kellogg Biological Station, Michigan, USA - KBS K1-10-3 metaG | ecosystem: Host-associated > Plants > Roots >...
TACGCGTCGAGCACCGCGCGGGTCTGGCCGATCATCGGCTGGGCCGGGTGGCGGTCCGGGCCCGGCCAGCCGGGAACCGCGCCGAGCGCGCCGAGATGGGCCAGGTCGTAGAGGGACGTGTCCGAGACGATCACGTCGGCGGTGCCGCGGATCCACAGCACCGGCGGTTTCGGGTCCACAGTGGACAGGCCGTCGAGCCGCAAATGGGTGGGCGCGAGCGTGTTGAGCACGCCGCGGTCACCGGGCGCCGTGCCGGGCCAGGTCTCGACCGCCCTGGCGGTGCCGGGGTAGAAGTCGTCGCCGACCCGGGTGGACAGCATCGACTCGACGAACGCGTCCAGCGGCTCGGGCACGCACGGCGGGGCGACGTAGTGGGCCAGCAGCACGTTACGGGGCGAGAGCGGCGAGTCGGTGCCGCGGTCGCCGGCCGCGAGCCGCTGCACGAACTCCGGGTTGGCCGTGCCGCCGCCGGTGCCGGCGCCGTCCGGCTCGACCAGCGTGCCGTCCGTGCCGCTGGTGCCGCCGAACCCGTACGGCGAGACCGGCGCGACCAGCGTGAGCGACGCGATCCGCTCGGGCGCGTCGATGACCGACTGCATGGCCACGCCGCCGCCGAGGCTCCAGCCGACCAGGTGGACCCGGTCCAGCCCGAGCTCGTCGAGCAGCGCGGCGACGTCGTCCGACCAGTCCCGCACGCCGCGGGTCGCGTCCACCGGGACGGCGTCGGTGTCGCCGAACCCGCGCAGGTCCACCGCCAGCGGCCGGTACGGCGCCGGCAGGGCGAGCATCGTCGGCTGCCAGAACAGGCTGGAGGACACGTTGCCGTGCACGAACAACACCGGTGGCCCGTCGCCGCGCCCGGTCTCCAGCACGTTCTGGGTCAGCCGGGCGGTCGGCACCCGGCGGGCCGCGATGCCGGCCATCAGCGCCGTCACCGCGCGCTCCAGCCGCCGTCGAGCACCAGCGAGCTGCCGTTGACGAACGAGGCCGCGTCCGAGCAGAGGTAGGCCACCGCGGCGGCCACCTCGGCCGGCTCGATCAGCCGCTTGATCGCCGGCTCGGTGAGCATGATCTTCTCGACCACCTCGTCCTCGGCGATGCCGTGCGTGCGCGCCTGGTCGGCGATCTGGTTCTCGACCAGCGGCGTGCGCACGTACGCCGGGCAGACCGTGTTCGAGGTGACCCCGCGCGGCCCGCCCTCCAGCGCCAGCGTCTTCGACAGCCCCTCGGTCGCGTGCTTGGCCGCCACGTACGCGCTCTTGTACGCGGAGGCCCTGATGCCGTGCACCGAGGAGATGTGCACCACCCGGCCCCAGCCGTTCGCGTACATGCCCGGCAGGACCGCGCGCAGGATGAGGAACGGCGCCTCGACCATGAGCGTGAGCATCCGGTGGAACTGTTCCGGCGGGAACTCCTCGATCGGGGCCACGTGCTGCACGCCGGCACAGTTGACGACGATGTCGGCGGCGAGGTCGAGCCCGCCCACAGCGGCGGTGTCGGTGAGGTCGGCGATCACGGCCTCCCCACCGAGCTTCCCGGCCGCGTCGGCGACCCGCTCGTCCCGGTCCAGCAGCACCACCCGCGCGCCGTCGGCGGCCAGCCGCTGCGCGCACGCGGCCCCGATCCCCGACGCCGCCCCGGTCACCAGCGCCGTCCGTCCAGCCAGCTCGGTCACGCCGCCGATCCTAGGGCCGGGCGGCGGCATCCCCCGTCCACGCGGGGGGTGTTCACCGCCGAGGCCGAGCGGCGCGGCACACCCACCGTCCCACTGCGACCGCCGTCGCACCGCGCCCGGTGGCGGTCTGCCTAGCCCAGGTCGGTGACCGTGCCGGCGTTCACCTCGAGGTGGCGGGTCGTGTGCACCACCTCGAGCATGTGCCGGTCGTGGGTGACCAGCAGCAGCGTCCCCTGGTAGGAGTCCAGCGCCTGCTCCAGCTGCTCGATCGCCGGCAGGTCGAGGTGGTTGGTCGGCTCGTCCAGCACCAGCAGGTTCACCCCGGCCGCCTGCAGCAGCGCCAGCGCGGCCCGGGTCCGCTCGCCCGGCGACAGCGTGCCGGCCGCGCGCAGCACGTGGTCGGCCCGCAGCCCGAACTTGGCCAGCAGCGTCCGGGCGTCCGCCGGCAGCAGCCCCGACACCGTGGCGAACGCGTCCAGCAGCGGCTCGCCGCCCACGAACAGCGCTCTGGCCTGGTCGATCTCGCCGACCACGACACCGGGCCCGAGCGACGCGGTGCCCTCGTCCAGCGCGATCCGGCCGAGCATCGCGGCCAGCAGCGTTGACTTGCCGGAGCCGTTCGCGCCGGTGATCGCGACCCGGTCGGCCCAGTCGATCTGCAGGTCGACCGGCCCGAGGGTGAACGGGCCGCGGCGTACCACCGCGCCGCGCAGCACCGCGACCACCGCGCCCGAGCGGGGCGCCGCGGCCACCTGCATGCGCAGCTCCCACTCCCGCCGCGGCTCCTCGACGACCTCGAGCCGCTCGATCATCTTGTCGGTCTGCCGGGCCTTCGCTGCCTGCTTCTGGCTCGACTCGACCCGGTACGCGCGGATGCTGCGGTCCGGCTCCGAGGCCAGGTTCCGGCGCACGTTGCGGACGCCCTTGTCGGCCCAGGCCCGCTGGGCCCGGGCGCGCGCCTCCAGCCCGGCCCTGGTCTCCGCGTACTCCTCGTACTCGAGGCGGGCGTGCCGGCGCTGCGTCTCCCGCTCGGCCAGGTAGCCCGCGTACCCGCCGCCGTAGAGGTTGACCTTGTGCTGCGGCAGGTCGAGCTCGAGCACCCGGTCGACCGTGCGCTCCAGGAACCGGCGGTCGTGGCTGACCAGCACCGTGCCGGCCCGCCGCGCCAGCACGAAGTCCTCCAGCATCGCCAGCCCGACCAGGTCGAGGTCGTTGGTCGGCTCGTCCAGCAGCAGCACGTCGTACCGGGACAGCAGCAGCGACGCGAGCCCCGCTCTGGCCGCCTGGCCGCCGGACAGCGCCGCCACCGGCCGGTCGAGCTCGACGGTGAGGCCGAGCTCGGCGGTGACCGCGTCGGCCCGCTCGTCCAGGTCGGCCGCGCCGAGGCCGAGCCAGCGCTCCAGGGCCACGGCGTACGCGTCGTCGGCGCCGCGCTCGCCCCGCTCCAGCGCCACCGACGCCGCGTCCAGGGCGCGCTGCGCGGCCGCCACGCCGGTCCGCCGGGCCAGCACCTCGCGGACCGTCTCGCCGCCCCTGCGGTCGCGTTCCTGCGGCAGGTAGCCGACGGTGGCGGTGGGCGGGCTCAGCGACACCGTGCCCCGCTCGGGCAGGTCGATCCCGGCCAGCATCCGCAGCAGCGTGGACTTGCCGGCCCCGTTCGGACCGACCAGGCCGATCACGTCGCCCGGCGCCACCACCAGGTCGAGCCCCGAGAACAGCTCCACGTTGCCGTGCCCCGCCGCGAGCTGCCGGGCGGTCAACGTCGCGCTCACAGTGTCACGATGCTACTCATCGGGGACGGCATTCAGGACGCTTTCGACCCGTCCCGGACCCGGCACCGCTGATCCGCCACTCGACGTCATGGTGAGTCTCAGGATGGGACAGGGCAGGGCCGCCGGCGCCGCGTAGCGTCGGTCCATGGAACGGTTCCAGATGCTCATCGGCGGCAAGTCGGTCGACGCGCTGTCCGGGCGGACGTTCGAGTCGCAGAACCCGTACACCGGCCGGCCGTGGGCGCTCGTGCCGGACGGCGGCCCCGAGGACGTCGACGTCGCGGTCGGCGCGGCCCGGGTGGCGCTGGACGGCGAGTGGGGTACCGCGACCGGCTTCGACCGCTCCCGGCTGATGCACCGGCTGGCCGACCTGATCGACGCCGACGCCGAGCGGCTGGCGACGCTGGAGGTGAACGACTCCGGCAAGCTGTTCCGGGAGATGATCGGCCAGCTGCGCGGGCTCGGCGGCTGGTACCGCTACTTCGCCGGGCTGGCCGACAAGCTGGAGGGCCGGCAGATCCCGGCGCCGAACCCGGACTACCTCGTCTACACCCGGCGCGAGCCGATCGGCGTGGTGGCCGCGATCACGCCGTGGAACTCGCCGCTGCTGCTGATGACCTGGAAGCTGGCGCCGGCGCTCGCGGCGGGCTGCACGATCGTGGTCAAGCCGTCCGAGCACTCGCCGACCTCGACGCTCGGCTTCGCGTCGCTGGTGACCGAGGCCGGGTTCCCGCCCGGCGTGGTCAACGTGGTCACCGGGCTGTCCCGGGAGACCGGGGCGGCGCTGGCCGCGCATCCCGGGGTGGACAAGGTGGCGTTCACCGGCTCGACCGCGACCGGCCGGGCGGTGGCCAGGGCGGCGGCCGACAACCTGACCAAGGTCACGCTGGAGCTGGGCGGCAAGTCGCCGCAGGTGGTGTTCCCGGACGCCGACCTGGCCGCGGCCGCCAACGGGATCGTGGCCGGCGTGTTCGCGGCCACCGGGCAGACCTGCATGGCCGGATCGCGGCTGATCGTGCACGCGGACGTGCACGACGAGCTGGTCCGGCTGGTCGCCGACCGGGCGGCCCGGATCCGGCTCGGCGACCCGACCGACCCGGAGACCGAGATGGGCCCGGTGGCGAACCGGCCGCAGTACGAGAAGGTCGTCGGCTACCTGGACACGGCCCGGGCCGAGGGGGCGACGGTCGCCTACGGCGGCGCGACCGAGGACGGGCTGTTCGTCCGGCCGACGGTGCTGACCGGCGTGACGCCGGCCTCGACGGTCTACCGCGAGGAGGTGTTCGGGCCGGTGCTGGCCGCGGTCCCGTTCCGGACCGAGGACGAGGCGGTCAAGCTCGCCAACGACACCCCGTACGGGCTGGCCGGCGCGGTGTGGACCAAGGACGTGCACCGGGCCCACCGGGTGGCCGGGCGGATCAGGGCCGGCACCGTCTGGGTCAACGCCTACCGGGTGGTCGCGCCGAACGTGCCGTTCGGCGGCTTCGGCAACTCCGGGATCGGCCGGGAGAACGGCATGCACGCTGTGGACGAGTACCTGGCCGAGAAGGCCGTCTGGGTCGAGCTGACCGGCGGCACCAGGGACCCGTTCGTCCTCGGCTGAGGCTTCCTCACGTAATGGCCTGCCTTGCTGAAGGACAGACCTTAGAGCCATACTCCGACGCAGACCGGGTCGGCTCGGCCGTGCCGGCGGTCGACCCGGGCCCGGAGCGGAGGGAGTGCACGGTGCCGTTCAGCACCAAGGACCGGATCGCGCTCGTCGGGGCCGGCGCGATGGGCGCGCCGGTCGTCGGGCACCTGGTCCGGGCCGGCTTCCCGGTGACCGTCTGCGACCTGAACGCCGACCGGCGGGCCGGCGCCGAGGCGGTCGGCGCCCGCAGCACGTCCACTGTGGACGATCTGGGCGACTGCCGGGTGGCGCTGGTGATGGTGCCGACCGACGACGACGTCCGGCTCGTCGCCGGCCGCTACGGTGCGGTCGCGCCGGCGGGCGCTGTCCTGGTCATCAGCAGCTCGGTGGAGACCGCGACCTGCCTCGCGATCGAGGAAGACCTGCGCCCGCGCGGGATCAGGGTGGTCGACGCGGCGTTGACCGGCGGCATACGCGGGGCCGTGGCCGGTCAGCTCGACCTGCTCGTCGGCGGGTCGGACGCGGACGTGGCCGACCTTGCCCCGGTGTTCGCGCCGTGGTCCCGGCGGGTCAACCACCTCGGCCCGCTCGGCACCGGCCAGGTCGGCAAGACGGTCGGCAACCTCATCCACTGGGGCGAGATCGTCGTGCTCGCCGAGGCGCTCTCGCTCGGTGCGGAGCTCGGCGTGCCGGTGAGCGTCATGCGCCCGGTGCTGGAGGACGGGCCAGCCGACAGCCGCACGCTGCGCGAGCTGCAGGAGATGCGGTTCACCTGGTACGAGAAGGACATCGACATCGCGGTGCGGATGGCCGCCACGGTCGATCGCGAGCTGGTGCTGTCCACGTTCGTGCAGCGACTGATGCGGGACATCGACGTGCCGAAGATGGCGGCGCTGCTGGCCGACCGCGGCACCATCGAGCTGACCGGCGCGCTGGAGGCCGCCCGGCACTGACCATTTCCCCGAGAAGCCGGCCGCCCGGGCGTCCTCAGCCGCCCGGGCGGTCCTTCTCGTCGAGCGGCAGGCCGATCCGCTCGCGCAGCTCGACCAGCGAGATCCCGTACGTCTCCCGCACGGCCACGTCGCCGTCGTCGCCGAGCAGGAAGACCGCGTGGTCGGTGTAGACCCGGCTCACGCAGGCCACTCCGGTGAGCGGGTAGCTGCACTTGTCCACCAGCTTCGCCGACCCGTCCCGGGCGAACAGCGGCATCATCACGTAGACCTCGCGGGCGCCGATCGCGAGGTCCATCGCGCCGCCGACCGCCGGGATCGCGTCCGGCTCGCCGGTGTGCCAGTTGGCCAGGTCGCCGCCGACCGACACCTGGAACGCGCCGAGCACGCACACGTCGAGGTGCCCGCCGCGCATCATCGCGAAGCTGTCCGCGTGGTGGAAGTACGAGGCGCCGGGGGTCTCGGTGACCGGGATCTTGCCGGCGTTGACCAGGTCCCAGTCGACCTCGTCGCCCTCGGCCGCCCTGCCCATCCCGAGCATGCCGTTCTCGGTGTGCAGGGTGACGCCGCTGCCGACCGGCAGGTGGTCGGCGACGGTGGTCGGCAGGCCGATGCCGAGGTTGACGTACGCGCCGGTGGGGATGTCCGCGGCCACCACCGCCGCCAGCTCGCGCCGGTCCAGCTTCCCGCGGTCGAGATGTTCCGTGGTCACGCCGTCACCACCCGGTCCACGTAGATGCCGGGGGTCACGACCGCCTCCGGATCGAGCTCGCCGGCCGGCACGACCTCGGTCACCTGGGCGACCGTGGTGGTCGCCGCGGTCGCCATCACCGGGCCGAAGTTGCGGGCGGTCTTGCGGTAGACGAGGTTGCCGACCTCGTCGCTCCGGTGGGCCTTGATCAGCGCGACGTCGCCCTTGATCGGATATTCCAGCACGTACTCCCGGCCGTCGATGGTGCGCTGCTCCTTGCCCTCGGTCAGCGGCGTGCCGACGCCGGTGGGGCAGAAGAACGCGCCGATGCCGGCGCCCGCGGCCCGCATCCGCTCGGCCAGGTTGCCCTGCGGCACCAGCTCGAGCTCGATCTTCCCGGACCGGTAGAGGTCGTCGAAGACCCACGAGTCGGTCTGCCGCGGGAACGAGCAGATGATCTTCCGCACGTTGCCGGTGGCGAGCAGCGCGGCGAGCCCGGTGTCGCCGTTGCCGGCGTTGTTGTTGACCACGGTCAGCTCGCGGGCGCCGTGCCGGCGCAGGGCGTCGATGAGCTCGATCGGCTGCCCGGCCGGTCCGAACCCGCCGATGAGCACGGTCGCGCCGTCCGGGATGTCGGCGACGGCCTCGTCCGGGTCGGCGAAGACCGCGGTCATCCGGTGTTCTCCAGCACCACGGCGAGCCCCTGGCCGACGCCGATGCAGATCGCGGCGACGCCCCAGCGGTGCCCGTCGGCCCGCATGACGGCCGCCAGCGTGCCGAGGATGCGCCCGCCGGACGCCCCGAGCGGGTGCCCGATCGCGATCGCGCCGCCGCGGGTGTTGACGATCTCCGGGTCGATCGGCCAGGCGTCGAGACAGGCCAGCGACTGCACCGCGAACGCCTCGTTGAGCTCGACCGCGCCGACGTCGGACCAGCCGATGCCGGCCCGCTCCAGCGCGCGGTTCGCCGCCTCCACCGGCGCGTAGCCGAAGTCCTGCGGCTCCAGCGCCATCGCCCCGCGGCCGGCGATGCGGGCCACCGGGTCGCGGCCGATCGTGGCCGCGGCGCCGGCCGAGCCGAGCAGCACGGCGGACGCGCCGTCGTTGAGCGGCGAGGCGTTGCCGGCGGTGATCGTCCCGTTCGGACGGAACGACGGCCGCAGCGAGGCCAGCTTCTCCGGCGTGCTGCCCGGCCGGATCCCCTCGTCCCGCTCCAGGCCGGTGTCCGGCACCGGGGCCACCAGGTCCTTGTAGAAGCCGTCGGCCCAGGCCCGGTCGGCCAGCTGGTGCGAGCGCAGCGCGAACGCGTCCTGCCGTTCCCGGGAGATGCCGTGCTTCTCGCCCAGCTGCTCGCAGGCCTCGCCGAGCGAGACCGTCCACTCCGGACTCATCCGCGGGTTGACCAGCCGCCAGCCCAGCGCGGTGGACACCGCGGTCACGTTGCCGGTCGGGTAGGGCTTGTCCGGCTTGGGCAGCACCCAGGGCGCCCTGGTCATCGACTCGACCCCGCCGGTGACGACGACGTCGGCGTCCCCGGTCTCGATCAGCCGCGAGCCGCCCATCGCGGCGTCCAGGCTGGAGCCGCAGAGCCGGTTCACCGTCGAGCCGGGCACGGAGGTCGGCAGCCCGGCCAGCAGCGCGGCCATCCGGCCGACGTTGCGGTTCTCCTCGCCGGCGCCGTTCGCGTTGCCCAGCGTCACCTCGGCCACGGCGGCCGGGTCGAGCCCGGGGGAGCGGTCCAGCAGCGTCCGCACCGCGAACGCGGCCAGGTCGTCCGGCCGGGACTGCGCCAGCGCCCCGCCGAGCCGGCCGAACGGCGTGCGAACCGCGTCGTAGACGTACGCCTCGGTCACTGCGCTTCCTCCTCGAAGACCTGCCGGGCGATCCGGAACGCGGTGTTCGCGGCCGGCACCCCGCAGTAGACGGCGCTCTGCAACAGCACCTCGCTGATCTCTTCCAGTGTCAGCCCGTTGGTCCGCGCCGCCCGCAGGTGCATGGCCAGCTCCTCGTGATGCCCCAGGGCGATCAGTGCGGTCAGCACGGCGATCGACCGGCTGCGCCGGTCCAGCCCGGGCCTGGTCCAGACCGAGCCCCAGGCGAACCGCTCGATGAGCTCCTGGAAGGGCCGGTCGAAGGTGGTGACCCGGTCGAGGGCCCGGTCGACGTGCGCGTCGCCGAGCACCTCGCGGCGAGCCCGCCGCCCGCCGTCCCGGACGTCGGCCACCGCAAGGTCGTTGCCCTCCCGCAGCGGGCGGCGCAGGAGGTAGCCGACGATGAGCGCGGCCGTGGCGGCCGGGGCCTCGGCCGGGGCGAGGTGCCCCACCGGATCCAGGACGGCCAGCCGGCCGTCCGGCACCTGCTCGACGATCTCGCGCAGGCCGTCGACCGGCGTCCGGGTGTCGTACCCGCCACCGATCGCGACCAGCGGCGAGCGGGCCTGGCCGAGCCGTCCGGTGACGTCGAAGCCGGCGAGCGCCTCGCAGGCCCAGGCGTACGAGGCGTCGTCGGTGCCGGCGAGGTGGTCGAGCAGCGCACCGGCCACATTTGGCTCCCGGTCGGTGAACCCGGGACCGAACCAGGTCTGCGCCGCGGTCGCCACGACCGCCTTGGTGCCCTCGGCGCGGACCAGCGCGGCGCGCTCCCGCCAGCTCTCCGGGCTGCCGATCTTCGCGCCGGTGCAGACCAGGCCGGCTCCGGCGACCCGGTGGTCGAGCAGCAGTTGCAGCGCGACGGCGCCGCCGATCGAGTCGCCCGCGCAGAAGAACGGCCGGTCGCCGGCCAGCGCGCGCACGCTTTCGGCCAGCTCCCCGACCGTGAACGGGCCGGCCGCCGGCGCCGACCCGCCGTGCCCGGGCAGGTCCCAGCCGATCACTTCGAAGTGATCGGCCAGCTCGGCCGCGCACCGGGCCCACAGGGTGGCCGCGGACGTGCCGAGCGCCGGCCCGACCAGCAACCGCGGCCCGCGGCCGCCCAGCGGCGTCCCGGCCAGCGTGGGGACCGGACTCACGGCCTCGACTCCAGGAACACGGTCTCGCCGGCGCCCTGCAGCACCACGTCGAACGCGTACCCGTCCGGGTCCGCGGTGGCGACCAGCGTGGGCCGCCGCTCGGCCGGCAGCGACGACAGCAGCGGGTCGGCGGCCAGCGCGTCCTCGCTGTCCGGCAGGTAGATGCGGGTGCGCAGCCGGTCGAGCAGGCCGCGGGCGAACACCGTCAGCGCGAAGAACGGGGCCGCCCCCGGCCGGCCCGGACCCGGCCGCAGCGTGCTGAACGACCAGTGCCCGGCGTTGTCGGTGGCTGCCCGGCCCCAGCCGGTGAAGGTCCAGCCGTCCCGGTTCAGCGAGCCGGGCTCCTGTACGACCGCGCCATCCGGACCGGGCTGCCAGAGCTCGAGCAGCGCGTCGGGCACCGGGTCGCCCGCGCCGTCGAGCACCCGGCCGTGCAGCCGGATCGCGCCGGCGGCGCCCGGTGGCACCAACTCAGGGCCGGCGGGGTAGGGCAGCGAGAGCCCGAAGAACGGGCCGACGGTCTGGCCCGGGGTGCCGGGCGTCGGATCGGTCATGACTCCGTCCAGGTCCGGTGCGGCCCGGTCAGCACGATGTCCCACCGGTAGCCGGTGAACCACTCCGGCTGGGTGATGCCGTGGTCGTAGCTGGCCAGCAGCCGCTGCTGGCCGGCGGTGTCCGGGATGGATTGGAGTATCGGGTCGAGCGGGAGCAGCGGGTCGCCCGGGAAGTACATCTGGGTCACCACGCGCTCGGTGAAGTCCCGGCCGAACAGCGAGAAGTGGATGTGCGCCGGCCGCCAGGCGTTGAGGTGGTTGCGCCAGGGGTAGGGCCCCGGCTTGATCGTGACGAACCGGTACCAGCCGTCCGCGTCGGTGAGGGATCGCCCGGTGCCGGTGAAGTTCGGGTCGAGCGGGGCCGGGTGCCGGTCCCGGCCGTGGGCGTACCGCCCTGCGGCGTTGGCCTGCCACACCTCGACCAGCTGGCCGGCGACCGGCCGGCCGGCGCCGTCGGTGATCCGGCCGGTGACGACCATCCGCTCGCCGAGCGGCTCGCCGGGATGCTGGGCGGTCAGGTCTGCGTCGGCCGGGTCGACGTCCCTGGCCCCGAACACCGGCCCGGCCAGCTCGACCTCCTCCGGGTCCACCTGCACCGGGGCGAACGTCGGGTGTCGCAGGATGCTGCTCCGGTAGGGCGGGTAGTCCAGCAGCGGACCTTGGCCCGCCTTCTCGTGCGCGGCCGCGATCGAGGCGATCTCCGCGCTGATCGATTCCTGGGTGTCGGGTGGCGCGTTCTCGGGCACGCCCCGAACGTTACGAGGTGGAGCGCTCCGGTGCGACCATGACCACCCGCCCGATGGCTTCCGACCGCCTTCCACCGGCCCGTTGCGACGTGGATGAATGGTATTACTATTCGTAAGTCCAGCGTGTAGTGTCCAACGAGTCGGCGCGCCGACCGGGACGGGCGGCGGCGAGAGGCGGTCGGTGATGCTGAAGCAGGACGTCAACGAACTCCTGACCCGCACCGGGCCCGGCACGGAGATGGGCGACCTGTTCCGGCGCTACTGGCTGCCTGCCCTGCTCGCCGAGGAACTGCCGGAGGACGGCTGCCCGCCGGTGCGGGTCAAGCTGCTGTCCGAGCGGATGGTCGCGGTCCGCGACTCCGAGGGCAGGTATGGCCTGCTGGACGAGTTCTGCGCCCACCGCGGCGCGTCGTTGTGGTTCGGCAACAACGAGCAGGGCGGCCTGCGCTGCGCCTACCACGGCTGGAAGTACGACGTGACCGGCGCGTGCCTGGACGTGCCGTCCGAGCCGGAGAACTCGAGCTTCTACAGGAAGGTCAAGCTCACCTCCTATCCGTTGGTGAAGATCGGCGACGTGCTCTGGACGTACATGGGTGACCCGGCCGACCAGCCGCCGCTGCCCGAGTTCGAGTGGTGCCTGGTCCCGCCGGAGCAGACGTACACGTCGAAGCGGTGGCAGGAGAGCAACTGGCTGCAGGCGCTGGAGGGCGGCATCGACTCCAGCCACGTGTCCTGGTTGCACTCGGCCGGGCTGCGCAACGACCCGCTGTTCAAGGGCTCGAAGGGCAACGACTACAACCTCAACGACATGCGACCGTTCTTCGAGGTCGTGGACGCCGACGGCGGGCTGTTCGTCGGGGTGCGCCGCAACGCCGAGGAGGGCCGGTACTACTGGCGGATCACGCCGTGGGTGATGCCCTCCTTCACGATGGTG
>Ga0070693_100001131_pt1 | contig 11958 bp, 10 predicted proteins | sample KBSK1103metaG_FD_65472 | JGI IMG/M metagenome (GOLD analysis project Ga0070693, IMG submission 65472) | Corn, switchgrass and miscanthus rhizosphere microbial communities from Kellogg Biological Station, Michigan, USA - KBS K1-10-3 metaG | ecosystem: Host-associated > Plants > Roots >...
TACGTCTGTGCTGCGCGTGACGGAGCAGAGACGTACCCGGCCGTGGGAGGAGTGTGGCGGAGGGCGGCGGGCGGGATCAGGCGACCGCGGTGTCGCTCGTGGCGGTGGCGGCGCGGACGAGGTCGTCGAGCGGGATGTCGAGGACGGCGGTGATGGCGGCGACGGTGAACAGCGCCGGCGTCGGCACCCCGCCGCGCTCGATCTTGCGGATCGTCTCCTCCGCCAGCCCGGACCGGGCCGCCAGCTCGCGGACCGGCAGCTCGCCCCTGGCCCGCCGCAGCGCCGCGCCGAGCGCCAGCCCGCGCGCCCGCTCCAGCTCCGTCAACGCCTCCCGGACCACGCTCCGATCGTACTCTACCCCGATAACTATCCCGGGATAGTTGTACCGTGGTCGGCATGGACCTCGCCCTGCCGACCCGCACGCCCACCGAGCTCGACAGCATGCGCGCGGCCGGCCGGGTCGTCGCGGCGACGCTCGCCGCGGTCCGCGCCGCCGCCGGCCCCGGCGTGCGGCTGCGGGACCTGGACGAGCTCGCCCGCACCTGCATCGCCGAGGGCGGCGCCACGCCGTCGTTCCTCGGCTACCGCCCCACCTGGGCCCCGCGCGCGTACGACGGCGTGCTGTGCCTGTCGCCGAACGAGACCGTCGTGCACGGCCGGCCCAGCGGTCGCCGGCTCGCCGACGGCGACCTGCTCTCGATCGACTGCGGCGCGATCGTGGACGGCTGGCACGGCGACGGCGCCGTCACCGTCCACATCGGAGCGCCGACGGACGGGGACGAGCGGTTGCGGGCGGCGACGGAGGCGGCGCTCGCGGCGGGGATCGCCGCCGCCGTGCCCGGCGCGACCCTGCGCGACGTCGCCGTGGCGATCGACTCGGTCGCCCGCCGGTACGGCTACCAGCACGTGCTCGACCACGGCGGGCACGGCATCGGCCGGCAGATGCACGAGGGCCCGTTCATCGCGAACGTGCCGACCGAGGAGGCGGGCTGGTTCACGCTGCGGCCGGGCAACACGGTCGCGCTGGAGCCGATGCTCGTCACCGGCGCCGGCCGCTACAAGCACAAGCGCGACGGCTGGGCGGTGGTCACCGTGGACGGCTCCCGGGCCGCGCACGCGGAGCACACGGTCCTGGTCACCGAGTCCGGTGGGCAGCCACTGACCGTCCTGTGAGGACGGCAGCGGTGAGACCCGGGGAGGTCCGCTGCCACGCCTCCCCGGGCCCCGTCCGGTGCCTTACCTCAGGCCGGTGTCCACCGCGGTGGTGAGGGTGCCGTCGTCGCCGTCGAGCTCCCAGACCATCACCCCGCCGAGTTCCTTCTGCTTGACGTACGCGGTCTTCTGCGCGACGACCGTCGGGTCGTCGTACGACCACCAGTTCGTGCCGTCGTACAGCCAGAGTGCGCCGGCGGCGGTGTCCCGGAACCTGGTGCCCGGCCGGTTCTTGAGCACCTTGTAGTCCTCGATGCCGGCCTCCCAGGTGCCCTGGGCGGCGGTGCCGGACTGGAACAGGCCGTTGCCGGTCGGGCCGACTCCGGTCCAGCCGCGGCCGTAGTAGGGCAGGCCCAGCAGCCGACGCCGCTGACCGAGGACGCGGCGTCGAAGGTCTTCTGGTAGTCGGCGAACGCGTCGCCCTGCCCGGCCAGGTTGGCCTCGAAGCACCTGCCGTCCGAACCGACGTTCTCGAACGCGTAGTTGATCGTGCTGAGCTTGCCGGCCATCGCCTGCGCGTCCAGAGTGTGCAGGGTGAAGTTGCGGCCGTAGATGCCCCACTGGGCGAAGTAGCCGACCTTGCGGGCGCCGCCCGGCGGCGGTGGCGGCGGCGGGGGGCCGCCGGCGGCGGTGGTCACGCTGACCGCGGCGCTGCGGGCGGACGAGTTGCCGGCGCCGTCCCTGGCCGCGACGGCGAACGAGTACGCCGTGCCGGCGGTGAGCCGGGCCACCGTCGCGGAGGTGCCGGTCACCGTCGCGGCCAGCGTGCCGTCGCGGAACACGTCGTAGCCGGTGACGCCGACGTTGTCGGTCGACCCGGTTGCCGGCGTGGCGGGAGGCCAGCGCTGGGCACCCAGGCCACCCGGATGACCGGCCGGTGCTCGGGGTCCGTCCCCCGAGTGTTCGGCTACCGTCAGCACGTGGCGAAGCCGCTGGATCTCCCGTTCGACCCGATCGAGCGTGCCGGCGAGATCTGGGCCGACACCTGGGGGCCGGCGTCCGCCATGCGGGTCGCGACCTCGGTGATGCGGGTCCAGCAGATCCTGCTGGGCCGGTACGACGAGGTGCTGCGTCCACACGGGCTCACGTTCGCCCGGTACGAGGTGCTGGTGCTGCTGCACTTCAGCCGGACCGGCGCGCTGCCGCTCAAGGTCATCGGCAGCCGGCTGATGGTGCACCCGACCAGCGTCACCAACGCGATCACCCGGCTGGTCGCGGCCGGGCTGGTCGAGCGGCTGGCCAACCCGCGGGACCGGCGCGGTGCGCTGGCCTCGATCACGCCGCACGGCCGCGAGGTGGCCGAGGCCGGCACCCGCGACCTCATGGCCATCGACTTCGGCCTCGGCGCGCTCGACGAGCGGACCCGGGAGAGCACGTTCGCGGCGCTGCGGAAGGTGCGCGCCGAGGCCGGTGACTTCCAGGAGAAGCCGCCGGCCGAGACGGTCGAGTAGGACGCGCCGTCCCGTTCGGGTGGCCGCGGTTAGTTGGACGTCCTAGTATTTTTCCGTGGACGACATCGAGGCCGGACGCCGGCGCTGGCAGGAGCGGTACGACGCCTCCCGGAAGCGGGACGCCGACTTCACGACGCTCTCCGGCGTCGAGGTGCAGCCGGTCTACGGCCCGGCCGGACCCGTCCCGGACTTCGAGCGGATCGGCTGGCCGGGTGAGTTCCCGTTCACCCGCGGGCTCTACCCGGGGGGCTACCGGGGCCGGCCGTGGACGATCCGGCAGTTCGCCGGCTTCGGCAACGCCCAGCAGACCAACGAGCGCTACAAGCTGATCCTCGCGGAGGGCGGCGGCGGCCTGTCGGTCGCCTTCGACATGCCGACGCTGATGGGCCGCGACTCCGACGACCCGCGCTCGCTCGGCGAGGTCGGCCACTGCGGCGTCGCGATCGACTCGGCCGCGGACGTGGACGTGCTCTTCGACGGCATCCCGCTCGGCGACGTCACCACGTCGATGACGATCAGCGGCCCGGCCGTACCGATCTTCTGCATGTACCTGGTGGCAGCCGAGCGGCAGGGCGTCCCGATCGGCAGCCTCGACGGGACGCTGCAGACCGACATCTTCAAGGAGTACATCGCCCAGAAGGAGTGGCTGTTCGAGCCCGAGCCGCACCTGCGGCTGATCGGCGACCTGATGGAGTTCTGCGCGGCCGAGATCCCGGCGTACAAGCCGCTGTCGGTGTCGGGCTACCACATCAGGGAGGCCGGCTCGACCGCCGCGCAGGAGCTTGCGTTCACCCTCGCCGACGGGTTCGGCTACGTCGAGCTCGGGCTGTCCCGCGGGCTGGACGTCGAGACGTTCGCGCCGGGGCTGTCGTTCTTCTTCGACGCGCACATCGACTTCTTCGAGGAGATCGCCAAGTTCCGGGCGGCGCGGCGGATCTGGGCTCGCTGGATGCGCGACGTCTACGGCGCCAAGACCGAGCGGGCGCAGTGGCTGCGGTTCCACACCCAGACGGCGGGGGTCTCGCTGACCGCGCAGCAGCCGGACAACAACATCGTCCGGACCGCGCTCGAGGCGCTCTCGGCCGTGCTCGGCGGCACCAACTCGCTGCACACCAACGCGCTCGACGAGGTGCTCGCGCTGCCCTCGGAGCGGGCCGCCCGGATCGCGCTGCGTACCCAGCAGGTCATCGCCGAGGAGACCGGCGTCGGCAACGTGGCCGACCCGCTCGGTGGCTCCTGGTATGTCGAGGCGCTCACCGACGAGCTCGAACGGCAGGCCGAAGCGATCTTCGCCCGGATCCGGGAGATGGGCGGCGACGGGACGATGACCGCCGGGATCCTGCGCGGCATCGAGGACGGCTGGTTCACCGGGGAGATCGCCGAGGCCGCCTTCCGCTACCAGCAGAAGCTGGAGAAGGGCGACAAGAAGGTCGTCGGCGTCAACACCAACCTGGCCAGCGACGAGCCGGAGCTCGAGATCCTGCGGATCTCCGGTGAGGTGGAGAAGGAGCAGGTGCGGGTGCTGGCCGGGCGCAAGGCCGGCCGGGACGAGGGCGAGGTGCGGGCCGCGCTGGCGGCGCTGGTGGACGCCGCCCGGGGCGAGGCCAACCTGGTCCCGCCGATGCTCGCGGCGGCCAGGGTGGAGGCCACGCTGGGCGAGATCTGCGGGGCGCTGCGGGACGAGTGGGGCGCCTACACCGAGCCCGCCCGGTTCTGAGGGGGTAGATCCCCAAAACGCGGGGATCGCCGGTGCACGGCGGCCGGCGGCCCCGCCGCGCGACTACGCTGGTTGCATGCAACCTGGTCGTCCTTCGCGTGGTGCCGCCCCGGCGCCGTCTCCCGCCCTGTCCGCCGCGCTGGCCGGTGCCGTCGACCTGTCCGCCCTGCAGGCCCGCAACGAGGCCCGGGAGCGGGCCGACGCGCAGGCCCGGGCGGCGGCCGACGGTGACGGCCCGGCCGAGCCGGTCACCGTCGTCGACGTCACCGAGGCGACCTTCCAGGCCGAGGTGCTCGACCGGTCGTTCCGGACGCCGGTGATCCTCGACCTGTGGGCCGAGTGGTGCGGGCCGTGCAAGCAGCTCTCCCCGGTGCTGGAGAAGCTCGCCGCCGAGGCGCACGGGGCCTGGGTGCTGGCCAAGATCGACGTCGACGCCAACCCGGCGATCGCGCAGGCGCTGCGGGTGCAGGGGATCCCGGCGGTGAAGGCGGTCTTCCAGGGCCAGCTGCTCGGCGAGTTCGCCGGGGCGCTGCCGGAGGACCAGGTGCGGACGTTCCTCGACCAGGTCGTCGAGGTGACCGGCGCGGCGGCGCCGGCGGAGGACGGCTCGATCCCGGAGCCGGTCGAGCCGGAGGACCCGCGGGTGATCGCGGCCGAGGAGGCCACCGAGCGGGGCGACTACGACGACGCGATCGGTCAGTACGCGGCGATCCTCGCGGCCGAGCCGGGGCATGCCCGCGCGGCGGCAGCGATCCGCGAGGTCGAGCTGCTGCGCCGGGTGGGCGCCGCCGCACCGGACGCGGTGGCGAAGGCCGACGCGGCACCGGACGACGTCGACCTCGCGCTGGAGGCGGCCGACGTGCAGCTCGCCCGCGGCGAGGTCTCGAACGCGTTCGCCCGGCTGCTGGCAGCGGTCCGGGGCAGCAGCGGTCCGCAGCGGGAGCAGGTGCGGCTGCGGCTGGTCGAGCTGTTCAACGTGATCGGCAACGAGGACCCGCGGGTCACCGCCGCCCGCAAGGAACTGACCAAGGCGCTGTACTAGTCGCGGACCGGAGGGCTGGGGACCGATCGCCACGGGCCGGTTCCGGCCCCTGGGGGACCGGCTGCTGACCCGGCGGGACACCTCCGGTAGCGCGACGGTCACGGTGGGCCTCCGGCGTCGAACAATCGGACGCGGTTTGGTACTTTTCGGCGTCCCACCGCCCTCAGGGAGGTCCTCCCTTGACCGATGGCTGGATGAAGGCCCGCACCAAGGGGCAGCACCGCGAGCCGGAGCCGGACGACGCCCGGGTGACCGCGCTGCCCGGCATGCAGGCCCCGCCACCCGGACCGCCGGGCCCGCTCGACGCGCAGCCTGGCGGCGACGTCCAGCAGGCCCTGCAGATGCTGACCCTCGCTCAGCGGACGGCGGAGGAGCACGTCGCCACCGCGCACCGCCAGGCCGACAAGATCCTGGCCGATGCGCGCGGGATGGCCGAGCGGATCGTCGGGGAGGCGCAGACCCAGGCCGAGGCCGTGCGGCGGGAGGCCGACAAGGTGCTCACCGACGCGAGAGCGCAGGCGGAGCAGTCGGTCAAGGAGATCCAGGCGCACGCGCAGACCGCCCGACAGAGCGGGGAGAAGATCGTCACCGACGCGCGGGCCCAGGCGACCGAGATCGTCAAGGAGGCGCGGGCGAAGGCGGACGGGCTCGAGCGCCTGGCCCGGCAGCGGTACGACGAGGAGGTCGGCAACCTCGCCGCGAAGCGGGAGGGGCTGCAGCAGCAGATCGAGTCCCTGCAGGAGTTCGACCGGGACTACCGGTCCCGGCTGCTCACCTTCATGCAGGCCCAACTGCGTGCCCTCTGGGTCGACGAACCCCACGTCGACGGCGACATCTCCCGGCCCATCACCTCAGACCCCGCCACCACCCCGGCCCCCGCACCCCCCGCCGCCCAGTCCGCCGCCGCCCAGACCGGCGCAGCCCAGACCGGCGCAGCCCGGAACGCGGCCCAGGCCCCCGCTCAGGCCTCCGCAGCCCAGACCGGCGCCGCCCGGAACGCAGCCCAGGCCCCCGCTCAGGCCTCCGCCGCCCAGACCGGCGCCGCCCAGACCGGCGCAGCCCAGACCGGCGCAGCCCAGACCGGCGCAGCCCGGGCCGGCGCAGCCCAGACCGGCGCAGCCCGGGCCGGCGCAGCTCCGGCCTCCCCGGCCCGGGACGCCGGCCAGGCGTCCGCCGGCCACGTCTCCGGCCCCCAGGTGTCGGGAGCGGCGAAGACCACCGCCACCGTCCCGGCTCCGGCCGCACAACCCGCCGCCGCCCGCACTCCGGCGGCGCAAGGCGAGCCAGCGCAGACCAAGCCGGCAGGACCACAGCCCGCGTAACCCCAAGAGGCGCAGCCCAGCCAGCGGAGCCCGGCCGGTGCCGCCCCGGCCGGCAGGGCCGCCCTGGGCGGGTTACTTGCAGGACTTGGCGTTGTTGAAGCCGTCGCGGAAGGCCTGGACGCGGTCGAAGCCGGTCGTGGTGCGGACGTTGGTGAACTGGCTGGAGCCGGCCGCCTCGAGCAGCGCACGGATCGCCTCGTCGAGGTCGCCGGGCGACAGCGACAGCCGGTTCCTGTCCGTCTGGCCGAACGCGTCCCGGGCGTAGCCGCCGGTCGCGCAGATCGCCGACAGCAGCGACGACTCGCTGTCGGTCGAGGTCGACTCACCGCGCCGCTCCCGGACCGCCTGCCCGTACGCGATGCCGACCAGCGAGATCGCCCCGAAGTCGCCGTTGACCTGCTTGTAGACCTTGCCCAGCGCGTCGGTGTCGTAGTAGATCGTGTCGTCCGCCGCGCAGTATTGCGCGTCGAGCACCGGCTGGCCGTCGCACTGCGGCCGATCGGCGTCGGTGAACGGCTTCACCCCGGCCAGCGGCTTCCACGGCTGCCCGTACAGCTTCTGGTAGGAGGACTTCCAGTACGCGTCGACGTCCTTCGGTCCCTGGTCGAGGGTCTGCGGGAGCGGGAGGTTGCCGCCCTGGTCCTGGTCCCGCTCGCTCTGGAAGCCGATCTGGGTGAAGGTGCGGTTGTCGTCGAACTTGGCGCAGAACGGCACGCCCTGCTCGTACCCGTCCTGGAACGCGGAGACGCGGTCGAACCCGCTGCCGTGCGCCTGCCGGTCGGCGGCGTTGGCGCCCACCGGGTCGCTGAACAGCAGGAAACCCGACAGCGCCCGGTCGAGGTCGGGCCGGGTGATCTGGAAGTGCGGCGCGTTGCCGTGCAGCGCCCAGGCGGTGAACGCCCCGGCGTAGCAGTCGGCCTGGGTCTCCACCACGATCGTGTGGTCGCTGGGCAGCGAGGTGCGCTTCTGGATCGCGTGTCCCCACTCGTGTGCGAGCACCATCGCGACCAGGAAGTCGCCGAAGCGCTCCCGCAGCTGGGGCAGCAGGACCTTGCGGTCCCAGGCGACGATGTCCCGGGACGGGCAGTAGAAGGCGTTGCCGCGGATGTCCGCCGGCTCGTCGGTGCACGGCGCGGCGACCGTGCCGTCCGGGTCGATCGAGTAGAACGCCGAGACCGGCCGGTAGGGCCGGTGGAAGTCGTCGGCCATCTCCTTGGTCCAGAACTGCTGGATGTCGAAGATCGCGTTGCCGGCCAGCGTGTCGACGGGGCCGTGGTCGGTGTTGCGGATCTCGATCTCGGCGTCCGGCGCCCTGGTCGGGGCGGCGCCGTACGAGCCGAGGCCGGGGATCTGCTGCACGCAGCCGGTGGCCAGCACGGCGAGCACCGCTGTCGCCGTCGCGAGCCGCCGCCACCTCGACGTCACTGTCGTCCACCCCTCGTCGCCGCACCGCCGGTGCCATCCTGCCCGGCCGCGCGGCCCCGCCGGCTACCCGTCACCCTGCCAGCCGTGCGGTGTGACGGGCGTCAAGCCTCGGTGCGGTCGCCGGTGTAGCGCAGCCACAGCGCGCCGAGCGGAGGCACCCGCAGGGTCACCGAGGCGGGCTGGCCGTGCCAGGGCTGCGGCCGGGCCTGCACCGAGCCGAGGTTGCCCACCCCGGACCCCCCGTACGCCTCCGAGTCGGTGTTGATGATCTCCTGCCAGCGCCCGACCCGGGGCAGGCCGAGCCGGTAGCCCTCGTGCGGCCCGCCGGCGAAGTTGGCCACGCAGGCGAGCACGGAGTCGTCGGCGCCCCAGCGCAGGAACGAGAACGTGTTGTTCGCCGCGTCGTTGGCGTCGATCCAGGAGAACCCGGACGGCGAGGTGTCCTGGGTGTAGAGCGCCGGGGTGGCCCGGTAGACCCGGTTGAGGTCGCCGGTCAGCCGCTGCAGCCCGCTGTGCAGCGGGTCCTCCAGCAGCCACCAGTCCAGCGATCGGGCGTCGGCCCACTCGGTGCCCTGGCCGAACTCGCCGCCCATGAACAGCATCTGCTTGCCCGGGTGCGCCCACATGTAGGCGAGCAGCGCGCGCAGGGTGGCGGCCTGCTGCCAGTGGTCGCCCGGCATCTTGCCGAGCAGCGAGCCCTTGCCGTGCACGACCTCGTCGTGGGAGAGCGGGAGGATGTAGTTCTCGCTGAAGGCGTACATGAGCGAGAACGTCATCTGGTGGTGGTGATACTGCCGGTACACCGGGTCCCGGGAGACGTAGTCCAGGGTGTCGTGCATCCACCCCATGTTCCACTTGAACCCGAAGCCGAGCCCGCCCAGGTGGGTCGGCCGGGTCACGCCCGGCCAGGCGGTCGACTCCTCGGCGATCGTCACCGCGCCCGGCACGCGCCGGTAGACGGTGGCGTTCATCTCCTGCAGGAACGCGACCGCGTCCAGGTTCTCCCGCCCGCCGTACTGGTTGGGCAGCCACTGGCCCTCGGCCCGGGAGTAGTCGAGGTAGAGCATCGAGGCGACCGCGTCCACCCGCAGCCCGTCGATGTGGTACTCCTCCAGCCAGAACAGCGCGTTCGCGACGAGGAAGTTGCGCACCTCGCGCCGGCCGAAGTCGAACACGTACGTGCCCCAGTCCGGCTGCTCGCCGCGGCGCGGGTCGGGGTGCTCGTAGAGCGGGGTGCCGTCGAACCGGGCCAGCGCCCAGCCGTCCTTCGGGAAGTGCCCCGGCACCCAGTCGACGATCACGCCGATGCCGGCCCGGTGCAGCCGGTCGACGAAGTAGCGGAAGTCGTCCGGGTCGCCGAACCGCGCGGTCGGCGCGAAGTAGGAGGTGACCTGGTAGCCCCAGGACCCGTCGTACGGGTGCTCGGCCACCGGGAGCAGCTCGACGTGGGTGAACCCGGTCTCGGTCAGGTAGTCGGCGAGCTGGTCGGCCGCCTCCCGGTAGCCGAGGCCCTTCCGCCAGGAGCCGAGGTGCACCTCGTAGATGCTCATCGGCGCCGCGTGCCAGCGGGTCGCCGTGCGCTTCGCCAGCCACTCGTCGTCGTTCCAGGCGAACCTGGTGGTGTGCACCACCGACGCGGTCGCCGGGGTGCGCTCGGTGCCGAAGGCCATCGGGTCGGCCTTGTCCCGCCACTGGCCGTCCGACCCGAGGATGGAGAACTTGTACTTCGCGCCCGGGACCACGCCCGGCACGAAGATCTCCCAGACGCCGCTGCGGCCGAGCGAGCGCAGCGGATAGGCCCGCCGCTGCCAGTAGTCGAAGTCGCCGGTGACCCGCACGCCGCGGGCGTTGGGCGCCCAGACCGCGAACGAGGTGCCGGACACCGGCCCGTGCGGCGTCTCGTACGTGCGCACGTGCGCGCCGAGCGCCTCCCACAGCCGCTCGTGCCGGCCCTCGCTGATCAGGTGCAGGTCGATCTCGCCGAGCGTCGGCAGCCACCGGTACGGGTCGTCGACCAGGTGGGTCTCCTCGGCGCCGCCCTCGACCGGGTAGGTCACCTCGAGCTGGTAGTCGGACGCCGGCCCCGGCGCGAGGCCGGCGAACACGCCGCCGGGGTGCACCCGGCTCAGGTCGTGGCGGCGGTCACCGAACACGGCGGCGACCCGGCTCGCGTCCGGCCGCAGCGCGCGGACGACCAGCCGGCCGGCGTCGGCCTTGACCGGGTCGGCGCCGGCCTCCAGCGCGCTGCCGTTGGTGGCCGGCGTCAGCGGCTGGGCGACCGCGTCCACCTGGTCGATCACGTTCTGCCCCGGTGCGGCCGTCGACACCGGTGCCGGCGGCGCAAGCTCGGTCCGGACCGGATGCAGGCCGAGCACCGAGTGCGGATCGTGGTGCACTCCGCCGACGACCCGGTCGAGCTCCTCCCGGGACAGGCCGGCAGGGTCCGCGACAAGCTGCGTGGACGTCACGACCGTGCTCCTTCGGTGAGTCGGGCCAGCGAGGCCAACGGGATCGGCAACCAGGACGGGCGGTTACGTGCCTCGTACACCGCTTCGTACACGGCCTTGTCCGCCTCGTACGCGCGCAGCAGCACGGGCTCCTCGCGCGGGTCGGGGCCACCGGCGTCGGTGTAGCCGTCGAGGAAGGCGTCCCGGTTGCGGGTCGCCCACTCGTCCGCGCGGTAGGCAAGGTGCGGCTCGAACGGGTGGTCGGCGAGCAGGTGCCGGGCGGCGTAGTCGAACGACCGCAGCATCCCGGCCAGGTCACGCACCGGCGAGTCGAGCCCGGTCCGTTCGGACAGCGGCTTGGCCGGCTCGCCCTCGAAGTCGAGCACCACCCAGCGGTGCGAGGTGCGCAGCACCTGGCCGAGGTGGTAGTCGCCGTGCACGCGCTGCACCGGCACGCCGGGCTGGTGCGCACCGAGCGCGCCGAACGCCTCGCGCAGCCCGGCGACGTAGTCCTCCAGCGCCGGCACGACCGCCAGCGCGGCGTCCAGCCGCTGCCGCATCTGTGCGGCCATCGCCGCCAGCCCGTCCGCGTCGAGCACGCCGGTCGGGAGCGCCCGGGCCAGGTCGGCGTGCACCTCGGCGGTGGCCTGGCCGAGCCGGTACGCCTCGCCGGCGAAGTCGCCGCCGACCTCGGAGGCGTGCAGGTCGGCCTCGGCGTACAGGTCGCGGACGCTGATCTTGGCCAGCTCCCAGCCGTCGGTCGCGGTCCGGAAGTATTCCTGCAGCATGGCCAGGTCGGCCTCGGTCAGGCTGCCGTCCGGGCCGGCCCAGCGGGCCTCGACGTGGCCGAGCAGCCTGGCCACGTGCCGGGCCCCGCCGTCGATCTCGGACAGCGCCCGGTGCACCTCGATGTCCGGGTTGCGGCCGGGGTAGACCCGGCGGAACACCTTGAGGATCGCCGCGTCGTCGAAGATCAGCGACGTGTTCGACTGCTCGCCGGTGTTGACCAGGCTGGTCGCCTCCAGCGGCAGGTCCTCCGGGTGCGGCCCGGGCACGAAGCTGAGCAGGCCGTCCTTGCGACCCTCGGCGATCCCGGCCAGCCAGGCGCCGGTGACCTCCTTGTCGTGCAGCCCGTCGTACCACCAGGACCGGCCGCCGTAGTCCGGGTCGGGCGTCTCGCCGACCAGCACGTGCGAGACCTGGTCGGCCGGCTCCGGCCGGCGTACCAGCGGGACCTGGTAGGTCTCGGTGCCGCCGTCGTCGTAGCGGACCCGGACCAGCCACAGGTCGCTGCGCCACGGCCGCACGGTGAGGATGCCGAGCGCGCTGACCGCCTCCACGA
>Ga0070693_100001134_pt1 | contig 11939 bp, 8 predicted proteins | sample KBSK1103metaG_FD_65472 | JGI IMG/M metagenome (GOLD analysis project Ga0070693, IMG submission 65472) | Corn, switchgrass and miscanthus rhizosphere microbial communities from Kellogg Biological Station, Michigan, USA - KBS K1-10-3 metaG | ecosystem: Host-associated > Plants > Roots >...
TCGCTGTTCTGCTTGTCCTGCTCGCGATCCGCGACAGTTCCGTCTGGATTGACGATCGCTCCCAGAGCTTCTTCATACGTCGCAACGGCTTTATCGAATTGCAGCATCTCTTCGTATGTTTCCGCGAGCGCATACACGACAGGCAGACTGTCAGAGACGTCTTGTCCCTTGATCGCGCTCTCGAGCAATGAAACCGCCTCGTCTCGTTTTCCCGCTCGACGAAGCCCGTCTGCTTTCATCTTCACCAGGTTCAGATAAATCGCGGTGTCCTTGCGAACCGCCTTAATCACTGGATCCAGCAGCTTGTTCGCTTCTTCGTAGCGGCCTGAGAAAATGAGCGCCTCGGCATAGTCCAACAACAGGGGCGAGTTGATCGTCGTGCCCGCGTCATCGTCCTTGCCGGTCTTATCATCGGGCTTGGCCTTCACGTCCTTCGCCGGAGTGTCCTTTATTCCAATCGCCTTCTTATAGATGTCCAGAGCTTCCTGCGTGCGGCCCATTCGCAAAAGCGATTTGGCAAGGAGCCCGGCGTACGCGGGAGATTTGGGTTCGATGTCATAAGCCTTGCGAGCGGCCAGCGCCGCCTCGCGCATCTTTCGCTTATCGAAGTAGAGTTGCGCGAGCCGGTAGTGCGCGCGATCGGCAGTCGAGTCGGCGTCGGACACGCGCTTAAGTGCTTCGAGGGCCTTGTCCTGGTCCTCGAGCATCATGTAAAGCTCGCCGATCACCGCGTAGGCTGGAACTTCCTGTTCTCCTACTTCGATTTTTGCAGTGGGACTCAGCTTGACAGCTTCTTCGAGTTCTTTGATCGCACCGCGCACTTTATCTTTGTTGAGTGACGAGCCGACTTGCGTCTGCGCAAGATAAACGCGGGCAAGCAACTTGTGAACGTCGACGTTTTCGGGCGCAAGCTTTATCGCGTCCCTGGCTTGGGCTTCGGCGTCGATGATATTGCCGTTTTTCAGATGGAGCGATCCGAGCGCGACCTTCAACTCAGCCGATTGAGGGTCAAGCGCGAGTCCTTCCTTGTACGCCGCGACCGCCCCTGGGTAGTTGCCGGCCTGATCGAGCCGCTTCGCCTCCAGGTACTTCTTGAGCGCCTCAGCGCGTTTGTCCGTGCTGGGCGCAGTCTGAATGGCTTGCACCCCGAAACCGGCTCCCGCAGCCGCTTCCGCGTTCCCTACTCCCGTGGCCGCGGACATCAGCATCACAAGAACCACGCCCGGTACGATCGTTTTATTTCTCAAGTTTACTTCCTTTCTACTACTGCAAATGTCGTGCGAGCATCGGCTCGCATTTTTCCTGGAGCTTCACAAGCCCAGTTTGCTTTCGTTCGCCTCAGGCAGAGTCGCCGAAAAGTAATCGACCGCGCGTTGCCACGCGGATCGCCGCGGATAGTTGTAAATCGAAACCATCAGCGCCACGGCTCCAAGCCTGATCACATCATTCTGACTGCCGCCAAAGAAAACAACCAACAGCGCCAGCACGCCGATCACTTCTCCGGCCGCGGCGGCGATGATCGTCGCATTCAACAGATGTTTTATCAATCCGGCAACGCCGCGAGTCACAGCGACGACTTCAAGCTTCATTCGATGCAACTGCGCGCGCCTCACGGCGATTGACCCAATCGCGAGCGCCGCCGCTGCCGCATAGAACGGATAAGGCAATTCGGCTTGCGGAGCAGCCGGGCCTGTCTTCAATACCAAAATCCCCGCGCCCGAGTAAACGACTATGCTTGCAATGAGCGCAGTCACCACGATGACTGCAGTCTTGTGAGCCGCGGCCAGACGCTCGTTTGCCTGCGCGCGAGCGGGCGTCACCGAGCGGCTCCCTGAACCTGCCGTCCGTTTTCGAAAACGATATCGTCGTCCGTGCCCGGCCTTCCGTCGGGCCCCATACTCGCAAGCCGGTATCCCCCGGAGGCGCCTTTGTAATCCAACTCGTGTGACCAGGCATCGATTCGAACGATCGACTCCAGATACCTGGGCGAAAGGTGGTCGATCAACGCGGAGCCTGAATCAGCCTGTGCATAGGAACCATTCTCGCGGCGATAGGCCTCGAGCGCGGTCACGATCGTGCGCAGATCGGCCGTTGTTCGAAGAGCCTTCTCTTTTCGCACGGCGGTCTGAACAAGCTCGATCGATTCCCACGCGCGATCGCCCGTGCGCACCTCGAGCGGTTGCCACTTGCCTTCCTTGTCTGCTTTGAATCTGAACGCGGCCTCGAATTGGGCTTCAACGATGGTCTCGCCGCCCATGCCGCTGCTGATGTTTTTGATGTGAACATTGTCGGGCTTATCCAGCCCAAGCGCTTGCGCGATTTTCTCGCGAGCTTCGCGAGCGCCCAACTCGCGGGCGAATGCGGCGACCCCAATCAGCGAGACGACTATCGCAATCGTCACCAGCGCGCGCGATTTCGCTTTCATTGATTGGTCCTCCGATACGGGCAAGGGAGCTGTAGCTGTGCACATCGCAGCTAACAAGCATAGTAACAAACGGCTGTTTGCTATAGCAATAAACTTGTTGTTGAGGCTTGTGGCTTGGGTGCAATGAAAGTGGGACTTGGTTGTTTTGATTCACCGCTGATTTGCGCTGCCTTCGGTCCGCGGAGGGCCGCTGATCTGAGAGAATCAGCGGACCGAAGGCTGCGTAAATCAGCGGTGAATTTGTTGTGCTCGCCCCCTTTAATTACACCCTTGTGGATCCGGAGACATCCTGGGCGTGAGTTGTTCCGGAAAGAAAAAGCGGTGATCCGTTCACGCAAGAACCCAGGGAACGGACCACCACTTTCCAACTCACACTTGGCTGGACACGTTTATTGTCCAGGCGGTTTTTGTCGAGCAGCTCTCTTTTCCTCTTTTTGCTGCTGACGAATTTGCTGCTGCTGAATTTGTTGCTGTTGAACCTGCTGTCGTTGAGGTTGTGGCGCGGCCTGAGGCTGAACCACCTGTTGTTGACGCTCGAACCTTCGCTGCTCCTTCATCTGCTGTCGTTGAGCCTGAGGCGCGGTGACGGGCGGCCGAACGACTTGCTGCTGTTGGCGCTCGAAGCGGCGTTGCTCTTTCATCTGCTGTCGTTGAGCTTGCGGAGCCACGACTTGTGGTTGCGCCATTTGCTGCGGACGCGCGGCCCTCTTTTGTTCCTTCATCTGCTGCCGCTGAGCTTGTCGAACGGCTTGCTGCTGAGACGCCGCAGCCTGTTGCTGGATCACTGCCCTGCGCTGCTCTCTCATTTGCTGCCGCTCGGATTGTTGCGCGGCCTGCTGCTGAGGAGGTCGCTCACGTGCTGCAGCTTTTCGCTGCTCTTTCATTTGCTTCCGCTGAGATTGCTGCGCGCTCTGCTGCTGCGGAAGGCCCGGCTGTTGCTGACGCGCTGCTCTGCGCTGCTCCTTCATTTGCTGCCGCTGAGACTGCGGCGCGGCTTGCTGCTGCGGAACGCCCGGCTGTTGTTGACGCGCGGCCCTGCGCTGCTCTTTCATTTGCTGCCGCTGAGATTGCTCTGCAGCCTGCTGCTGGGGAGCGCCCGCTTGTTGCTGACGTTCAGCTCTGCGCTGCTCTTTCAATTGCTGTCGCGACAGTTGCTGTGTCGATGATTGCGTCGCGCCAGGCTGATTGCGAACTTCTTCCCGCATGAGCTGGCGCATCTCGCGACGCGCGGACTTGTCGCCCTGCTGAGCCCGAGTTGCAAGCTCGCTCATGCGTTGCGACGTATCAGGACTCGCTGAGCCGGCAACCTGGCCCGCGTCTCGGACCTTGAGCCGGTTTTCTTTTCGGTTGTTGGGCACAGCTTCGACGTTCATAGCTTTTGCAAGATTGCGTCGAATGGGAGACGTGTCGGACACCGTGCTGGCTACGACCGCTCGATTGAACGCCTCCTGCTCGCGGCGCTCCATTCTGAAACGCCGGCGATCTTCGCCGCTTGTCGCAAGCTGCCGCACACCGGCAACCGAGAACGGATCGAGCACCGGCCGCGATGTCTGCAGCACCACTCGAGGATCGACCGTGCTGATGATTGTTGGATCAATCACGCCCGTGAGCGATCTTACCGGAACGACCGTCAAGCCGCCGGGCACATCATAGTTAACAAATGTCCGCTGCACCGATACGACGTTGATCACCTGCTGCGAAGCAAGGTATTGCGGCTGGTAGTAGTCGTCGTAATACCTGGGCACGTACGCCTCACCCGGACCGAGCGGCACCCACGCGAGCTGATCCGCGTAAGATATGAACGCGACCGTTGCCGGCGCATATGTATACGTCGTCACCTCAGAGGGGACCCAATACCATCGCTGGCTAACGAATGCCCATCGGCCATAATGATAAGGAGCCCAACCCCACGGCTCAGACGAAACCCACGACGGACCCCACACGTCGTCCAGGTCCCAATAGCCACTGCGGAACGGCGCCCAGCCTGAGCTGACGCGCGGCGCCCAGCAATGACCGTACCCGCTCACATCGGACCAGTCGCCGTAGTAATCCAGATCGTAGAGACCGGGGACGTCGGCGGGCAGATATTGATAGCTGACCGACGAGCGATATGGATCGTAGAAGTACGGATCTTCGAGATACGTGTTGTAGTTTCTGTAACGTCCATCGTAGATTCTCGAGTAACGCTGGCGGTAGTACCCGTCAACTATTCCGCCAGCGACGTCGGGCGCCAAAGTCGAGGCGATAGCTTCCGACGGCGACGCTCCGTAGAGCGTGTAAACCTGGCCCTTGTTGATCAAGCCTGATCCTTCGAGTCCAACAACCTGCGCCAGTCCGCTCAATACGGAGATGATCGCGTTGTCGCCGTCCATTCCGATCTGATAAAGCCCCGGCTGTTTGAAATCAACAGCGCCGCACGGCGTCGCTACTTCATAGAAATCGTCGCCCGAAAGCGCGCCGACATCGAACAGCGCCGAGCCGTTGCGCAACGCGACTTGCGTTCGGCGGTCGGTGAGCGTGAGCACATCAACGGCAGTTTCAGGATTGAGCCTGACGTAGTTGTGACCGCTGAGCGCGATCGCCGCGTTGGCTCCGCTGCGAGCGTAGATCCGATCGCCAATCGACACCGGCGTGTTGACTGTGGCTTCGGACCATTCGAGCTGATTGTTGTCGGCTTTGATGCGAGCGATTCCGACGCTTCCATCGACGCGATCAACTCGCGCCGCAAACGGTTGCACTGAGGCTTCGGCCTTCGAACCGCCTCGCGTTAACAGCAGCACTGTAGCCGCTATCACCACGATTCCAATTAGCGCGCCTACGAGCGCGGTGCTCGGTTTGACTTTCGACAGATGGCCTTTGAATTTATTGAACATATTAATCACCCCTCGATTGACATGCTTTTCCAGTGACTGTCGCTGCAACGCGCATGCCTGACATTAAACTGCTTATAAGCGATGCAGGTGTCCTGGGAGGCGTTTACCGGCGGTGATCATAAAGATTTCACACAACAGTTAGGGCGGACGAGAGCACGCGTAGTCGCGCAATGGTACGCGCTGTGACCGATAACAATGCAACCACTAATTCGCTTCGGATGGGACCGCGGGGTCGATCACAGGCGCGCCTCGGCTGCGCCAAATCAAATAAGCCGGAAGCCCCAGTGCGATGATTCCTACAGCGAGCAGGGTCTTCACTGGTTGGTCTCTGAGATTATTGAAAAGAGTGTTGGCGACCAAAACAAATGCAGCGATGATGAACAGCAACGGTGTCCACGGGTAACCCGGAACCTTGTAAGGCCGCTCTCGTTCGGGATAACGCTTGCGATATACGAAGATTGTTGCCGCGCACAGGCCATAGAATATCCATCCGCTGAATACGACGTAGGTCAACAATTCCGTGAATGACCCGGCCGCCGCCAGGATCATCGCCCACACTGAGCCGGCGGCGATCGCAAAGGCCGGCGTGCTGAAACGCGGATGCACCTCTGCGAGCTTCCTGAAAAACAGGCCGTCGTTCGCCATCGCGTAATAGACGCGCGGGCAACTGAGCACATTGCTGTTGGCGGCGCTGAAAACTGAAATCAGGATGGTGATCGCTATCAGCTTCGCTGCCGTTGGATTGATTATCACAGTCAGCGACTCGGCCGCGACGCTCGTCGAATTGATAACGCCTTCCGGTCCCAGCGCCGCGATGTACGCGAAGTTCGCAATCAGGTAGATCGCGATCAATGTGACAGTCCCAACCAAAAACGCTCGCGGGAAGTTGCGTCCCGGATTGATCACCTCACCCGCGTTGAACGTCGGGTATTGCCATCCTTCGTAGGCCCACAGCACGCCTATCATCGCAAGCCCAAATCCCGAAACGAGCGAGCCGCTGAACGCGCCAGGCCACACGGACGCGCTCGAATTGGAGTACCCGTGTCCGAGCGCCAGCAACGCAACGGACATCACCAGTATCGCGCCTACTTTTATCCCGGTGGTCCAGTTTTGCAGGTCGGCGCTCGTCCGAGTGCCCTTGATGTTCACGATCGTCAACACCGCAATCATTGCGATCGACACAATCTTCTGCGTTCCGGGTGTCAGCGGAACGATTGCCGACAACATTGTGCTGAATGCTACCGCGAGCGTCGCAACCGTGCCGCCGTTCATCGCGAAAAACAGAGTCCAGCCAAACAGGAAAGCCGGCAGCGGACCGAAGCATTCGCGAAGGTGAACATAGATTCCGCCCGCCTTTGGATTCTCCGCGCTCAGCTCGGCGTAGGTCAGCGCGCCCAAAAGCGAGAGCGCTCCGCCGGCAAACCAAACCAGCATCGCCGGTCCGATCTGCCCGCCCGCTTGCTTGAGCACCTCGCCCGGCACCAGGAATATTCCAGATCCGATTACCGATCCGATTGTGAGTAACGTCAGATCTCGCAGCCCAAGCACGCGAGCGAGTTTTGTCATTGGCGAAGCTCCCTAAGTTGATTAGTCAAAGTAACGCGATTGAGCGCGGTGCTGCCGCTCGACTTCTTCGAGGATCGTTTCCGGAGTATGCGACTCGGCCGGTATGCCGAGCTTGACGGAAATGGCCTGAGCGATTCGCGTGGCGAGCTCGGTGCGATTAGGCTCGGCAAGCTCGAACCGGCGTTTCAAGAAAGTCCCAACCGCGTGAATCTCGCGTTCGCTGAGCTGGCGAGTGTCAGCGATGAACCCAGAACTCGCAACGCGCGCGAAGCGCTCTTGTTCGATCTCCGAAACGCGCATGATTTCGTCCAGCGAAGGCGCCTCGGTCGCGCGCTCCTTAACCACGACCGTCCCCGCAACAAAGTCACCTATTCGCTTCGACCGGGCGCTGAAGATTATCGACACGACGCCGATCGCATACGAGGGCAGCGGCTGAACGTCCACGACCAGGCGAAGCAGATTTCTGACAAACACCTCAAAGAACCTGACGGGCCGTCCGTCCTCGCGCACAACACGCAATCGCATTATTCGCTTTCCCGGAGTCTGCCCGCTCCATATGGTTTCGAATGCGACGAAGTAGCCCCAGTAAATCGAGAAGATCACAAGCACGGTGAGCGCGGCGGTCCAGACACCCATTGAGCTGAAGAGCTGCCAGTCACTCAAGGCGCCCACGCCAACGACGACGATGACCATCGCGGTGGTTTGAATGAGGTGATCGATCGCAGCCGCGAGAAAGCGATTGCCTACATTGGCGAGCACGTAGTGAAGCTCGACTCGTTCGGGAGTTTCAATGACAAGTTCGTCGTCGAGCATAGCTTCTTTGAAGAGAGGAATGTTCAGAGTACAGCGTGCTCAGAATACCAGGCGTTCAGAGTACCGCGCGTTTAGAGTACCGACTTTAGCCGGGCAGGGCTTATCGAGACTCGCACCTCGACTCAGAGGCGCGTACTTTAAATATCAAGGCAATCGATTTTACTACCCGGCTAAAGCCGGTACTCTGAACACCCGTGGCTAATTCGTTTCTTCCTTTAAAACAGGAAGCACGATGGTCATCACCTTCGCATGAGTATCATCAACGGGGCCCGACGCGTCCACCACGTGAACACGCGACGGCTCGTTTCGCGCGAGCGTCAAGTATCCTTCGCGAACGCGCGCGTGAAACTCGGAGCGCTCATCATCGAATGCGCCCAGGAGTCCGCCGACCGGCCGCTTGTGCAACCGCGCGCGTGCGAGCGCCGGATCAAGATCAAACACAAGTGTGAGGTCCGGCAACAATCCGCCGGTGGCAAAAGCATTCAAGCGAGCGACCATCTCGAGATCCAACTGGCGGCCATAGCCTTGGAAGGCAACCGTCGAGTCTACATACCGATCCGAGAGCACAACGCGACCCCGGTCGAGCGCCGGTCGTATCACGGAGGCTACGTGCTCGGCGCGCGCGCCGACTATGAGAAAGAGCTCGGTCTTCGGGACAATTCCCACGCTTGCGTCGGAGAGCAGCAGATCGCGCACGCCTTCGCCGATTTCGGTTCCGCCAGGCTCGCGGGTTATCAGCACATCAAGCCCGCGCTGACGGAGCACGCGAGCAAGCAGCTCAAGTTGCGTGCTCTTGCCGCAACCGTCTATGCCTTCAAATGTGATAAAGAGTCCGGACATGAAGTGCGTAGAGAAAACCCTGTTACGTTAGCCGGAGCCGAGAGCATGCGCTCCGAAAACGACTTGGGCTGCCAGAGGCAGCCCGATATGTTCAAAAGTTGTTTGACCCGCAACGGTCTCAAGGCTTCTCCTGAGCCACCGCCGTGCTCGCCTGAGGTGGAGCGGGCTGTTCCGCCGGATGCTGCTCGCGCTCGCGGTCCGTTGCGCCGATTGGGCGGCTGCTGTAATGATAATCGCGTCCGCCGCCGCGGGGCAGAGAGACAGTCGAGATTGCATGCTTAAAGATCAACTGCTCCTGCGAACCTGCTTCCAGAATTACCGAGTACTTATCGAAACTCTTGATCCTCCCTGTCAGTTTTACTCCGCTCATCAGGTAGATCGTTACGTTGCTGCGTTCCTTGCGGGCACTGTTGAGAAAGCTGTCTTGTATTGTGTTTTGTTGTTGTGGTTGCTTTTCCATTTTTTGTGACTCCCCAACCAAAAATTTTTCAGGGTGACTGAAACTAACATAAAAAACTTGGCGCGAGCAAGGAGTCGGCCTCGCGTGCTTGACACCACATCACCCGTCACTTACAAGTAAGCGAAGGAAGCCCATCGTGACCAATGACCGCCACTGAAACAACCGGCCTCGACCTCATAATCCAGGGAGATCACCCCGACCCTTTCGCCTTCCTCGGCATGCAAGTAAGCGAAGACGCCGCAAGCAATATCGTCGTTCGCGCATTCGTCCCCGAAGCCGAACAACTGTGGGTCGTTGAAGCCGGCAAACCCGATACGAGCCTCCCAATGCATAACGTTCATGACGGTTTTTTTGAAGTCGTCATGCACAATCGGCACGATAGATTTCCCTACCGCCTGCGTGCAGCCAACGCTCGCGGCGACACCTGGGAGTTTCACGATCCCTACAGCTTTCCTCCGTTGCTGTCGGATTACGATCTGCATTTGCTAAAGGAAGGCACGCACTATCGCAACTACGAAAAGCTCGGCTCGCACGTGCGGGTGATCGACGGTGTGCGCGGCGTTCACTTCGCTGTGTGGGCGCCCAACGCGAAGCGAGTCAGCCTCATCGGCGACTTCAATCATTGGAATGGTCTCCGTCATCCGATGCGCTTTCATCCTGGCGCGGGCATCTGGGAGATATTCATTCCCGGGCTTGGCGAAGAGACGCTTTACAAATTCGAAATCAAATGGCGGCGGTTCGGGTTCAAAGTTCAAAAGACAGATCCGTACGCCTTCTACTTCGAGCGCCGGCCCAAGACCGCGGCCATCGTCTACGACATCAACAAGTATCAATGGCGCGATGAAAACTGGATGCGCGGCCGCGCCGCGAAGAACGGACTCGACGCTCCGATGTCGATTTACGAAGTTCATCTCGGCTCGTGGATGCGCGCGCCCGAAGAAGGCGATCGTTATCTCACCTATCGCGAGCTTGCTCACAAGCTTGTCGACTACGTCAAACAGCTCGGCTACACGCACATCGAATTGCTGCCGGTGACCGAACACCCTTACGACGGGAGCTGGGGTTATCAAACCGTCGGTTACTTCGCGCCGACGTCCCGGCACGGAGAGCCCGATGAGTTCATGTATTTCGTGGATTACTGTCATCGGAACGGCGTCGGCGTGATTCTCGATTGGGTGCCCGCTCATTTTCCAAAAGACGGGCACGGACTCGCATACTTCGACGGGACTCACTTGTATGAGCATTCGGACCCGCGCAAGGGTGAGCATCAGGATTGGGGCACGCTGATCTTCAATTACGCGAGAAACGAAGTCAGGAATTATCTGCTCGGAAACGCCTTGTTCTGGCTCGAGAAGTATCACATCGACGGGCTGAGGGTTGATGCCGTCGCGTCGATGCTCTACCTGGACTATTCGCGCAAGGAAGGCCAGTGGTTGCCGAACATTCATGGCGGGCGCGAGAACCTCGAGGCGATTGATTTCATCAAGAAGTTCAACGAGCTTGTGCACCAGCAGCATCCAGGCGCGATCACCTTCGCCGAAGAATCAACTTCGTGGCCACTCGTTTCCCGGCCGACATACGACGGCGGGCTCGGGTTTGATTTCAAGTGGAATATGGGGTGGATGAACGACACGCTTACCTACTTCAAAGAGGATTCGATCAACCGCAAGTATCATCACGGCAAGCTGACCTTCAGCTTGATGTACGCGTTCAGCGAGAACTTCGTCTTGCCGCTCTCCCACGATGAAGTGGTCTACGGCAAGAAGTCGATCGCCGGGAAGATGCCGGGAGACCTCTGGCAGCAGATGGCGAACCTGCGCCTGCTCTACGGCTGGATGTGGACGCACCCCGGCAAGAAGCTGCTCTTCATGGGCAGCGAATTCGGGCAGTGGCGCGAATGGAACCATGACCGGCAGCTGGACTGGTGGCTCACGGACCAGCCCGAGCACAAGGGCGTGATGCTGTGGCTGCGGGACCTGAACCGCGCCTACCGCGAGCAGCCCGCGCTCTTCGAGCAGGACTTCGTCGCCGCCGGCTTCCAGTGGATCGACGGCAACGACTACGACCAGAGCATCGTGACCTTCCTGCGCTGGCCCGAGTCCGGCCCGCCGGTGCTCGTCGCCTGCAACTTCACGCCCGTGCCCCGCGAGGGCTATCGCGTCGGCGTGCCGATGGGCGGCGCCTGGCGCGAGATCCTCAACAGCGATTCCGCCACGTACGGCGGCAGCGGCGTCGGCAACATGGGCCGCGTGCACGCCCACGACACCCCGTGGCATGGCAGGAGCCATTCGGTATGCCTGACACTCCCTCCGCTCTCGATGGTGGCCTTCACCCCCGAACGCGCGCAATGACCGAGCGCACCGTCCCGCCCGCGACCGTGATCGAGGAGGTCCGCCCGCAGGTGGACGGAGGGCGCTTCGCGATCAAGCGCGTGGTGGGCGAGGACGTCGTGGTGCGGGCCGCGTGCTACGCCCATGGCCACGAGGTGGTCGCGTGCGCGGTGCGCTATCGCGCCGCGGGCGAGTCGGCCTGGCGCGAGTGCGAGATGGAGCCGCTCGGCAACGACCTCTGGACCGGCACCTTCGCGGTCGATCGCGTGGGGCCGTGGGAGTACAAGGTCGCGTGCTGGCTGGACCATCTCAAGGCATGGCGCGACGGATTCGCCCGCCGCGTGGACCCGGACGACATCCGCCTCAACGCACGCATCGGCGCGGAGCTGGTGGCGCGGTCGGCGAGCCGCTGCAGCGCGGACAACTGCGCGAAGCTCGAGCCCTGGGCGAAGATCCTGCGCGAGGAAAGCGACGTCGAGCGCCTGCGCATGACGGGGCTGGACGAGGCGCTCTTCGAACTGGCGAGGGCCAATGCCCCTCGCGACGGCCTCTCCGAGACGCAGGCGCTGCGCATCGTGGTGGACCGCGAGCGCGCGCGCTTCAGCACCTGGTACGAGCTCTTCCCGCGCTCG
>Ga0070693_100001135_pt1 | contig 11938 bp, 11 predicted proteins | sample KBSK1103metaG_FD_65472 | JGI IMG/M metagenome (GOLD analysis project Ga0070693, IMG submission 65472) | Corn, switchgrass and miscanthus rhizosphere microbial communities from Kellogg Biological Station, Michigan, USA - KBS K1-10-3 metaG | ecosystem: Host-associated > Plants > Roots >...
GAGAGAAAGGGCAAGCGGGAAGCGGGAAGGGTAAAACGCGATTAGCGAGGTGAGCATTGGCGTGATTGGCGAACGTGAAGGAGCGCCAGTATGAAAGCTCCGAGCTTAAAGCTGTCTAAGCTTATAGCTCCCCGCTTCAGTTCTGTAGATGTCCGCCACAGCGTCGTGATCTCGACGCCGAGAGAATTACACGCAGACCAGGTTCCTTCCGCCCGCCTTCGCCCGATAAAGCGCGCGATCCGCGCAATCGAGCAGATCCTCCGCCGTTTCTACTTTCGGTTCGGGGAAATCGGCAACGCCGATGCTGACCGTGAGCTGCAACGGCTCTCCCTTGCCGATATCGAACGGGTGCGACTGGATCTTGTCGCGCAAACGCTCGGCGAATGCGATCGCTCCGGCTTCGCCAGTCTCGGGAACAGCGATCACGAACTCGTCGCCCCCATAGCGAGCGACTGAATCGACGCTGCGCGCGGTGCGCGCGAGCAGCAGCGCGACCTCGACCAGCACCTGATCGCCGGCGAGGTGGCCGTGGGTGTCGTTGACATCCTTGAACTCGTCGACGTCGATCATCAGGATGCTGAGCGGCGCGTTGTAGCGGCGCGTCCGTTCGACTTCGGTGGCGAGCTGGGTCAGCAGCGCGCGACGATTGAGCAGCTGCGTCAGCGGGTCGGTGCGCGCCAGCGCCTCGAGGCGAAGGTTGTCCGCCTGCGTCACTTCCACCATGTGCGCGCGACGCATCGCGCTCATCGCGCTTTTCACCACCGTCTCGGCAAACTCGACGTCCGCCTCGTTGAGGGATGGCTTCTCGGCGGTGCGACGAAGCAGAAATACGCCGGTGCGATCGAGATCGAGACGGAACGGGAGCGCGATGATGGAGCGCACCGAGATCACACTTCCATCCTTCTCCCACGCCTCGCGAAGCTGCTTGTACGCTTCGGAGTGCCAGATATCGGGAATCAGGACCGGCTGCTCGCTGGCGAGCGCGGCTTCGATCTCCGGATACTTGTCGAGCTCGACCTGCAGGTTCTCCAGCTGCGGATCTTCGTGCGCCGAAGCGACGGTTCCCCTCTCGTCACCTTTGCGGGCGAATATCACCGAGGAGTGACTGAGATTGAGAGCACGGGCGAGACGACGGGCCAGCATGTGAAAGAGCTCACCCATGGAGAGAGAGCCCATGACGTCGTGCAGGATGTCCACCAACGCTCCGCGCGCCGCAGCTTCATCGAGCAGGCGCTGCACCTCGGCTTCTGCTTTACGCAGGGCCGTGCGCAGCTTGTCGATTTCGTCGAGCTGTGGATTTGATGTTGCCGCGGAACGCTTGGTTCTCATTCGTCGGTTAGAGCTTCGACAGGTTCGGTGTCGGGAGCGGGAGCGCCATTTTCGGCGCCTTCCCCTTCGTCATCGGGCACTACGCGCGCGACCGCGGTCACCAGGTCTCCCTCATCCAGATTGACGAGTTTGACCCCCTGCGCGATACGACCGGTGACCCTCACCTGAGAGACCGAACTACGGATGATCACACCATGTTTTGTGATGATCATGATCTCGTCCGCAGGCAGAACCTCCATCAGGGCAACGACATCACCTGTTTTCTCCGTTCGGTTTACGGTGATGATGCCCTTCCCTCCACGCTTCTGGACGCGATAATCGGCGATGTTGGAGCACTTGCCGAGGCCGCGCTCAGTGACGACCAGCAGCGTCGCATCGCGCTTGACGACGACCATTCCGATGACCGAATCGCCCTCGCGCAGCTCGACTCCTTTGACGCCGGTGGTGTCGCGACCCATCTCGCGAACATCCATTTCATGGAAGCGGACGGAGAGTCCGTGACGCGTCGCCAGGACGATGTCGTTCGAGCCGCTCGTCACCTGCACATCGATCAGCTCGTCGTCCTTGTCGATCTTGATCGCCTTGATTCCCGTCTGTCGAACGTTCGAATACTCGGACAACGCCGTCTTTTTGACCGTGCCGTTCCTGGTGCAGAAGAGAAGGAACTGGGTGTCCGTGAACTCGCGCACCGGGACCATGGCCTTGATCTGCGTCTCCGGTGAGACATTGATCAGATTCACGATCGGCTTGCCCTTGGACGCGCGTCCCGCCTGCGGCACCTCATAGACTTTCAGCCAGAAGCACCGGCCGTCGTCAGTGAAGCACAGGATGTAGTCGTGCGTCGAGCCGATGAAGAGATGCTCTACAAAATCCTCGTCCTTCAGGCCCTGTCCGCTGAGGCCGCGTCCGCCGCGGCGCTGCTTGCGATACGTCGAGACCGAAGTCCGCTTGATGTACCCCGAGTGGGAGATGGTGATGACCATGTCCTCCTCGGCGATCAGATCTTCGATGGTGAACTCCCCTTCGTCGCTGGTGATCTCCGAGCGACGCTCGTCGCCGAACTTGTCGGCGACCGCCTGCAGCTCGTCGCGAATGATCTTCATCCGGCGTGGCCTGGAGGCGAGGATATCCCGCATCTCCTTGATGAAGCTTCGCACGCTCTCGAGTTCTTCTTCCAGCTTGGATATTTCGAGCCCGGTCAGTTTTGCCAGGCGCATGTTGAGAATCGCCTCAGCCTGACGCTCGCTCAGCTTGAACCGCTTCTGGAGCTGGGTGCTCGCCGTCGGCGTGTCGGCCGCGGCGCGAATCAATTTGATCACCGCGTCGATGTTGTCGACGGCGATCTTGAGACCTTCGAGGATGTGCTCGCGCTCCAGCGCCTTATCGAGCTCGAACTGGGTGCGGCGAACGACGACTTCGTGGCGATGCGCGAGATAATGCTCGAGAACTTCCTTGAGCGGCATCACCTTCGGCACCAGCTGACTGGTATGCGCATCGGGCACCAGCGCCAGCATGATGACGCCGAACGTCGACTGCATCACGGTGTGCTTGTACAGCTGATTGAGCACGACACGCGGAATTGCGTCGCGCTTGAGCTCGATGACGACGCGCATTCCGTCCTTGTCGCTCTCGTCGCGCAGGGCACTGATTCCTTCGAGCTTGCCGTCCTTGACCAGCTCCGCCATGTCGACGATCAGCTTCGCCTTGTTCACCTGATAAGGCAGCTCGGTGACGACGATCTGCGACTTGTTGGAGGACTCCTTCTCCTCGATCACCGCGCGGGCGCGCATGACGATCTTGCCGCGGCCGGTCTCCTGATAGTCCTTGATGCCGGCGCGGCCGTAGATGTAGCCGCCCGTCGGGAAGTCGGGGCCCTTGATCAGTTTTCTGATATCGCCAACAGCGATCTCCGGGTTGTCGATCATCGCGGTCAGCGCGGCGACGACTTCCCTGAGATTGTGGGGCGGGATGTTGGTCGCCATTCCGACCGCAATTCCCGACGATCCGTTGACGACGAGATTCGGCACGGCCGACGGAAGAACCTTTGGCTCCTGGAGCCGGTCATCGAAGTTCGGCGCGAAATCGACGGTGTTCTTGTCGATGTCGGCGAGCAGCTCCATCGCTACCCGGGTGAGTCTCGCCTCAGTGTAGCGATACGCCGCGGCAGGGTCGCCATCGACCGAGCCGAAATTTCCCTGTCCATCGACCAGCGGATACCGCAGCGAGAAATCCTGCACCATGCGCACGAGCGCGTCGTAAACCGAGGAGTCGCCGTGCGGGTGATACTTGCCGAGCACGTCTCCGACGACGGTCGCCGACTTCTTGTAGGGGCGGCCCGGAACGAGTCCCAGCTCGTTCATCGCGTAAAGAACGCGGCGGTGCACCGGCTTGAGTCCGTCGCGCACATCTGGAAGCGCGCGAGAGACGATGACGCTCATCGAATAGTTGATGAACGATTCTTTGATTTCTTCGTGAATGAGTCGCGGGAGGATGCGCTCTCTGTTATTCGGAGCCGTCATTAAGTCAGATGAGTGCAGCGGGTTCGGAGGCGGGCTGGGGACAAAAAGCGTCCACGATTAATAGCCCGAAATCTAGCCATCAAACCCTTCTAAATCAACCGCATCAATCCCCCCTAAGTTACTATTTTACAAGCGCTTACGGATTATCCAGGCTCATCCGTCAGTTTACCCGCCCGCCGCCTCAAAAAATGTGATCCGCGCAAGCTCAGCAGTAACAATGCTTTGGCCCGTTTGGGTGCCTTCAAATCATGTGTTAGCTTGCCCTGTTTCCAATCCGGCACAGGACGATTCATGAAATTCATGGTGCTCATCTACACCGATCCCAAACTTCTCGCCGCCGTCCCGCAGCGGGAGTTCGACGAGACGATGAAAGGGTGCATCGAGCACGCCGGGGAGCTCGAGAGTCAGGGATATCTCATCGAGTCGCAGCAGCTCGAGCCGCCGGCGACCGCAAAGTCGATTCGCGTCCGCAACGGCAAGACGACGACGATCGACGGTCCATTCTCCGAGACCAAAGAAGTGCTCGGCGGGTTCAACCTCATCGAGGCTGACAACATGGACGAGGCCATTCGGATCGCCATGCAGTTTCCCTGGGCGGAGTTGGGTTGCATCGAGGTTCGCCCAGTGCGCGACATCGGCACCGTTGCCCAGCGCGTCGGAGCTGCCAGGATGCCGGCGGCGGCGAAGCGCTGAAGCAACTATTCGGGGACCGCTTCCAACAAACTCGACGGCGATCCTAACCAAACGTTGGTTGCCGGAATTACCTCCGTGCCGGATATTCTCGTGTCAGGCCTGATCGCCTGACTCCGATCACCCCGCGTATGGCCGAACCCAACATCTCATCCATCGGGAAGTATCAGATCCTCGAGCTCGTCGGCGAGGGTGCGATGGGGGTCGTCTATCGCGCGCATGATCCGGTGCTCGAGCGCACTGTCGCGATCAAGGTCATGAACGAATCGATCGCGCGCCAGGAAGACCTGCGCAAACGATTCCTCCGCGAAGCCCAGGCAGCCGGATCACTTCAGCATCCAAACGTGGTGACCGTCTATGATCTCGGTGAGGCAGACGGCCACCTCTTCATCGCGATGGAGTTCGTACCCGGCGTAGATCTCGAGAAGATGATCGAGCTGGGCGAGCCGATGTCGCTCCAGTCGAGACTCGACATCATCATCGATGTTCTGACAGGACTCGCCTACGCCCACCGCAAGGGCATTGTGCACCGCGACATCAAGCCGGCCAACATCCGGATCGCCGAAGATGGACGCGCCAAGATCATGGACTTCGGAGTGGCGCACCTTTCGTCGTCGAACATGACGCGCACGGGATCGTTTCTCGGGACGCCGAGCTACATGGCTCCGGAGCAGATCACCCAGGGGAACACGACGGCCGCGACCGACATATTCGCGGTGGGGGCGGTGCTGTATCAGCTGCTGTCTTCGATGAAGCCGTTCGACGCTCCCACGCTGCAGAACCTGTTGTTCAAGATCATAACCGAGAAGCCCCGACCGATCAGCGAGCTCACGCCCGGAGTACCGGCGTCGCTGGAGCAAATCGTGATGAAGGCGCTGGAGAAGGATCCGCCGGCGCGTTATGCGAACGCTTTGGACATGGCCAACGACCTGACGCGTGAGCGCGCCAAGTTGAGCGGCCCCGCGTATCCCGCGTCCATCTCCCTGAGCGCCTCGGTCGCCGACGCGATCGAGCAGTCGCGGAAGGTTTCACAACAGCGGTCGCAGCGTTGGGCGATCATTGCGGGTGTAGCGGTTGCCGCGGCGGCGGTGGCGTTTGCGTTTTTCCGCGGACCGGCGGCGCGCTCGAGCGCCGCGCAGCCGGCAGCGGATACCGCGGCTCCCTCCGTCGCGCAGGCCGCAGTCGTGCAGACCGCCGTCGCTCAGCCGACATCGCAGCCGCTGCCCCAGCCACCTGCACAATCGACGGAGTCACCACCGGCCGTTGCCGCGGCGCCGCCGACTCCCGCGCGACCGACGCCACAGCGTACAACGACAACCGAAAAACCGCGCGTGACGACTCGCGAGACGCGTACGGTTACCACACCGGTCAAACCGCCGCCGCAAAGAGTCACGCAGAATCCCGTCACCAGCCAGGCGCCGGCGACTGTTCCGCTCGTTGTATCGCAGCCGCCGGCCACCGCTCTGCGTCAGGATCCACTGCCGTCCCCGCCAGTGTCCGAGCCTCCGCGTCCGGTCGTGAAGCAGGAGACCGCGGTCACCGTTCCAGCAGCGCCCAATCCGGCTGACATCGGATCGACGGTGCAGGCTTATGCGCGCGCGATCGAGTCGAGAGATGTCAGCGCCATTCGCCGCGTGTATCCCGGTCTCACCTCGGACCAGCAGCGTGGCTTCGAGCAGTTCTTCCAGTCGACCCGCAGCATCAACGTCACTTTCAGAGTGACCAACGTCGAAGCGTCGGGGTCCTCAGCGGATGCGCGTCTCGTCGGCAGCTACGAGTACGTCACCACCGCCGGTCAGTCCGAGCGCCAGCCGGTGAGCTTCGCGGCGACGCTGCGCCACGAAGGCGGACAGTGGAGGCTGGTGTCGGTTCGCTGACAGCCGGTCGTTCGGCCTAGAACAGGTACTCGAAGCCGAAAGTGTAAAGCAGATTCGGCCGCATCCCACCTCGATTCAGTGGAAAGAGCGAGTTCAACACGATCGTCGTCTTGGCGAGTGGCGTGAACTTGAACCCGAATGATCCGTTGACGATGTCGTCGCGGACATCGGGAATGTTGGTGGGATTCACGGTCCGCCGGAAAGGCGATTCGTAGTTGACGACCGGCGGAAGGTGAAGTCTGCTATCGCCAACCTGGAGCTCGGACACCAGGTCTGCCGCGAGCGTCACCACATCGGACATGCGATGGTCGAATCCGACCGTGCCGAGCACCGCGTCATTCTGCTGCTGGCCGGCGTGATACAAATACCCGACGTTGATGTGTGGCGAGAAATCGCCGATGCGCGAGTCGAAGATCGCCAGTCCACGGCCGGCGAATTTTCCCGAGCCGAGCAGATCTTCTTCGCTGCCGGTCGGGAACCTCCCGTCGAGCAGGAAGCCAAAGCTGGCGGCGGGAGCATTGTGCAGGCTCACCTTGACGCGGAGGGCGATATCTCCGAGTCCGGATGCCGAGCCGAGGCTCTCTCGGTGGGCGGTCAATACCGGATTGTCGCTGGTGCCGGCGAAATAGTGGGCGGCAGAGGTCCCGCCGAAGGGGCGGATCTCCGCATCGCTCTGTCCGCGGAACTCCGCCTGCACAATCGGAATGACCAACCCGAAATCGAAATTGTCGGTGACGCCGAAGGTCATGTACATCGCCGTCGTTTTGACCTCGAGGTCCATCGAGAGCCTGAAATCCATCACGTCGTTCTCGAGAACCGGAACGCCCATCAGCGCGCAGTCACCGCCGAACTGCGCGCTGCAACCGGGGAAATCGACGTTCTGGTGGGTGAAGGTCAGATCGATGTCGTTCATGTCGACACCGCGCAACGTCGCGAACCGGAATCCGCTGCGGCTGATGCCGGCGAGAAGTCTGCCCCGTCCGAGCGTCTGCGCGCGCTCGGCGAAGATTGGTCCGGCCGACGTTGATGTGCGCACCGGCACTCCGGCCTCGAACCTGAACGTCTCGGCGCCGCTGGTCGATCCAATCGGGACGTTGGCGACGCTGGCGCCGAGCGCATCGGTGAGGAAACCGATTACCGACGCATTCTCGGCGGCGGATGCGGGCACGAAGTGAGATCCATGCGCCTGCAGAGAAATCGGATTGTTCGGATCGCCGGAGCCGGCGAGGAAGAGCGGATCCTGTCCTGGCCCAAAGATGAAGAGCGAGGAGATTTTCTCGCGCAGACCCTGGGCGCTGGCAATGCTCGCGGTGATGGGGAGCACGAGCGAACCGAGGACGACCATCGTTGCAGCTGCCAGCGGTGAACAACGGCGATTACGCATCAGATTACCGGACGAGTGTCGGCTGCCTGCCCCTGAAGCGGGTCTATCATAGCCGCGGCGACTTCCTCAGGCAAACGGCGCGTGCGTTAAGATTGGCCCAAGCCACGTAAAGCATGCTTGACATTCCATTTGATCGACCGTATCATAGTGGTGGAAAGCAAACTTTACATGCCTGACATCCGGAATCGTGTCAAAGAGCTTCGCAGCGAGCGCGGCTGGACGCAGCAGCAGCTGGCGGAGGCGGTGGGGGTTTCGCGTCAAAGCATCAACTCGATCGAGCGCGAGCGCTACGTACCGAGTCTGGAGCTGGCGCTGACTTTCGCGCGCGTTTTCGGGCGTACCACTGACGAGATCTTCAGTCTGGAGAGAAAAAAATGAAAATCCCGATTCTCGGCGTCGAGATCGACGAGCGCTTCTTCAGACACCGTCAGCGGTCCACCAGCATGGCGGCAATCGTAGGTGCCTGGGTAGCGGCGGGATTGCTCGCCTACCGCTACTACGCGCAGGGCATCTGGAGCTGGGATCTGTTCACAGTGCTGGTGACTCTAGGAGCGGTGAAGCTGGCTTTCATGGCGTGGTACTTCCTAACCGAATGAACGGAGAATCAAATGCTGTTTAGAAAAGGAGAAATGAATCCAGGCGTCATGATCAGGGTGGGATCGGTGTTGCTGCTGATCATGTTCGGCATGAACCTGCTGCCCCATCCGACCTCCAGTTTGGGGGATGGTTTGTTCGACGGAGTGCGCGGTGCGCTGCTCGGAGCGTCGGGCAGTCTGATGCTGTGGGCGGCTTACCTGAATGGTAGACGCCGTCGACTTGGCGGGAATTGAGTGATGTGCGAAAGGCCGCGATGAGCGGCCTTTCTTTTTTCTCTCGGTCCGAGATTACATCGCGGCCAACAGCTTCGGCTCTGGCGCGAACAGGAAAACCATTCCGCCGTTGGCGATCTCGGGAAGCACGCGCTGTGCGCGCGACTGCTCCATCGCCGGGCAGCCTTCGCTGCGGCCCGCTCTGGTCGGAGTAACGTAAGGCGCGCCGTGTGCTACGACGCCGCGGGCGAGCGCCTTGTCGTTGGTGCTGGCGACACCCTTCAGCCGCAGACCGATCGAGCTATATGAGTGTCCGCCCGTCTTGCCGTGGAACTGGTACAGGTTCTCGGCGACGTAGAGGCCGAGAGACGTCATGGCACTGCCCGGCGCGTTGGAGAAGCGGGTCGGAACTCCGTACTGCGTGATCGATGATCCACGCCCGTGAGCGACAGTGAACGGACCCTCGACGACCTGCAGCGTGCTCATGTCGAACACGTAGCCGCGGGGCTCGGTGCTCGGCAAACCGTAGTCGACGAAATAAAGGAACGGCTTGGTGACCTCGCCCGGATGCGCGGTCATGTAGGCGAAGTAGCTGTGAAACGCGGTCTGCAACGCCTTGGGATGGCTCAGTGGACGAACCGCATTCTGGAAGGCGTTGAGCGCGGCATCGGTCTTGGTCGCGAGCGCGTCGAGGACTTTATATCCTGTCGAATCTGGTGCGGGCTTGGGAGCGGCAAAAGCGACAGCCGCCGACAGAACGGGGCCGTTCTGGCTGGTGCCTGGGATCAGACGCGAGCCGACGCAAAGGAGGGCGAGCGCGCCAATGGAGCCGTTCTTCAGATAGTCCCGCACTTGATTCGGACGCTTGACCAATGATGTCTCCGGGTTAGTAGATGTAAGCGACTACAGGAGACGACTAGGCGCTCCGGTAGTGACCTTTTCTGTTGTACTGCTGAGCTTAAAAAAAGACCGCGTTTTGACTCTCTCAATTTAATAGATTTTTGGATTTCGTGGGTAACTTTGTTTATGGCCCAACGCACTGGTAGCGCTACACTTCCGCTTCACGGCGGCAGAGCTCCAAAGTGGCTTTTCGACCGTATGGCTCAGCTGGCTCCGGAGATCGCCGAGGTCATCGTTCTGGAGCACGGAAGACCCGAATTTCTCAGGCGGCTTTCCGACCCGCACTGGTTCCAGGCTTTCGGATGCGTCTTGGGGTTTGACTGGCACTCGAGCGGTGTGACGACCACCGTCTGCGGCGCCCTCAAAGAGGGGCTCGCGAAACGAGGCGGCGAGCTTGGTGTCTTCGTCGCCGGCGGAAAGGGAAAGACTTCCCGACGAACCCCCCAGGAGCTGATCGACTACGGCAATCGGACCGGAGTGGACGGAGCCCGGTTGGCTTACAATAGTCGCATGGCTGCCAAGGTGGACTCGGCGGCAATCCAGGATGGGTTCGGGATATACCACCACAGCTTCTTTGTCACCACCGATGGTGAGTGGGCCGTCGTGCAGCAGGGGATGCGCGGCGACGATGGAACCGCGCGCCGCTACCATTGGCTGGGCTCACAGGTGTCGGACTTTGTGAACGAGCCCCACGCCGCTATTGCCAGCGAGGAATCCGGCGAAAACGTGCTCAACATGGTGGCGTCCGAATCATCGGGCGCGCGTGACGTCTCTACCGAGTTCGCCCGCCAGGAGCCGAGGCTGATCGACAGGGAGATTGCGCGAGTGATCACGATGGCGTTGCCGAAGCGCCATTGGGTGGACATCAAACAGGACATCAATCCGGCGCATCTGCGAAAAGTGATGTTGAGCACCTATGAGGCGAGCCCGCAGAACTACGAGCAGCTGCTCGCCATTCCGGGCGTCGGACCAAAATCGGTGCGCGCGCTGGCGCTGGTGGCTGACGTCGTCTATGGATCGCCGGCGAGCATGCGCGATCCGGCGCGATTCAGTTTTGCGCACGGCGGAAAGGATGGACATCCATATCCGGTGAACCGCGCTGTCTACGACCAATCGGTGGACTGGCTGCGCGAAGCAGTCGCCAAAGCACGCATTGGACACAGCGAGCGACTGAAGGCGTTGCGGCGTTTGTCCGACTGGCAGAACTAGCTTGGATCTCACCTCACCACACGAGTACTGGCTGCTTCGCAACGGAATCGGTGAGGTGTCGCCACCGTTGTCGAAGGATCGCCGGTGCGACGTGGTGGTGATCGGCGCCGGTATAACCGGCGCGCTCGTCTCCAACGCTCTTACTGAGGCCGGTCTCTCGGTGATCGTTGTTGACCGGCGGCACCCTGGACACGGCTCGACGTCGGCGACCACTGCCCTGCTACAATACGAGCTGGATGTCTCGCTCTCCGAGCTGACCTCCAGGGTCGGACACGAGCAGGCCCTCGACGCGTACCATGCTACGGCTGACGGAGTGGAAGCCGTCGCGCGCATCTGCGAGTCGCTCGATACTCCAGTCGGATTCTGCCGGCGGCCGACGCTCTACTTCGCTTCGCTCGCTCGGGATGCGAAGGCGCTGCGCAACGAGTGCTCAGCCCGCCAGCGCGCGCATCTGCCCTGCGAGCTGCTCGATCGCCGCGCTTTGCGGGACGTCGTCGATTTCAATCCTCCGCTCGCGCTGTGGAGCACGCTCGGCGGCGAGGTAGATCCATGGCTGCTCACCCACGCGTTGTTCAACCGGTCCGCGGATCGCGGATTCGAGGTTTATGGCCGCACGGAAGTCGCGCGCATCGTTCCCGAGAAGTCGCACGTCGAGGTCAGAACCAGGCGCGGAAATATTCGGGCGCGCCATGTCGTCATCGCGGCGGGCTATGAAGCAGCGAAGTTTCTGCCGAAGAAAGTCGCCAGGCTGCACAGCACCTATGCGATCGTGACGGAGCCGGTCAGCTCCTTCGCGGGCTGGAAGGATCGTTGCCTGATATGGGAATCCGCGAGGCCGTACATCTACGCGCGGACCACGGCCGACAACCGCATCATGATCGGCGGGCAGGACGATCCGTTCCGTGATCCCGAGCATCGCGACGCGCGCGTGCCGAAAAAGGCAGCGCGCCTGCTGGCGAGGGCGCGGAAGCTCTTTCCGCGAATTGAGATGGAGATTGCTTACGCATGGGCGGGCACCTTCGGTGAAACTACCGATGGTCTTCCATTCATCGGTGCGCACCCCCGTCGCGACGAGCGCGTTCTGTTCGCGCTTGCCTATGGGGCGAACGGGATTCCGTTCGGCGCGATAGCCGGCGAAATCATCACCTCATCCATAGTCGGTGGCTATCATCGTTACAAACGCACGTTCACTTTTGACCGCTGAGCGCGCGGGCGACGATC
>Ga0070693_100001138_pt1 | contig 11928 bp, 11 predicted proteins | sample KBSK1103metaG_FD_65472 | JGI IMG/M metagenome (GOLD analysis project Ga0070693, IMG submission 65472) | Corn, switchgrass and miscanthus rhizosphere microbial communities from Kellogg Biological Station, Michigan, USA - KBS K1-10-3 metaG | ecosystem: Host-associated > Plants > Roots >...
CCGGCGATGAACTTGAAACCCTGTAAGGGTTTGTCTTGAGAGGAACCCTTTCAGGGTTGAAACGATTTTGTTTATCTGATCCCAGGGTTCTCGCTGCGCTCGAACCCTGGGCTGAAATTAGCGAACGCCTTCAGCGTAAATTTAGCAAACGTCTTCGGCGTAAATGGGCGAACGCCTTCGGCGTAAATTAGCAAACGTCTTCGGCTGAAATTGGCGAACGCCTTCGGCGTAGATTAGCAAACGTCTTCGGACGTATTTTTCAAACTGAACCAGTATCGCGCAGCCGGTAGGTACCAAATTTGAATCTTCCATGAAATGACCGCTACTACTCAATCGGGAGTCTAATCACCTTCTCAATAATCACTGCCTCAATAACCCGAAAGGATCTACCTTCATGAAACATCCAGTACTCAGGATTACGGCTATCTTTTTGTTTATCGTCACGTGTGCGATCGTGGTTTGGCAACGCGACTCTGTTTTAGCCCAGATGACTGACCGCACGCAGAACCCCAACCTTGCAAACTTCGGAATCGCCAAATCGCTTGCGGAGGAGATTGGCGCCGGCACTGGTAATTGGTCCACGCCGGATTCTTCATCGTTTGTTATCGCTCGCGATCCGTTTCGCGCAATTCGCCGCGGTCGCCAACTCTTCCAAAGAAAGTTTTTGCGAAGTCAGGGGAATGGCCCACTGGCAAACGACGGCGTTGGCAATATCAATACTCATCTCGGCCTTGGCGCTGGTCTGAGCGACAGTTGCGCTGGGTGTCATGGCAGGCCGCGCGGGGCTGCAGGTTCGGGCGGAGACGTGGTGACGCGACCGGACAGTCGCGACGCGCCGCACTTGTTTGGTCTGGGATTGAAAGAAATGCTGGGCGACGAGATTACCAGCGACCTGCGTGCGATACGTTCTCAGGCTCTTAAGGAATGGCAGGCCACGCAGCGTTCTGTTACCAGGACATTAGAAAGCAAAGGCATTAACTTCGGCACAATCACTGTTCTCGACAATGGTCAGATCGACACCTCGCAGGTGCGTGGCGTCAATCCCGACCTGCGAGTGCGTCCGTTCTTTGCCCATGGAGGAAAAATCTCGATACGCGAATTTTTAGTTGGCGCGTTCAATGACGAAATGGGCTTGCAGTCCGTCGACCCAGAGCTGATGCGAGCACATAACGGCGCGCGTATCACCACGCTTTCGGGTATGGTGCTTGATGGTTCTACCGACAGGATAGAGGCGCCACCAACCGATGTCGTCACCGACGATCCTGATCGTGACGGGGTGACGAATGAGATTCCCGCCAGCCTGGTTGATTACATGGAGTTCTACCTCCTGAACTACTTCAAGCCCGCACTCTATCGACAAACTCGAGAGACCGATCAGGGTAAAAGGCTCTTTACTCAAGCAGGTTGTGCCGGCTGCCATATCGCAGATCTTCAAATCAACCACGACCGGCGCGTCGCGGACGTCGAAACCGTGTTTGATCAGGAACGCGGTATCTTCAACAATCTTTTCGCCACTGCGAGTCCGCTGTTCAACACGGTCGACGATCATCTTGGTTTCCCGGCCGTGAAAGAACCTCGGCTGGAACCGTTTTTGGTCAAGAGCATCTTCACTGATTTTAAGCGTCACGATTTGGGACCGGGCTTCTACGAGAGAGACTTCGACGGTACGATCCGCAGCGAGTTTATGACGACACCACTCTGGGGCGTTGGTTCAACCGGACCATACGGCCACGACGGACGCAGCATTAATTTAATGGAGGTGATCATGCGTCATGGTGGTGAGGCACAGGCAGCTCAAAGAGCATTTGCGAACATGTCGTCGGAACAACAACTGCGGATAATCGCGTTCCTTAACTCACTGGTCCTGTTTCCTCCGGACGATACGGCCTCCAACCTCGATCCTGGCAATCGTAACGCCTTTAACTTTCCGCAGTTCGGGCATGGCAGCATCAAGCTGAGCACACTATTTAATAACCCAAACGATCCGGAGTGAGTAGTTGACGTTTAAAACCCTCTAGTGGCGCGCGGTGGAGCTGCGTTCGACGAAGCTGACGCACTGCCCCTGGTTCTTGAAAGGACCAGCCGGCGTGCCGAAGTTTCTCCAGCCGCCATTCTTGATTCGTCTTTGGTCTGCGGGCTACGCGGACCGGGACGAATCGCAATTCTGAAGGCAAATCGCAGAACCGGGATCGTCGGGATTATGCTGTTCGTTGCCGTGTCGATGACGATGACCGCCGCGTCAAAACCCTGTTCGCTCGTTGCATAAGCGCGGGTGCCGTCAGGCGTGATGGCAATATAATTGACCAGGAAGCTGGTAGGGATAGTGGCAATCACGGTATTGGTCGCGGTGTTGATGACGAAGATCGTCATACCCTGATTCATCACGTATGCGCGGCTACCGTCAGGCGTGATGGCTACGCCTACCGGAAACAAACCGACCGGGATAGTGGTAATCACAGTGTTGGTCGCCGTGGCCGCAGTCACAGTAGAAGTCAACGTAACAGGTTTGACTGCGTTTTGTGTCTAGTCGTCATACTCATCAGACCCCAACACCCAGATAAACGACTGAATGTCTATCATCACAGCGAGGGGTCGCGTCCTGACCAGTCGTAACATCTTGACTTAAGCGCTGGATGCGGCGTATAAGTCGCGCAGGCTCACACAGCAAATTCACATCGCCCCATTTTTCCACGTTGCTCTCAAGGAAGCCGAAAGGACTACCTATGCGCTCACTAAACCTCTCGCAATTCAAACTACTCTTGGTTGTATGTATTTGCCTGGGACTTGTTTTTGGAATCGTCGTTTGGGCATCAAGCAAAAAGGTGTCTCCATCCGAGGCCTTAAAAATTCGGGTTTTAAGTCAAATAAGAAACGTCTCCATCACTGAACTACAACCAAGGGGAGACGATTTTCTTACGGTGAAGATAACGAACGAATCGCAACAGACTATTATGGCCTACATCTTATCGCTTGGTAGCGGTAGCGATATTACGTACTTCACCTTTTCCTTAGCCCCCGGAGATTCACGTAATGAGCGGGTAACAATAAGTAACCTGCAGGAAGTACCAGGCGATAAGTATGCACGTGTGGTGGCATTGGCCGCAGTCTATTTTGCTGATGGAACTGCTGAGGGCGACCCAACACGTAGTTCGCGGTTACAGAATTGGATGCTTGGCCTTCAAGAACAAGCCGAACGCTCGCTGGCGGCGCTGGATGCGAGTTCTAGTTCGACGGAAGCAAACTCTGACCGGCTGATACAGAAGCTCACTGATGAGATAAATAAGTCCGGAGAGATAACCGACGGCTTTAACGTCCCGTCTGATCGCTTAGCTGGAAGGGCTATAATTAAAGAGACTGTCGCACGCCGTCTCAATGAGCTCAACAACAAAAAAGGCGCATCCATTCAAGAGATTAAAGACCACATAAAGGCGCTCACCAACGACATTGAGATCACTTCAGGCAGCCGCCATATACGAAAGGAAAAGGGTGAGCAAAAATGAAAAATCTCAAACTCGCTTCAGCTCTACTCGTATTTCCCTTTGCCTTTATCGCCTCTGCGTCGATTTCTTACGCGGCGTGCACTTACACACTTAATAACTTTCCCCTTTGGGATTCGTGGTGTCAGTCTGACCTCACAATCATAAAGAAGGAAAGAAATCATATAACCTTTCACCCGTCCGGCTCGGAAGAGACGAGGGACACAGAAGGATTTGGTGGCTGCAATGTGCAACTTCAAACGTGTTACCCAGAATTCCATGGCGTACCATCTTTTACGGATCATTGGGAACAAACCGTAACAGATAGGCGAATTGGGATTCCGGCACCAAATGGCTGTTCCGATGTGCCAGGCGGTTCGAGGAGGTACACAGCTTATTGCGATAGCGGTCCTGTTGATGAAGGCTGCGGCTTTTTGTTGATGGAGAATCCTAACCCATGCGAATGTGATCCTGAGTCAGTAGCGTGCCTCTCGCCAATACTGATCGATGTGGCAGGTAACGGATTCCAACTCTCCAGTGCGGCTGCGGGCGTTGACTTTGACATTCGAGCTGTAGGAGCAGCACAGCGAATTTCCTGGACAACGCCATCTTCTGATGATGCCTGGCTGGCGTTGGATAGAAACGGAAACGGCGCTATTGACGATGGCTCTGAATTGTTTGGCAATTTCACACCTCAAGCTGCCAGCCACGAACGAAACGGATTCTTAGCTTTGGCTGAGTACGATAGGCCAAGCAGCGGAGGCAACGGAGACGGATTAATAACTCCAAACGATAGCATTTTCGCGTCGTTGCGTTTGTGGCAGGACCGTAATCACAATGGTATCTCGGAACCAGCGGAGCTATTCAGCTTGCAGGCGCTTGGCCTTAAGGCGATTGAACTTGATTACAAAGAGGCCAAGAGAAGGGACCAGCACGGAAACTACTTCCGCTATAGAGCCAAGGTGAAGGACGAACATGGCGACCAAATTAACCGATGGGCCTGGGATGTGTTTTTACTTACTCGCTAGATAGGCAACGTCTAAACACAACATCGCCCGTAATAGATGCGGAACGTCTTTTCGACAGTATCCGATGGCTCAAAGTACAACGCCACAAGATGTTCTTTATCTGTCCAGGTGATAATCGTTATCAATGTCTTTGATTTCCGTCACCCAAAACGGCACCACGGGCGGCCTCGAGGCTCGGCCTGGCGATCCTGCCTTTGTAGATCGTGCCCTCTTTCACAGAGCCCACAAAGAAAGTCCCACTCGACTGGTCCACCGTCACGCTCTCCGGGTACACATTCGCGCTGTCGAGAAACGTGTGCAGGATCGCAGACGCATACGGCTGGAGCGTTTCTTGCGCGCTGCTGTCCGCCGCTAACATTACGACGACTAAAGCGAGACTCATGGCCCAAAAAGGCCAAAAAGATTTTGTGCCTCATGTGTACCTCCTTCGGGGTATAACCTCATTCTACGGAAATCGCGATCTCACCTGCATAGCCTTCACTTTCTACACTCAACGAGAGCGGTCTGTCATTGAGCTGCTCGAGCAACCCCGCCGCACGATCGAGATTGTCTTTGTAGCCCTCAGGGTACCGAACATGGCCATGGAACAACTCATAAGCCTGAAGAGCCCGCTCGATCTCCGGCAAAAGCATGAGCCGAATCGCAATTCTTCCGGTGGCGCTCAACTCGGGATCACCATAATCCATCATAAACAACTGCCGATCCGACTCGGCCTGCTCGAGCATTTCTTCGCGCGACACGTCGGCATTCCCGCCCGCATCAGTCGGTCCTATGACAACAGTAAAAGGACTCTTGAAATTGGTTTCAATCGTGGCCAACGCCAACATTCCGGGCACTGGCTCGCCGTCCGTACTGATGTGCACTCGCAGTTTCTGAGGAAGCTGGACCATGTATCTAGCGTCGGCGTTTCATGCTGTATGACGTGAACTCGATCGGTTCGCGCACCTCCCCGCTCCGGTAGAGTTGTAACAACTGCCTGCGGCGCTCGATCTCTTTGTCATCTATATTCGGTGCTTCGATGAGACGCTGAAGATCTGCCTCGACCTGATCTCTCGATTCGTCCTTGAGGCATAGCAGCGTCAAGCCTGTGAACGGGAAGCGCTCGAAGTTCTCGACGAGAAACTCGCGCAACGCGGAGCTGCGACGGAGGTGAAACATGATCACTCGATCGACGCCACGGACCGGGTATTCCGGGAAAGCCGCTGCGTGCATCAGTGCCGAGGCGAAGTTATTGAGCATGAGCTCTGCCATCGCCCTAATCTCATCCAACGAGACCTCATCGCCGGGGTTCCACTCAGCCTCGCTGTAAAAATATGGTCGCAGTTTTGGGTGCTCGACGAAGAGCCGGAGATGGTTTGACGTCTCAGTGACAGCTCGTGGGATCAAGTATAGATCCGGCTGTTTCTGCGCGATCTCCAACTGCCGCACAGCAGTATCGATTTGTTCCTTGGCAATCCGAAGCTGTTTTCGGAAGACAGAGAAGTTCAACAAACCCACCAACACGAGCAGCAGCGTTATCACTAGACCAAGCACGCCGATTAGCGGTTCCATTCCCATTCCTCTACCTTTCCTTTACACGATCAGATGGACCGCAAAATACTAAAAGACTTCGCTGATTGCGACGGTTATTGTTACTTGGGGCATTGTTTTTTGAGTACACTCTCTGACGCAACGAAGAACGGAGATCGCCATGACACGAGATTCAGAAACCACCGATCGTTTGCGGCGCTTCATAGATCAGATCAGCTCATTAACCGAAAAACACGAATTGCAGTGGGAGCGACAATCAGGGTCGGCTCATCGATATGCCCGCCTGGACAACCATCTCCTGATTCTCGGTCCTGCTACGCCGATGGCCGAAAGCAATGTACCGCGCTATTTGTTTATAACGCCATTCGATTCGCCGCAGTGCATCGAGATTAATTCAGATGATACCGACTTGGGCGGAGCCGTGCTGAAATTGGTCCAGGAAGTCGAAGCTATTACGCAAAACCAGACGCCGACCGACCCATTTGCAATTCACGTTGAATTCTTAAACCGCTTGAAAGTCTAAGGCGGAACAGAAAGGACACCACCATGTCAGCCACTTCAAACTTGAGCGACGAAGCACAGAGTTTGGCGCGAGTTCCGTTGTTTCAGCGTCTCGAGCCTCATGAGCTGGAGCATTTGGCCGATGAGGTCGAACAGGTTAATTACAAGGCCGGCGAGATTATCTTTCATGAATACGACGCCGGCGACGCGCTGTACGTTGTCGAGGAAGGCTCTGTTCGTATCTGGGTGACTGATGAAGACGTACGGCAGGTCACGCTTACAGAGTTGACTCCCGGTCAGTTCTTTGGCGAACTGTCAGTACTCGATCGCGGTCAGCGTTCAAGCAGTGCATCGGCGATCGTCGATACACACCTGCACCGGCTGAGCAGCGACAACTTTCAGAAATTCTTAATGGAACATCCTGATTGCGCGATCGATGTCATTTGTGAGATCGGCGCGCGCCTGCGCCAAACGAATTTACTGGTGGCCCAACGTGCGTCGCGGAATGTAAACGAAGTAATGGAGGAACGTTATACTGTCGGGCAGCGCGTCGCCGATCGAGTGGCAACATTTGGCGGGTCATGGACATTTATTTTCATCTTCGGCGGAATTCTACTGGTATGGATGACTACCAACACGGTGCTGCTATCGCACCTCGGGCATGGCGACAATGGCGCGCAATGGGATCCGTATCCGTACATCCTGCTTAATCTGCTGCTCTCGACCCTCGCCGCGCTTCAAGCACCAGTAATCATGATGTCGCAGAATCGTGCGGCAGAAAAAGATAGACTTGCGGCTGAGCAGGATTTTAAAGTAAATCTGAAAAGTGAATTGATGCTTGAAGAACTGGTCCGTAAGCAACGCGATCGCGACGGCCAAATCGAAAAAGTCATGCGCACGCTTCAGGCATTTCAGGCGTCAGCGGGACCTTCATCCTAAAAGTCTTATCTGTGATCTCTGTGTTAAATATTTTACCGACCACAGAGAGCATAAAGAAGAATCAAATAACTGTAGAAACCCTTTTGTGCAAAGCCCATGCAGAATAACTATCGCCTTACCTCGACACTGATGACAGCGGTGGCCTTGATCGTGGCTCTGATCGGCGCTGAAGCTGATTCCCTCTTCGCCCAACAGTTCAGCGGCGATCTCTTCCAGTCTCTCCATTGGCGCAGCATCGGACCATTTCGCGGCGGCCGGGTACGCGCCGTCGCCGGAGTGCCTGCACAACCAAATGTGTTCTACATGGCCCAGGTAAACGGCGGCGTTTGGAAGACCGAAGACTACGGCCACACATGGACGCCAATCTTTGACGAGCAACCAACTGGTTCCGTCGGCTCCATCGCCGTGGCGCCTTCAGATCCAAACGTCATTTATGTCGGCAGTGGCGAAGGATTGCAGCGTCCGGATCTTTCCGTCGGCGACGGTATCTACAAGTCGACCGACGCCGGACGCACTTGGACACATCTCGGCTTGCGCGACGGCCAGCAGATCCCCCAGGTCGCCGTCGACCCACGCGACGCGAACCGCCTCCTGGCTGCTGTCGCGGGTCATCCTTATGGTCCAAATGAGGAGCGCGGGATTTTTCGTTCAGCCGATGGCGGCAAGACGTTTGAGAAAGTCCTCTACAAAGACGAGAACGTCGGCGGCGCCGATGTGCTCTTCGATCCGCAAAACCCCGACATCGCTTACGCAGCTCTTTGGGAAGCGCGCCAGGGCCCTTGGGAAAACGCTGCCTGGAACGGCACCGGCGGTGGCATCTTCAAGTCGGCCGATAACGGCAAAACGTGGCGTCAACTCGCCGGAGGACTCCCCGACGCAATCATCCAGGCGAACCTCGCGATTGCGCCGAGCTCAACCAGGCGTCTGTTTGCTTCCGTCGCAACGGCAAGTGGAGTCAACCTCTATCGCTCTGATGACGGCGGCGATAGTTGGAGCATTGCGACGAAGGACACACGACCTGCCGGGCGCATTGGCGGTGGAGATCTTTCCGTTCCCCGATTCGATCCGAAGAATCCCGATACCGTGTACGTAGCAAGCACTGTCTCCTGGAAATCGACTGACGGTGGCAAGACGTGGTCGGCGTTTCGCGGCGCACCCGGTGGTGACGATTATCAAAACGTCTGGATCAATCCGAACAATCCGGAAATCATCATCATGGCCAGCGATCAGGGGGCGGTAATAACCGTCAACGGCGGAAAGTCCTGGAGCACCTGGTACAACCAACCGACCGCGCAGTTCTATCACGTCAGCGCCGACAATGCTTTTCCGTATCGATTGTGCGGCGGTCAACAGGAGAGTGGTTCGGCCTGCGTTTCGAGCCGTGGCGATGACGGTGAGATTACTTTTCGCGAATGGCATCCTGTCGGCGCTGAAGAATACGGTTACGTAACGGCGGATCCACTCGATGCTGACATCGTCTACGGCGGCAAGCTCACGCGTTACGATCGGCGCACCGGGCAGGTGCAAAACATCATGCCCCGCCCGTTTCGCTCGACTGAGTTTCGCGTCGTCCGCACGCAGCCCGTGATCTTCTCGCCGGTTGATCCACACCTGCTTTTCTTCTCTGCCAACACGCTCTGGAAAACAAGAGACGGCGGCCGCAACTGGGACCAGATAAGCCCGGATTTAACTCGCAAGACGTTCGAAGTTTCTGAAACAGTCGGCAAGTTTCGCCCGCAACCAACTGCGCAGGCAACACAGCGCGGCGTGATCTACACGGTCGCGCCCTCGCCACTCGATGTGAATCTGATTTGGGTCGGGACTGACGATGGCTTGATACATCGTACGACTGATGGTGGTGCGCACTGGACTGATGTAACTCCCAAACAGCTCAAGCCCTGGCAGAAGGTCTCACTTATCGATGCCGGACATTTCGATAAGAACACTGCGTACGCAGCCGTCAACACCCTGAGGCTCGACGATCTGCGCCCGCACATCTTTCGCACGCACGATGGTGGCGCAAGCTGGACGGAAGTAACCGGCGGTCTTCCCAACAATGAAAACACCAACGTGGTCCGAGAGGATCCGGAGAGAAAGGGTTTGCTGTTCGCGGGCACTGAGCGTGCCGTCCACGTTTCGTTTGACGACGGCGATCACTGGCAGTCACTGCGACTCAACATGGGCGCGAGCTCGGTTCGCGATCTGATCATTAAGGGCGACGACTTGTGCGTGGCAACCCACGGGCGAGGCTTCTGGATTCTCGATAACATCACGCCGCTCCGGCAGCTCCAGACACCTGTAACGACGGTTCTGTTTCGTCCACAGGAAGCTTTGCGTGTTCGCTGGAACATGAACACCGATACGCCGCTTCCGCCCGATACACCTGCGGGTGAAAACCCGCCCGAGGGCGCGATGATCGACTACTACATCGCGGCCGGAACTTCCGGGCCGGCGTCGCTCGAAATCAAAGATGAAGCCGGTGCGATCGTGCGGCGTTATTCGAGCGCCGATCCGATGCCGACACCGAATCCATCTCTTGCGATTCCGCCTTACTGGCTGCGTCCGCCTCAAAAACTGGCCGGTGATCCTGGAATGCACCGTTTCCTTTGGGACCTGCATTACGATCCGGTGCCTGGCGAGCCACCGCAGTATCCCATTGCGGCTGTGTATCGCAATACCGCGCCCGCGCCGACCTCGCCATGGGCCATGCCAGGAAAATATCGTGTGGTGCTGACAGTTGGAGGAAAGAGCTATGAGCAACCACTGACAGTGGTGATGGATCCGCGCGTGAAGACTGCAAATGCGGATCTGCTCGAGCAATTCAAATTATCGAAACAGCTCTATGATGAATGGTTGAAGCTGGATTCGATGACACAGAGTCTCCGGCGCGTGCGGCAACAGATTACTGAGTTGCAGCCGCGCGTACCGGCGGGCGATCTGAAAACACACATCGATGTCCTGACTGAAAAACTCCAGGCATTCTCACCTGCTGGCGGCGGACCCGCTGCGGGTGGCCCACGCACACTGGCGGGTGCGAGTGGCCGCGTGAGAACGCTTTTTAATGTGATACAGAGCGTCGATGTTGCTCCGACCTCGCAGGTGGTGGCGGCAGTGCCTGGCGTCCTTGAAGATGCGCGCGCCGTGCAGCAAAGCTGGCAGGCGATCACGTCTCAAGATATCGCGGCGCTCAACCGTGAGCTTCGCACTGCCGGCCTCCCCGAGATCAAGGACTAGGAGTTGTTCATTGTTATTCCGGCCGGTCTTCCGCACTTTGTAGCCGCAAAGGACGACAGCGTAATCGTTCAGGTCAGCGGCACCGGTAAATTCAGTACTGATTTTCTCGAGAAATAAAACCAGATGTGATGTTCTTCGAATATTGACCACTTCAAAACGTACGGGGTCGCGGCGAGCGCGTTAACGCCGGTATGAGATCCCAAAATTTTGAATCGACATGAAGGAGATCATCATGAAACGTTTTGTCGCCATCAGTTTTATTCTCGTTTTTGCTCTGCTGTTGGGAATCATTCCGGTGGGCGCAACTGAGCGTCCGTTTGCTTCTAATGGAAATGGCATCGCAGCCTTCATCACAGATGCCTTCGGCAATGTCGTCGGTGCGAATCTCATGTTGGGCGGTAACGGAACGCACCTGGGGTTATTCACTGGTACGGGCAAGATCGACTTCGTGCCTGACGCCAACGATCCGAACATCGTGCGCGTGCCCGGCGAAATCACGTATGTAGCTTCCAACGGCGATCGCCTTCCGACAGTTATCGAGAATGGTCAGATGGACCTTCGAACTGGCATCGCGACCGGCGACATGGTGTTCCAAAGCGGCACCGGCCGTTTCGCAGGAGTGAGCGGACGAGCTGCGATCGTCGTCGAGCAGAACTTCGTCACGGGCGCCTACACGTTCACCATGGTTGGAAACATCAATTACTAATTCAGCCTGAACCACACACTGATTTTTCAAGTAGGGGCTGGTGGCAACGCCAGCCCTTTAGTCTGTCTGGATTTATTGACGACAGCGCCAGCATAATTAGACATGACTCAAATTTCCGGTCTAACGATCCGTCGCGGCACACTCGGCGACGCTGGTTTGCTATCCGAGTTGGGCGCTCGTACCTTCTCCGAAACATTCGCCGCCGATAACACGCCGGAAGACTTAGCCGCATACATGGCGACGTCCTTCAGCGTCGCGCAGCAGACGGTTGAGTTGGAAGATCCCGACTCGACTTTCCTGATCGCGGAAATTGACGGGCAGCCGGCAGGTTACGCCAAGCTCCGTGACACTGAACCTGAGAAAGGCGTCGAAGGCCCTAAGCCCGTCGAGCTGGTCCGACTGTATGTGTCGCGTGAATGGCTTGGACGTGGTATCGGAGAACAGTTGATGCGTGCGTGCCTGGAGGAAGCTCGGCAGGCGGGACACGAGACTATCTGGCTTGGCGTGTGGGAGC
>Ga0070693_100001139_pt1 | contig 11925 bp, 7 predicted proteins | sample KBSK1103metaG_FD_65472 | JGI IMG/M metagenome (GOLD analysis project Ga0070693, IMG submission 65472) | Corn, switchgrass and miscanthus rhizosphere microbial communities from Kellogg Biological Station, Michigan, USA - KBS K1-10-3 metaG | ecosystem: Host-associated > Plants > Roots >...
AATAGCTGCCGTTTCCCAGTTCTCCCTCGCCGGCATTCCAAATTTTGAGGGTCTCGTCCTCAGAGACCGAGACAATCCGAGCGCCATCCGGAGAGCCGCCGCAATCCAGAACCTTGCCGCTGTGCCCATAAAAAGTGGCAAGAGGTTGGCCGCCTTCGGAATCCCACAGCTTAACTGTACAGTCGTCCGACCCAGAGACTATGCGGTTCCCTCTCTCCAGAAATGCGCAATCGCGAACTCTGTCATGGTGTCCGGCAAGCACACTGAGCGCGGTGCCCCGGCGAGTGTCCCAGACTTTTAGATTAAGATCGTCCGAGGCACAAACCAGTTTGCTTCCGTCCGGGCTAAAGGCCCAGACGCTGGGCGAAAGGTATGAGATGTAGAGTGTGGGCTTAACGGATGGGCCGTCGAGACGCGCAAGCGACGCCCCGGTCGATGCACTTCGGAGTTCGACGGAGAATGAGCCAAACGCCGAGGCAATGCGATTGCCGCGCGAGGAAAACACGTATCGGCCACCGGTGACGACTCGGCCCGGTGGCCGCGCATCACCTGCAATCTCGGAAATATCCTCCAGGGACTCGGCATCCAGGTTCCTCAAAGTGCCGTCTTCACCGATACAGACGATCCGATTTCCGTTGGGAGAAAAGTGAACGTACCTGGGTTGTGTGCCAACATTCACCCGGGCGATCTCACGCCAATCCAGGGTACTCAAAACGCATATCGCGTTGTCTTGAGCAGCGAAAACAGTTCGTCGTCCATCGGCGGACAAAGACCACGGAGTCACGGCACGCGCGCGGCCCTCGATCGTCTTGAGAAGCCGGCCGGATTCGGCATCCCAGATTCTCTGGGTGCTGTCGGCTGAAGCCGAGATGATCCATCTTCCGCCGGATAAGAATGCGCAGCCGGTGACCAGACTCTGATGCCCGGCCAGTGTAGCGAGTTCCGCGCCACTTTCGATGTCCCATACTTTCAGCGAGTCGTAATCCGGAGCTGAGACGAGTCGGCGGCTATCCGGGGAAACCCCGAAGGCGCCTTCAAAACCGACATTGCCCGGCCTCCTGCTCCCTCCAACAGTGATCATCTCCCGACCTGTCCGCGCATCCCACACCTTAAGCGTATTGAGTTTGTCCTCCATCGAAGCCGAGACAATACGCCGGCCGTCGGGCGAATAACCGCAAGCCAGGACACCGCTGGTGTGCCCTTGAAGGACAGCAGCAGTTTGAGCCGTATCCGCATCCCACACTCTCAGTGTCTTATCCGAGGAAGCCGATACGATTCGAGAACCATCCGGGGAATACGCGCAGGCTCGGACATAGTTGGTGTGCCCGGCGAGTGTGGCGATCTCCTGTGCTCTCTCGAGATCCCAAAGCTTGAGAGTCTTATCGTCCGAGGCCGATACTAACCGTCGTTCGTCGGGCGAGAAAGCCCACGCGTTGACCTGCTCCCGGTGACCGCGCAAGCTCGCCACTTCGTTCGCCGTTTCAACATCCCAGACCTTGAGAGCGTATCGCACCGACTTAGCCGCGATCGACCTGCCATCGGGAGCGAACTCCCATGCAGTGACTCGATCGCCATCAGCCAGCTTACATACCTCCATGCCTTTGATGACATCCCAAAGCGTAACCTCTTCAGCGTAAGATGCCGCAACTATCCGCTCGCCATCAGGCGAGAACTCGCAGGCGCGATATGCGTCCAGATCACTGAAAGTCTCCAGCAGTCGTCCATCATCGGCGTTACGTATCTTGATCGCGCCGTCCGAAGACTTTGTTATGATCCGTCTTCCATTCGGCGACAACGCGCAATGCCTTCGTTCCAGCACGTTGTGCTCGAATGTGCTGCGCTCCTCGCAGCCGGCCGCGTCCCACAACTTGATCGTATTACGATCGGCAGAAACGATATTCCGCCCGCTGCTCGAGAAGCCGAGATACTCCACTGACCCGGTATGGCGCTCGGACGATCCGAATTCAGCGCCAAGCCCGACCTCCCACAACCTGATTGCATCTCCGGAGAGAGAGGCGATTCGCCGCCCATCACTGGAGAAAACACAAGACGTAACCGTGTCTTGATGCGCAGTAATGGTGGCCAATTCCTTACGGGCTTGTGTGTCCCAGATAGTCACGATCCCGTCGATGCAACCGCATACGATTTTCGTTGCGTCCGGGGAGAAGGCGCAGTGCACCATCTCATCCCGATGCCATCCGAAGGAACTGATCTCCTTTCCGGTCACAGCATCCCACAACACCAGTGCTTCATCACCCGCGCACGTGGCTATTAACTTGAGGTCGCCGGAGAAGTCCCACGCTCGCCCGTCTATTGGAATCGGCTCGATGAGATCGACTCCAGCCTCAACATCGAAGATCCTCACTTTGTTATCCTTCGATGCGGTCAATATTCGTCTCCCATCCGGCGAATACGCGCAGGCAATCAGAGGCGACCCATCGGCCGCATGCGAGATGACCTCTGCCGGATTCCGAACATTCCAAATCTTCAAAGTTCCGTCTTCCGATGAAGACGCAACGTGAGACCCGTCCGGTGAAAAGGCGCAATCACTAACCGCGGCCGTGTGCCCGGAAAACACTGCAATCTCGCGGCCTATTCGCGCGTCCCAAAGCCGCAGTGAATTGTCCATGGAGCCGGAAACTATCCGGCATCCATCACTCGAAAACGCGCAGCACGTTATCTGGGCTCTCGCGCTATCACAGATAAGCGCTTCGACGCCGGTTCTGACATCGTACACTCTCAATCTGTAATCCTTGTCAGGGACAACCACGCGGTCGCCGCCGGGAGAAAAAGCCCACGCGAACAGACCGCATCTTGAAGTCGCCGCCTTAGGGTGCACTTGGACATTACGCACAGTCGCGATCTCGACTCCGGTGTTCGCGTCCCAGAGCTGAAGAGCGCATCCTTCAGATAGCGAGCCGGGGGACTCAACGGACTCCGAGAGAATCCGAGTGTCATCCGGAGAAAAGGCGCATCGATAAGCGGATACTTCGATCGTCAACAGGCGCGCCGAGTGCTGACGAGGCTTGTTGATCCAGTAAAGAAAGGGCCGCATTTCGCGTCCCTCAGCCAAACTCTGCTGTGCGCGCATGCACGGAGACGAACCAGCCGGTTGATTGACTGCTTGTTGAAACAGCAACGATGGCCGCTCGCGCAGGATGTGGCTCTCGCCGCGAATGAACCGCAGCCAGTCTTGCAGCTGATTGTGCTTCCGTTCCTGATGACTCCGATCCTGTGACATAACAGTTACCGTCCCTGATCAGGCGCGTCTTTGAGAAACTGTTGTCGCAGTCGAAGGAAATAGAGGTAGCCAACTGAGTCGCCAACTACAATAAAGCCTCGTTCTCCCCATGCAAAAGCAGTGACCGTCCCTCGTACCTTAAACCTGCCAGCTACATCGCCCGTTTCGATGTCGCGAACTTCGAGCATCGCTTTGGACTGCTTAGCTTCTAAGCCTCCCATCGCCGGAGATGACGAATCGAAGCCGTCGATATCGACGCCCCATTGTGGCTGTCTATCTACATAATCCTTCGGGTATATCTGGCTGCAAGTTTCAGCATCCCACAGCCGGGTCTCCGCCTCGTGATAATTGCGGCGCGCTCCACTCGAATAGGAAAAAAAGTATCGCCCCTCGGGCCCAGACATAATGTCCACCACGCGCCCGGCATGTTCAGGATTGGAGATATTTGGTATCTCATCGACGTTCCAAACTCTTAGTGAGCCGTCCTGTGAAGCCGAAAGCATTCGCCGGCCATCCGGCGAATAAGTGCATGCGGCTAGCGCCTCAAAGCCCCAGATCTCTTTCAGGTTTGTAACAAGAGTAGCAATCTCTTTGTTCTCATCCGGATCCCATATCTCAACAGTATCGTCCTGCCGCAAAAGAGCAACAGCGCGGCCGTCCGGCGACAGCGAACATTTGACAACCGCATTACCACGGTAAAACGTCCTGAAGATCCGCTTTCTCGTGGCCGCCTCCCACACCGCTACGAAACCCTTGCTGCCTTCCGCGGTAACAATCCGCCGGCCATCCGCGGAATAGGAGCAACACCACGCGGACACCACGTGTCCCTTGATCTCCCCGAGTGATGCTCCGGTCCGAGCGTCCCAGAGCGTCAACTGCTTCTGCGGGTGTATGCCGCCGAGCAGGACCTGTGACCCATCAGGCGAGAACGCGCAGGCCAAGATCGCTCCGGGTGGCGCAAGGGTTAAGAGATCCTCGCCGCTTTGCGCATCCCATAGTTTAATCGGACCATATAACTTGTCTCCTGAGGCGCTGGCGATGAGCCGGCCATCCGGGGAGTAGGCGCAGGGCGCGTGTCCGGGCAGAGTGAGAACGGCCGCGCCAGTCAGCAAATCCCAAACATCCACGCTAGGCTCAGAAGCGATAACGAAACGCGTGCAGTCAGGGGAAAAAGCACAGGCGGCCCGTTGCTCTAAAGGTTCGTTCAGTCTCGGGATTCTGATCGATCGAAGCTCCTCGCCGGTTTCAGCGCTCCACGTCCTCACAGTGCCGTCGAGAGAGGCTGTCAGAATGAATTTGCCATCCGGCGAGAACACCGATGCGACCGCCGGCGCCGAGTGCCCGATCAGGCTTATCGCGCAAGGATCCGCCGCCTGAGGTTTGTTGAGCCATTGAATCCAGGGTCGATGCTCAACGCCGGTCTGCCATCGAATTCTTGCCCCGAGCGCGGGCAAGGTTGAGTCGGGCTGATTGGCTGCTTGCTGAAACAACAACTCCGGCCGCTCGCGTAGTAAATGACTTTCGCCGCGAATGAACCGCAGCCACTCTTGCAGTTCCCCTCGTTTCGAAGGTTGGTGAACTGTGCTTGCGGGCATGATGCCTCCACAATTCAACCTGGCAAAACCGGCGCGCAATTCTTGTCCTGAGGGAGGCCGGTTCTAGAGGCGTAAAGAGATCAGATTCTAACGCTATTGAGGATGACTGCAAGTGGCTTTTGAGAAGGACCGAATCTCAGCGTGCGCTACGATATCTCGTAGTGCGATTCATCCTCGCCCTCTCCCAGGCTGAACACATCGCCTGACCTCAGCCCAAGACCGAAAAGCGAGCGGGAGAGTGCACCTGAAAAAACGGCTTCCGGGCCGAGTCGCTCGAGCAGGTCAAAGCCTGTTGTGATCATTCGTTGTCCGCAGTTTCCGCATTTCCTTTGCTTTTCGCTCAGCGTACATTCGAGCCGCAGCAACGCGCGTGTCTCTCCGCAACTCGGGCACGTCAGCCGCTTCGCGAACGGCTTGCCCTCCACCGAGAGAACGGCTGCGCCATTGCCGTGAGCGTTAAGCCTGGCGAAGACCTGCTGCAGCGTATTCTCGCCGGGAAGAAGTCCCAGCTTGCGTATCTGCCGCACCCGATGATCGAAGCGACAGTTCTTATTTCGCCGAATCGCGGTAACGTAGTGCTTGTGATGCAAAGCGTCGATCAGCACTTGTTTGCCGATTGCCACTTGATCCGTCTGGCCCGCCAACAGCTTCTGACACTCGAGTGCCTGAAGCGAGGCCGCCAACGCGCCAAGACTCGAAGGCGCGTTTGTCGCGGCCACCGTAGAAACAAACCCGCCACACGGATAGCTTTGTTCGAGCGCCTCATAGTCACGATCATCCCACGCACATTCCAAACACGAATTGTCCGCGCCAGGAATGTAAACGTTGATTCTCGCAAGCAATGCGCTCGGCTCAACTCCAGCGTCGATCAGGGGAACTCCGAGCCGCCACGCGAATTGATTTACTTGCTGCCGCGCTATTCGCGAGTCGAGACACGCAAGAATCACATCACCTCGAAGCCTGCCCAGCGCAACTCGCTCGACGGCATCGTAAATTGCCTCAACCTGAACATCTGGATTGATGCGCCGCAGGCGCCTGGCCTGGACTCCCACCTTGCGCTTTCCAACATCACTCGGCGAGATATCCTGCGGCCAGAGGTTCTTCGCTTCGTAAACATCACGATCGATCAGCGTAACGCGGCTGACATTCGGCATCCTCGCCAGATGCGGAACCAGATGTGAGCCGATGTTGCCGCCCGCGCCTACGACAACAATCTTCTTAGCGGCAGTGATAGAAGTTTGCTTCGCCACGTTAGTCCTCTTCCTCGGGCGTCCAGCGAAACCCTGAGCTCATATCAGTCGGTTGCGCGCACAATGCGCAGACCTCGGCGTACGTCCAGCAGTTCAACTCATCGGTTTCGTGATGCCACACGCCGCACCCTGGACACTTGACAGCGCTCGTGCCCTTCTCAATCTCTTGTTTGCATCGCGGGCAAAATATCGTTTGTTCACTGCCGGGAAACTGCTCGATGCGGGCTAACGTTTCCGTCGAAAAGTAGAATTCACGCGCGCCCGGCACGCGAATCTGATCACGATCAGAAACGACCCGAATCCCGGTTGCCAGCGGGATTCCGTTGACACTGACTCCGGATGTCGCGTTTGCTATCAATACCCAGGAATTGGCTTGCCCGGAGTCACTGCGAATCAACAAGACTTCTGAGAGCGCCTCGCCGTCACCGAGTCGACGAGCGATCGGCCGCGTTGATTCGGCGTTCAGCGAAAACGCATCGTGTTCGAGCGGAAGGACCGCCCAATTTTCAGTTTCATCTCGAACCCACAAATGAGCCATCGCTTACTCCATCTCGATCACGGAACAATCTTTCTGCGCAACGCGAATCTGATTCCGCGGCGCCGGTTGGTCTGGATCAGGTAAGGATTCACTCCGCCGCGATCGAAGAGCTCACGCCGAAGGCGGTAAATGTTCTGAGTGATCGCGCGCTTGGTGACCGGCTTGTTGGATTGCCTGCTGAGGTAATCCGCAACTTCCCTCATCGTCTTCCATCCCACGAACGGATCTTCGCACTGGCCGTTGTCTATCGATAACGCCGTGATCAAATCGGCCAGCGTCGGAGGGAGCGTAAAGCTCTTGCCACCGTCAATTCTTACATCGGCCATGCCGTCGGGCCGCGTCTTGATCTCGAGCATCGCCGCCCCAGCGTCCGCCAAATAGCGCAGCGACTTATTGATCTTAGCCGGCGCATCCTGACCGGAACTCTCGGCCGCACCCCCGCCAAATTCGCCCGCGCTCTGCTGAAGCGCCTCTTCCATCAGTTTCAGAAGCTGAAACATTTCATACTCGATGAAAGTAGCATTCATTTCCGCGCGGCTGATCTTACTGACGAGGTTCTTGTAGCGCCGGGCAATCCCGCGCATCAGCACCAGCATCTCCGCGTGGCGCCGCGTTCGCGCTCCCCGAAGCTCCTCAACCGATGTTCGCATCGTTGTGTTAGGCGGTTGCTGCATAAGGATCCTAAGCAGAGCGAACGATGTGCCAGCGGCGGCCGCGATAAATCGCGTAGTTTAGGGATAAACTGCGGCTGTGTGTTGATTATCTGAGTTGAGATTGAGATTCCGAAATTGAGATCGAGGGCGAGTAAGAATCAGTTCAGCGCTCGGCTCGTTTCAGCCGAAGGCCGAATCGTGTTGCTCAATGACGCACCAAATTTCATGGTCGCGACTCACGCATTATTTCATTAACTCGAAATCCATCCACTGCGCCGCCACGCGGTATTTCTCTTTCGCGAGCTTGTCGGTGACGATGACCTGCAGCACGTACTCACCGGGCTCGAGGTCTGTTCCGAGACGCAATCCACCCGACGCGGGTATGTGGTTCAGATCGGCCACCTGACCGGCGGAGATGGGCGCGGCTTTTCCCGTAAAGACCTGCCGGCCGTCTTTGAGCAACAGCACTTGATATTCAAGCTGAAGTTGATTTGTTTTCGGCTCGGGCTGAGCGTTGTAAATCATGAACGCATAATCGAGTTCCATCCCGCGCCTTACGATTCGCATCGAGGGCCCGGCGAGCGGGTCCGCGTCTTCGACGGCGCCTTCCTTGTCGGTGGCCGTTTGGTCGGCGGCCTGCTGAGCCGTCCTGCGTTTCGCGGGATCGGCGCCTGAAATGACCAGGCCCGACAGCGTCAGCCGCTTCTTTCCGATGTCGGGTACTTCAATGAACTGATTTGCGGAACCAACGCGCTCGGACTCTGAATCTCGCACGGCGACTCTCAATTGATAGGCGCCCGCCTTCTTGACCGGAACATTTACGGTGTACAGGAAACCGCGCTGCATCAACTCGGCGAAATGGCGATCGTCGACCTTCAACGTGTATGTGCGCCCTTCTTGCTGAACGATGCGTCCGTTGTCCGTGAACGTCACAGCCACCAGATCAATCACCGCTTCGTGCGAACCATCAGGTTTCACGGTGAAACTCAAATCCCGTGGATCGATGTGTAACAGAGAGCGGACGATGGAGCCTGCTTTCGGGTCGTGACCGAAAAGCGAGGTGAGCTTAAGATGCACATCGCCCGATGTGAACGGCGACATCAGCGCGCCGATGACTTGCTGGGCGGGCGTTCGCCTCGCGGGACGCGCAACTTCTTCCGGAATGCCATAGAATCCCTTGCGGGAGCGGACATTCAGGCCGGCGGTTTTGACCTTTACCGAGATCTTGTGAAACTTCCGCTGTCCGCGATCGAGCTTGAACGTCGAGTAGTCCGGTACATATCCGAGCAGGTAGTAACCTCGTTGATCGTCGAGCACCCGCTTGATGCCGCGTCCGAGATCGTTGCTGTTTCGAATACCGAATCCGCCAGTCTCTTGCGCCAGATACTGCAGGCCCTGTTGTGTGTCGAAAAGCTCCTGCCGGCGCGCATCCAGGATCTCATCTGCCCTGCCGTTGACTTGCTCGCTCGCAGTTACTGCATCCTCAGCCTTAATCATGATCGTCTGCAGACCGCGCGCGTCGATCGTGTAGACCACCACCGATGCGCGGTTCGCCAGATCGGTCAACCTGCGGAGCGATTCAATAACTCGGAGACTGCTCTGCTCGCGGTTGTAGAGTCTGAAGCCGTCGGAGAGAAGTATGACTGACTTGCGCCCCGGCAACTCACGCAAGCCTCGCACGATGAAGTTAAGCGCGCCAAGCGTGCCGACGGAATATATTTCAGTGCGGAAGTCACTTTCGGTCTCTCGCATGCTCCCACCGAGTGATTCTTCGCCCTGCCCCTGAACTGCGCGACCCCGAGCGTCGGCATTGCTGCGCGGCCCCGAACTGCCGCTGTCGATCGGCGCAAACGCCGAGGTACTCGCACGTCCCATCGGATTCCACCGCACTCGCTCGATTGCCGCGTAAAGCTGGCGCTTGTCGGCCGTAAACTGCTGAAGCGCTCCCATCCCAGCGCCGGTGCGAATGATCGCGACAAGGTCGCCGGGCTGCATCTGCTGATCCACGAATTTCTTCAGCGCATCGCGAACGCTGGCTGTACTCTCGAAAGATAGGCCGAGATCATCGACTACCAACGCAATTGTGCGCCGGACTTGATCGGGACGAAGCCGCACGGGCGGCCCGGGCGGCAGTGGCGCCTTCGATTTCGGATCCGGTTTGGCGACCCCAACCGCCGGTACAGGCGGGGCCTCGGGTTGTGTGCTTACAAACGTGAAATTGGTTATGTGCTGCTTTCGTCCGTCTTCATAGATTTCGAAGTCAGAGGATTTGAGATCGGTCACCGGCTTGCCTTGCCTGTCGGTCACGACGGCGTCTACCTGTACAAGCGTTACCGATATGCGAACTACGTCTTCTTCCTTCGCCGGTTTGCTGTGGTCTTTGGGCGCATCTTTTTGAGGCGTGCTTTGATCAGCGGGCCTCGTCTGTTGGGCACCCGGTACTGGAGCACAAAAGAACAAACAGAATAGAGCGAGTATCACGGAGCTTCTGCGTTTCATTAGCGCCCCCGTTTAGTGGATTAGTTGGACGCGCGAATGATAGCACATGTTAACTCAGATGTTTGCAATTAAGTTTAGAACAAACTCCGTGTCGCTCAAGTCTTCGAGCACGGCATCCGGCGAATGCATTTTCAACTGCTCGGCCGTGTGTGTGCCCGAAGCGACCGCAAGCACGCGCGCGCCAAAGTGCTGCGCGCACGAGATGTCGCGAGGCGTATCGCCTACGATGATGAATTGCGCGGGCGAAAGCATGTAGCCCAGATGAGAGTTGATTCGCTCGGCCGCGATTGCGGGCAGGTGATCGCGTTCTTCATCGTCGCTCCCGAAGGCTCCACGATTCTTGAAGTAGTGCCAAATCCCTGCCACTCGCAGCTTGGCTTCCGCAAGTTTCTCAACGTTACCGGTCAGCAAGCTCGGTACAAATCTTGAGTCTGCGCAAAGCGCATCCAGCAACTCACGCACTCCCGGACAAAGTCGAAACACATCGCCGGTCGCAGCAAGCTGATTGAGTATTCCGACCGTCGTTTCCTCAATCATGGGAAGCCGCTCGCGTATGCCGGCTGGGGTCACGCCCTCGCATTCGAGGGCTTCGCGATAGATTGCAAGATCGGTCTTGCCGGAGAAATCGACTTCGTTGATTCGGCCACAGGTGCCGAAAATGTCGAGCAGCATCGAATGAATAAGCGTTCGATACTCGCGGCGTCGAACTGTGGTGATCAATGTACCGTCGATGTCAAACAAGACGACGCGCAAATTAGTCAGTAGTCCGTCGTCCGTAGTCCGTAGCTCGTGTGCATTTGACCGGTTGTCGGCGTCGCGTGCTATGGACGAATGTTCCCCGTTCCCCGGCAACGGACTACGGACTACGGACCACGGACTCTTATTAGACATTGAATCTAAAATGAACGACGTCGCCGTCCTGCACGACGTATTCTTTGCCTTCCAATTTGAGTTTGCCCTGCTCGCGGCAACGCGCTTCGCTGCCGAGCGCAACCAGATCCTCGAAGCGCGTGACTTCGGCTCTTATGAATCCGCGTTCGATGTCCGAGTGAATGACGCCGGCGGCCTTGTGCGCCGTCGTGCCGCGCTTGATCGACCACGCGCGGCATTCGTCCTCGCCGGCCGTCAGGAAACTTATCAAATCGAGCAGCGAATACGCCGCGCGAATGAATCGATCCCGCGCCGGCTCGGATAGTCCGAGATCCTGAAGGAACTCGCGCTGTTCATCAGCCGCAAGCTGCGCGATGTCCATTTCAACTTTGCCCGACATCGCGATCGCGCTGAGCTTTTTCATCGTCGCGAGGTCGCGAACCTCATCGCTTACGCCGGCGGCCGCATCGTCTTCGGGCTGATTGATGAGCAACAGCAGCGGCTTGAGGCTGAGAAAGCGAAAACCCGCAATCAGCGCCAGGTCCTCGTGAGTCAATTCCAAATCGCGAAGCGGGTGCTCGCTTTCCAATTCGGACTTGAGCCGGAGCATCAGGTCATTCTCGCGCGCCGAGTCCTTTTCCTTTTTCAAACGGGTAATTCTATTCTCGATTTGAACAAGATCTGTAAGGATCAACTCATCATCAAATGCCCGGATGTCGCGCGGGAGTTCGGCGGCTTGCAACAGCATCGGATTATCGAACGCGCGCACTACGTGAACGAGCGCATCAACTTCACGCATATGCTGAACGAGTTTTGGATCGAGACCGGAGTGAGCGCGATCCGCGTCTTCAGATTGAGGTCCGGCCACATCGACGAAACTGATCTCGGCGTAAGTTTTCTTTTTCGGATTGAACAGCTCGCCAAGCCGGTCAACGCGATCATCGGGCACTTTGATGACACCGATGTTCGCTTTCTCACGCGCGCCGTACCCGCCGACTTCGGCGGCCAGCCCCGTGAGGGTATTGAAGATGGTCGTCTTTCCCGACCCGGCGAATCCAACCAATCCAACCTTCATTGTTCGTTATCCTCGATCCTCTATCCTCGATCTTCGATCCTCAAGTCACTCCCCGTCATTTGCGCAGGTTTTTCCAGTCCGAGTATCCCCAGCATCGTCGGCGCAATGTCTCTCAACGAACCGCCCTCGCGCAACTCGCACTGCTGATCGCCGATCAGAATAACCGGGACCGGGTTCGTCGTGTGGGCGGTGAAAATCTGGCCC
>Ga0070693_100001140_pt1 | contig 11919 bp, 11 predicted proteins | sample KBSK1103metaG_FD_65472 | JGI IMG/M metagenome (GOLD analysis project Ga0070693, IMG submission 65472) | Corn, switchgrass and miscanthus rhizosphere microbial communities from Kellogg Biological Station, Michigan, USA - KBS K1-10-3 metaG | ecosystem: Host-associated > Plants > Roots >...
GGGCACGACATGGACGCGCTCATGTTCTTCGAGCCGGTGAATCGCGTGCTCATCTCCGGCGATGCCTTGTGGCAGGACGGCATGGGCTTCGTCTGGCCCGAGGAGGGCGCCAATCCCTTCATCGAGGCGGCGCATGCGTCCCTTTCCACGATCGAACGGTTGGGACCGCGAGTCGTGATCCCCGGTCACGGCGTGCCGTTCGACGACGTGGCGGGATCGATCGCCACCGTGCGCTCGAAGCTCGATGCCTTCGCGCGCGACCCGGCGAAGAACGCGCGCCATGTGATGAAGTCGATGTTCGTCTTCGCGCTGCTCGACAAGCGGTCGATGCCGCTCGCGGACGTTCCAGGCTACGTGGCGCGCGTGCCGTGCTACCGAAGGGTCTCGGAGCGATTCCTCGGGGTGCCGCCGGAAGGGCTCGCCGAATGGCTGGTCGGCGACCTCCTGCGTTCGGGCGCCATCGCGGTGACGGGCGGCGTGCTGCGACCGAACGCGATCGCCTGATCCGGAACGGCTTCACCGGGTTGCCCCAAAGCCCGATGCGCAGCGCGTCGGGAACCCTGTAGCGTCTGGCCGACGCAGACACCGGAGGGGAATGACGATGAAACCGAAGGCAGGTACCGCCATTGCAGCGTTCCTCGCCATCCTCGCCGCCGCATCTGCGCCGCAGATCCGCGCCCAGCAGGAAACGACGACGGATATCGGCACGCTCGACCGCGGCTCCGCCGAGAAAGCCTTCAAGCAAAGGCCCTATTCACCCTACGCCGGCCGCAGTTTCCCCACGCGCCCGCTCTTCGGCGATACGCACCTGCATACCTCGTTTTCGATGGACGCCGGCGCGTTCGGCGCGCGGCTGGGACCGAAGGAGGCCTATCGTTTCGCGAAGGGCGAGGAAGTCACCGCATCGAGCGGCCAGCCCGCGAAGCTGTCCCGGCCCCTCGATTTCCTCGTGGTCACCGATCACTCGGACGGCTTCGGCTTTTTCCCGCTGCTGATCGGCGGCGACTCGAAGATGCTCGGGTATCCGCAGGGCCGCAGGTGGTACGACATGATCCAGGGCGGCAAGGGCGCGGATGCCGCGATGGAGATCGTCGTGAGCTTCTCGCAGGGGAAGATGGACGAGGGACTGTTGCCGGTTCCGGGCACGTCGGCCTATCGCTCCGCATGGCGCGAGACGATCAAGGCGGCCGAGGATGCCAACGAGCCGGGCCGCTTCACCGCCTTCATCGGCTACGAATGGACCTCCAACACCGGCGGCAACAACCTGCATCGCAACATCATCTTCCGCGACAACGGCGACAAGGCGAGCCGCGTCGAGCCCTACACGACGCAGAAACCGCTCGGCAGCGACAATCCCCGCGACCTGTGGAAGTGGATGGCGATGTATGAAGAGAAGACCGGCGGCGAGCTCCTCACCATCGCGCACAACGGCAACCTCAGCAACGGGCGGATGTTCCCGATCATCGAGCCCGGCACCGGCAGGAAGATCGACCGGGAATATGCCCAGACCCGCATGAAATGGGAGCGCCTCTACGAAGCGACCCAGATCAAGGGCGACGGCGAGGCGCATCCGTTCCTGTCGCCCAACGACGAATTCGCCAACTTCGAGCGCTGGGACAAGGGCAACCTGGATCTCAGCGAGGTGAAGAAGAAGGAGATGCTGGAGTTCGAGTACGTCCGCTCGGCCCTGAAGAACGGCCTCAAGCTGGAAAGCGAGCTCGGCGTCAATCCGTACAAGTTCGGCCTGGTCGGATCGACCGATGCTCACACCGGCCTCACGGCGGTCGAGGAGGACAACTTCTTCGGCAAGACCACCTCGTCCGAGCCCAGCGCGGAGCGGGCGATGCATCCGTTCATCAAGAATGAGAAGGAAAAGGCCGTGGTCATGGCCTGGGAAACGATCGCCTCCGGATATGCCGCGGTCTGGGCGCGCGAGAACACGCGCGAAGCGATCTTCGATGCGATGGCGCGACGCGAGACGTACGCGACGACCGGTTCGCGGATGGTGGTGCGTTTCTTCGGAGGCTTCGACTTCGAGCCGAAGGATGCCGGCAGCCGCCTGCCCGCCGAGATCGGCTATACCAAGGGCGTCCCGATGGGGGGCGATCTTGCCACCGCGCCTTCCGGCAAGGCGCCGACTTTCCTCGTCGCGGCGCTGAAGGACCCGATGGGCGCGAACCTCGATCGCTACCAGGTCGTCAAGGGATGGCTCGATGCGAAGGGTGGATTGCACGAGAAGGTCTACGACGTCGCGTGGTCGGGCGGTCGCAAGGCCGGCGCCGACGGCAAGTTGCCCCCGGTGGGCAACACGGTCGACGTCGCGAACGCGACCTGGACCAACACGATCGGCGCGCCGGAGCTCATCGCGGTCTGGAAGGACCCGGACTTCGACGCTTCGCAACGCGCCTTCTACTACGGACGCGTCATCGAGATTCCAACGCCGCGCTGGACGGCCTACGACGCGAAGCGATTCGGCGTGAAGCTGCCGCCGGAGGTCCCGATGACGACGACCGAGCGCGCCTACACCTCGCCCATCTGGTACACGCCCGCCAGGAGCTAGGCGCGGATGGCCCTGATGCGAAGGATCCTGCGCGAACCCCTGGTGCATTTTCTCGCGCTGGGGGCGCTGGTCTTCGCGCTCTTCCACCTCGCCAGCGATCGCGGCGGCTCGCAGGAGGGCCGGATCGTGGTCACCGCCGGAAAGATCGAGCAGCTCGCCACCGGCTTCTCGCGCACCTGGCGCCGGGCGCCCACGCGCCGCGAGCTCGATGGCCTCATCGAAGACCACGTCCGCGAGGAAGTCTTCTATCGCGAGGCTCTCGCGCTGGGCCTGGACAAGGATGACTCGATCGTCCGCCGGCGCATGCAGCAGAAGCTCGAATTCATGGCGGGCGACACAAGCGTCCTCGCATCGCCGACCGATCGGGACTTGCAGGCGTGGCTCGATCTGCATCCGGACAAGTTTCGCGTCGAGGCGGGTGTCGCTTTTTCGCAGATCTACTTCAAGTCCGGGCGCGAAGGGGAAAACGCGCAGGCGGCGGCATCCAGGACGCTCGTGCAGCTCGATCGCAGGCAAGGGCACTTCGACCCGGCGCAGCTCGGCGACGCGACCGCGTTGCCGCGCGAAATGGCGCTTTCGAGCGTGGATGAAATCGCTCGCGTGTTCGGCGACGACTTTGCGCGTCAAGTGGCGCGCCTGGAACCGGGACGCTGGTCGGGTCCGGTGCCATCCGGTTATGGATGGCACCTCGTTCGTGTCGGCGAGCGCTCCGAGGGCGGGTCGAAGCCGCTCGCGGAAGTGCGCGAGGCCGCGCAGCGCGAATGGCTCGCAGCCCGCAACAAGGAGCTCGTCGATTCGACCTACGCCAGGTTGCGCGGGAAATACTCGATCGTGATCGAAGGGACGTCGCCTTGATGCGGCGGCTGCTGTTCGCCTCGGTCTTCGCGTGGTGGGCGAATTTCATCCCGGCTGCGCATGCCCACGAAGTCAGGCCCGGCTACCTCGAGCTGCAACAGGCCTCCGCGGAAAACTGGAGCGTCACGTGGAAGGTCCCGGCGCAAGGGGACATGCGCCTTGCGATCCATCCGGTGTTCCCCGAGGGCTGCGCGCTTGCATCCCGGCCCGTCGCGTTCCAGGCCGCCGGTGCATATATCGAACGAACCTCGATCGCATGCAAGGGTGGCCTGGAGGGACGCACGATCGGTATCGACGGCCTCGCGGCCACCATGACCGACGTGTTGGTGCGCTCGGTGCGATCCGACGGCTCGCTGCAGATCGTGCGCCTGTCCCCGCATGCGCCCACATTCGTATTCGCGGCGACGCCGCCGTCGCTGCAGGTCGCGCGCGCGTACACGCTGCTGGGCGTGGAGCACATATTGCTGGGGATCGATCACCTGATGTTCGTGCTCGGGCTGATGCTGCTGGTCCGCGGCCGATGGCTCCTGGTGAAGACGATCACGGCGTTCACGGTCGCGCACAGCTTCACCCTGGCTGCGGCGACGCTGGGATGGATGCGCGTTGCGCAACCGCCCGTGGAGGCGGTCATTGCGCTCAGCATCGTGTTCCTGGCGAGCGAGCTCGCGAAACGGCAACGCGGCAACCCGGGATTCACCGAACGCTACCCCTGGATCGTGGCGTTCATTTTCGGATTGCTCCATGGGCTGGGCTTCGCGGGGGCGCTGCGCGAGGTGGGCCTGCCCGAAACCGACATCCCACTCGCGTTGTTCACCTTCAACGTGGGCGTCGAGCTGGGGCAGCTCTTGTTCGTCGGCGCGGTCCTCACCGCGTTCGCCGCGCTGCGCCGGTTCCTGGCGCGGATGCCAACGTGGATGCATGCGATACCCGCCTACGCGATCGGGACGATGGCGACCTTCTGGTGCCTGCAGAGGATGGCGCCCCTATTCTGAAAGAAGGGCACAACCGGGCGGCGCTGCATGTAGCACCAAGGCCGCATTGCGCTGCCTGGGTGCGGACGATGCAATGCGGCATGAAACTCGTCGCCGCCGCCGTCTTCGGCCTCGTCCTGTCGTCCCCCGCTGCCGCCGAGGACTGGTCGTGGCGAGCCGCCGTCAATCTGTGGCTGCCCAGCGTCCACAGCACCACGAATTTCGAGCCGCCGGGCGGCGGGAACATCAGTGCGCAAACCGACCCGGAGCATTATCTTTCGAACCTCGAGCTCACGTTCATGGGAACGCTCGAGGCGCGGCGGGGGCCCTGGTCGATCCTTGCCGACGTGGTGTACCTCAGCTTCGGCGACTACGAGACCAAGGTCAGGTCGTTCGACGGACCCCTCCAGATTCCCGTCGATAGCGCCACGGAAAGCGACCTCAAGGGATTCGTCACCACGATCGTGGGCGGCTATGCGCTGTCGACGCGGCCGGGCGCGCAGATGGATCTCGTTGCGGGCGCGCGCTATGCGCGCCTGAAGGTCCGCCTCGACTGGAACCTTGCCGGTCCGGTGGGCGCAGTATCCACCTCCGGAAGCGCCGAGTCGTCGAAGGATTTCGTCGACGCCGTCGTCGGCGTCCGCGGCAAGGTGGATCTCGGCGGCAACTGGGACTTGCGCTATTACGCCGATGCCGGCGCCGGCTCGTCACGCTTCACGTGGCAGGCCGCCGCCGGCGTCGGCTATCGATTCGGCTGGGGGGATGTGACCCTCGGCTACCGGCATCTCGCCTACGAGATGCACAACGACCGGCCCATCGCGGACATGACCTTCAGTGGACCGCAGGTGAGTGCCGGATTCACTTTCTGAGCGAGGAGGAAACCATGCAAGCCGCGAAACGTAGATCGAGAGTCCTACCGCTGATCGTTGCCGCACTGTTCGCCGGCACGGTATCCGCGCAGTACGTGTATCCGGCCAAGGGCCAGTCGCCGGACAAGCAGAAGAAGGACGAGGGCGAGTGCCACACGTGGGCCGTGCAGCAGAGCAAGTACGACCCGACGAATCCGCCCAAGCAGGCCGCTGCGCCGCCGCCTCCGACAACGGCGACCGGATCGACGCCGGGCGCGGGCGTGCGCGGGGCGGCGCGCGGCGCTGTCGTTGGCGAAGTCGTCGGCGGTGATGCGGGCGCGGGCGCGGCCGCCGGCGCGGTCGCCGCTCGCGGTGCGAGCCGGCGCCAGAACGCGGCGCAGGCGCAGCAGAAACAGGCCGCCGCGACGCAGCAGGACCAGGCGGGCATGGCTTCCTACCAGAAGGCTCGCGCCGCGTGCCTCGAAGGCCGCGGCTACACCGTCAAATGAGGATGCCCGTTAGAAAGTGGATGGAGCTGCTGATCCTCGCCGTCGCCGTGTTCCTGCTCGTGCCGAATGCATCGCTCGCCGCGACGAAGGAGGAGAAGCAGGCCAACGGGCGCAAGGTCGCGGAGGAGACGTTGCAGCGCCTGTACAAGGTGCAGCCCGCGGCGCGCGCCCGGATCGAGAAGGCCGCCGGCTATGCGGTGTTCAGCAATTTCGGCATGAAGATCCTCGTCGCCGGCGGCGGCAAGGGCGAGGGACTGGCGGTCAACAACAGGACGCGCCAGGAGACCTTCATGAGGATGGTCGAGATGCAGGCGGGACTCGGGTTCGGCGCGAAGAAGTTCCGGCTCGTCTGGGTCTTCGACACGCCCTCCGCATTCGACAACTTCGTGACGAAGGGCTGGGAGCTGGGTGGGCAGGCCACCGCCGCGGCGAAATATGGAAGCCAGGGAACGGCGACCGAGGGCGCGATGCCGGTCTCGGCGGGCGTATGGCTCTACCAGCTGACGGACGAAGGCCTCGCCCTCGAGCTCACCGCCAAGGGCACCAAGTACTACCGGGACGAGGAACTCAATTGAGGCCGGCATCGGCCAGGAGAGCGAAATGCAACTGAAGACGGCGGTCATTGCGGCGATGCTGCTTTCATCGAGCGCGTTTGTCGTGGCGGAAGAAAAGCATCATTGGGGCTACAGCGGCGAAGGCGCGCCGAAGAACTGGGGCAAGCTCGATCCCGCCTTCGTGACGTGCGCGACCGGCAAGGCCCAGTCCCCGATCAACGTCACCCAGTCCGCGAAGGGCGATGCGAAGGCGATCGCCTTCGACTACAAGAGCGGCGCGGCCGAGATCCTCAACAACGGCCACACGGTGCAGGTGAACTATGCGCCGGGAAGCACCATCACCATCGACGGGCGCGCGTACGAGCTCAAGCAATTCCATTTCCACGCACCGAGCGAGAACACGATCAACGGCAAGCACTTCCCGCTGGAAGGCCATCTCGTGCACCAGGACAAGGACGGCAAGCTCGCGGTCGTGGCGATCATGTTCAGAGACGGCGCGGCCAATCCCCTGATTGCATCGCTGTGGAAGCAAATGCCGGCCAAGGAGGGCGAGAAGCACGCGCTCGCCGCGCCGCTCAATGCCGTGGAGCTGTTGCCGGCCGAACGCCACTACTATCGCTTCGAGGGTTCCCTCACGACCCCGCCGTGTTCCGAAGGCGTGAGCTGGCTGGTGGTGACCACACCGGTGAGCGCTTCGAAGGCGCAGGTCGCGACCTTCGCCAAGGCGATGGGCCACGCCAACAACCGGCCGGTGCAGCCCCTCAACTCGCGGGCCGTGCTCCTCCAATAAGGGCGCCGATCAGGTAAAGGAGCGCAGGCCTTCGAGGTCGAGGATGCGGATGCGGCCGTACTCGACCTTCAGGAGCCCCGCCTTCTCCAGCACTTGCAGCGCCTGGTTGGCGCGCTGGCGCGAGATTCCGGTGAGGTAACCCACTTCTTCCTGGGAGAGCTGCACCTCGGTTGCCTGCTCGGGGTAGAGCACCGGGTTGAAGAGGCTCGCGAGCGATCGCGCGACGCGCGCGTCGGTCTCGAGGAGGCGCTCGTACTCCACCATCGCGATGAACTGGCCGAGGCGCTCGTTCAGCTGCATGAGCAGGAACCGGTTGAACTCGATGCTGGAGTCGAGCAGCCATTCGAAAGTCGCACGCGGCATGTACGCGACGATGCTCTCGCGCAGGGTCACCACGTCGTATTTGCGCGTGCGGTCCTTGAGGAGCGACCCCTCGCCGAACCAGCCGCCGCTCGTCACGCCGAGGAAGGTGGTCGTCTTGCCCTCGGGCGTGACGCTCGTCATCTTGACGAGGCCGTCGATGACGCCGATCCAGTGCTCGACCGGCTCGCCCTTGCGGCAGGCGGGGACCCCAACCGGCAGCGTGCGCACCTGCGTCTCGGCCTCCACGCGGGCGAGTTGCTGCGGTGCAAGAGAGCGCGTCCAGAGCGAGGCACGCAGCATTTCAGCGAGGGTTTTCACGGATCAATTGTCGGCCAAAAGACACATGGCCGTGAACGGCTGGGGCTACACTGCCCCATGCCCGCCCCCCGCGCGCCGGACACCTTCCCTCGTTTGCTCCTTCACCACGCGTCCATACGCGGGAACCAGCCCGCCATCCGCGAGAAATACCTGGGCATCTGGCAGAGCTCCACCTGGTCGCAGACGCGCGACGAGGTCGAATGGCTCGCCTGCGGGCTCGCGCAGAAGGGGCTCGCGCGGGGCGCGCACATCGCGGTGATCGGGGCGAATCGCCCACGCCTGTACTGGACCCTGATGGCGGCGCAATCGCTGGGCGCGATTCCCGTGCCGTTCTACGAGGACGCGGTCGCGCAGGAGATGGTCTACGTCTTCCAGAACGCGGAGATCGAGTTCGCCGTCGTGGAGGACCAGGAGCAGGCCGACAAGCTCCTCGAGATCCTGCCCGAGTGCCCGAAGCTCAAGCACATCTGGTACGACAATCCGCGGGGCTTGCGCCATTACACCAACCCCGAGCTCGCCAACTACGATGACCTTCGCGAGGCGGGACGGGCGCGCGCGCGCGCCGAGCCGGGGCTTTTCACCGCCGAAATAGAAAAGGGCGATGCCGCAGAGACGGCGATCATGCTCTACACCTCGGGCACGACCGGCCATCCCAAGGGCGTCGTGCTCTCGCACGCGAACCTCGTCTGCGCGAGCCAGGCCTACCAGGAGCTCGAAGGCCTTCGCGACGACGAGGAGGTGCTGGCGTACCTGCCGATGGCGTGGATCGGGCAGAACGTCTTCTCCTACGCGCAATGGATGGTGGTGGGCTTTCGCGTGAACTGCATCGAATCGGCCGAGACGGTAATGACCGACATGCGCGAGATCGGGCCGACCTACTATTTCGCGCCACCGCGCGTGCTCGAAGGCCTTCTCACGCAGGTCACGATCCGCATGGAAGACGCTTCCTGGGTGAAACGCCGCATGTTCCAGTACTTCATGGACCTCGCCCGGCGCGTGGGCGCGAACCTTCTCGACGGCAGGCCGGTGTCGGGACCGGACCGGTTCAAGTACGCGCTCGGCAAGCTCATCGTCTATGACCCGCTGCGCAATGCGCTCGGAATGTCGCGCGTTCGAGTCGCGTACACGGCGGGCGAGGCGATCGGCCCGGACCTCTTCGTCTTCTACCGGTCGCTCGGCATCAACCTGAAGCAGCTCTATGGGTCCACGGAAACGTCGGTGATGGTGTGCGTGCAGCCCAATGGCGAGGTGAAACCCGACACCGTGGGGCCGCCCATGAAGGGCGTGGAGCTGCGCGTGCTCGACAGCGGCGAGATCGTGCTGCGATGCCCTGGTCTCTTCCGCGCGTACTACAAGAACGACGTCGCCACGCGGGAAGCGAAGGATTCCGAGGGCTGGTTCCACACCGGCGACGCGGGCTACTTCGACGCGGGCGGGCATCTCAAGATCATCGATCGCGCCAAGGACGTGGGGAAGCTTTCCGACGGCACGCTGTTCGCCCCGAAGTACCTCGAGAACAAGTTGAAGTTCTTCCCCCACATCAAGGAAGCCGTGGCGTTCGGCGACGGCAAGGCCGAGGCCACGGCCATGATCAACATCGACGTGCAGGCGGTCGGCGACTGGGCGGAGCGGCGCGGCATTCCGTATTCGGGCTACACCGACCTCGCGGCCAAGCCCCAGGTGATCGAGCTCATCCGCGATTGCGTCGAGAAAGTGAACCAGGACCTCGCGCGCGATCCCAAGCTTGCCGGCAGCCAGATCCATCGCTTCGTGGTACTGCACAAGGAGCTGGACGCCGACGACGGCGAGCTCACGCGAACGCGCAAGGTGCGCCGCGGCTTCATCGGCGAGAAGTACGCGACGATCGTGGACGCGCTTTATTCGGGGATCGAACACTGCATCGTCGAGGCGCAGGTGCGCTTCGAGGACGGCCGCGTGGGCTCGGTGAGGGCGGACCTGCCCATCAACCCCGCGCGCACGCACGCCGCGCAACCGGAGCGCGCCGCCGCATGAACCTGCGCGAGCTCGAGCCCGGGAAGGTCGAGCGCAAGCTGGGCGATGTGATCCTCTCGCTCGACGACGTCTCGCTTTCCTTCGGCGGCGTGAAGGCGCTGTCCGGCGTGAGCTTCGACGTGCGCGAGCACGAGGTCCGCGCCATCATCGGGCCCAACGGCGCCGGCAAGAGCTCCCTGCTGAACGTGATCAACGGCGTTTACCGGCCACAGCAGGGACGCATTTCCTTTCGCGGCGAGACGCGCACCCACATGGAGCCGCGCCACACGGCGGAGCTCGGAATCTCGCGCACGTTCCAGAGCCTCGCGCTCTTCAAGGGCATGTCGGTCCTGGACAACATCCTCGCCGGCCGCAACCTCAGGATGCGCACCAACATCCTGCTGCAGGCCCTGCGCGTGGGACCGGCACTGCGCGAAGAGATCGAGCACCGCAAGCGCGTCGAGGAGATCATCGACTTCCTCGAGATCCAGCACGTGCGCAAGACCCAGGTGGGACGGCTGCCCTACGGGCTGCAGAAGCGCGTGGACCTGGGCCGCGCGCTGGCCGCCGAGCCGAAGGTGCTGCTGCTGGACGAGCCCATGGCCGGCATGAACGTCGAAGAGAAGCAGGACATGAGCCGCTTCATCCTCGACGTGAACGACGAGTTCGGCACGACGATCGTGTTGATCGAGCACGACATGGGTGTCGTCATGGATCTGTCCGATCGCGTGGTGGTGCTCGACTACGGCAAGAAGATCGCCGACGGCACGCCTGACGAGGTGCGCGCGAGCCAGGCCGTCATCGACGCCTATCTCGGGGTGAAGCACTGATGACGGCAACCCAGCGCAACCTCACGACGGCCTTCTTCGTGCTGCTCATCGCGGGCGCCATCTCGCCGATGGTCTTCGGGGATGCGAAGCTCGGCCAGTGGCTCGAGGTCGTGCTGGGCGGATTGATGTCGGGCGTGCTCTACTCCCTCGTCGCCATCGGCCTGGTGCTCATCTTCAAGGCCTCGGGCGTGTTCAATTTCGCGCAGGGCGCGATGGTGCTCTTCGCGGCGCTCACGCTGGTGCGGCTCATGGAGAAGATGCCGGTCATCGCCGCGCTCATCCTCACGCTCGCGATCATGGTGGCGCTGGCGTGGTTCATCGAGCGCCTGGTGCTGCGCCCGCTCGTGAACCAGGAAGGCATCGTGCTCTTCATGGCGACGCTCGGGGTGGCGAACTTCCTCGACGGGTTCGGCCAGACGGTCTGGGGAAGCGACATCTACACGCTCGACATCGGCATGCCCAAGGAGCCGAAGATCATCCTCGACGGGACGTTCGAAGGCGGGTTGCTCGTGAACATGGAAGACGCGATGGCGGCTCTCATCGCCGGGCTTCTCGTCGCGGCGCTGTGGGTCTTCTTCCAGAAGACCGCGACGGGCAGGGCGCTTCGCGCGGTCGCCGACGACCACCAGGCGGCGCAATCGATCGGCATTCCGTTGAACCGCATCTGGGTGATCGTGTGGAGCGTCGCGGGACTGGTGGCGCTCGTGGCCGGCGTGATCTGGGGCTCCAAGCTCGGCGTGCAGTTCTCGCTTTCGCAAATCGCGCTGAAGGCGCTGCCCGTCGTGATCCTGGGGGGATTCACGTCCATTCCGGGTGCGGTCATCGGCGGGCTCATCATCGGCCTGGGAGAGAAGATCTCCGAGGTCTACCTCGGGCCCCTGCTGGGTGGCGGCATCGAGAACTGGTTCGCATACGTGCTCGCGCTCATCTTCCTGCTCTTCCGGCCGGAAGGCCTGTTCGGCGAAGAACACATTGATCGGGTGTGACCGTGATCTACCGCGAAACCGGGCAATTCAAGACCACCTACGCATCGGACCAGCAGCTCTTCCCGATCCTGCAGGACCGCATCTTCGTGATCGGCTTCCTCGTGTTCGCGTTCGGCGCGATGCCCTTCATCGGCAGCGAGTACATGTTCCTCGCGATCCTGATCCCCTTCCTGATCCTGTCGCTCGCGGCGATCGGGCTGAACATCCTCGTGGGCTATTGCGGCCAGGTATCGCTGGGGACCGGCGCCTTCATGTCGATCGGCGCGTACTCGGCCTACAACCTCGCCGTGCGCGTGCCCGACCTGAACCTGCTGGTGGTCTTCGTCCTGGCGGGCGTGTTCGC
>Ga0070693_100001145_pt1 | contig 11904 bp, 10 predicted proteins | sample KBSK1103metaG_FD_65472 | JGI IMG/M metagenome (GOLD analysis project Ga0070693, IMG submission 65472) | Corn, switchgrass and miscanthus rhizosphere microbial communities from Kellogg Biological Station, Michigan, USA - KBS K1-10-3 metaG | ecosystem: Host-associated > Plants > Roots >...
CCGGTCCTCGATCTCGAAGCAGCGCGGGGCGGAGATGTCCTCGAGGTTGATGCCGCCGAAGGTGGGGGCCATCAGCTCGACCGCGCGGACGATCTCGTCGGCGTCCTGGGTGTCGAGGCAGATCGGGAAGGCGTCGACGCCGGCGAACTCTTTGAACAGCATGCACTTGCCCTCCATCACCGGCATCGCCGCCTCGGGGCCGATGTTGCCGAGGCCGAGCACGGCGCTGCCGTCGGAGACGACGGCGACGGTGTTCTTCTTGATCGTGTACTCGAAGGCCTTGGCCCGGTCGGCGTGGATGTCCTCGCAGACGCGGGCGACGCCGGGCGTGTAGGCCATCGAGAGGTCGTCGCGCGTCTTTAGCGGGTACTTGTTCTCGACCGAGATCTTGCCGCCGCGGTGCATCTGCATCGTGCGGTCGACGTAGTCGAGCACCCTGGCGCCGCGGGTCGAGCCGATCCCGCGCAGGATCCGCTCCCAGTGCTCGCGATCCTGGGCGTCGATCGTGAACTCGCGCACCCGCTTGCCCTCGCCGCCCGCGCCCGGCACCAGGTCGACCCCCTGCAGCTGCCCACCGGCCTCGGCGATCGCCGCGGTCAGCTTTCCGAGCGGCTCCTGCCGGGCGTCAAGCTCGACCCGGATCGTGACGCTGTACTGAGCGCTGACTGCCATGGTCAGCTATCGAATCAGATTCGGGCCGGTCGCCAGCGCTTGCTGATTCTGTGGGCGGGGTGGGGCGGTGGGTACCCCCCTCCCAAAACGCGCGGCTAGCGCCGCGCTTGAGTGTTTTGGGAGGGGGGTACCCACCGCCCCTTCAAGGACCGACGGAATCAGGACACGAAGGACGTCGGCGCGAGGCTGGTGTCGTTGGCGGAGAAGGGCCCCCAGCGATCGTCCAGCGCCACTTGGCTCTCCAGAGATATTGGCTAGGGCTCGGGCCGCCTCCAAAGCTGCTGCGCGAGGACATCGCCGACCCTTGCCGGGCGCCTTCACCCACGGAGGGCACCTCCTTTCGGACCTGGTTGGGTGATGGGCATCCCCTCCAAAAACACTCAAGCGAGGCTCCTGCCGAGCGTTTTTGGAGGGGATGCCCATCACCCTTCCACGCCCAAGACTCAGGCGCCCTCTGTTCGGAGTGGATGCCGCCGCGCCGCATAGAGTTGGCGGCGATGGCCGAGGATGCGCACGAGCTATTCCTGATCGACGGCAACTCGCTCGCCTACCGGGCGTTCTTCGCGCTGCCGGAGTCGATCGGGACAAGCGACGGGCGGCCGACGAACGCGATCTACGGGCTGGCTTCGATGCTGGTCAAGATCATCGACGAGCACGCGCCCGCCGGGGTGGTGGTCGCCTGGGACGCGGGGATGTCGGGCCGCGAGGTTACCTACGACCTCTACAAGGCCCAGCGCAAGCCGCGGCCCGACCTGCTGCGCGAGCAGTGGCCGAACCTGATGCCGCTGGTCGAGGCCTTCGGCTACACCAACGTCAAGGTCGAGGGCTACGAGGCCGACGACGTGATCGCCTCGCTTACGAGACAAGCGCGTGAGCGGGGCATCCCGGTGATGGTCGTCACCGGCGACCGCGACGCCTACCAGCTGGTCGGTGAGGGCGTGCGGGTGATGAGCACCTCGCGCGGGATCACCGAGACCAAGGTCTACGACGTAGCCGCCGTCGAGGAGCGCTACGGGGTGCCGCCGGAGCGGATCACCGACCTGATGGGTCTGCGCGGCGACACATCCGACAACATCCCCGGCGTTCCGGGAATTGGCGAGAAGACCGCGACTCAGCTGCTGCAGCGTTTCGGCGACTTGGAGGGCGTGCTCTCCTCAGTCGACGAGATCTCCGGCGCCAAGCGCAAGCAGAACCTGGTTGAGCACGCCGACGACGCGCGCATGTCGAAGCAGCTGGCGACGCTGCACTACGACGTCGAGACCGGCGTCGACCTGGGCGAGGTGATGGGCGCCGAGCCCGACCGCGGCGTCCTGAGGGACTTCATGCGCGAGTTCGAGCTGCGCGCCGTGATGGAGCGGCTCGAAGAAGCCCTGCCGGACGGTGACGCGGTGCCGGGGCGCCGGGTCGAGACCGAGCTCGAGGTCGAGACGGTCGAGGGCAGGCCGGCGGACCTCGCGAAGGGATCGGAGCCGTTGCCGCTGGCGCTCGCTGGTGAGGCCTGGGCGGCGGTCGAGGGCGACCGCGTCCTCGCCGGCTCGGCGACGCTCGACGAGCTCGCCGTCGTCCTCGCCGGCCGCTCCCTCGTCGCCCACGACGCCAAGTCGCTCGGCGGCGGTCGCCACGGGCTGCTCGCCGCCGCCGCCCGCGAGGGCGTCGCCGTCGCCCTCGACCACGACACGATGCTCGCCGCCTACCTGCTCGAGCCGCGGCGGCGGACCTATGACCTGACCGAGCTGGCGGCGGACGCCGGGATCGGGCTCGCCTCCGAGGTCGCCGCGGCGACGGACGGGGACGAGGACGGCCAGCTCTCGCTCGACGGCGACGCCGAGGGCGAGGCCGGGCTCGACCCGGCGGAGGAGGCCCGCCTCGTCGCCGCCCTCGCCGAGGGGCAGCGGCCGCGGATCGCCGATCTGGGCCTCGAGGGCCTGCTGCGCGAGGTCGAGCTGCCGCTCGTCCACGTCCTCGCCGCGATGGAACGCGAGGGCTTGAAGCTCGACGCCGAGCGGTTGGCCGAGGTCGGCGCCGGCTTCGGCGAGCGGATCGCGACCCTGGAGAAGGAGATCTTCGAGCTGGCCGAGGAGGAGTTCACGATCGGCTCTCCCCAGCAGGTTGGCCGCGTCCTCTTCGAGAAGCTCGGCCTGACCCGCAAGCGCCGCGGCAAGACCGGCTACTCGACGGACGCCCGCGTGCTCGCCCAGATCCGCGACGAGCACCCGATCGTCGAGAAGGTCGAGCAGTGGCGCGAGCTGACCAAGCTGAAGAACACCTACCTCGACTCGCTGCCCGACCTGATCGACCCCGGGACCGGCCGCGTCCACACGACCTTCAACCAGGCGGCGACGACCACCGGCCGCCTCTCCAGCACCAATCCCAACCTGCAGAACATCCCGATCCGCACCGAGATCGGCCGGCCGGTGCGGGCCTGCTTCGTCGCCGAGTCCGGCAACAGCCTGCTCTCCGCCGACTACAGCCAGGTCGAGCTGCGGGTGCTGGCCCACGTCGCCGACGAGGGGGTCCTCAAGGAGATCTTCGGCGCCGGCGAAGACGTGCACGCGGCGACCGCGGCCGAGGTCTTCGAGATCTCGCGCGAGGACGTCGACGTCGGCCAGCGCTCGAAGGCGAAGATGGTCAATTTCGGCATCGTCTACGGGCTGACCGGCTTCGGGCTCGCGGACCGGCTCAACATCCCCCGCAAAGAGGGCGAGGAATTCGTCTCTCGCTACCTCGAGCGCTTCCCGGCCGTGCGCGCCTTCCGCGAGCAGGTCGTCGAGCGCGCCCAGGAGGAGGGCTACGTGACGACGCTGATGGGACGGCGGCGGGCGATCCCCGAGCTGCGCTCGGGCAACCCGAACACGCGGCGGCTGGGGGAGAGGCTGGCGGTGAACACGGTGATCCAGGGCACCGCGGCCGACATCATCAAGGTCGCGATGGTGCGCTGCCATCGCGCCCTGGTCGAGGCCGGCGGCGAGACCCGCCTCGTCCTGCAGATCCACGACGAGCTGCTCTTCGAGGGGCCGCCGGCGGAGATGGGCGGCGCGGTCGAGCTGGTGCGGCGCGAGATGTGCGCCGCCTACCAGCTCGACCCGCCGCTGGAGGTGGACGTCGGCGTCGGCCCGGACTGGCTCAACGCCAAGTAGCCGCGACGGTGATATGACGGTCGGTCATGGACCGGGGCCTGGCAGTCATCCTCACCGCCTGCGCCGGCGGGCTGATCGCCCTGCAGGCGCCGATCAACGCCGGCCTTGGCAAGGCGACCGGGAGCCTGCCCGCCGCGCTTGTCTCCTTCCTGGTCGGGACCGTCGCGCTCGGCGCGATCGTCGTCCTCAGCGGCAAGGCCGGGGGGCTCTCCTCGACCTTCGACGTCAGCTGGTACTACCTGCTGGGCGGGCTGCTCGGCGCCGTCTACGTCGCCAACGCGCTCGTCGCGGTGACCGCGATCGGAGCCGGCGGCGTCGCCGCGGCGACGATCACGGGCCAGCTGACCGCCTCGGTGGCGATCGACCGGCTCGGCCTATTCGGCCTCGACCAGGTCTCGCTCAGCCCCGAGCGCGTGGTCGGAGTCGGGTTGCTGCTGGCCGGGACCGTGCTGGTGGTTCGCTGAGCCGGCGGCGAACTCCGGCGGCGCGATCCGCAGGTAGTGGCCGAAGGACCACTCGACGAAGCGCTTGGCGCCCATCGCCCTGACCAGCGGCCCCAGCAGGCGCGGCGGGATCCTCGGCACCAGCTTCTGCACGCGCAGCATCCAGCGGAACTTCCACTCGTGCGAGTCGTTGAACTCGGCGTAGCGGGCGGCCGCGGCCTCGCGGCCCTGATGCCCCTCGACGACCCCGCGCAGCTCGCGCCCCAGCGCGATGCCGAAGTAGAGCGCGGTGCGGATGCCCTCGGCGCTGAGCGGCAGGCAGTGACCGGCGGAGTCGCCGGCGAAGAAGACGCCGCCCTCGGTTCCGCCGCGCAGCTCGTGGGGGATCCAGTTGCCCTGGTAGCGGACCTTCTCGGCGCCGAGATCCTCGGCCAGCAGCTCGGTCGTCTCGCGCACGTGGAAGCGGGGGTCGAAGGAGCCGACGCCGATCCGCAGCTCGTCGCGGGCCGGGAAGCTCCAGCCGTAGCCCGCCGGCACGTAGCGGCGGTCGATCCAGACCTCGAGGTCCTCGCCGGCGCCGTCCGGGTGCACCTCGAGGCCGCGTGAGAGCGGCGCGTCGGGCGGCTGGTAGCCGTCGCCGCTGGCCAGCACCCGGCGCCAGCCGAGCGCGTCGACGACGAGCGGGGCGGAGATCGTGCCGCGGTCGGTCTCGACCGCGACCGCGCCGTCGCCGTTGGCCGGGCGCCCGCGCCCGTTGACCTTGGCGGTCTCGAAGCGCGCCTCGCCGCACTGGCTCCAGAGCAGGTCGCAGAGCTCGCGGTAGTCGAAGGTCGAGAAGGTGAACGGGAGGGGGAAGCGCGAATCGCCGTGGGGGGTGTGCATCAGCAGCGAGTCGAAGCGCTGGCGCTCGGCGTCCATCAGGCCCAGCGCTTCCATCCACACGGTCGGGATCCCGCAGGCGGAGGTCTGCCGCTCGCCGATCTCGTAGCGGTCGAGGATCAGCACGTCGGCCCCGGACCCGGCCAGCTCGCGAGCCACGGCCAGCCCGGCGAAGCTCGCCCCGCAGATCAGCACGTCGTGGCTGCCGTCGAGGGGGGTTCGCTCCTCGCCGCGTTTCGTCGCGCGTATAGGCATGGCTCGCAGGGTATCCCCCGGCACCCCCGGACGCGGAGGGGCCGGTCGCGAGATCGCCGGTCATGATGAGCGCGACCGGCCCCGAGCAGAGGAGGTGCCGGCTGGTTTTCTGCAATTATCTGCCGCTGTGTCCGTGACCGATACGACCGTTACCCCTGACTCCACCGGCACGCCCGTGGAGGGCTCCGGCGGCCTGCTCGTCGAAGTCGACGGCAAGGTCGTGCCGAACTACGCGGCGACGATGGTCTCCTTCGAGGAGGGCGACGTCGTCAAGGGCAAGGTCGTCCGCATCGACAAGGACGAGGTTCTGGTCGACATCGGCTACAAGTCGGAGGGCGTCATCCCCTCCTACGAGCTCTCGATCCGCAAGTCGGTCAACCCGGCGGAAGAGGTCGATCTCGGGGAAGAGGTCGATGCCCTGGTCCTCACCAAGGAGGACAACGAGGGCCGCCTCGTCCTCTCCAAGAAGCGCGCTCGTTTCGAGAAGGCCTGGCGCAAAATCGAGGCCGCCGCCGAGTCCGGCGAACCGGTCGAGGGCAACGTGATCGAGGTGGTCAAGGGCGGCCTCATCCTCGACCTCGGGGTGCGCGGCTTCCTGCCCGCCTCGCTGGTCGACATCCGCCGCGTCCACAACCTCGAGGAGTTCACCGGCCAGACGCTCGAGTGCAAAGTGATCGAGCTCAACCGCAGCCGCAACAACGTCGTCCTCTCGCGCCGCGCCGTGCTCGAGGAAGAGCGCAAGGAGGTGCGCGAGCAGATCCTCGGCCGGCTCGAGCCGGGCCAGGTGGTCGAGGGCAAGATCTCCAACATCGTCGACTTCGGCGCCTTCGTCGACCTCGACGGCATCGACGGCCTGATCCACATCTCCGAGCTTTCCTGGAGCCACGTCAACCATCCCTCCGAGGTGGTGGCGATCGGCGACACCGTGCGGATCAAGGTTCTCGACATCGACCGCGACCGCCAGCGCATCTCGCTCGGCCTCAAGCAGACCCAGGAGGACCCGTGGCAGCGGGTGCTCAACTCGCACCGCCCCGGCGACGTGCTCGAGGGCGAGGTGACGAAGGTGGTCGCATTCGGCGCCTTCGTCGAGATCCTGCCCGGGGTCGAGGGGCTCGTCCACATCTCCGAGCTCGCCGACCACCACGTCGAGAGCCCCGGCGAGGTGGTCGAGCCGGGCACCAAGCTGAACGTCAAGATCCTCGAGATCGACGAGGAGCGGCGCAGGCTCTCGCTGAGCATCAAGCAGGTCGAGGAGAACCGGATGGCGCTGGGCGATCTGGGCGAGCAGATCGAGGCGGCGGGCGAGCCTTCGGATCAGGACGAAGGCGAGTCGTCCGCGGGTCCTGTCGCGGAGGAGGACCCGTCGTCCTCGCAAGCTGCGGGCGACGTCCCCTCCTCCACGCCACCCGCGGAAGACGCGGCTGAGGCTGATGGAGAAGAGGCGCCGGCCGCGGAGGCTCAGGTTGAGACTCCCGAGGAGGCTGAAGAGGCTGAGCAGGAGGGGGAATCGGTCGAGGAGCGGCCGGACTCGCCCGACGACGTGGATGAGGCGGCTGGCGAGCCCGAAGAGGCCGAGTCGCCCGCTGAGGAACCCTCCCAGTCCTAATCGCGCTGTGCCGCTGACGATCGGGCTTACCGGCGGGATCGCGGCGGGGAAGTCCGAGGCGCTTGCCGCCTTCGAGCGTTTGGGGGCGGCGACCATCTCCAGCGACGCGGTGGTCCATGAGTTGCTCGATTCCGAGCCACTGCTGGGTCGGTTGACCGAGCGCTGGGGGGATGAGGTTGCGCCCGAGGGGGGGGTCGACCGCACCAAGGTGGGGGAGATCGTGTTTGGGGACCCAGAGCAGCTGAAGTGGCTGGAGGCTCAGGTCCACCCCTTGGTCGGGGAACGGATCGGGAGTTGGCTTGCCTCGCTTGCGGGCGACATAAAGATTGCCGTGGTCGAGGTGCCGCTGCTGTTCGAGGGCGAGATGGCATCGGTTTTCGACACCACTGTGGCGGTCGTCACCTCCGACGAGGTGCGTCGCGCGCGCGCGGAAGCGCGCGGCCACGTCCTCGTCGGCGAGCGCGAGGCGCGCCAGCTGCCGCAGGGGGAGAAGGCGGCGCGGGCCGAGCACGTGGTCGAGAACGACGGCGGCATCGAGGATCTGGAGCGACGCCTGTCCGCCCTGGTCGCGAAGCTGCAGGGGTGAGCAGGGTCCGTAGACGCAGGCGCCGCCTGGCGATCGGCGCGGCGGCGCTCGCCACCGCCGCGGTCATCGGCCTGCTGCTGCGCGGCACGATCGACAAGGCGATCCAGGAACTGACGCTGCCGCTCAAGCACGAGGACGTGATCCGCCAGCAGGCGCGCGAAAAGGACGTCGACGCGGCGCTGATCGCGGCCGTGATCTACTCGGAGTCGAAGTTCAGCGAAAGCACCTCGAGCGCGGGAGCGCGGGGGCTGATGCAGATCACCCGAGACGCGGCAAACGACATCGAGCGCCACAGCGGCGGCACCACGTTCCGCTTCAGCGACCTTTCCGACCCTGAAATCAACATCCGCTACGGGACGTTCCTCCTGCGCGAACTGCTCGACCGCTATGGGGGCGACGAGGCGGCGGCCCTCGCCGCCTACAACGCCGGCCCTGGCAACGCCGACGAGTGGGGGGGCGGCAGCTTGACGGTGGAGGGGATCCCCTTCCCCGAAACCCGCGCCTACGTCGAAGAGGTGCTCGAGAAGCAGCGCGAATATCGCGAGGAATACCCGCGCGAGCTGGGGTACGGACGGTGAGCGAGGCGCCGCGCCCCCGTCTCGCCGCGCTGGCGCTCGCGGTCGGAGTCGTCCTCGCCGACTCCTCGATCGTCGTCCTCGCGCTGCCGGAGATCTACCGGCAGCTCGACACCAGCGTCGCCGGCGTGACCTGGGTGCTCGTCTCCTTCAACCTCGTGATGGCGCTGGCGGCGGTGCCCGCCGCTCATCTCGCCCGCCGCGTCGGCCCCGGTCGGGCCGCTGCCGTCGGCCTCGCCGTCTTCGCCGGCGCCGGCGTCGCCTGTGCGGCCTCGGAGCACCTAGACACGCTGATCGTGGCGCGCTGCGTGCAGGCGCTCGGCGGCGCGGCGGCGGTAACGGCGGCGCTCGAGCTGCTCCCCGCAACGGTCGGCTCCGAGCGCCGCGCGACGGAGGTCTGGGCAGTCGCCGGCGCCACCGGCGCGGCTCTCGGCCCGGCGCTGGGCGGCCTGCTCACCGAGCTGGTCTCCTGGCAGTCGATCTTCCTCATCCAGGTCCCGATCGCCCTGGCGGCGGCGGTGCCGATCCTCGCCGTCGCCAGGCAGGAGGCGGCGACCGGCGTGCTATCGGCCGAGCTGCGCCGCACCGGCCGCCCCCACCTGCTCGCCAACCTGGCGCTGGCGCTGGTCTCGGCGGCGATCGCCGGCGCCCTCTTCCTGCTCGTCCTCCTCCTGATCGAGGGCTGGCAGCTGCAGCCGATCGGGGCCGCGATCGTGGTCAGCGTGATGCCGCTCGCCGCGCTCGCCGGCGCCCGCCTCGGACGCTGGGTCCCGGACGCGAAGGCGCGCGCGGCCGCCGGCGCGATCCTGGTCTCCGGAGGGCTCGCGGCCCTGGCGCTGCTGCCCCATGCCGAGGTCGCGCTGACGATCCCGCCGCAGATCCTGATCGGCGTCGGGCTCGCCCTCGTCCTCTCGGCTCTGACCGAGACGGCGCTCTCGGGACGGGCCCCGCAGGCGATCCACGGCGGCTGGACGATCTCCGCCCGGCACGCCGGCGTCGTCGTCGGGCTGCTCGCCCTTACGCCGATCTTCACCCACGACATCGCCGCCCAGCGCCACGACGCGGTCGAAGCCGGCACCGCCGTGATCCTCGACGCGCGCGTGCCGGCGCTGCTCAAGATCGACCTCGCGCGGCGGATCGAGGACCGCCTCGAAGGCGAGCGGGGCAAGGTGCCGACGATCGGGTCCGCTTTTCAGCCGCTTCCCGACGACCCGGAGGAACGCGCCGCGGCGCTGCGGCTGCGCGACGAACTGCAGGAGCAGCTGAACCGGGGCGCGACTCACGCCTTCAGTCCCTCCTTCGGCCTGGCGGCCCTGATCGGCCTGCTGGCGCTCGTACCGATCGGGCTGGCACGGAGGGTGGACCTGTGAGCGCCTCGATCGTCACGGTGATCTCCGGGTGTTCGAGTCCGTGGCGATCGGGGCGCGAACTTAAGGTGGTTCTGTGAGGTCCCGACCGGGAGCGTTCCTGCTCGTCGCGGCGATCGTCGCGGCGGCGGCCCTGCCGGCGATCTACCTCGCCGCCGGCGGCTCCTCCTACGCGCCGGAGAAGACCCGTGACCCCTGCGAGCACCGCCCCTGGCGCAATCCCGAAGGCCTCGACGAAATCGCCCAGCAGTTCACGCTCTCGGCGCTCGACGGGGCCGCCTGCGAGCTCGGCGTCAGTCGCGAGACCCTCGCCCGGGCGCTGGCCACGCCAGAGTCGCGGGAACGCTTCGCCGACCGCTACGGGATCGACGACGCCGAGCTGGTGCGCGCGATCCGCGCCGGCCTGCTGCGCGCCGTCGACGACGCCGAAGAGGCCGGCGCGCTGCCGCCGCTGGTCGCGGGGCCCTTGCGCGAATACCTGCGGAGCGTCCCGCTCGACCAGGCGATCGAACTCCTAGACAACGCCCGCACGATCTTCGAAGGAGCCGAAGGCCTCCTCGGCCCCCTTCAGGGCCTCCTGGAAGGCTTCCTTCCCTGAGGCAAGGATCCGTCTAGAAATGGAACGAGTCCGGGTGCCCGGGGGAGGGTTCCCGGGAACTCCCGGCGAAGCCGGCCCGGGAACCCTCCCCCGGGCACCCACCCCGCCTATTTCTTAATCTGGAACTTCCTCTTCTTCGGGTTCCAGGCAACGCCCTGGAGCAGCTGCTCGGGGGGGATCTCGAGCGAGCTCGAAAGCTTGATGATCGTCCCCAGACGCGGCTCGCGGCCGCCGCGCTCGAGCAGCGAGATCTCGGTGCGATGCAGGTCGCACATGAAGCCAAGCTCCTCCTGCGAGACCTCTTTCTCGTTGCGCGCTTTGCGCAGATTTGTGGAAAAACGCTCACGTGGTTTCATATTCGGCGATTCTCTGTCTGCTTAGACAGAAGCGCTACAGCCAAAACGCCTACAGACGAAACGGCACGTTTATATACGAATCAGTGACGGGTGGCGCGCCAGACCCACAACATCGCCAGCGGCTGCAGCGGCAGCCGCGCCCAGAGCGCCCAGCGGGGGACCCGATCGAGGTCCAAACCTTTGACTTGCTCCGGGTTGACAGCCATGTGCACGTTGGCGGGGAAGACGGCGACCAGCAGGGAAAGCAGCCACCAGCGCGCGAAGCGCCGCGTTGGCCTCGCGAGCACCGCGGCCCCGCCGGCGATCTCGGCGAGACCGCTGACCACGACCACCTCTTTATGCCGCGGCAGCGACGGCGGCATGATCGCTTCGTAGAAGCGCGGGACCACGAAATGCATCCCCCCGGCAAACGCGAAGAATCCGGCCAAAGCCCTCTGCGAGCGAGTCATCGGCGAGGCAGTGTATTGCGGTCGCTATCGTCGTCGCGTGCCCGAGTTCGAGCTCAACCCCGCCTACACCCCCACCGCCGACCAGCCGCGGGCGATCGCCGGGCTCGCCGAGGGCCTGGGAGCCGGCGAACGCTTCCAGACCCTGCTCGGCGCCACCGGCACCGGCAAGACCTTCACGATGGCGGCGACGATCGCCGCGGTCCAGCGGCCTTCGCTCGTCATCGCCCACAACAAGACGCTTGCCGCGCAGCTCTGCAACGAGTTCCGCGAGTTCTTCCCCGACAGCGCGGTCGAGTACTTCGTCTCCTACTACGACTACTACCAGCCCGAGGCCTACGTCCCCGCCCAGGATCTCTACATCGAGAAGGACTCCTCGATCAACGACGAGATCGACCGCCTGCGCCACGCGGCGACGGCGGCGCTCTTCGCCCGCCGCGACGTGATCATCGTCGCCTCGGTCTCCTGCATCTACGGGATCGGCTCGCCCCAGGTCTACAACGAAAAAATGCAGCTTTTCAAGATCGGCGAGGAGATCGACCGCGACGAGGTGCTGCGCAAGCTGGTCAAGATGCAGTACCAGCGCAACGACACGGCGCTCGGCCGCGGCGCCTTCCGCGTGCGCGGCGAGGTCCTGGAGATCATGCCCTCCTACGCCGAGTCGGCATACCGGATCGCGCTCTTCGGCGACGAGATCGAGGGCATCCAGCACTTCGACCCGCTGACCGGCGAGGTGCTCGACACGATCGACCACGTCTCGGTCTGGCCCGCCTCCCATTACGTGACCAAGGACGAGACGCTGGAGCGCGCGGTGGAGGAAATCCGCGCCGAGCTGAACGCGCGCACCGCCGAGCTCGAGGGCGAAGGCAAGCAGCTCGAGGCTCACCGGCTGCGCCAGCGCACCGCCTACGACATCGAGATGCTGAAAGAGCTCGGCTTCACCTCGGGGATCGAGAACTACTCGCGCATCCTCGACGGCCGCCC
>Ga0070693_100001147_pt1 | contig 11889 bp, 10 predicted proteins | sample KBSK1103metaG_FD_65472 | JGI IMG/M metagenome (GOLD analysis project Ga0070693, IMG submission 65472) | Corn, switchgrass and miscanthus rhizosphere microbial communities from Kellogg Biological Station, Michigan, USA - KBS K1-10-3 metaG | ecosystem: Host-associated > Plants > Roots >...
AGCACCTCGATGGACTCGATGTCGTCCGGGTTGAAGTCGTTGAGCCGTGAGATCGGGCTACTGCCGAACGCCTGGCTTGCCGGTCCGCTCGCGGCGCTGTTGTTGACGCGGACGCCGTCGACGTAGAGCAGCGGATTGTTGCCTAACGAGAAGCTCGCGTCGCCACGGACGCGGACCTGAGAGCCGGTGCCGACTGCGCCCGACGTCGGGAGGATCACGACGCCCGGGGCGCGCCCGTTGAGAAGCTGCTGCATGTTCGTCACCGGGGCGATCTGCGTCACCTCGGCGGCGTTCACCGTGCTCACGGCATTGCCGATCGCCCGCTTCTCGGTCGCGCCGGGCGTGCCGGTGACGACGACCGCCTCGAGACTGGTGGGATTCACCGACAATTGGACGCCGACGTTCGTGTCGCCAATGCGCGTGGGGACGCGCGACTCGCGATACCCGATGCGTCTCACTTCGATCGTGACGGGCGTGCCGACCGAGCCCGTGAGTCCGGTGAGACGAAACCGACCGCGCTCATCACTGGTCGCTCGCTGTGTGCCGCCGACGACGACTATCTGCGCGCCAACGAGCGGCTCCTGCGTGCCCGCGGCACTGACGACCCCGGCAATGGTGGCGGCCTCCTGCGCGACGAGTGTTGCGCCGGGGAGCGCCGGTCGCAGCGCGGTGAGCAGACCGGCGAGTGCGAGGATGGGGAGGAGGGCGGACAGCGCGCGCGTCGACCACCTGGCAATCGGCATGGCCTGAGGAGCAGTCCAGTGAGGAGAGCGTTCGATCATGGACGACCTGTGGGAAAAGGGATCGCGATGCGACGGCGCCTGTCTCTGCAGCAACCGTCGCGCGGACCGAATCCAACAGCCAGAACCCCAGCATCGCGAGCGAGGTCACGCCGCGGAGAGGCGCTGAGGCTGTCATTGCTCCGCCACCGCAGGGACTTCCCTATCGATGCGACGGTGCCTGGGCATCATTATCTGAGTCGCGCCGAGTTCGCAATCGACAACGGGTCCTCACTGCGCGCGGATGAGCACATCATGTCACGAATCGTCGTCATCGGAGGAAGCGGTCACGTCGGCAGCTACTTGCTGCCCGCGCTCGTCGAGCGTGGGCACGAGGTCCTGAATGTGAGCCGAGGCATCGCGGCGCCCTATCGGCCGCATTGGGCGTGGAACAGGCTCGAGCAGGTTGTGCTCGATCGCGCGGCGGAAGAGAAAGCCGGCCAGTTCGGCGTGAAGGTCGCCGCTCTCGAGCCCGACATCGTCGTCGACATGATTTCCTTCGAGCTCTCCAGCGCGCGGCAACTCGTGGAGGCGTTGCGTGGAAGGGTGGAGCATTACCTCTGCTGCAGCACGATCTGGGTGTATGGCCGCTACGTCTGCGTTCCATCCACCGAGGCAGAGCCTCCCAATCCGATAGACAGCTATGGGACGAAGAAAGCGGAGATCGAATCGTGGCTCTTGCACGAGGCGCGCGTCACCGGTTTTCCAGCGACCTGCTTCCGACCGGGTCACATCGTCGGCGAGGGGTGGGCACCGATCAATCCACTCGGCAATACCAATCCGGATGTCTTCTCGTCAATCGCGCGTGGCGATGAGCTGGTGCTCCCCAACCTCGGGCTCGAGATGCTCCATCACGTCCACGCCGATGATGTTGCCCAGTGGATTATCCGTGCGATCGAGAACCGGACGGCGTCCATCGGCGAGGTCTTCAACACAGTGTCCGGGCACGCGGTGACGATGCGCGGCTACGCTGAAACCGTGTATCAGTGGTTCGGGAAAAAACCGCGCCTGGCATTCGCGCCGTTCGATGAGTGGATGCTCACTTTGAAAGGAAAGGATGCCGAGGTCTCTCGTGGGCATGTCATTCGAAGCTCATGCCATTCGATCGAGAAGAGTCGCGAGCGCCTCGGATTCATCCCACGGTACACGAGTCTCGAGGCGATACGGGAGTCGGTCGCGGCCCTGATCGCCTGCGGTAAAATCGTCGGTCTATAGGGCGACAGTACGTTCTCGATATCTTTGCCCTCCTTCCCTTGCCAATGCCCAACGGTCATTTTCTCGAGCTATAAAGAGCAACCCCGTCAGGAGAGCTTATGTCGCGTCGCCGCATCGCAGTGACAGCGTTGCTTCTCTTGATCTCGTGCGACAATCCCGCCGCTCCACGCGCGCGAGCGCTCCGCGTACCGGGGTTGAACGCCGACGTCGTGCGAACCAAGGGCAATGTCGTATTCAGCACGGACGGGTCACTCGACAACACGTGCAACGGTGACGTCGTTACCCTGGTTGGCAAGGCTCATCAGGTGTTCACCGAGATCGACTCCGGCGATTCGATCTATATCTCTATTCACACCAACCTCGCCGACGTCAAAGGTTACGGTGTCCCGAGTGGCGCTCGCTACCACGTGAACAATGCGGAGTCTGAGAACGTTGTCGTGACGGAGGGCTCGCTTCCGTTCACTTTCAATGACGTCATTCATCTAAGCCTGGAGCTCGTAAGCGAAGGCAGCGAGCCGAATCTGATTTGGGATCTCACTGAGATCACCAGGATCGATGACAATGGCGCCACCGTAACGATTACGGACTTGAAGAACTCGCTGCGGTGCCAGGGCTGAGGGGCAACTCAAAGCCCGATCTCACCTAACGTGAGATCGGGTCCTTCGTGTTTACAACTCGGTCTCCTCGCGCCGGCTATGGCGTGAACGCCGGCCAGGAACCAAAGTCGGTGTAGGCAAAGTTTCCGGCGAGAAGAAAGTGCGACTCGAAGCAGGTTAGGGGCGGGAAGAGATCCGGAGTGCACGATGGATCGACGAAATCACCGCGCAGCACGTCCGGGTAGAACGAGATCGTGTTCGCCGCGGAAGCCACTGGTGTCGCGCCGCCCCCGCTGTAGATCGCGAGCCCACCAGAGAGATCGGGGCCGAAGGTGATCAACGGCAATGAGGGCCCGAAGTCATTCGCCTCGTAGCTCGGCTCCGACGTGTCGTCGCCCCAAACCTTGCTGTACGTGTCGCTGTGATAGCGGATGTCCTGATGCGACCAGTCGTATTGAACGACAGCCTGTCCAGCGAGGTAACCGCCGGTGTACAGACAGACGAACGTGTTCGTATTGCTGGCCGGGTGGTGGCGCGAGTCGCAGAAGCCGGGCTGCCAATCGACGAACGGCGCTGAATCGAACGTGTCATCGATGGCGTCGATCGTCCCGCCATTCGTCGTGAATTGCCCCTGAAGGCGAATCGGGAACGTGAGCGACTGGGGAACGAGGCCGACGAACGATATGTACTGCTCGTGGCCCGTCGCCGTCTGTCGCTGATCGGAAAGAATGCCGTTGAAGAGCGAGACAAACCGGAAGCTGTTGTTGACGGTGTAATCGTGCGCCTGCAGCGAGTAGGCGGCGTAGCCGTTCGGTTCCACGACCTGCACCGTCATCGACGCGCTGTTGTTCGAGTTGTCGAAGTCGCCAGGCCGCACATTCTCGACGCGGATCTCGACCTTGTGGCTCCCCTTGGCGGCGAAGGTGACAGTGAACATGCAGCCCACCCAGCTGCCCGCGTCGATCCAGACATTGTCGGCGCGATCGACTTCGGTACCGTCGACGTAGGCTACGCAGCTGGCGCGCGCGCCGAGCTCACCCAGGCGCTCGCCGACGGTGGCGAAGAAGTTGAGGGCGCCGCCCACTGGCGCACCTGCTGGTCCTTCGATCTCGGCGTAGAGATCCGGACGGAAATGCACGATGTCGGCGACATTCACGACGTCGCTCCGTGCGCCGTCCCCGCTGCGCACGATGGCTTGGACGTTGACCGGCGTCCCGTGCGCAACCCCCTTGTACGGGAAGCTCGCACTGCTACTCGTTAGGCCCGTCTGATTGCTGGTGAAGGACTCACCATTCGCGAGGCTTTTCACCTGCACCATCCCAAGGCTGCCAGAGGCGGCCACCGCACCGTCGAAGCTCCCCGTGGTGAGCTCGACGTCGGTCGTCCCCGAGATGCCGAGGAGTGCACGCATCTGCACGGCCGAGGCACCGGAACGTCCGACGGCAGGTTTGGCTCCTGCATCGCGGTACTTGCGGCTGTTCGGGTAAAGCGCAGGTTTAGTACTTGTGTAGCTCGCGGCGCGTATCCCGCCCGGACGCAGCCGGGATTGCACGGCGGTCGGCTCGGAGCACCCAGCGGCGAAGAATACAGCAAGTGCGACACTGATTGATGATGTCAGGGAGCGCATCGAAATCCTCGTGAGGCGTCATGCATCTGTATGGGTCGCGCCAACGCGACGGCTCCATTGTGCGGCTGCGTGGGAAGGGGCGCAAGAACGCCCAAAGGAAGATCCCGCGGGCAAATCGCCCGAGCGCCAAGGTGATTGCAAGTCTGAGGATTCTCTAATCTTTATTCGGCGAGTGGTCGCAGTAGAGCACCGGTGTCATGATGCGGTTTAGCCATCAAGCTCTGATCATGAACAAGATCCTCTGGCCGTTGACGCTCTTCGCTCTCATCGTCGCTGGTTGCAAGCCTCCCGCGCCGCCGTCGTCATCGGCGGCCCTGTCGAGCGCGGCGAACCGACTGATGCACCCTGAGGAGCTGATCATTCCTCAGGACATGACAGGATGGCCCCGCCCACTCTCCGTCAACGGAGAATTCCCGCACTATCCACCGACTCCGCGCAACAAGGGCGTGGAGGCGCGCGTCGTCACGGCATTCGTAGTGGACCAGACCGGCCATCCCGAAACTCGCACGATTAGCATTCTTCAATCACCGAGCGCACACCCCGAGTTCGTGCGATCGGTGTGTACATTTCTCCGCAGCGGCGCCGAATTCAGCTGGGGATCGCAAGCGCCAGCTCGAGCGCTCGTCGTCGCGCCATTCACCTTCACCATCACGGGAGCGGCGGTCACAGAACCATTGTCGCCAGCACCGGATCTTTCAGCAGTGCGCGACAAGCTTCGACACTTGTCGCCCATGGAGCTCGTCGCATGGATAGAATCGAAGCCACACTGCTTCGGCTGACGAGGACCGATGCAAGACGCAGCATTGCGTGCTCTCCTTCGCGACCTGCAACGCGCGCAGTTCGACCGCGAAGCGAAAGCGAGCGACCTCGAAATCCTGCTCGACTTCCTCGAGATCATCGCGGTCGCGGCTGGCGACAAGCCGGCTCACCTCCAGGGACAGGGCATGCGCAGCAGGAGCTTTATGCATGCCGTCCGAAACGTCGCCGCCAGTCACGGGCTGCTGGTCATGGAGACCGGCCCACTTCTTCCGCGTTTCCTTCGCGCCCCCGACTACGACCCTCGCTTCCTTGAGTGGGAGCGGCAGCGAGACCGTGAAGAACGGGCGCGGGAAGGGCGTGTGCTCTGGGTCTATCGCGATCGCGACCTGGAACCGGCAATCCGGAATGCAACCGAAGGTGAGACCGACGTGTCAGCGCTACTCGGGTACCCCGAGTGCTGCGTGCGTGAGCATTTCGAGGCAGGCATCCGCCTGGCCGAAGCCACCGTTCGCGGTTATCAGACTCGATATGGCGCAAAGGACGCCGCCGACTTCATTCGCCTGGCGAAAGCAAATGCTCCGGTGACGATCTCTCCCGCCGATCGACCAGTCATCCGTCACGACGTCTTCCCCTACGTACAGTTTGCGCCCTGTCGGGAGTGCGCCGCCTCCGGCGCGTCGCCAGCGGCTGCGATCAACTGGGCGATGAAACGCCTTGCTGCGCGCCTATCTCCAGCATTCCAGCGAGCCATCGACAAAGCAATCAAAGCGGAAGTCGGCGCTCGACAGCTTACCGAACGCGCACGATCATCGACGTGAGCAGGGGGCCCGCCGCAGCATTGATCATGAATCGCAGATCGCCGGGCGCGGCCGGCGCCAGCTCGAAATCATAGGTCTCGCCGTTGCCCATCTGCTGTCGCGCCGGCCGGATCGTCGCACGCTGCGCGGGGAGATCCATACCGTCCTTCGCGAGCGCACGCCACGTCGTTAGGCTGGAGTCTCGCCGCAGGCTGACGATCATGCTCGGCCGAAAGGTATGGATGTCGACGATGCGCAAACGATATCGCTCGCCGACACGTAGCTCGAGAGGCGGTGGTGTCTTGGACCCGTTCACCAACACGGTATCCCGATCCGTTTCGCGCCGGGGTACACTGAGAAGCAGTACGATGTCGTGCTGCGGATCGAAGCGCGCGGGATCGTCCACGACGAGCAGTGCGCCGGAGAGGCCGGCCTGCTGCTGGCGCACCTCGTCCGCGTGCGGATGGTAGATGAATGTGCCCGAACGCGGCGGTGTGAAGCGAGCCTCGAACGAGTCGCCGGGCGCGATCGCTGGTGCGATGTGGGCGCCCGCGCCTGCGAAATCGGCGACGCCGTCGAAGTAGCTCTCGAGCTCGATGCCGTGCCAGTGCACCGACGTTCGTTCGGGCAGCTGGTTCACAACCGTTAGGCTCACCGGCTCTCCGCGCTTGACGACAATCGTCGGCCCGGGCAGGAATGGCGACACCGCGTGCGACGGCTTCCCGCGTTCTTCGAGCACGTAGCCGTACGCCGGCTCAATGTCAGTGCTGGCGGCGGCAGAGTCGACGCGTGCGACGAGGCGCAACGCGCGCCGAGTTCCGCCTTGTGCGACGATCTCCGGCGCGCGTCGCTCTCGCACCTCGACTCCCATCACGAGACCACCCATCATCTCCCGCGCGTGATTCGTCACGTGCATCAGATGCTCCGCGGGGATCGGCGAGCCATCGAGCGGGCGATTGCGCAGGACGTGATAGTTATCGTGACAGTGGAACATCCAGTTGCCGGCGCGTTCCGGAACCCAGGTCATGGAGAACGTGCGGCCGGGTGCTGCGCGCTCGGTCACGACACGAAACGGCGGTGCCGCGCGATCGTACACGGTGTCGACGGTGCCGTTGCCGCGGCTGTCCACCTTGAAGTAGAAGCCGTGCAGGTGCATCGGATGCGGCACGATGGTCGTGTTGATGATACGGAAACGGGCCGTGTCGCCGACCATGTACGACAGCGGCTCGGTGTTCGGCCACGCCTTCCCGTTGATCGTGAAGCGCACCAGATCGTTGCGGCCGATCAAGCCATTGGGCTCCGGGTTCCGACTCCAGAGCCCGATGAGAAACACGCGATCGGGCGTCCGCTGTGCCGATGCACTCGGATCGACGACGAAGGCGCCGTTCAGCTCCGCGTCGCGCGACGATTGGTCGTCGGTTGGCGCACCGTCGATCGTCCCCCAGTAGTAGTAAGTTCCGGGCGCTCCAGCGAGAAAGCGTATCTCTCTCGTCGCTCCCGCCGCGATGCTGATCGTGTCGCTGTCGCTGCTCACGCCGCGACGCGAGAGTCCGTGTACCAGCAGCGTTCCGCGCGCGAGCGTGTTGCTGACGAACGCGTGGACCTCCGTGCCTTCCGCAACGCGAATCAGCGGTCCCGGAACCTGGAGGCGCTTCCCCTTCTCACCGAACGCGCGCACGATGAGCCCCGGCTCGTCATCGCGATCCGGATGCCACTCGCCCTCGCGCGCCTCGAGGTGAATCGTGAGAATGCCAGCATCGAGGACACCCGCGGCTACGCGGTTGTCGTTCACCGCGATCGTCTCCATCGCCGCGCGCGGATGCGGCAGGACGGAAGACGCCATGAAAGCAGCTGCCCAACCGATCAGCCGACGCATGATCCCTCCTTGAATCCGGATCCAAGGTAAGGGTTACTAGAGAGACTAGCGAGAAGGTGTGCTCCCCTTGCGTTTCTATGTGAGTGGCGCCAACCTCTGGATAGATAGAAACCCTATGGAGACCACCCAACTCGCATGACGAAAACGCCTGCCTGGCGCCGCTACCTTCGCTTCTGGCGCACGAACATCGACGCCGACGTCGACGACGAGCTCCGCTTTCACACAGAAATGCGCGTCGCCGAGTACATGGCGCGAGGAATGACGGAGGCCGAGGCCCGCCGCGCCGTCATCGAGCGGCTCGGCGACGTCGAGACGGCGCGCGAGGAGTGCATCGAGCAGGGCAAGCTGCGCGAGGTCCACGCGCGGAATGCCGACGTTCTCGACGGTCTGCGCGCCGACATCCGGTACGCCCTCCGCTCGTTAGGCCGAGCTCCGGGATGGACGGCGGTGGCGCTGCTCACGATCGCCCTTGGTATCGGCGCGACGACGGCGGTGTTCCGTGTTGCCGATACGCTCATCGTGCGGCCGATGCGCTATCGCGACGCGTCGCGCGTCTTTGTCTTCCGGCGGCTGTTCGACATCGGGACTCGGCATGCGGGGGCGCCATTCGCGCCCGCGGTCGTTCGCGCCTTTCGCGAGCACGCGGCGAGCATCGAGGCCGCGGCGCCGATTCGTCCCCTTCACGGCGAGTTGAACACCGGCCGGGATTCGCAGGACGTTGAAGTGGCGATGATCGACAGCGCCTTTCTCCCGCTCGCCGGCGTCCATCCAATCATCGGACGCAACTTCACCGCGGCCGAGAGTGTGCCTAACGGCCCGGCCGTCATCCTGCTCGGCGAGGATTTGTGGCGACGCCAGTACGGCGCCGCACCCGATGTCATCGGCAAGGTCGTGCAATTGAGCGGCCAGTCGATGACTGTTGTCGGCGTGGTGCCGGCCTCGCTCGCCTTACCCGAGCTCACGCGCGCGAAGGCGGCGGTCTGGGTCCCGTATCAGGAAGATGTTGTCGACGCCGTGGCCGTGAGGCTCAAACCCGGTGTGTCGCGCGAGGCGGCAACGCAGGAGCTCACGGCGATCCTCAAGCGAGCGGCGGACGACAAACCATGGTGGCGAGACGTACGGTATCAGATCCGCCTCGTTAGGCCTCAGGACCTCCTCGACTTCAGGCAGGCCCTCGCCATGCTCACGGGCGCGGTCGGGCTCCTGCTTCTCGTCGCGTGTACCAATGTCGCCCACCTCCTCCTCGCGCGCGGCGCGGCGCGTCGGCGCGAGCTGGCGATTCGCCACGCCCTGGGAGCCGGGCGGAAGCGGCTCGTCAGGCAGCTCGTCACCGAGGTCCTCGTGATCGCGGTGATCGGTGGCGGGCTCGCCATGGCGGTCGCCTGGGCGGGACTGCATCTCCTGCAGGCGCTGCGACCCGAGAGCCTCGTGGCGTTGTCCTACGTGCAGAGCGATCGCGGCGTCGTCACCATGAGCGCGGTCCTCGCGATCGCCGCGGGCCTCGCGATCGGGCTGGGCTCCGCGCTTCGCAGTGCCCGACGTGACCTTGCCCTGGCGCTCCGCGCCAGCGCGTCGGGAGTCCCGACAACGGGAAGGCGGCTGCGCGGCGCCCTCGTCGTCGGTGAGATCGCGCTCTCCGCGACACTCCTCGTCGGCGCGCTGCTCCTCATCCACGCCCTCTACGATCTCGAGCGCAAGCAGCTCGGCTTCGACGCGAGCGGGTTGTACAGCATCACGTTTCGTCCGGATGGTGCCGCGTCTTCCGTTCTCGCGACGGAGCGGGCCCAGACCATTCTCCAGCACGCCAGCCGCATTCCCGATGTAGAACGCAGCACCCTCACGATGGGCGGCTTCAATGCCCTCGCCACCTTCGAGACCTCGACACGGCCCGCGCCTAACGAGTCGCCGAGCGCCACCGGGATGACCGCCGTTGCTTCGGACTACTTCTCGGTGATGGGAATGCCGCTCGTCGCCGGGCGGATGTTCGACGACCAGTCGCAGGCTCGGCGCGAGGTGATCGTCAACGCGACGCTGGCGCGCATGCTCTCGCCGGATGAAAATCCCATTGGCGTGCGCTTCCGGAATGCGCGTCCGATTGCTTTCGCAAAGGATTGGCTTACCGTCATCGGCGTCGTGCCCGACGTCGTCGACAATCTTCTCGCGCGCGCTCCGCAGCCGCAGATCTACGAGCCGTTCGGCGATACGAAAGGCCCGATGGGCGACCTGACGCTCTACGTGAGGCTCCGCGGCGATCCGTCGCCGGCTTCCCTCACACGTTTCGCCGAGTCGGTGCAGCCGACCGGGGCCAAGCCGCTGATTGCAAACGTGAGACAGCGGATCGACAACTCGGCCGCAGAGCCGCGCTTCGCGATGCGCATCATGACGATCTTTGCCGCGTTAGGCGTCGTACTGGCCGCGGTCGGCCTCTTCGGCGTCATCTCCTACACCGTGGGCCAGCGCACCCGCGAGATCGGCGTGCGCATGACGCTCGGCGCCTCGCGGCGTTCGATCGCCGCGCTCGTCGTTGGTGACGGGATTCGCCTCGCGATGATTGGTATAGTCGTTGGCCTCCTGGGCTCGGTAGCAGCGACGCGGCTGATTCAAAGCTTGCTATACGGCGTGCCGCGCCTCGATCCGTTCGCCTTCATAGCCGGCGCCATCGCGCTGCTCGCGGTCGCCATCATAGCGTGCGTCGTTCCCATGTGGCGCGCGACGCGGGTCGATCCGGTGATCGCCATGCGCGCCGAATAGGAGGATCGTCATCTCGTTGGAGGCGTCACGTGGCGATCGGTTCCTTCATCTCCGCGCGGCTCGTAGCCAATGCAGACGCGCACGGGCAATCGGGGATAGCGGGGAAACCGCGGGTCTGTGGCCGAGCGCTCGCAGAAGTAGAAGCTCGACCGACGCGCCGTGATGACGCGGCAGTGCACACAATTAGAGCACAGCCCAACGTCGTCCATCTTTGCCGATCCTCATGTGAAACTGCTATCGTGGAATATTAGGTCCGGCGGCGGAAAGCGCTGTGACGCGATCGCGGATGCCATCGGCAGCTACGACGCTGATGTGGTCGCCCTGTCAGAGTACCGGCCGAGGAGCAGTGCTCCGCTGCTTCGTCAGCTCGAGGACCGTGGCTACGGGCACTTCGTGCTGAGCGATCCAGATCCCAACGTCGGCGGCGTCGCGATCGCCTCTCGGCTCCGAATACTTCGCGAAGCTCTCCACATTCGGCTATGTCGATCTCTGGCGGCGTGAGCGCGAGGCAGGCGCGCAGGAACACACGTGGTACGGGCCCCGCCATCCGTACCGAATAGATCACGCGTTTGGCAGTCGAAATGTGCTGACGCGAGTCGAGCGATGCTGGTACTCGCATGACGAGCGTGAGCGAAAGATCTCCGACCACTCCATCGTACTGGTCGAGCTATCGAACGCGTCGGTCGAGCAACCGCCAGCATGAATCCCACTCGCGTCGCAGCGCTCTACGATATCCACGGCAACCTCGACGCGCTGGACGCCGTGCTCGCCGACGTGCGCGACGCGCAAGCGGACCTCATCGTTGTCGGCGGCGACATTTATCCGGGACCTCTGGCAAGCGAAGCGCTCGCGCGCCTTCTCGATTCCGAGATCCCGATGCGTTTCATCCTCGGCAATGGCGATCGCGCCGTTCTCGATCAGCGCGAGGGGCGTCCATCCGACGCGATGCCGGAGCGGGTTCGCGCTACCATCGCCTGGCTCGCCGCGCGACTGGAGGATGCTGAGCGACGAGCGATTGCGAGCTGGCCCGGAACGTTACGGCTCGAAGTACCCAGCCTGGGGCGCGTGCTCTTCGTGCATGCGACGCCGTGGAGCGACACGGAAATCTTCACGCGGTCGACTCCACTGCCGCGGCTTCGCCATCTCTTTCGCGACGTCGACGCGGACATCGTCATCTGCGGGCACACGCACATGCAGTTCGATCGCTTCGTCGACGACACGCGGATCGTGAATGCCGGCAGCGTCGGTATGGCGTTCGGCGAAGCGAGCGCGTGCTGGCTCCTCCTGGAGCCGGCTCGGGTCACACTGCGGCGAACGAATTACGATCTGGTCGCGGCGGCAGCGCGCATTCGGCGCACGCCGTACCCCGATGCGGAAGACTTCGCCGCGCGCTTCGTGCTCGACCGACCGTCGGAGGCAACGATGCTCGACTTGTACGCCAAGTTCGACGAGCCGGAGCTTGGGCGATGACTCAGTTGCCGAGCGCAGG
>Ga0070693_100001150_pt1 | contig 11874 bp, 7 predicted proteins | sample KBSK1103metaG_FD_65472 | JGI IMG/M metagenome (GOLD analysis project Ga0070693, IMG submission 65472) | Corn, switchgrass and miscanthus rhizosphere microbial communities from Kellogg Biological Station, Michigan, USA - KBS K1-10-3 metaG | ecosystem: Host-associated > Plants > Roots >...
ACGGCGATCTCGTTGCCAGCGCCGCTTTATCCCGAGTCTGCGAAGCGGATGAGAACGCAGGGCGTGGTTGCGGTCGAAGTCGTACTCGACGAAACGGGCAAAGTGATTTCGGCCAACGCTGCGAGTGGTCCATCAGCGTTGCGCGATGCGGCGGTCCAGGCGGCTCTCAAGGCCAGGTTCTCTCCCACGAAACTTTCCGGCCAGCCCGTGAAGGTTTCCGGCGTGATCAACTACAAGTTCACGTTGACTCAATAAACCTGCCGTTTCTACAGGCGCGCCGGATTGGTCCGGCGCGCTTCTCCCCCCCCCTCGTTTCCAACCTTTGATTCGTCGTTTGTAGAAGGGACTAGTTCTCATGGCACTTACCGGACACCTCAGTGATCTTTCACTTTCCGAACTGATCGAGTTTTTCTGCAACCAGCGCAAGAGCGGCCGCCTTAAAGTTCTCTATCCGCAAGGCGCGGGCTACTTCTATCTGCAAGCGGGCTCCGTCGTCGACGCGCGCATTGGAGTGCTGCACGGCATCGACGCGGTCTATTACGCGCTGACGTTGCCGAACGCGGAGTTTGAATTCAGTGTCGACGCGCAGGCGGGCAACCGGACCATCAATCAACCATGGACGCAGGTCGTACTGGAAGGCTTGCGACGGTTGGACGAGAACATCGCGCCGGGCACGGCGTTTCCAGCGGATTACGTTCATGACGCTGATGAGCTTCACCCGACGGCAAACAAAGAGGAGACGAGCGAGGAAGTTGAGAAATCGTTTGCGCCGGCGTTTCTGGCTTTCGGTAAAGACTCGGTGGGGCGCCGCAAGCCGTTGTTCATCGGTGCAGTGGCCGTGGCTGTGCTGGCGAGTGTCGCCGTGATTGGTGTTCCGGCTGGTTGGTACAGTGCGAAAAAAACACCTGCCGCGGCAACAACGGAAACTGCGAGTCAACCGACGACGCCGCAAACTGCGCAGACCCAGACACCAGTGCAGTCGCAACCAGCGAGTGAAGAATCAGCGCCGGCGAATGAAGACGCGGCGGCTGCGTTGAAACGTCAACGCGAGAAAGAGCGTCGTGCGCGTGAAGCGAAAGCGGCGGAGAATCCGGCGGCTGCCACAGCGCCCGCCCCAACTGCGGAACAAACGAAACCCGGCGCGAAGCGCGTCGTCGTGACGGTTACGTATGATGAGTCGGGAAGAGTGACGCAGGCTTCGGGTGGCGATGCAAATGCGTTACGGATCGCGCGGCAGAAACGTTTCCCGGCCGGCAAGGCGGGTTCGGCGACGATCTCGATTCCGATTAACTAAAACTGATTCTGTATTCCAGCGAGTCCGAGAATTACGAGGAGGCCGCGCTTGAGTCCCTTGTCGCGATCGCGCGGTTCGTACCATTCGGCGAGCGTGTGTGAAGCGCCGGCAGTGCCACCGGCTCCGAGGGTGATCGCCGGAATGCCGAGTGAGATTGGTAAGTTCGAGTCAGTAGAAGACAGATCGAGACGCGGTTCCACGCCGGCGAGTTTCGTACTTTCGATTGCGAGTTTGACGAGTGGTGAATCCGCGGGTGTTTCGCCTGACGGTCGTTCACCGATCAGATCGAGCTGAAGTTTCAGCGGCGCATCACCCGGTCGTCGTACGTTGTTCTCTTCGTCGAGTGCTTCCTTTACTGCGCGACGGAAGAATGCATCGAGCCGGCGCAGTTCCGCGTCTGCTGCGGAACGCAGATCCACTTCCATTGCTGCGCATGACGGAATCGCGTTCACGCTCGTGCCGCCCTCAACACTGCCGACGTTGAAAGTCGTGCGCGGATCTTTCGGCGCCGGATACGCTGCGAGCCGCGAGATCGCGCGGCCGAGTGCGTGAACGGGATTCGGCAAACCAAAGTCGCCCCACGAATGTCCGCCATGACCGATAAACTCGACGCGATAGCGGCGCGAGCCGAGGGCGCGGTTCGTGATGCGATCGACGCCTGGTCCATCGAAACTCAGAAACGCATCGACCTTCCGTTTGGCCCAAGCGCCGCGCGTCAGCAGATAACGCACACCGCGCAAGTTTCCCTCGCCTTCTTCGCCGACAGTGCCGACAAACAAAATCGAACCGTCTGTTTTGATTTGCGCCGCGCGCAGTGCCTGAACGATCGCGATCAGCGCCACGAGACCACAGCCATCGTCGGCGATGCCGGGCGCATACAAACGATCGCCTTCGCGCCGGATGGTGAAGTCAGTTCCTTTGGCGAAAACCGTATCGAGATGCGCGCTGACGATGATTAGCGGCGTCTCCGCGCTGCCGCGAAAAAGTCCGAGGCAGTTGCCTTCTTCGTCGATCAACACGTCGTGCAGATCAAGCTCGCGAAATCTTTCGGCGAGATACTCGGCGCGTTGCTGTTCGGCGAATGGAGTCGCGGGAACAGAGCAGATGCGGATTTGTTCTTCAGTGATGTCGGCGGCGTTGGTTTCGAAAAAACTCAACGCCTGTTCGACCTCGGGTAAGTTCGCGACTTGTCGAATGGTTCCGGCCGGAGCAGTTTTGAGTGAGGACGACAAGGTTACACCAGTTCCAGGATCTCATGTTCCTCGAGCACGCCGTGGGCCGACTTGGCGCGCTCGTAAATACGATTGACGCGAGTTTCGTCAGGTTCGATACCGCGCTTCTCGAGCCAGTAGATCACGTTTGACTTGCCGCTCATTGGGCCAATCTCGATGACCTGTTCAAGACCAAACTCGCCTGCGGGCACGCCCGAGTAGATGATGTCGGCCAGATGCTGGTCGCCTTTTCGATAACTCTTGATCACCGCGGCGGCGTGAACGCCCGTAGCCGTGCGAAACGCGTCGCGGCCGAAGACCGGATAATTGTAAGGCACCGACCAGCCGCAGATGCGCGCGGCGGTTTCACAGTATTCGCGCAGGTGCGAGAGGTCGTTGGAGATCCAGCCCAACAGTTTCAGGTTCACAACCAACTGATCGAGCGGCGTGTTGCCGACGCGTTCGCCGATGCCCAGTGCCGAGGCGTGTACCTGATCGGCGCCGCCTTCGATTGCAGCGAGTGAATTGATGACGCCGAGGCCACGGTCCTGATGTCCGTGCCAGTCGAGTCGAATGTTTCCGCCTTGCTCCTCAATGATCTTCTTCACGAAGCTGACGACTGCGCGCGCGCCGTCGGGTGTTGAATGGCCGACCGTGTCGCAGACGCAAAGCGCTTTCGCTCCGGCGCGAATCGCCGTCGTGTATAGTGCGCGAATCGTTTCCGGCCTGGCGCGCGTCGTGTCTTCCGTGACGTACATCACCGGCAAGCCTTGCGACACCGCAAACGAGACTGCTTCTTCGGTCATTTGCAACAGCTTGTCGAGCGTCCAGTCTTCGGCGAAGAAGCGAATGGATGAAGAACCGATGAACGTGCAGACTTCGATCGGAATACCGACGCGTTGGGAGATCTCGGCGACAGGCGCGATGTCGTTGCGGTGCGTGCGTGCGGCGCAGTTGGGTCTCAGTTTCAGTTTCTGTTCGGCGATTTCGCGCGCGATGCGTTCGACACCGGCTGCGTGTGTGCCGCCCGCGCCAGGCAAACCGATGTCAGCGGAGTCGATGCCGAGCTCTTCCATCAAGTGAACGAGCTCGAGTTTTTGTTCGACTTCAGGTTCGCAAACAGACGGCGACTGGAGGCCGTCGCGCAGTGTTTCGTCGTTGATGCCGATGTGACGATTCGGCGCCGAAAACGACGGTTCGATCGTGTTCCAGTCGTAAACCAATTCCTCGGTTGTCACCCTTTGCGAAGCCTCCACATGGATTACAACAACCGCGAAAACTAAAGTCAAGCAGGTCAAAAACGAGGCTCATTTTGACGAAGCACGAGCCGTATGTTATAGGCTCTCTCGCATTTCAACTCGCATGTTGCCCAGCACCAGAAGACAGGAATCAACGAATATCCGTGGCACTTAAGACAATCGCCCTCGGGTCTGATCGCGCGGCAAAAATCATGGCCGTGCGCGCGAGTGTCGCGCGAGTCGCCACGATCGATCCCGATTGGGCTAACGCCAATGTCGTCGCGCGGCGCGTCGAGATCAACGCGCCCGCCATGCCGCTCACCGATTGGCAGTTGATGGAAGGCGCGCGCGAACGAGCACTCGCCGTGCGCGATTCGCTGCACAGCCGTCGGTTGGAAGCCGACATCTACGTCGGCCTCGAAGGCGGCTTTCACTCGATCTCTATCGGCGGCGAGTGGCACACGTTTCTGCGTGGCTGGGCCTACGCGACCGACGGCGAAGACCGAAGCGCATTCGGCGCCGCGCCGTCGATTTCAGTCCCGGCCGACATCGTGAAAAGCGTGGTGCAAGGACGGCGCGAGCTGGGCGTCGTGATAGACGAAGTCAGCGGCGGTCGCGACGTGCGCAGCAAGCAAGGCGCGTGGGGCGTGTTGTCGCGCGACCTGGTAACGCGTTCGATGAGTTTTGAAGTAGCGCTGATTGCGGCGTTCGCGCCGTTTTATAATCCGAAGTTTTATTCATGACGAAGAAGCGAGAATGGACGAACTAGTATCACAAGTGAACCATGAAGAACCGCCGCCGCGAACGAACGCGGGCTGGGTGGAAGTCATCGCCGGATCGATGTTTTCCGGCAAATCGGAAGAACTAATTCGCCGTCTGCGGCGCGCGAAGATCGCGCGACAAAAGGTGCAGGTATTCAAACCGGAACTGGACTCGCGTTTTGCTGAGAACCAGATCGTGTCGCATTCCGAAATGCGCCACGAGTCAGCTAACAGCCAGTCGGCCGCGGAGTTATTGGCGAAAGTGGATCCTGACACGGAAGTCGTCGGCATCGATGAAGGACAGTTTTTCGATCACGAACTGGTAAATGTGGCGAACAAGCTGGCGCGGCGCGGCGTGCGCGTGATCATTGCCGGCCTGGACCAGGACTACACCGGCAAGCCGTTCGAGCCGATGCCGCAACTGCTCGCGATCGCCGAATACATCACGAAGACACATGCGATCTGCATGAAGTGTGGCCAGCCGGCAAACTACTCACAGCGCACTTTTGATTCCGACGAGCGCGTCGCGGTCGGCGCGGCGGACAAGTACGAAGCACGCTGCCGAAGATGCTTCGTGCCGCACGCCGATGCGCCCACGGTTCATGAGTGAGTGATCGTCAAGCCACCAGTGCTGCTACGATAGACCTGACCGAACTCGCGACATCGATCCTGCCCTCACCATAGCGAGACTCCCAGTTGTTTCCACCGGGCGGCTCCCGCCGCGCGACGCTGAATACAATCTCGCGAATGTCTGCAATCGTGAGCGGCTGCGGCGCAGCCTGCATGAGCAGCGCGATCAAACCCGCGACGTGCGGCGCGGCCATACTCGTCCCCGACTTCGCCACGAGTGATTGAGTCAAGGATGCTGCCGCAATAACGCCCTCTCCAGGGGCGCTGACCTCCGGTTTTGCGCGCCGGTCACGCGTCGGTCCTTCAGCGGAAAAGCCGGAGATGGGCGCGCCGGTCGTCGTCGCGTCGTATGAACCGACGACGATCGTGTTTTTGCCGCACGCAATCGAACTGATCGTAAATCGAGAATCGTTGTCGGCATCTGAAAAGTGTGAACTGCCGTCGTCGTCACGTTCGATCCAGGCATGGAACTCGGCGGGATTCGCGTTAACGTTTTCCAAAACGATCGACCACGATCCGGCGGGTAGTTGCGGGCTGAACAAGATGTCGATCTGATTATCATGGTTGTTCGGATCGTCCCGGCGATGAAAGACAGCGCCGACTTTCACGCCATTAGATTTGAGCAGGTTCGTTGTGCCCAAGGGGAATGGTCCAACTGCGGCGCCGTCAGGATCGACGAGAGTTAACCGCAGCTCCGACGTGCCGCTGTACCAGATTTCCACTTCATTATCAGTCTGATCGTCGAATGGAAGTTCCCACGTCAAACTCCTGCTGCCACCTGCCGGGATTCGACCAGACGCATGGATTTTTTGTTCCCACGCATTGCTGGCGGCGATGACGACGGCCCGGTTGTGCTCATCGAGAAGGTTGTCGATTCCCTGTTCGACCAGACTGGAACCGTCGTGTGGTCCACCGTTCGTGCCCACGCTCAGATTGATCACGGCTGGTCTGTGCAACGAACGCGCTTTCGCAAAGATGTACGCGACAGCGTCAAGCAAGCGGCGAGAATTTCCGAGGTTGTCGCTTTGGGCCACGTCGTTTGAGTATGAGTGGACGAAAATCAGGTCAGCGTGAGGTGCGACACCCGAACCACCAACACGGCCGTTGCCGGCAGCAATGTCCATCACATGCGTGCCGTGGGCCTCGGCGCCCGGGTTGTAATGTGAGTATGGATCGGCGGACTGCAACGCGGCGTTGATCGCGTTGCTGTCGAACTCAGTTCCAAATCCGAACGGAGCGGGCGAGTGCTGCGCGTCTTGCGTTCGCGTTTGGTCCCACAGGTATAACAATCGAGTGGCGCCGTCCTGGCTCCGGAAATTCGGGTGAGCGAAGTCGCAACCTGCATCGACGATGCCGATGATCACTCCTGCGCCGTTGATGGCCGACGAACCCGGCGGAAGCTCCGACGTGATCAGCGTCTGCTCGCCGCGTATTTCGGGAACAGAAATTTTCAATGCGGGCGCAACCGGGCATGCTCCTTTCAAACTTCTTATGTTCGGGTTATCTCGGACGGTCTGAATGTCAGCAACGGCCACTGTGCCCGTTACAATGTCGCCGGCAGTAGTAACGATCTGCAAACCCGGCACTGCTTGATTTGAATCCCACAAGCGAGCGGTCACTTCCACGGCGGAAGGTTCCGCGGAACTTTCGCCGCCCGCACAGGCGCGCCCCGGGATACGATGGCAGTGGCGCAGGATGGTCCTTTGCAGATGCGGATCGAGGTAAGTACCAATGTCGTCAACAGGCTCGATTTCATATTTCGGGTTTTCGGTTTGCGGGGGCATGTGATTCTCCTGGACTTATCGTTAACAAGCCGATGGTGAACGGGCGATGTTCGGTGCTGCTGCTGGTAGTGTGTGCGCGTGAGAAAACGTTTCGGCGAGTTAACGGCAGGAGCAGAAACTTATTGCCAGTCTCCTTGAATAACGAAGCCAGCCCAATAGAATGGCGCCTGAAATTGTTTTTGTTTTGATAGTTCCAGTTGTGCGGCGCGAAGGGCAGCGCTCGGCTTCAATCCATTGACGAGCATTTCGCGATAGAAGCGATACATCAGCTCGGCGCTCGCGCGATCGTTGACGTTCCAGAGAGTAGCGAGCACACTACGCGCGCCCGCGTGCATGAAACCACGTGTGAGACCGACGACGCCTTCACCTCTCATGTCTTTTCCCAAAGCCGTTTGACACGCACTCAGGACCACCAAGTCCGCGGACAACTTGAGATTGTAAATCTCGTAGAGTTGCAGGAAGCCATTCTGGCGCTGGCCCTGCTCGTCAAACATCGAAAACACAATGCCCGACAACTCGGGCAGGCGGTTATTAAGAAGTCCATGAGTGGCAAAGTGGACGATCTGAAAGTTTGCCAATGCGTTGTCGACAACCATCTTCCGGTTAGCAGCGAAACCAATCATCTTCACTCCCTTTGCCGGCGGGATGAGACTGAAGATCGTGTTGGCCTCCTGCCGTGAGAAGAAGAGCCGGCGCAAGCTATAGCCGCCGCTGGTTTGCACGTCGCGGAGCGCGCGGCCGAGTTCAGAAATATCCGATGCTTCAGTATTGCGGAGAGCGCCACTAGGAGAGGCGTGTTTAGCCAGGCGGCTGTCGTCCGCGGTTACAACCGGATCCGCCACCATAGCGAGTAAACCTGAAGCAGGTTTCCGATCCTTGAGCATCGTTCGCTGGATGGCCAACGCTGATCCGGAAGGCAGGTTCACAACCTCCAGATGTGCGAGCAGCCGTGAATCGCTCGATCCGCCCGGCGCCTGTAAAATCGAAAACGGAATGTACTGGAGCGCGCCGTCAGCGACGACCAGCACGCGCTTCTTTGACAAGTATTTTGAGATCGGCGCGAGCACGATTGAACTGAGATTGGTGAGTGCGGCTGGAAAATCTGCTGTCGTGGTCGTTGGGCTGTTGGGCGGCTGCGACAAGCCTTCGTAAACCACGCGCGCCAGTTTCTCAATCGCATCGCGGCCGGGCAGCTCGAAACTCTCCACTCTGTCACGTGTGACCATCCAGGCATAGCTCCGTCGATCGCCGAGAGCGTATTCAACCAGCACTGAATCGTCATCGACCAGTTCGCGGAGTTGTGCTTGCGTAAGCGATGAAGGCTGCGTGAGCGCGGCGTATTGCGGACTGCGGCGGCGGATTTCGCTGAGCACCTGCTGGTATTCGGTCGTGAGCCGCACGGTTTCAGCCTCGCCGTCGTCGGCTTCCTGTTTGGTGTGTGCCTGACTCAGCACGTTCTGCTGATGCTGAATGCCGTCAGCAAGTTTTTTCCTGGCGTTTTGTTCCTGGGCCAGCAGTTGCGGATCGACGCCTTGCCGTATGTCCGCACGACTCTCGCCGAGCAACTCGAGCAGCGATCTCGCGCGGCTTCGTTCGCTCGCCTCGAGCGCCTTACTCTCGAAACCTCCGGCGGGATTTTGTTTGTGCAACTGCATCAAGAGGTCGATATAAAACTCATACTGTTGATGCACGGTGGCGAACCATGAAGCGCGTAAATCTCTATCGCCCGCAGAGACTGTTAGTGATTCGATCAGGTTCAACGAGCGCTCGATCCATGCTCGCGCCTCAGGCAATCGATTCTGCTTTTGCTCGAGGGCAGCGAGGTTGTAGAGCGTAAGGCTCTCTCCTTCACGATCGTGATTGGCCTGCATGAGCTTCAGTGCGGCGGTGTAGGACGTTCGCGCAGCGCTCTCTTCGCCCAGTTGTGCATAGCTGTAGCCCAGTCGATTCCGGGTGTAGGCGGAAGTGAGAAGGTGATTGTGCGCCTCACTCAAGGCGAGCGCGTTCGTGTAGTAAGACAATGCCTTGCGCGCATCGCTCGCCACATAAACGTCTCCGAGCAAATCGAGAACGTGCGACTCGAAGATCGGATCCTTCAGCTCACGCGCGGCCGTGAGCAGTTGCTCGTAATATTGAATCGCGGATTTCTTGCCCGACACCTCTTCGGAAAGGCTCGCGATTCGGAACAGCGCCAGACTCTCTCCTTCGCGATCGCCGATAGTCTTGAAGAGTTTGATAGCGCGATCGTAGTAATTGAGTGCGCGTTCAGGCTGCGCGACTGAGTAATAGATATAAGCGATACCGTTCAACGCAATTGCCTGCTGGCGGACGTCGCCCATTTGTTCGAATAGCGCGAGCGCTTTTCGGTAATGCTCGAGGGCTTCCTGCTTCTGACCGAGTTTGAAGAAGGTAATTGCGAGTGCGTTAAAGACCATCCCTTGCTGACGTAGATCGTGGGCGCGGCCGGCGATTTCCAGCGCCTGATTGAAGAGCCGCAGTGCCTCCGCGGCGTTCTCCGAGTCGAGGTTTACGTGACCGAGCATCGTGAGGGCCGCGGCCTGAACGTAGCTATCGCCTGTTTGTTTGGCTATGTCGAGAGACTGTTGCAGATAATCTTTGGCTAGCGCGGCGTTTCTGATGTTGAAGAAAGAGGTACCAAACAACAGCAGCGTTTGTGCCTGGATCTGGCGCTCGGCGAGAGCGGCATTCGCCTTTTGCGCCTGGTTCGCGTAATCGAGTGCCTTGTCGTAGTTACTGAGATCTATCTGGAGAAAGCCAAAGCGATTCAAGGCCCTCGCTTCGAGTTGCTGGTTCTGCTTGCGGCGGCCGAGATCCAGGGCGCTCTGGTAACTGACTGCTGCTCGCGCTGGGTCGCCCAATGCTTGTTGCGTCTCGCCGATTTCCAGCAACACCAGCGCTTCGTTTTGCGCGTCGCCGGCAGCGTGGTAAATCAGTCTTGCCTGCTCATATTTTTTCAACGCTTCACTGATCTGCGTCTTCAACCACTGCGATCGCAGCCGGCGAGCTTCCTCAACCAGGCGATCGGCAGAGGTCTTCGCAGGTGGTTTTTGAGTGACAACGGCCTCGGCGATAGCTGTGAAAGAAAACACTGCAAGCACGGCGGCAAGCAGGCGAGCGGGCAGACGCGGGGGGCGGCGTTTCAGCGGGAGTCTCATTTGTACGTTCAGATACGAGCGGGGTCCGCGAGCACATTGTATGTCACGGCGCGCGCAATCATCGAATGCCGTGGCAAGAGAAAAGGCCCGAGTTGCATAAGCAAGCTCGGGCCTTCAAGCAGGATGAAGTAATCAGAGTTCAGGAACGCTGATTACAGTTACAGTTGCACTTTCCGCTGGTAGCCACGGGGTTCTCGGGCGCCGGTTCTTTCGATACTGGAGCGACCACTTTAGCGAGTAGTTGCGGCACTGCCGGCCGGACCCACGAAGGCGCTTGCGGGGTCTTGATTGGCTCGCCGTAAGTCGTCTTGACGATATCACCATAAGTTGTCTTGACGATGTCACCGTAGGTTGTCTTGTTAGCGTCGCCGTTGGCTGTAAAGGATGCGTCGAGTGTGAGGTTCTTGCCGTTAGTAGCCGTGGCAGCTAACTCGGGCGCGGCTTCGACCGTGATCGTTCCGGTCGCCTTCACCTCTTTCGAAACTGGCGGCTGCGTAGCAGGAGTCACTGGACCAACTTCGGCAGGTTGCGGCGCATTCGCCGGCTGCTTGACGATGTTTCCGTTCCGCGCAGGTTCGAAGAGTGCCGGCCGTCCTGCCGGACTGTGCACGAACACGTCCAGAAATTTGTGCCACTGGGTTCGCTTGCAAAACTCGAGCGCACCGTAACATTCGGGGACCGGCGCCACGCACGGGAAATAGATTGAGACGCCGAAGGACCGCTTCAGCGAAACGCCATAAGTGCCGTAATCGATCACCAGTCCTCTTCCTGCTCCGTTGCTACTGCTGCGATCGCCGCTGATCGCCTTCATCACGTCGTGGCAAGCCCGCGTCAACCATTCACTGCGGCAATTGATCGCCAGCAACCGGCAGAAGTCGAACAGGTCGACGTAGTCTCTCAGGTAGAACGATTGCGCCTCAGCGCGAGCAATCATCGCGGCCCATCTCGTTTCGGGATCTTTCATCTGCGCCACAAGCGCTTCGACGAGGCGCGCTACGGCCGACGTGAACTCGCGCGTGGCAGACTCGTTGTTTCGCCCCACCTGACAAATCGATTGAGTGACGAACTTCTGCTTCTGCCCGAAATCGTAAACGAACTTCAAGACGATGAGTTTTGCGACATCTTCCGCGGTCGCTTCGCCGGCATGGGGGACGAGTTCCTTCAGGATGGTGTTGTACGGCCAGCTTTCATCGGGCACGACGTCTTCGGAAGCGACGAGGTAATCGACGCTATCGTCCACTTGACAGCAGATTTCAGCCATCGCCATCAAGCACGCGTCCATACCCAGGATGTCGAGGTTCCTGCCGCCTAGCGTTTTCTTTATGAGTGCCAATACGTCCTTCACATCCGCGTTCGTAAGGAAATCGATCTCGCCACTCTTGGTATGAAGCGGCAGTTCGAGCGTGTTAGAGGGGACAGGAATGGATGCTCTGACGGCCGTGCGAGGCGCGGATTTCGGATCATTCGCGATTAACGTGGCGAGACTCTCCGGACTAAGTCTCGTCGGATTACGTGTGGGAACGTAACAGGGATTTGGATTGTCAGCGCGCCACCCTTGTCCGTGTCCCCAAAGTATCAAGGCATAGTGCTCGGCTGGAGACCGCTGTGCGCACCACTCCACGAAGTCCAGCAGATCTTTTTTGGCGTCAGTATTGAACAGGACCTCTTCGTCGCCGTTTGCATCGATCGCCGGAACGAGATCTTCCTGAAGATAAGTGTCCTTATGCAGGTGGTAGCGCCGGATGGCGGTTGGTCCACCGGAATTGAGTTGCGCCAGGAG
>Ga0070693_100001151_pt1 | contig 11865 bp, 12 predicted proteins | sample KBSK1103metaG_FD_65472 | JGI IMG/M metagenome (GOLD analysis project Ga0070693, IMG submission 65472) | Corn, switchgrass and miscanthus rhizosphere microbial communities from Kellogg Biological Station, Michigan, USA - KBS K1-10-3 metaG | ecosystem: Host-associated > Plants > Roots >...
CGCTACGACTGGAAGGCGGGCGACATCGCCATCGTGCACAACAACTGCGTGCACCAGCATTTCAACGCGAGCCCGACGAAGCCCGCGCGCGCGCTGGTGATCAAGACCAAGCCCATGTACATGTTCCTGAACATGCTGTTCCAGAAGCAGGTGGAACCGCGTCCCACGGAACCCGCGCCCGGCCCCGAGGCCGCCGCGTTCCGCGCGCGCGAGGGCGAGACCGATTTCAATCACGATTCCACGAAATAGGAGCGAACGATGGCCTGGGGTGAATCGAAAACCTGGATGAAGGGCACTGCGAACCAGGCCCTTTACAAGGCGCTGCTGGAAGACGCGGCGCAGGCGCCCGCCCGAAACGCGAAGCGCAAGAAGGTGCTGCATCCCGAGGACATGCCGTGGGAGCTGTCGCGCCACGGCTTGATGAAGCACCTGATGAACGAGGGCATGAACACCCGCATGGAGACGGTGGACGCGTACATGCTGGTCATTCCGCCGGGCAGCCGCTCGGGCAAGCACCGCCAGCTTGCCGAGGAATGCCTCTACGTGGTCGAGGGACGCGGCTACGACATCCACGTCGACTACGACGTGGAGATTACCGACACCTACCACTGGTCGCCGCAGAAGGAGCAGAAGCGCTTCGAGTGGGAGGCTGGAGACGTGATCTACATCCCGCCGAATACCGCGAGCCAGCACTTCAACTCGGATCCGGACCGCCCGGTGCGCCTCATCTCCGCGGTGAACCGCATCTACAAGGCGTGCGGCCTGAACGACCTCGAGCAGCTCGAGGACGCGCCCGAGTACCGGCCGGGCGTCACGGTGACCGCGGATCTCGTGCAGCAATTCCTGAGCGGAAAAATCAAGCAGCCGGCGTAGGCGTAAAGGACGGGAAATGGCAAATGAGCTGAAGACGGCGCAGGTTTCCGAGGAGATGGCGAAGAAGTTCGCCACCGAAAAGGAGACGCCGTACACGATGTGGGTGAAGGACCAGGGGCTGGAGATCCAGAGCGCGATCTACCAGCTCGACCTGCACGCGGTCGCGCTGAAGGACTGGCCCGCGCGCGGCGGCAAGGGTGTATTCCTCAACCACGATGCGTCGCGCACCTCCAACGACGCTTACGTGTGCGAGATCGCGCCTGGTGGCGAGCTCGCGCCGCGCCGCCAGCTCTTCGAGGAGATGGTCTACGTCCTCGACGGGCGCGGGTCGACCTCGGTTTGGAACGACCAGGGCGCGAAGATCACCTTCGAATGGAAGAAGGGCGCGATCTTCGCGATTCCGCTGAATGCATCGCACCAGCACTTCAACGCCTCGGGCAAGGAGCCGGCGCGTTTCGTGTCGGTGACCAACGCCCCGGCGATCATCAACGCGTTCGGCGATCTCGAGTTCGTCTTCGGCACGAAGTACGACTTCCGCGACCGCTTCTCGGGTGAGCCCGACTATTTCGCCAACAAGGGCGAGCAGAAGGGACTGCTGCTGGACACGAACTTCGTGGCCGACGCCATCAACCTGCCGCTCATCGCGGCCAAGGAGCGCGGCGCGGGGGGCGGGCACATCCGCTTCAACATGGCCAAGGGCTCCATGAACAGCCACATCTCGCAGTTCCCCGTGGGGACCTACAAGAAGGCGCACGCGCACGGACCCGGCGCCTACGTGATCGTGATGAGCGGCGAGGGATTCAGCCTCATGTGGCCCGAGGGCGAAAAGCCGCGCCGCTATGACTGGAAGGAGGGCACGCTCATCACGCCGCCCAACATGTGGTTCCACCAGCACTTCAATACCGGCACCACCCCGGCGCGCTACCTCGCGTTCAAGCAGGAAGGCGTGGCCATCCGCAACGCCCAGGGCGTGCCCAAGGCGTGGATCAGCAAGAGGATCGGCGGCGACCAGATCGACTACGCCGACGAGGCCGCCGAAGTGCGCCAGATGTTCGCCGAGGCGCTCGCCAAGCACGGCCTGAAATCACGCATGGAAGAGGCCTACCGCAACGAGCTGGCGGAGCTTCCGCCGAAGGTGTCCCAGGCCGCATGAGGGACCTTTTTCCGCATAGGGGAAAAAGGGGCCCGAAAACCCATTTTCCGGTGTCGCGGCCCCGCCACAAAGTGGCATTTTGGGCCTCATTTGCCTTGACGACAGGTACGCCCCCCGATACGCTTCCCCCGTTCCGGGTAAGAGTTTGATATTCCACATATAAGAACTAACGGAGGCATCGGAGAATGAACAAGAAGGCTCTCGTCTTGGCGATCGGTGCGGCGCTCGCGATTCCGTACGCGTACGCGCAGAAGGGTGGCGGCAAAAGCAGCGGAGATTCCGAGTCCGATCCCGATTCCGTCGTTGTCCTCTACGGCAAGATCTACCCTGAGATCGTGCGCCAGAATGGCAAGGACGCCACGCCCGCGAGCTGCACGATCGCGAGCGGATGCCTCGCGACGTTCGCCCAGCAGGCCTCGGGTAGCAGCAACATCATCACCCGGAACGAGATGGAGTCCTCCAACTCGCGCCTCGGCGTGCGCGGCTACGAAAAGCTGGGCGGCGGATTGCGCGCCACCTGGCAGCTCGAGACGCAGTTCCTGGTCGATTCGAACAACAGCGCCTTCGCGGCCCGCGACTCCTGGGTGGGCCTGCAGCATGACCGCTGGGGCACCGTGAAGCTCGGCCGCTTCGATACGCCGTTCAAGGAATACGGCGACGACATCTCGTTCCTCGGCGTGTCCAGCGGAAACTTCGTTTCCACCAGCAGCATCCTTCGCCTCTTCGGCATCGGCCAGAGCAGCGCCGCGCGCTTCCACGAGCGCGGCGTGAATGCGATCCAGTACGAGTCGCCGGACTGGCCGCTCAACTTCAAGGTCCAGTACAACACGGCCGAGACCGACACCTCCGCGCGCCACCGGCACATGTGGTCGTTCGGCGCGGGCTACGAGTGGGGCAATCTCAAGATCCTCGCCGGCCACGAGATCCACTGGGACGCCCTGGGCCTGTCGGCCAACGTGGGCACCTCGGCGATGAGCAACAGCAGCATCCCGAGCGCGCGTTCCAAGGATCGCGCCTCCGAAATCGCGGTCGTCTACAAGCTGGGCATCCATGACTTCGAGGCCGACTACGAGTGGCACGAGTGGAAGGAATTCGGCCAGCCGGGCAGCACGCCACTCACCGCGCTCGGCAAGGTGGGCAGCTACAAGAACAATTCGTACCTGCTGAACTGGCAGGCGCGCTGGTCGCCCAAGTTCCGCACGCAGATCCACTACGTGCACGCCACGGCCGGCGAATGCTCGCGCACGTTCCTGCTGACGGCTGCCCCGTGCATCACTGACGGCCTGGACGGCAAGCAACTTTCCGTGGGCGCGGCGTACTACTTCTCGCGCAAGACCTACCTGTTCTTCCTCTGGCAGCAGCTGAAGAACGGCAAGTCCGCGGTCTTCGCGAGCGGCTCGCAATCGCCGAGCACGGGCGAGGACGTGACCCAGGTCGCGGTCGGCATCGCCACCGCGTTCTGACGCAGTTCGCAGGACGGCGCCCCGCGCGGGGCGCCGCGCAATCAGGTCGTATCGCGGGCGCCCTGGCGCCCGCGTCTTTTTCCGGGCCCCGATTGAGGGCCGCAATACCGGAGGAGTGATGCGCTCGTCCTACCGTCCGGGCCGCAGGGCCTTCAACAGTGCGATCCTCGCGGCGCTCGCCTCGCCGCTGGCCGCGCGCGCGCAGCGCGCGGCCGCGGCCGCCGATTCGCCGCACCGTGCCGTGTACATGTACCAGGGCGCCGACCGCGACGCGAAGCTGCTCGCCGAAGCGAAGAAGCAGGGCCAGGTCACGATGTACACGTCGCTCAACCTCAAGGATTCGGTGCCCATCACCGAGGCGTTCGAGAAGAAGACCGGCATCAAGGTGGAGCTGTGGCGCGCCTCGAGCGAGAAGGTCCTGCAGCGCGCGGTGACGGAGGCGCGCGCGGGGCGCTTCGCCTGCGACATCATCGAGACCAACGGTCCCGAGATGGAAGCGTGCTACCGCGAGAAGCTCCTCGATGAATTCTACAGTCCGCATTTCCGCGACCTTCCCGCCGCCGCGTTCCCGAAGCATCGTCACTGGATCGCCGACCGCTTCAACTTCTTCACCATCGGATACAACACGAACCTGGTGAAGCCCGAGGAAGTGCCCGCGAAATACGAGGACCTTGTCCACCCGAGGTGGGCCGGGCGCGTTGGTATCGAAGGCAGTGACGTGGATTGGTTCGGCGCGATGGTGAAGTCGATGGGCGAGGAAAAGGGTCTTGCCTTTTTCCGCAAGCTGGCCGCGTCCAAGCCGGAAATCCGCACCGGCCACACGCTCATGGCCGAGCTCGTGGCCTCGGGGGAGATTCCGCTCGCAGCCACCATCTACAATCACAACATCGAGCGGCTCATCGTGAAGGGCGCGCCGGTCAAATGGAAGGCCATTGCGCCGACCTTCGGCCGGCCCAACGCCATCGGCGTCGCGCGGCAGGCGCCGCGGCCGCATGGGGCGCTGGTCTTCGCGGATTTCATGCTGTCCAAGGAAGGCCAGACGCTGCTGAAGGAACGTAACCGCGTACCCGCGAGCCTCGCCGTGGATACGCACCTCAACAAGTTCCCGTTCCAGATGATCGATCCCGTGATCACCCTGGACGAGGATGCCAAATGGGAAAAGATCTGGAGCGACATTTTCCTCAAGGGCAAGAAGGTACAAAAGGAGTCCGAATGAATCCCAGACGCAACCTGCTGATCCTCGCGGCGCTCGCCGCCGCAGGCTTCGCAATGCCTGTCCTCGCGCAGGTGAAGGCCAACGCGACCGCCGCGGACGTGGCGAACTACGCGGGCGCCGATCGCGAGCAGAAGCTCATCGAGGGCGCGAAGAAGGAGGGCACGCTCGAGATCTACACCTCCGCCCAGAGCGACGACATGGGTGCGCTCGTCTCCGCGTTCGAGAAGAAATACGGCGTCAAGGTGAACGTGTGGCGCGCCTCCAGCGAGAAGGTGCTGCAGCGCGCGGTGACCGAGGCGCGCGGCAACCGCCACACCGTGGACGTCTGCGAGACCAACGGCCCCGAGATGGAAGCGCTTTCGCGCGAAAAGCTTCTCGAGAAGGTGAAGTCCCCGTACCTCGCGGACCTCATCGCGCCCGCGCTCCGCCCGCACGGCGAGTGGGTTGGCACGCGGCTCAACGTCTTCGTGCAGGCGTACAACACGCAGGCCATCAAGAAGGAGGAGCTGCCGAAGACCTGGGAGGACCTCGCCAACCCCAAGTGGAAGGGCAAGCTCGGCATCGAGCAGGAGGACTCCGACTGGCTCGCCGGCGAGTTCGCCGAGCTGGGCGAAGCGAAGGCGATGAAGGTCTTCAAGGACATCGTCGACAGGAACGGCGTCTCGGTGCGCAAGGGTCATACGCTGCTCGCGCAGCTCGTGGTCTCCGGAGAGATTCCGATGGCGCTCACCGTGTACAACTACAAGGCCGAGCAGCTGAAGAACAAGGGCGCGCCCATCGACTGGTTCAGCATCGGCCCGGCCATCGCGCGGCCCAACGGCGTCGGCGTGCTCAGGAAGGCGCCGCATCCGCACGCGGCCGTCCTCTTCTATGATTTCGAGATCAGCCCCGAGGGCCAGAAGATCCTCGCCGGCCGCGACTTCGTGCCCACCAGCAAGAAGGTGGACACGCCCCTCAACAAGATCCCGATGAAGTTCGTCGACGCGCGCGTGCAGCTCGACGAGTTCCAGAAGTGGGAAAAGCTCTACGCGGACCTGTTCACGAAAGGCGCCAAGTAATGGGCAAGGAATCGCATTACAGCAGCAAGAAGGACCGCGTCTTCGTCCGCGGGATCCAGGGCCAGTACAGCCTGAAGGACGAGCTCACGCGGCTTCGCTCCATGCCGCGGGTCATCAAGGGCAAGGATCTCCTCTTCAATGATGGGCCGCAGTCGTTCAGCAAGCATTTCATCGAGCCGGTCGATGGGCTCACCCAGACGCTGCACGTGCACCTCGAGGAGTACGCGCCCGGAGGGCGCACCCAGAAGCACGGCCACGTGAACGAGGCCGCCTTCTACATCCTCGACGGCAAGGGCTACGAGATCCACGACGGCATCCGCTACGACTGGTCGGCGGGCGACGTGGCCATCGTCCACATGAACTGCGTGCACCAGCACTTCAACTCGGACGCGGTGAAACCCGCGCGCGCGTTGGTGTTGAAGCCCAAGCCCATGCTCATGTTCATGAACATGCTGTTCCAGAAATCGGTCATCCCGCGACCCACGGAGCCCACGCCGGAAGGCCGCGGCTTCGAGCCGCGCCACTTCGAGGACAACTTCAACCACTGACATGACGGCCGCCCGATTCCTCGCAGCGATCGCCGCGGCCGCCCTGCTGCCCGCCGCGGCGCAGAACCTTTTCACCTACGAAGGCCCGGACCGCACGGAGCGCATCATCGCGGCGGCGAAGAAGGAGGGCACGCTCACGCTCTACACGACGATCGCGGAGAAGGACCTTCCGGCGATCGTGAAGCCCTTCGAGCAGAAGTACGGCGTGAAGGTGAACGTCTGGCGCGCCGGGACGGACAAGGTGCTGCAGCGCGCGGTGACCGAGACGCGGGCGAAGAAGTACGAATTCGACGCGGTTCATTTCGGCGCGCCCGAGATGGAGGCGCTGTCGCGCGAGAAGATCCTGCAGCCCGTCAACTCGCCCGTGCACAAGGACCTGCTGCCGGGTTCGGTTCCCGCGCACAAGGAGTGGGCGGCGACCATCCTCTCGGTCTGGGTGCAGGCCTACAACACGAACGTGGTGAAGAAGGCGGACCTGCCGAAGACCTACCAGGACCTGCTGGATCCGAAATGGAAGGGCAAGCTCGGCATCGAGGCGAAGAACGACGACTGGTTCGCCACCGTCGTCCACCTGATGGGCGGCGAGCAGCAGGGGCTCAAGTACTTCCAGGACCTCGTGGCGAAGAACGGCATCTCACCGCGCCACGGCCATACGCTGCTCAACAACATGGTGGTGTCGGGGGAGGTGCCGCTCGCGCTCACCGTGTACAACTACATGCCCGAGCAGGCGAAGAAGAAAGGCGCGCCCATCGACTGGTTCGCGATCGAGCCGGCCATCGCACGCGCAAACGCGATCGGCGTCGCGCGCAACGCCCAGCATCCCAACGCGGCGCTGCTCTTCTATGAATACCTCCTGGGCCAGGACGGGCAGAATGCGATGGTGAGCATCGATTATGTTCCGACCAATACGAAGGTCGCATCGCCGCTGAAGGGCATCAAGATCGTGACCACGGACCCGGTGCGTTCGCTCGACGAGAGCGCGAAATGGAGCAAGCTCTACGAGGACATCGTGCTCAAGAAGGCGGGGTCTTGAGCGAAGCCGTCCTCGCGCCCGACAAGGCGCCACACGAGGAGCGTTCCTGGAAGGAGCTGTGGCTCATCACCATGGGTCACGGCCTTACGCACTGGTACCCGTCCACGTTCTACCTGCTGCTGCCGATCATCGGCAAGGAGCTCGGCCTCACGTACAGCCAGATCGGCCTCATCATGACCTGCCAGTTCATCGCGGGCGCGATCGCGAACGTGCCGGGCGGGATCATCGTCGACACCGTGGGACGCAAGGGCGTGCTCATGGCGCTGTCGCTTTTCTGGGTGGGCTTTCCCTACCTGCTGATGGGGTTTGCGCACGGCTACCTCATGCTGCTCGCGTGCGTGGCGCTCGTGGGTTTCGGCAACAGCCTCTGGCATCCCACGGCCATTCCGACGCTGGCGCGCCGCTACCCCGAGCGCAAGGGCCTCGTCCTGTCGGTGCACGGAATGGGGGGCAACGTGGGAGATGCGTTCGCGCCGCTCGCCGTCGGCGCTCTGCTCGCGGTGCTCTCGTGGCGCGAGGTCGTGATCCTCAACGTGATGCCCGGCCTGGTGATGTCGCTGCTCATCCTCATCTTCCTCGGCACGATGCGCCTGGGACCCAAGGCGAAGGCGGGAGCCGCCGAAGGAAACGCGCAATCGCTGGGCGATTATTTCCGCGGCGTGCCGGCGCTCTTGCGCAACCGCTCGCTCGTCCTGCTCACCATCAGCGGCGCATTCCGGTCGATGACCCAGAACACGCTGCTTACATTCCTGCCGGTCTACCTCGCCTACGAGATGCACTTCTCCCCGGTATGGGTGGGCGCCGCCATGTTTGCCCTGCAGGCCGCGGGATTCGCCGCGTCCCCCGTGGCGGGACACCTGTCCGACCGCATGGGGCGCCGTTCCATCATGATGACCAGCATGATCATGACGGGCGTCGTGCTCGCGTTCATGACCTTCGCCGGCAACTCGCAGGCGTTCATCGCCCTCGTGGCCGTGCTGGGATTCTTCCTCTACGCCATCCGGCCGGTGCTTCAGGCGTGGCTCCTCGAGACCACGCCGAAGAACATGGGCGGCACGAGCATCGGCATCCTCTTCGGCGCCCAGTCGCTGGGTTCTTCGGTCGCGCCGCTCGTCGCCGGCATGATCGCCGACCGCTACGGGCTCCTGTCCGTTTTCTGGTTCCTCGCGGCGACGATCATCTTCGCCAACGTCTTCATCCTCTGGATGCCCCACCGGGAGTCCGAAAAGGCCGCGTGAGCGTCCGGCGCTGGCTGAAGAGCACGTCCAACCGGACCTTCATCATCTGGCCCGTCGCGCTCTTCGCGCTGGAGGCGTTGGTGCAGCAGGCCGTTCCCCCCGTGCATTGGTGGGGACTTCCGTTGCTCGCATGGGGGTACTTGCAATACCGCCTCGTGGGCAACTACCGCGCGCTTACCGGCGGCGGGGGACCGGGCATCTCGATCCCTCCCGATCGCATCGTGGACAGCGGGCCATATCGATGGGTGCGCAATCCGATGTACCTGGGCCACCTCCTGTTCTTCGCGGGCATCGCCGTCACGCTCGCTTCGTGGATCGCGGTGGGCGTCCTGGTCGTCCACATCTTCTGGTTCGACCGGCGTGTGCGCGAGGACGAGCAGCGCCTCGCGGAGCTCTTCGGCGAGCCCTACCGGGACTATTGCCGCCGCGTGAAACGCTGGATTCCCGGGCTGGTTTAAGCTGGGGCATGGACGATTCCCGCGCCCGAGACGCGCACCAGGCGGTCGATGCCGTCTATCGCTCGGAATCGCGCCGCGTGTTCGCGACCCTGGTGCGCCTGCTGGGCGACTTCGACATCGCCGAGGAGGCGTTGCACGAGGCCTTCCGTGCCGCGCTCGAGCAGTGGCCGGTGGAGGGCGTGCCGGCGAACCCGCGCGCATGGCTCGTCTCCGCCGGGCGATTCAAGGCGATCGACGGGATCCGGCGCAACGCGCGCTTTGCCGACGTCGAGGACTTCGAGTCCTTCGCCGAATCGATCCCGGCCGAGGAGCCCGGCGAGCGCGAGCCGATCGAGGACGACCGCCTGCGGCTCATCTTCACGTGCTGCCACCCGGCGCTTGCCGCCGATGCGCAGGTCGCGCTCACGCTGCGCGAGGTGTGCGGGCTGCGCACCGAGGAGATCGCGCATGCGTTCCTCACGCCCGCGCCCACGCTTGCGCAGCGCATCGTGCGCGCCAAGGCAAAGATCAAGGACGCCGGCATTCCGTACGAGGTGCCCGGGGCCGCCGAGCTAGGAGAGCGCCTCGAGGGCGTGCTGCGGGTGATCTACCTCGTTTTCAACGAGGGTTATTCGGCCTCGTCGGGCGATGCGCTCACGCGCTCCGACCTCAGCCTGGAGGCCATTCGGCTCGGTCGCCTCCTCGTGGAGCTGCTGCCCGAGCCCGAGGCCGTGGGGCTCCTCGCGCTCATGCTGCTGCAGGAATCGCGCCGTGCCGCGCGCGCCTCCGCCTCCGGCGATGTCATCGTGCTGGAAGAGCAGGATCGCTCGCTCTGGAACCGCGAGCTCATTGAAGAGGGCGTTGCGCGCGTGGAAGGGGCGCTCGCCTCGCGGCGCTTCGGCCCGTACAGCATCCAGGCGGCGATCGCGGCCGTGCACGCGGAAGCGGCGAGTCCGGGTGAGACCGACTGGAGCGAGATCGTGGGCCTCTACGATGTGCTGCTGCGCATGGACGCATCGCCGGTGATCGAGCTCAACCGCGCGGTCGCGGTGGGCATGCGCGACGGGCCGGCCGCGGGCCTCGCGCTCGTCGATGCGATCCTCGCGCGCGGCGAACTGTCCGGTTATCACCTGGCGCATGCCGCGCGTGCCGACCTGTGCCGGCGACTCGGACAGCAGGAGCAAGCCCGGCGGTCGTACGAGAAGGCGCTCGAGCTCGCCCGCCAGGAGCCGGAGCGGCGATTCCTGCGCCGGCGCCTGGCCGAGGTCGGGGCATGAAGATGTCGAAATCGCCGCCGGCCGTTCGACTATCGGGCGGGAACCCACCGAAGGAGACGATCCGATGAAATACCTGTGCCTGGTCTATGGCGAGGAAAGGGCGCTGGCGGGAATGGACGACCGCCACTGCGTGGCCTATGACGAGCAGATCCGCGCGAGCGGCCAGTGCCTCGCATCCGAGGCGCTGCAGCCCGTGGCCACCGCCACCACGGTGCGCGTTCGCAACGGGAAGCTTTCCGTGACGGACGGGCCGTTCGCCGAAACGAAGGAGATCCTCGCCGGCTTCTACATGATCGAGGCGCGCGACCTGAACGAGGCCATCCAGGTGGCCTCTCGCATCCCGCCCGCCGAGGTGGGTTGTGTCGAGGTCCGGCCGATCCGCCCGATCCGCGAGACGGTGAAGGCGAACGCGGCGAAGGCCGCCGCCGACTAGCGCGCCAGGAAGTCGGCGACCAGCCGGTTGAAGGTTTCCGGGTCTTCGACCGCGGAAAGGTGCGCGGCGCCCGGAATCACCGCGAGCTTCGCTCCCGGGATGGCATCGGCGATCGCCTTCGACATCGCGACCGGCGTGCCCACGTCCTTCTCGCCCGCGATCACCAGGGTGGGTGCCTTGATGCGATGCAGATCGCCGCTGAAGTCGAGGTCGCGAATCGCGTCGCAGCAGGCGATGTAGCCCGCCGGGTTGGTCGCGAGGAATCCGTCCCCGATCCGGTCGACGATGTCGGAATGCGAGGCGCGGAAGTCGTCGGTGAAGTAGCGCTGCATGGCGAGCTCCTTGATCGCGGCCATGCCGCCTTCGCTCACCGCTTTCGCGCGTGCCTGCCACATTTCGGGTCCCTGCGCGCCATAGGTGCTGGTGGTGTTGGCCAGCACGAGCTTGCGCAGGCGCTGGGGGTGGCGAAGCGCGAAGGCCTGCCCGATCATCCCGCCCATCGAAAGCCCCACCCAGTGCGCCTTTTCGATCTTCAGCGAGTCGAGGAGGTCGCGCACATCGTCGGCGAGCAGGTCGAGAGAATAGGGACGAGGCGTGACGGGACTGCGCCCGTGCCCGCGCACGTCCATGCGGATCACGCGAAAGCGCGGCGACAGTGCCGTGCCCAGGCCATCCCACATCCGATGGTCGCAGCCGATCGCATGCGCCAGCACTACGGCATCGCCGCTGCCGCCGCTATCGGTGAAGTGGATCACTTCCTGGCGAGCTCGGCGATCACGTCGCGCGCCTCGCGAAAGGCGGTGTTGGCCGTGGGCACGCCGCAGTACACGGCCGTCTGCAGCAGCACTTCCTTCAGGTCGTCCTGCGAGAGGTCGCCTTTTTCCAGCGCCGCGCGCGAGTGCAGCTTGAACTCCTCCCAGCGGCCCATCGCGGCGCACTGCGCGATGACGATCATGCGCCGCGTGCGATGGTCGAGCCCGGGCCGGTTCCAGATCTCCTCCCAGGCGAAGCGCGTGATGAGCTCCTGGAACTCGGTGTTGAAAGCCGTCTTCGTGCGCTCGGCGCGGTCGACCCATTCGTCGCCGAGCACCTTGCGGCGCGTCTTCATGCCGCGGTCGTAGCCTTCCTTGGCCATG
>Ga0070693_100001153_pt1 | contig 11862 bp, 10 predicted proteins | sample KBSK1103metaG_FD_65472 | JGI IMG/M metagenome (GOLD analysis project Ga0070693, IMG submission 65472) | Corn, switchgrass and miscanthus rhizosphere microbial communities from Kellogg Biological Station, Michigan, USA - KBS K1-10-3 metaG | ecosystem: Host-associated > Plants > Roots >...
GCGCGACATTATCCCTTGTCCGGCAGGCGGCTATACGCCTACGGCGAAGGTGCCCACCGGTCCGGGCATCAGCTACAACGCCGTGACGGGGGTGCTCACCCTGAACGGCGGGCCTACCAATCTCACGCTGACAGACACGACGTACTTTTTCAGAGCGATAGTCCTTACGAACAACGCCAAGCTGACTTTTCCCGGCAACCCGCGAGTGACAATCTTCCTGCGTGATTCGCTCAACGCCTCCGGTGGAAACATCATCAACCAATCCAACTATCCACCGGCCGTTTCATTCAGCTCGTGCGGCACATCTCCTACGCCCGCCTACTGGGCACTGAGCTCGGGCTCGGGCCCGGGCGCGTATCCGGGATACTTCTCGGTATATGCACCGAACCACGTCGTCTACGAGCTGGGTGGCGGTGATTTCTACGGCGCAGTGGTGGCGTGGATCTATTACGCAACCGGGGGTGGCCGATTCCACTACGACGCAGCGCTCGCGCGCCAACCATCCAACAGGCTCGAGGTGCAGAAGGGTTCCTGGGCGCAGCTTCCGGGAAGCTGATAGCTTCGTTGAAGCTCTGCGGGCGCAAATGTTACTATTCAAAGGGCGGACACGATGTCCGCCCTTTGGTTTTCGACGAACGATTGAGCCTCGATGAAAATCCTCGTCATTGAAGACGATCCGACGGTTGGCCAATTCGTAAAGCGCGGTTTTGAGGAGCAGCGCTGGGGCGTCGATCTCGTCGCCAACGGTGACGACGGTGAGGCGCGCGCCGTGGCCGAGGAGTACGACGTCGTGATTCTCGACATGCGGCTGCCCGGAAAATCGGGCGCCCAGGTACTGCACGATCTGCGTGCGCGTGGCTTCGACCGGCCGGTGCTGATCCTCACCGCGCAGGATGCGGTGGACTCCAAAGTGGAAACGCTGCGGGCCGGCGCCGACGACTACGTCACCAAGCCGTTCGCATTCGAGGAGCTGCTGGCGCGTGTGGAAGCTCTCTCCCGCCGCCCGCGCGCGCGGCTGGCACCGGCCCTCAAGGTCGCAGATCTCAGCCTGAACATGGATACCAGAGAGGTAGCGAGAGCTGGTCATCCGATCGAGCTGACGCCCAAAGAGTACACGGTACTCGAGTATCTGATGCGACACGCCGGTCGCGTGATGAGCCGGACGCTGATAACCGAGTACGCGTGGGGGTATCACTTCGATCCCGGCACCAACATCGTCGATGTCGTCATCAACCATCTGCGCAAGAAGATCGACGCAAACAGCGCGGGGAAGCTCATTCACACCATCCGCGGGGTGGGGTACGTGATTCGCGAAGAGGGCCCCGGCGGAAAGGCAAGCTAGGAAAGCATGCTCTCCACACGCGTCAAGCTGACGGCGGCTTTCGTTGCAGGATTGGTCGCCGTCACCATAACTCTGTTCCTCGCCGTGCTCGCCGCGCGGAACGACGCGGTATATCACGACATCGCGCAGTACGCTGCGGCGCAGGGCGACCTGGCGGGCAGAGTCATCGCCGAGGCGGAGCAATCGGGTCAGACGGTACTGGCGACGAGCGACACTGCTTTGATCCAGTCGTTGTCCCCGAAGATCGTCGACCGATTGCAGTCGATACCGGGTTACATAGTGGTGGTCGACAATCAAGGCCGCGCGGTTTACCGGTCGAGCGATGTGCTGCGGTTACAACCCAGTGACATGGTCACGCTGCAGACGCAGCTGGCCGATCTCCCCAAGTCTGGTGAAGCGCTGATTTTCTCGCTGGACGGGCTTCAGGAGAAGCTTCTCTTCGTCTCCCACTCCCTCACCGGCTCGACCAGCGGGCTCAGTCGCATCGCGTCGGGAGCCGTGGCGACGCGCGCGACTACGGTACCTCCCGAGTACATGTTCGACGCCCTCATCATCGTTCCGCTGATCATCGTCGCGGCGGGGGTTGGTGCGTTTCTCTTTCTCGGCCGCACCCAGCGCCAGCTGGCGGAGATCACAACCGAGGTGGCGGCGATCACAGACGGACGCAGCTTGCATCGCCGGCTTGCGCTGAGCGAAGAGACCACTGATTTCGCTGGTCTGGTGACGACACTCAACGCGATGATCGGCCGCCTGGAGACTTCCTTCGCCGGACTCAGGCGATTCACCGCCGATGCGAGCCACGAGCTGAAGACGCCGTTGGCGGTCTTGCGGGCGGATGTCGAGCGCGCGATGACCGAATCGGCGAGCCAGAACGAGCGAATGGTGGCGCTAGAGGAGGCGTTGCAGGAGGTTCGCAGAATGAGCGACCTCGTCGAAAGTCTGCTGACTCTTGCCCGCGCCGATGAAGGAAGGTTTGACCTCCACCGGGAGCCAGTCGAGCTCCAGCCGCTGGTGCAGGAGGTTTACGAGACCGCGCTCATACTCGGTGAGGCGCAAGGCGTAACCGTCAATCTGCCGTTCACCGCCGACGCGACTGTAATGGCGGACCGCACTCGTTTGCGGCAACTCTTTCTCAACCTGGTCACCAACGCCATCAAGTACACGCCGGCGGGAGGCAAGGTGGAGCTGGGATTGGGCCGGCATCCGGACAACGTGACATTCGCCGTCCGTGATACGGGAATCGGAATATCCGCCGCCGACTTTCCACACATCTTCGAGCGATTCTGGCGTGCCGATCGCGTGAGATCCCGAATGTCCGAGCGCGGTGGATTCGGATTGGGGCTCGCGATCAGCCAGTGGATCGCGCAGGCGCACGGCGGCACACTCACCGCATCATCGCGACTCGGCCGCGGGAGCTTGTTCACTGTCACACTCCCGTTGAGCGGGGACGGTCAGAAGTCCTGAGCTACGCTCGTTAATCGAGCGTTAATGCGCCAGTTAGGACCAATTCATCCGCTTGTAACGCGCGCGTTATTGGATCGTGGGTACGACCCTCACAGGTTGGATCGCCATCAACCGGGGGATCGCGATGTTCGACACCTTGCTGGAATCCAGAGCCACGAGAACGAAATCAGCAGGCGGCGCGGTAGCGAGCGTCACTGCTCACAGTGCATTGATCGCGGCTGCGGTGTTCGCGACGGCGCAGGCGCGGGTGGAGAAGCCGGCATCGCGGATCGTACGTATCGACTATTTCGTGCCGCGACCGGTGGCCGCTCCGCCGCCGTCCCAGGCAATCGAGCGAGCATCATCCAGGACGAGCGTCCCGAAGCTGGTCAACATTGATATTCCAACCTCGAGACTTCCGTCGGTCGATGTATCGACGATGCCGGACATCAGCGATCGTCTGGCGCCGGTGATGCCGGCGGCGAAACCAGCCGGATCATCGCGCAACGCTGTGAGCGGCGACCCAACGAGCGCGTTTCGGGAGAACGAAGTAGAGAAACCGGTGAGCTTACTTGCCGGGAGTGCGCCCCGTTATCCCGAGTTACTTCGCGCTACGGGCGTGGAAGGTAGTGTGGTTGCTGTCTTTGTCGTCGACGAAAAAGGGCGCGCGGAAATGGATAGTGTGCGATTCGTGGGCAGCGGAAATGCACTCTTTCAGGATGCTGTTCGCGCAGCTTTGCCGCGTATGCGCTTCGTTCCGGCTGAGATCGCCGGCCAAAAGGTACGCCAGCTCGTGCAGATGCCCTTTGTGTTTACAATCGATAGGTAGTTAGGGGTTCATTAATACTATTTCATTGATTCTTAATCTTGCGGGTATTCCCCCGACTTCTGGTTGCGAACAGTTTTCGCATACGACTTCCCCTCGGGAGAGAAATGTTTAACCAACTTCTTGAGTCAAAAGCTAAGAAGCAGAAGATGGCTGGCGGCACGGTTTTCAGTATCGTGCTGCACACCGTCCTGATCGGCGCCGCGGTGTACGCGACCGCGAAAGCCGGCACCAAGGACGAGAAGGCGAAAGCCGAGAAGATCCAGTTCGTCGAGATGAAGAAGGAGCCCCCCAAGCCGAAGGTGGAAGAGCCACCGCCGCCGAAGGAAGTAGTCGTCAAGCCGCCGCCGCCGAAGGGCTTCCAGGTTCTTCGCGCGCCCGTCAAGATCGACATCAAGATTCCCGAGATCGATCTGTCGAAGGCGGTCACCAACGAAAACGACTTCACCGGAAAGGGCGTGAAGGGCGGAACGGGTTCCGGCGTCGTTGGCGGCGTTGCCAACACCAACCAGACCTACTTCGAGTTCCAGGTCGAGAAGCCGGCCGAGATGCTCTCCGACAGCCCGAAGCCGAAATATCCGTCGGTGCTCGAGAGCTCAGGAATTGCCGGCGAAGTGCAGGCACAGTTCGTGGTACGCAGCGATGGCAAAGCCGACATGGATTCGTTCAAGGTGCTGAAGACGACCAACGAGCTGTTCACCCAGGCAGTCAAGAACGTGCTCCCGCGCATGCACTTCAGTCCCGCGATGATCGGCGGCAAGCCGGTCAACCAGCTCGTTCAGCAGTCATTCCAGTTCGCCGTTCCCCGCTAGTCAACCCCTCACGGAGTTAACAAATGCAGCTGTCATTACTCGACATTTATAACCAGATGGGCGGCTTCGCGAAGGGCATCGTCTATGTCCTCGCCATCATGTCGATCTGGACTCTCTCGGTCGCCATCAAGAAGTGGTGGGATCTTCGCAAGGCGCAGGCTGAGACCCGCAAGTTTGCTCCCGAGTTCTCGCAGTTCCTCGAGGAAGACAACCTCGCCGAGGCTGTCACTCTCGCCGACAAGTACAAGAGATCACACGTCGCCCGCGTCCTCGGCGGTGCCCTCACCGAGATTCGCCCGCTGATCCAGGATGGATCCGTCACCGTCGCCGACATCAACTCGGCTGAGCGCGCAATCGAGCGCGAGATGCTGATGACGATCACTGACCTGAAGCGCGGCCTGGGTGTTCTGGCCACCGTCGGCGCCACCGCGCCGTTCGTCGGACTGCTCGGCACCACGATGGGTATCGTCAACTCGTTCGCCGCAATGGCAGCGTCCGGATCCGGTGGACTGGCTTCAATCTCCTCCGGTGTGTCTGAAGCTCTGATCACGACCGCGTTCGGTCTCGTCGTCGCGATCCCGGCCGTGTGGCTGTTCAACTATTTCCAGATCAAGATCGATAACCTCACCGCCGAGATGACGTATACGTCGAAGGAAATGATCGACTATATGATCAAGAACGTCTCGGGCACCGGCGAGTTCGGTCGTTCCCGTTTCACGCGCGAGTTCAACACCACGGCGACGGCTGGAAATTCACCGATCTCGCAGTAGCACCCGGGAGGGCTGACTAATGGCAATGTCTGCCGGAACTTCCGGAGTCAAGGCGTCACCAAACGTGACGCCGATGATCGACGTGATGCTCGTGCTGTTGATCATCTTCATGCTCGTCATCCCGGCGATTACGGCTGGTTTTCAGGCCGTGCCGCCGACGGGTGTCAACCTCAAGCCGCATCCCGAGGAAGATCAGGATCAGGTTCTGGGTATCGATGCCACCGGGCAGTATTACCTGAACAAGAAGCCCATTCCCAACGCGGAGCTCGCGCAGCGTCTCAAGGCGATTTTCGAGAACCGCACCGAGGACAAGCTTCTCTATATCAAGGCGCACAAGGACCTGGCGTACGGCAAGGTGCTCGACGCGATGGACATCGCGGCCCACAATGATGTTCGAGTGACCGGCATGATCACCGATCAGCGTCCGGGCACGGTCTCGGCGATACGGGACGACAACATGTTCAACGCGCCGGCCTCCGGAGGGAAACCATAATGGCAATGGGTACAGGGAATGCCACCGAAGGCCTGACGAACGAGATCAACGTCACGCCCATGATCGACGTGTTGCTCGTGCTGCTCATCATCTTCATGATGGTGATTCCGATGTCGCGCAAGGCGATCGACCTGCAGCTGCCGGATCCGACACCGGATGATACGAATCAGGGACCACCTCCTTCCCAAATCGTGTTGGAGGTTCTGCCCGGAGATGTGTTCAAGATCAACTCGCAGCCGGTTGCGAAAAATGACCTTGGAAAGAGACTGAAGGAGATCTATGACCCTCGCCCAGACAAGATCATTTTCGTGAAGGGCGATCCCGCGGTGAAGTATTCCGACGTGATCCTGGCGATGGACATAGCGCGCGGATCGGGCGTCAAGGTAATTGCCGCGACACCGAAGGAAGTGAAATAGTCACGCGGTATGTGCCGTTCGAGCAACGGCGAAAGAAAGAAGAACAGTGGAAAGGGGTCATTGCGTCGCTGCTGGTGCACGCACTGATCCTTTTTCTCATTATCGGTCCTATCGTCGGAGCGAATGATTTCACCCGGCCCGACGTTGTCGGCGGGGGTGGTCCGGGGCCCGCCGGAGGCGGCGGAGGCGGCAGCAGCGGACCCGGCTCGCGCGAGCAGCACGTCGAGTTCGTGCGCGTGAAATCGGATCCGACGACGATGCCCAAGCTGACGCCGAAAACGCCGCCGCCGGTGAAGCCGCCGGAGCCGAAACCACCGGTGGAGACTCCGGTGCAGCCCGCTCAACAGGTGGTAGAGCCACAGGTCAACGCCGGTTCGACCGGAACGGGAACTGGCAACGCAGGAACTTCGGGGGCCGGTCCCGGAACGGGTGGTGGAGTTGGTTCGGGCGAGGGGACAGGCAGGGGCAGCAGCATCGGTCCCGGAACCGGGGGAGGCCCCGGGAAGGATTACCCGCCGACCGTCAGGGATTTATTCATCCCGCCGATGCCGGCGCCGCAGGCGGTAAAGGGCTTTCACATGAAGGCCTTTTTCGACGTGGACGAGAAGGGCAACGCCAAGCTGATTGGATTCAATCCAACTCGCGATGGCGACTACAACAAGCGGGTCTCCGAAGTTCTGCGCTCGATGAGATTCCGACCGGGCGTCCATGCCGACGGTACGCCGAAGCGGGACACTGCCGAGATCGAGATAATTTTCTAGTCCGTTTCTCTGGCAAAAACCCCTCTGTGGGCGTACATTCCGCCCGCAAAGCGGGAGGAACACACCCAGTCGTAACCGCAACCCAGGGAATGCCTTGACTACCACGACAGCAACGAGTGGGGCCGACAGCACTGCATCGTCGCGCGAGTTCGTCAAGGCGCTGACGCTGACCGACGCGACCATGCTGGTCGCCGGCTCGATGATCGGCTCGGGCATCTTCATCGTCGCGGCCGACATCGCACGCACCGTCAACTCGCCGTTCTGGCTGCTAATGGCGTGGATCGTGTCCGGAGTCGTCACGATTCTTGGGGCCCTCGCGTACGGCGAGCTTGCGGCGATGTATCCCCGCGCCGGCGGGCAATACGTCTTTCTCAGAGAGTCCATGGGTCACCTCATGGGCTTTCTTTACGGATGGACCCTTTTTGTCGTAATTCAGACGGGAACGATCGCGGCTGTGGCGGTCGCCTTCGGAAGATTCCTCGGGGTGCTGTGGCCGGCGATCACGCCCGATCGGTACTCGTGGTTCCCGCAAATGGACTTCACGACGGCCGGGGCGCCGGTGCAGCTCGGTCTCTCCCCGCAGCGGCTGATCGCCCTCATTTCCATTTGGATCCTTACCTGGATCAACCTGCGCGGCATCAAGGAAGGGAAGTGGGTCCAAACGACGCTGACGGTGGTCAAGACCGTGGCCCTCGCCGGCTTGATTCTTCTCGGCCTCACCGTTGGACGCCACGCCGAAGCGATCACCGCCAACTTCTCGAGCGGAAATTTCAACCCGGTCAACTTTACGGGGGCGTTCGTCCTCGCATTCGGCGCGGCACTGGTTGGCTCTCTGTTTTCGAGCGACGCGTGGAATAACGTCACGTTCGCCGCGGCGGAAGTTCACTCTCCCCAGCGGAATCTTCCCCGCGCGCTGATATATGGGACGGGCCTGGTTTGCCTGCTCTACCTGCTGGCCAACGTCGCGTACCTGAACGTGCTGCCGATGAAGGGAATTGAGAACGGTACGAGCGTCATGGAGAGGGGAATCCAGTACGCGACGCAGGATCGAGTGGCGAGCGCGATGATGGAGACCATCTTCGGGGCGGTTGGCGCATCGATCATGGCGGCACTGATCCTGGTCTCCACGTTCGGCTGCAACAACGGTCTGATTCTGTCCGGGGCCCGGGTTTATTACGCGATGGCGCGCGATCGACTGTTTTTCCGCCGGACCGGAAACCTGAACAAGCACAACGTGCCGGCAGCTGCGTTGATCGCCCAATCGATCTGGACGAGCCTTCTCTGCCTCACGGGCACGTACGGTCAGCTTCTGAACTACGTGATATTCGCCGCGCTCATTTTCTACGCTCTCACGACGGTGGGACTGTTCATGCTGCGCAAGCAGCGCCCGGATGCGGAACGACCGTATCGAGTTGTCGGCTACCCCGTTCTGCCCGCTCTGTACATCATTCTCGCGTCGGCAATCGCGGTGATTCTGCTGATCGCGGACCAAACGCGCGCCCAGGCTCTGTCAGGGCTCGTGATCGTATTGCTCGGCGTTCCCGTCTATTTCATCTGGCGCAAAGTGGAATCTGCCCCAGCGCGCTGAGCACCAGGCCGACCCGTCCGGCCGGCCGTTATTTACCCTTGGAGAATTCAGAATGAACCGGAAGTTTGCAGAATTGTTTGGAACGCTTGGTCTTATCCTCTCGCTGTTCGCGGTTGCTCCGGCGAGCGCGCAGGGCGTTGCGGAGAACCGCCCGGACAGCGCGATGGCCGCCGCAGCGACCGGGACCGCGCAGCCGGTTGCCGTCGAGCACAAAGCTGGTGGCGAAGCCAACCTGATCATCCCTGACCTGTCACAGGTCAGCTTTCTGGGCGGGATTCACGGACGCTCGCTGCTGATGGGCGGCCTGGTCATCTGCGCTCTCGGTCTGCTGTTCGGACTCGTTTTCTACGGGCAGCTCAAGCGGATGGCGGTCCACAAGTCGATGCTCGAGATCTCCGAGCTGATTTACGAGACCTGCAAGACGTATCTGATCACTCAGGGGAAATTCATCCTGATACTCGAGGTCTTCATCGGCTTCGTGATCCTGCTGTACTTCGGATTCCTGCTGAAGTTCGAGCCGATGAAGGTGGGGATCATTCTCCTCTTCAGCCTCGTCGGTATCGCCGGCAGCTACGGTGTAGCGTGGTTCGGCATTCGTATCAACACCTTCGCCAACTCCCGGACCGCGTTCGCCAGCCTGCGCGGCAAGCCTTTCCCCTGCTATTCGATTCCACTGAAGGCGGGAATGAGCATCGGCATGCTTCTCATCAGCGTCGAGCTGGTGATCATGCTCTTCATCCTGCTGTTCATTCCTGGTGATTATGCCGGTCCCTGCTTCATCGGGTTCGCCATCGGTGAATCACTTGGCGCGGCAGCACTGCGCATCGCGGGCGGAATCTTCACCAAGATCGCCGACATTGGCGCTGACCTGATGAAGATCGTCTTCAACGTGAAAGAAGACGATCCGAGAAACCCGGGTGTGATCGCCGATTGCACCGGTGACAACGCGGGTGACTCAGTCGGTCCGAGCGCGGACGGCTTCGAGACCTATGGCGTGACCGGCGTTGCGCTGATCTCGTTCATCGTTCTCGCGGTGCGGGAGCCGACGGTGCAGGTGCAGCTGCTGGTATGGATTTTCGTGATGCGCATCATGATGGTGATTGCCAGCGGAGCCTCCTACCTCATCAACGAGGCGATTGCGAGGGCACGCTACGTCAATGCCGACGACATGGACTACGAAGCGCCGCTTACGTCGCTCGTGTGGCTCACGTCGCTGGTCTCCGTGGCGCTCACCTTCCTCGTGTCCTACCTGTTGCTGCCTCAGCTCGGTGACGGCTCCCTCTGGTGGAAGCTGTCGACCGTGATCACGTGCGGCACGCTGGCCGGCGCGATCATTCCCGAGCTCGTCAAGGTGTTCACGTCCGTCAAATCCGCGCACGTCCAGGAAGTGGTGACGTCGTCGCGCGAGGGCGGTGCGTCGCTGAACATTCTGTCCGGATTCGTTGCTGGAAACTTCAGTGCTTATTGGCTCGGCATGTCGATCATGGTGCTGATGTCGATCGGATACCTGGTCAGCACGCAGGGCTTCGGTGACCTCATGATCGCTCCCGCCGTGTTCGCGTTTGGTCTGGTGGCGTTCGGATTCCTGGGCATGGGCCCGGTTACGATCGCGGTCGATTCCTATGGCCCGGTCACCGATAACGCGCAGTCGGTGTTCGAGCTGTCGCAGATCGAGCAGATTCCCGGCATCAAGCAGGAGCTGAAAACCGAATATGGCATCGACGCGGAATTCGAGCGCGCGAAGCATCTGCTGGAAGAGAACGACGGCGCCGGCAACACGTTCAAGGCAACGGCGAAACCCGTTCTCATCGGCACCGCAGTAGTGGGCGCCACCACGATGATCTTCTCGATCATCGTCGGGCTGACTCACGGATTGCAGCCAGAGTTCATCGCCAATCTGTCGATTCTGCACCCACCGTTCCTGCTCGGCCTCATCACCGGCGGCGCGATGATCTACTGGTTCACCGGCGCATCGACACAGGCCGTTACCACTGGCGCGTACAGAGCGGTGGAATTCATCAAGGCGAACATCAACCTCGAGAGCTCTGCCAAGGCGTCGGTTGCCGATAGCAAGAGGGTGGTCGAGATCTGCACCAAGTACGCTCAGCAGGGAATGTTCAACATCTTCCTTGCGGTGTTTTTCGGCACGCTCGCCTTCGCTTTCGTCGAGCCGTATTTCTTTATCGGCTATTTGATTTCGATCGCGCTGTTCGGCCTGTTCCAGGCGATCTTCATGGCGAACGCCGGTGGCGCCTGGGATAACGCCAAGAAGATCGTGGAGGTCGAGCTGAAGCAGAAGGGAACTCCGCTTCACGCTGCCACGGTCGTCGGTGACACGGTCGGCGATCCATTCAAGGACACGTCGTCGGTGGCGCTCAACCCGATCATCAAGTTCACGACTCTGTTCGGACTGCTCGCCGTCGAGCTGGCCGTTTCGCTGACGGCGGACAAGGGGTCGACGCTGACCCACGTTCTGGCGGCGATCTTCTTCCTCATTTCCGTGACGTTTGTCTGGCGGTCCTTCTACGCCATGCGCGTCAAGAGTGCCGTGGCTTGATACGCTCCCTGTTCGCGCGGAAGCCGATCGAAGCGCTTCTGGCAGAGGGTGAAAATCCAAACGGTCTCCGGCGGGTACTCGGCTCCGGCGATCTGATCATGCTCGCCATCGGGGCGGTGATCGGCGCCGGAATCTTCGGCTCGATCGGATCTGCAGCTGCGGGCCAGGTGGATGCGGCCGGCAACGTCATCCGGGTTGGCGCGGGTCCGGCGCTCGTCATCTCCTTCGTTCTGCTCGGCGCCTGCTGCGCGCTGGCTGGATTGTGCTACGCCGAGCTGGCCTCGATGATCCCCCAGGCGGGGAGCGCGTACGCGTATTCTTACGCGACGCTGGGCGAGCTGGTGGCGTGGATCATCGGCTGGGACCTGATCCTGGAGTACGCGGTCGGGAACGTCGCAGTGGCGATATCCTGGGGCGATTACTTCAAATCCCTCGTCGGGGACTGGATATCGATCCCGTCGTGGCTGACGACGGGATATCGCACGGCTCTTCTCAGCTCGAATCCGGACGTGCACGGATTGCTCGACACCGCGCCGCGGATTGCGGGAATTCCGATCCTCATCAATGTACCGGCGTTCGCGATCGTCGCGCTCATCACCTGGCTGCTGCTCCTCGGTGTGCGCGAGAGCGCGCGCGCCAACAACATCATGGTGGCGGTCAAGTTGATCGTGCTGGCTCTGTTCATCATCATGGGCGCGCAGCACATCAACACCGCGAACTATCATCCGTTCGCGCCGAACGGGTTCAAGGGGATTCACCAGGGCGCGGCAATCGTCTTCTTCGCCTACATCGGGTTCGACGCGATTTCCACGGCGGCGGAGGAGACCAAGAATCCGCAGCGAAATCTGCCGATA
>Ga0070693_100001154_pt1 | contig 11857 bp, 11 predicted proteins | sample KBSK1103metaG_FD_65472 | JGI IMG/M metagenome (GOLD analysis project Ga0070693, IMG submission 65472) | Corn, switchgrass and miscanthus rhizosphere microbial communities from Kellogg Biological Station, Michigan, USA - KBS K1-10-3 metaG | ecosystem: Host-associated > Plants > Roots >...
GCGTTGGTGGCCGCGATCCTGCTGCTCCTCCTGATCGTCAGCATCAGCCAGCGGCGAAGCAAGGAAAAGACGCAGAAGCAGGGAACGGGGGTCATCGGCGTCCCGCCCGCGCCCCCGAAGTCGGCACCGAGCCCGGCCTCCTCGCCCGCCGCGGCCTCCGCCCAGACCGCGGAGCTGCCGGCCACCCCGCCGCCCGGCGTGACCGCGAGCGCCTCCCTTCCGCCGCCCGGCTCGGGCGCGGCGTTGAGCGGCAAGGAGAAGCGCAAACAGGCTCGTGAAGAGCAACGCACAGCGCGCGCCGAGCATCGCAAGCGCAGCCGCGAGGGAGCCAAGCGCCGGCGCGAAGAGCGCGCCGCGAAACGCGCCGAACGTCGCTACCGCGCTCCAGGCGGTCGCGGCCTCTCGGGCCGGCGGGCGCGGAAGGAAGCGGCCAAGGCCGAGCGGCAGCTCGCCGAGACCCGCGCCGCGCGCGAGCGCGAACAGCTGCAGCTTGCCGGGCAGGCGGGGCTGCCGCCCGCCCCACCGGCCCCGGTCGCGCCGATGCCCGCCGCCGGTCAGCCCCCGCAGGCGCCGCCGGCACCGGTTCAGGCGGCCGCGCCGCCGCCGGCGATCCAGCCCCAACCCCCCGCCATGCCGCCGGCTCCGGTGTCACCGCCCCCGCCCCAGGGAGCCCCGCCCCCGCCAGGCGCCCCGCCCGGCTACGACAGCCCCGCCGCGGCCGAACAGCGCGTCCGCGACAAGGTCGGCGAGATTCAGCGGGAGAGCGAGCAACTGCGGGCCGAGGCCGATCGGCGGCTGGGGGAGGCCGAGCGCTTGCAGGGCGCCGAGGCGCCGAGCCTGCAGGCCACGCAGCCGCTGCAGGCGGCAGGTCTGCCCGGCGCGGGTCTGGATACGGCCGAGACGCGCCTGCGCCAGGAACGCGAAGCGCAGGAGCAGGCGATGGAGGAGGCCAAGGAGCGCCTGCGCCAGATCGAAGAGCGCACCAAGGAGGCCGAACGGCGCGCGGCCGAGGCCGAGCGCCTCGCGCAGCTGAAGTCCGATGAGGAGGAGCGCGAGCGTCGCCTGCAGGAGGTCCGCGACAGCGTCGCCCAGGCCGAGACGCGCGCCAAAGAGGCCGAACGCCGTGCTCTGGAAGCCGAGCAGGCCGTGTTGCGCTCGGTGCAGGCAGGGAGCGCCCAGCCGCCTGCGCCGCAGACACCGGTGCCGCCGATCCAGCAGCAGCCTCCGATTCCGCCTCAACCCACGCAGCCTGAGCCGCCCTCCCCGCCCATGCCTCCCGGGCCACCGGCGCCCCCTGCGCCTCCCGGTCCTCCGCCGAGCCCGCAGCAGCCGGCGCCTCCGTCCCCACCGCCCGCGCCCGAACCGATCCCTCAGCCGCCCGCGCCCGAACCGCCGCCCCAGCCGCCCGCCCCGGAGCCGCCCGCGCCGCAGACCCCGCCGCCACCGCCCGCGGCGTCGAGCGGTGGGGAGATCCAGCTCAACACGGTCACCTTCGAGCAGCTGCGGTCAGAGAACCTCTCGGTCACCCAGGCGACCCGCCTGCTCGCCCACCGCGAGCGCCTCGGTCGCTTCAGCTCGGTCGACGAGCTCGACGAAGTCGCCGGCCTCCCGCAGGAGTTGCTCGACGAGCTCAAGCGGCGTTCGAGCGTTTGACGGCCCCGGTCGCCGCCAGGCGGCGTCCTCGGTCGCTCGCGTGCAGAGCACGCCACGCTCCCTGCGTCCTTGCCTGACGACGACCGGGGCTCGTCAGCTGGATTCGTGCGCTTCTAGCAGCTTCAGCCAGATCTCGCTGCGGGTGGGGTAGGCGGCGACGGTGTGACGCAGCTTTGAGAGGGGGACTTCGCCGACGATTGCGATCGTTGCGGCGTGGAGGAGGTCGGCGGTCTCGAAGCCGGTGAAGGTGGCGCCGACCACGACTTGGCGGTCGTCGTCGATCACGAGTCGCGAGGTGCCCCCGGTGTCCTTGCCCTGGAAGCTGGCGCCCGCCGTGCCGTCAGTCGGGACGTCGACCGCCTGGACGTTCAGCCCGGCCTCCTCGGCTTGGGCGAGCGTCAGCCCGACCGCGGCGACCTGCGGATCTGTGAACGTGACGCGGGGTGAGCCGAGCCCTTCGGCGATCGCCTCGACCGGCCGGCCGAGCGCGTTCTCGGCGGCGACCCAGGCCTGGTACTTGCTCATGTGGGTGAAGAGGGCGCGGCCGTTGACGTCGCCGACCGCGTAGAGCCACTCGCGCCCGCCCACTCGCATCCGCGGATCAGTCTCGAGGAAGCCGCCCTTGCCGGGCTCGACGCCGACCGAGTCGAGCCCGATCTCGCGGGTGCGCGGCCTGCGGCCGACCGCGACGAGGATCTCGGCCGCGGCGACGGTGGCGCCATCGTCCAACCCCACTTCGACGACATCGCCGTCACGGACGACCCGAGTAGCCTGGGCGCCGGTCCGAACGTCGACTCCGTGACGCTCCCGCAGCGCCGTCGCGACCTCCTCGCCGGCGAACTCCTCCTCGCGCGAGAGCAGCCGCGAGCCGCCCTCGACCAGGGTCACCCGGCAGCCCAGCGAGGCCCATGCCTGGGCGAGCTCGCAGCCGACCGGCCCGCCGCCGAGCACCACCATGCTCTCCGGTACGCGCTTCGCGGTCGTCCCCTCGCGGTTGTTCCAGGCACGTACGGAGTCGAGGCCCTCTACCGGCGGCATCGCCGCGTCGCTGCCGGTGGCGAGGACGACGACGCGCCGGGCGGTGAGGAGATCGTCCCCGACCCGCACCCGCCGTTCTCCCTCGAGGGCGCCGCTGCCGCGGAAGACCTCGATACCCCGTTCCTCCAGCCAGGGCAACTGCCCCGAGTCGTCGAGGTCGTGGATCACCTCGTCGCGGCGGGCGAGGATCGCCCGCGGATCGAGCCTCTCGTCGGCCGCGACGCCCGGGATGCGCCGCGCCTCGGCCAGTACGTCGGCGGGACGCAGCAGCGCCTTGGAAGGCATGCAGGCGTAGTAGGAGCACTGGCCGCCGAGCAGCTCCGGCTCGACGATCGCCACCGACATGGCGCCCTCGGCGAGCCGCCCCGCGCAGACCTCGCCGGGGGCGCCGGCCCCGAGCACGATCGCGTCGAACTCCCTCTCGGCCATCACAAAGGTTCGCGCTCCGCTCGCGGCGCGAAGAACCAGGTATGCACGCTTGCTCGCTCCGCGCTCACGGGTTATTCCTACCCGACCCCGTACAATCGGTCCACATAGCACGGGGGCGACAGGCTTCGACGTGGTCGGTCCGTGCGAACGGTTGCAGGTCGAGGTGGCCGGAGGCCTCGTTAAACACCGGCACCAACCAATACGTGCGGACCATGAGTTCGCCCTCGCCGCTTAGCTAAGACCTAAGCAACGAGAGTCGGTCCTCCCGCGCCCGCAGGGAGGGGCACCGGCTTCAAATCGCGGGCTCACCCGGGCGGATCGCCCCGTCCGCCAGGGGAAATCTCAGAGGGCTCTGTCTCCCGCAGTGCCCGCCGGCGCGGACCCCGGGAGACGAGAACCAAGCGCCGGCTAAACCTGTAGAGACCTTCGCGCTACGGCCTCGGACGCCGGTTCAATTCCGGCCGCCTCCATAATGACCGCATGAATGCGGCGGACAGTGAGTTGGTTGGGGTTGCATATGCTGGCGATCGGACCGAGGCCGAGATGATTCGGGGGTTGCTTGAAAGCGCGGGCATCGCCAGCGTTGCCCAGCAGCAGGGTGTTGACGGCCCCCTCGTGGGCATTGGCCTGCTCAACCCGGCGGGAGGGTCACGTCGGATCATGGTGCGGGCCATCAGCTCGCGGCGGCCCAGGCTGTGCTGGCGGAGACCGCGGGAGACGTGGCAGAGGAGTTCTCCGACCTCGACCGTTTGCCGGAAGGGGCGCGGCGCGAGCCTCGCGGCTATGGATTGATTGGCGCGTACACTCGAGCGACCTTCTGGTCGCTTGGCGCCATGGGTCTTGCCTTCGGGATTTTCCTTCTGCTTCGCCTGTTCTGAGCGAGAGCTCACAAGTAGAGCTCACAAGTTGGTTCAGGCTCGCAGCCAGGCGAGGGCCTGGGTGGCGTCGCGATCGGGTGGGAAGACGGGGTAGAAGGACTTGACGATCCGGCCGGTTTCGGCGATCAGCGTCAGGCGTCTGTAGAGAGTCATGCCGTCGACCTCGAAGGCGGGGAGGCGCAGGACGCCCCGCAGGCGAAGGTCGGCATCGCTGAGAAGGGGGAAGGGGATGTGCTCGCGCTCCGCGAACTCGCGCTGTTCGTCAGGCGTCTGGGCGCTGATGCCGGCTACCTTCGCGTCGAGCCGCTCGAACTCGGCCAGGGCGTCGCGATAGGCGCAGCTCTGCGGCGTGCAGCCGCGGGCACCGGGGATGTCGTCCCAGCCGGGCGGGGAGGGTTCGCCGGGCGTGCCGGTACGCGGGTAGACGTAGGCCACGAGCCAGCGCGCGTCGGCGGCAGCGGTCACAAGGTCCGCCTCACCGCCCCGCGTCGAGGGAAGGCTCAGGCTCGGGAGCGTCATCCCGACCAGGTGGTCGGCGGCCCCGTCGTCCTCTGGCACCGGTAGGTCGGGTGGCAGCTGGGCGAACTCGCTCACCCAGCCATCGTATGGTGGTGACGTGAACCGCTACGTCGCCTTCCTGCGCGGGATGAACCTCGGCGGTCGCCGGATCCGCAACGAGGAGTTGGGCGCGGAGTTCGAGGCGCTGGGCTTCGCCGACGTCTCCTGCTTCCGCGCCAGCGGCAACGTCGTCTTCGCCGGCGAGGAGAGCGACGAGCCGACGCTGACGGTGCAGATCGAAGCCGGTCTCGGCGAGGCGCTCGGCTATGCGGTGCCGGTCTTCTTGCGCGAGGCAGCCGAGCTGCGCGCGGTCGTCGCTCGCGAGCCGTTCGACTCGGTGGCGCTCGCGGCCTCCAAGGGAAAGCTCCAGGTCGCCTTCCTGCCCACGGCCCCCAGCGGCTCGGCGAGTAAGGACGCCCTGGGGCTCGCCACCGACGAAAACCGCCTCGCGATCGAGGGGCGCGAGCTCTACTGGCTGCCGAGCGGCGGCATCTCCGAATCCGACCTCGACCTCAAGGCCCTGGAGGCCGCCCTCGGCCCCTGGACGATGCGCACTCTAGGGACCGTCGAGCAGATCGTCGCCAAGCACTTCGGATCTTGAAGCGAATTACCGGCCGTCGAGACGCTGGTCGAAGCGGGTGCTGAGGGCTCCGTAGATGGCCAAGCTTCCGTAGAAGACGGGAACCAGAATCACCGCTGGAACCCCCAAGCCGATGACCGCGATGCCGATGACGATCGCAACCGATGTGCTTGTCGTCAGCGTCCCCCACGGAAAGCTGAAAAGGAACCGGATTACGCCCATAGCTCGATGATAAAGGCCACGATTGAAAGAGGCCAGCCCCAGACAAAACCTTTCGCGATGCCTTCGTTGACTCGCTGACCGAGGATCTCGGATGGAGCGTCTTCCGCCAGCGCTTGTACGGCGGCAAGGCCGCTCTCATAGGCCATCGCTCCTCCCAGGATCGAGACTGAGGCGACTGTCGCTTCGAGCAGAGTCGGGACCGTGTTCAGATCGGGCGGGACCATGCTTGCCGACGCTACGCCGTCAAGTCGCGCGAGTGGCGCGCACAATGTGACGCAACAGTCAATTCGCGAATAGGTCCGCGCGGGGGAGGGCCGCGATTCGGGCGTCGGCGCTGATCGAGCCGATCTCCTCGGGCAGTCGCGAGAGCTGGGCGCCGGTGACGAACTCCATTCGCTGGCCGAGCGGGCGGAAGAAGTTGTCGTAGTGGGTGGGGACGACCACGGCTGGGTCGAGGCGGGGGAGGATGCGCCGCCAGTAGTCGTCGGTGAACTCGCGGCCGGCGACGCCGGCGAGGAAGACGTCGACGCCGCGCTCCCGGATCGCCTCGTCGATCAGGTTGGCGCTGCCCTGGTGATAGAAGCGCAGGCCGGCGACCTCGATCGACATCCCCCAGACCTGGCCGCAGCGGTAGGCGGCGGGGGAGAGCGCGTCGAGGTGCTCGCAAGTGAGGTCGCCGTCGTAGGGGACGGCAAGGCCGAGCAGCAGCTTCGAGTGCGCGCTCGGCGTGAAGCGGACCGCGAACGGCCCCAGCTCGTATGTCCGGTAGGGCTCGACCTCGACGGCCCGCTCGGCCAGCCCGTGCAGCGCCATCAGCTTGACCAGCGAGTCCGAGCCGTACGCGGAGCATCCGAAGCGCCGCGCGACCGCCGGTGCGTCGACGGCGTGGTCGAAATGGGTGTGGCCGACCAGAACGCCGGCGACCTCGCCGGGAGCCTGGGCGAGGCGGCCGAGCGCCGCCGGGTCGGGCAGCGCCGCCCGCCGCCGCAGCAGGTCGCCGAAGGGAACCCGCGAGAGGTAGGGGTCGACGAAGAGCGTCTGCCCCTCGAAGGTCATCCGGTAGCCGGAGACGCCGAGCCATTCGAGCTCCAGGCCAGCCGGCAGCTCGAGCGGTCGTTCCTCGAGCTCGCCCAGCGCTTGGCCATCCTCGCGTTGCGCCGAGCGGCGGGTGGCCCGCGCCCTGGCCAGCTCGCCGAGGTGTCGCAGCGGGCCGGCCATCGCCTTCGGCCTAGACCGTCTCGATCGTCGAGGACAGCCGCGGCGCGCCCGTGATCGTCCGCAGCACTACGCAATAGCGCTCGGTCAATTCCAGCAGCGTCGCCAGCTCCTCTTCGTCGGCGTCGGCGTCGAGCTCGAAGGCGAGCCGGATCGCGCGGAACCCGACCGGGGCGTCGCGGTCGACGGCGAGCGTGCCGCGGAAGTCGAGGTCGCCCTCGGCTCGCACGGTGCCCCCGCGCATCTCGATCCCGAGCGAGGTCGAGACCGCTCGCAGGGTGACCCCGGCGCAGGCGGCGAGCGCCTCGAGCAGCATGTCGCCCGAGCAGAGCAGGCTGCCGTCGCCGCCGGAGGCCGGGTGCAGGCCGGCCTCGGCGATCGCCCGCCCGGTTTGCACGGAGCATGAAACTCCCTCGCCAAGCTCCCCCGTTGCCGAGAGCGTGACCAGCGCCGCCTCCGGCTCCTCCCGGTAGCGCTCCTTCAGCGGAGCCTGGATCTCATGCAGCCGCTCGCGCTCCACGGCGCTGAGCATACGCCCGCCCGCGCCGACCCGCGTAGTGTCAGGTGCGCCATGGCGATCGCGACGGCGACGACGATTGACGTCTACGCGGGGGGCGAGCTGCTCTTCGCCGACGTCTCCTTCAAGCTCGAGCCGCGCGAGCGGATGACGCTCTCCGGCCGTAACGGCGCCGGCAAGTCGACCCTGCTGCGCGTCCTCGCCGGCGAGCGCCCGCCTGACTCCGGCAGCGTCTCGCTGCGCAAGGGCGCCCGCGTCGCCCTCCACGACCAGCGCCCGCCGCGCGATTCCGAGGCGACGCTCGGGGACTACGTCCTCAGCGGCCGGGCGGAGATGCTCGAGGCCGAGGCCGAGCTGGCGCGCCTGGAGGCGGCGATGGCGGCCGGCGAGCCCGAGGAGGAGACGCTGCGCGAGTACGCCGCGACCCAGCAGCGCCACGAAGCCGGAGGCGGCTATCGCTGGCGCGACGAGGTGCTCGCCGTGCTCGGCGGCCTCGGCTTCGGCGAGGAGGACGCCGGCCGCCGCCTCGCCACCTTCTCCGGCGGCGAGCTGACCCGCGCCTCGCTGGCGCGGGTCCTCGCCTCCCGCCCCGACCTGCTGCTGCTCGACGAGCCGACCAACCACCTCGACATCCCCTCGCTGGAGTGGCTCGAGCGCTACCTGGTCGGGCTCGAGGCCGCGGTCGTCCTCGTCGCCCACGACCGCTGGTTCCTGGAGGCGGTCGGCACCTCGGTCCTGGAGATCGAGGCCCGGCGCGGGCGCTTCTTCGCAGGCCCCTGGCACGCCTGGCGCCGGGAACAGGCGGCGCGCGAGATCGCCCGCGGCAAGGCGATCGTCCGCCAGGAAGCCGAGATCGCCCGCATGGAGCGTTTCGTCGAGCGCTTCCGCTACAAGGCGACCAAGGCGCGCCAGGCCCAGTCGCGGCTGAAGACGATCGAGAAGATCAAGCGCGGCGGGGCGAAGGCCGAGGAGCGCGACCGCCGCCACCTTCGCTTCTCCTTCGCCGCGCCGGAGCGCCCCGGCCGCGTCGTGGTCAAGCTCGTCAACGGCAGGGTCGAGGTTCCCGGCCGGGTGCTCTTCGACGGCGCCCAGCTCGAAGTCGAGCGCGGCGAGCACGTCGTCCTCGTCGGGCCCAACGGCGCCGGCAAGACGACGCTGATCGAGACGCTTGCCGGCAAGCGCGAGCCGGCCGCCGGCTCGGTCCGCACCGGCCACAACGTCAAGATCGGCTACCTCTCCCAGCACGCGGACACGGCGGCGGGGGAGGGGTCCGTGCTCGAGGCGGCGCAGCGCGGCACCGGCCTCGCCGGCCAGAAGGCCCGCGACCTGCTCGGCGGCTTCCTCTTCTCGGGCACCGAGGTGGAGAAATCGCTCGCCGACATCTCCGGCGGCGAGCAGCGCCGCCTCTCGCTGGCGATCCTCGTCGCCTCCGGCGCCAACGTCCTGATCCTCGACGAGCCGACCAACCACCTCGACGTCGAGAGCCGTGAGGCGCTCGAGGACGCGCTGCTCGCCTTCGAGGGCGCGGTGATCCTCGTCTCGCACGACCGCGCCCTGCTCGAGGCCGTCGGCACACGCACGATCGCCTGCGAGGAGGGGCGCCTCGAGAGCCACCCTCACGGCTGGGCCGAGTACCAGCGCCGCCGCGACGAAGCGGCTGAGGCGGCGTCCGCCACCGCGGCGGCGGCAAAGCGCGAGGCCAGGGGAGGAGGCAAGCCTCGCCGGCCCGGCGCGGCGGCGAGGAGCGCCGAGCGCAAGGCGGCCCGGCTCGCCGAGCAGGTCGAGCAGGCCGAGGCCGAGCTGCGGACGCTCGAGGACGAGCTCGCCGACCCCGATGCCTGGTCGACACCGCGGCGCGCCGAGCGGGCGAGCGAGCGCCACGAGGCCGCGAAGCGCGCGCTGGCCGAGCTCTACGAGCGCTGGGAGGAGGCTGAAGCCGCCGTCAGCGCAGCGGCCGATCCAGCCTGACCCTCGTCCCCTTGCCCGGCGCCAGGGTTATGTTGCGGACCTTGACCCGTTCGGGCTTGGGGTCGGGAGCGCTCAGCTCGGCGCGTTCGACGAACTCACGCAGGACGACCCGCATCTCGTATTCGGCGAAGGCGGCGCCGACGCAGCGCCGCACCCCGCCGCCGAAGGGGATCCAGGCGTAGTTGTCGGCCTTTTCGTCGATGAAACGCTCGGGCCGGAACTCCTCGGGGCGGGGGAAGAGATCCTCGCGGTAGTGCAGGGCGGCGATCGCGGCCATCACGAAGCTGCCCGCCGGCACCTCGTAGCCGCCGATCTCGGTCGACGCGGTCACCTTGCGGGAGACGTCGACGATCACCGGCCGCGCCCGCAGCGTCTCCTTGACCGTCGCCTCCAGGTACTCCCCCTCGCCGGCGGCGAGCGAGTCGCGCAGGTTCCCCAGCGCCCGCGGCGAGCGCAGCAGTCGCTCCATCGCCCAGGCCAACCCGGTCGCCGTCGTCTCGTGTCCGGCGCCCAGGACGGTGACGAGCTCGTCGCGCAGCTCCTCGTCGCTCATCGGCGCGCCGTCCTCGTCGCGCGCTTCGAGCAGCAGCGAGAGCACGTCGTCGTGCTGCTCGCCCCTGGCGACCTCGGCTCGGCGCAGGGCGATCTCCTCGTAGATGAACTCGTCGAGCGCCGCGCGCGCACGCAGGAAGCGCGTCCACGGGCTCCAGCGGCCGAGGTCGCGGCGCAGCATCGGGAAGGCGAGCACGGCGCTGACCCGGTCGCTGAAGACCTCGATCAGCCGCTCGAAGCGGGTCAGGCGCTCCTCGTCGTGGACGCCGAAGACGGCGCGCATGATCACCGCGAGGGTGATGCGCTGCGTGTGAGGGCGGAGCGCGAACGTCTCGCCGACGGGCCAGCTCGCCATCGTCGTCCGCGTCGCCTCGCGGATCAGCTCTCCGTAGCCCTCGATTCGCTTGCCGTGGAAGGGGGGCAGCAGCAGCTTGCGCTGACGCATGTGCGGGCCCTCGTCGAGAGTGAGGACGGAGTTCGGGCCGAGCGCCGGTTCCAGCACCGTGGCGTTCGCCTCGCCGGCGTGGAACCGCTCCGGGGAGCCCGTGAAGAGCTGCTTGACCAGGTCGGGGTCGGCGACGTAGAAGACGCGGTCGAAATACGGGAACTTCATCGAGAAGACGTCGCCGTGGCGACGCTGCAGGTCGATCAGCAGGCCGAGCGGATCGCGCACGTAGCGCAGCGCCTGCACCAGCCCCGGCGCCCTCGACCCCGGCGGCATGCCGTCGTGCCTGGTCAACCCGGCGGGAGGTCGCGAGATCGTCGCCTGCTCCATCGCCGACACGATAGACGATGGACTGGCTGACTAGCCAATAGTCCAGACAGCTTGACTTTGAATTTTTAAAGCAATAGATCAGGCGACATCGGACCGGCGCCGTTGCGCCGGCACCCTCGAACGAAGGAGATCCCCATGAAGCTGGCAAGAATGATCGGACTCATGTGCGTTACCGCGATAGCGGTGCTGGCGCTCGCCGGTCCCTCCTCCGCGATGGCGGAAACCACCGCCCTCTGCTCGGTGGAAGAAAACCCCTGCGAAGAAGGCAATCTGATCAAAAACATCGAATACGAAGCCGACGACATCGAAGTCTTAACCTCGGTCATGAACTATGTGTGCGACACGTCGTTCTCGGCCACGGTTTCGAAATTAGGAGAATCGCAAACGCTCGGAGTCACGGAAATGCAGTACTCGAGCTGTGATCAGGGTTGTACGCGCACCGTTGAAAAACTAGGCACGTTCACAATCGCCAGAACGGAAGGGGAACTGGGGGAAATCGTAGGCAATGGGTTCGAAGTCCACGTGGTATGTGGGATCCAGATCAATTGCACCTACGCGTTCAATGGATTGAGCGGCACGATTCAGGGCCCTTCACTCACCGGAGACAACGGGCACCTCACGTTCAACGGGGCAGCCTTTGAAAAAATCAAAGGACTCTTATGTCCAAAATCGGCGCTGTTACACGCGTTATTTGTCGCGTCTGAACCCGTATACCTGTCGTCCTAGGTCAGAAGACGATCGTCCGCGCGCCGTCGAGGAGCACCCGGTCATCCAGGTGCGCCTTGACGGCGCGGGAGAGGACTAGGCGCTCGATGTCGCGGCCGATCCGCTCGAGGTCGCCGACCTCGTCGCGGTGACTCACGCGGGTCACGTCCTGGTCGATGATCGGCCCGGCGTCGAGCTCCTCGGTCACGTAGTGGGCGGTGGCGCCGATCAGCTTGACGCCGCGCTCGTGCGCCCGCCGGTAGGGGTCGGCGCCGACGAAGGCGGGCAGGAAGCTGTGGTGGATGTTGATCGCCGGCGCGTCGAGGCGCTCGAGGAATCCCGCCGAGAGGATCTGCATGTAGCGGGCGAGGACGAGCAGGTCGACGCCGGTGAGCAGTTCCAGCGCCCGCGTCTCGGCCTCCTCGCGCGAGTCCGGCGAGACCGGCACGTGGTGGAAGGGGAGGCCGAGCGACTCGACCTGCCCGCGATGGTCGTCGTGGTTGGAGAGGACGGCGACGACGTCGGCGCCGAGCTCGTCGCTGCGCCAGCGCCAGAGCAGGTCGGAGAGGCAGTGGTCCTCGCGCGAGACCATGATCGCCACGCGCTTGCGCTCGTCGGACTCGGCGAAGCGGTGGTCCATCTCGAAGGGGACCGCGATCTCCTGCTCGAAGCGCGACCGCAGCCGCGCGCGCTCGCCGGCGGGAGGGGAATCGAAGACCATCCGCATGAAGAAGCGGCCCTCGTCGCTGGAGTGCTGGTCGGCGTCG
>Ga0070693_100001157_pt1 | contig 11845 bp, 7 predicted proteins | sample KBSK1103metaG_FD_65472 | JGI IMG/M metagenome (GOLD analysis project Ga0070693, IMG submission 65472) | Corn, switchgrass and miscanthus rhizosphere microbial communities from Kellogg Biological Station, Michigan, USA - KBS K1-10-3 metaG | ecosystem: Host-associated > Plants > Roots >...
GCGCCGCATGGGCGCGAATCCACATGCGAACGGCGGCTTGTTACTCAAGGATCTGAGACTGCCTGACTATAGCGAATATGCGGTCCACGTTCCTCATCCGGGAACTGTCGAGGCAGAGGCGACGCGCGTCCTCGGCCGCTTCCTGCGGGACGTAATGAAACTCAATCTGGATCGCAATGACTTTCGCGTAGTTGGACCAGACGAGACTTCGTCGAACCGGTTAGACGCGCTGTTCGAAGTAACAGATCGAGTGTGGATGGCGAAGAGTTTGCCCACTGACGAACACGAGACGCCGGACGGGCGCGTCATGGAAGTCCTTAGCGAACATCTTTGTCAGGGCTGGCTCGAAGGCTACTTATTAACCGGCCGGCACGGATTTTTCTCGTGCTACGAGGCCTTCGTTCACATCGTTGATTCAATGGTGAACCAGCACGCCAAATGGTTGAAGGTGACCCGTGAGATTCCGTGGCGACGTCCCATCGCTTCGCTGAACTACCTGCTCACTTCACACGTTTGGCGACAGGATCACAACGGTTTCAGTCATCAGGACCCGGGCTTTATCGATCACGTCGTGAACAAGAAAGCGGACATCGTTCGCGTCTATCTTCCTCCTGACGCAAACTGCTTGTTGTCCGTCGCCGACCACTGCCTGCGCAGTCGTAATTACATCAACGTCATCGTCGCCGGTAAACAACCAGCGCTTCAGTATATGGACATCGATGCAGCGATGACGCATTGCAGCGAAGGCATCGGCATCTGGGAGTGGGCCAGCAATGACAACGGCACGGAACCCGACGTCGTAATGGCTTGCGCGGGTGACGTACCAACGCTGGAGACTCTGGCTGCGGTCGATATTCTGCGGCAGCAGCTTCCCGATCTGAAGATTCGGGTCGTGAACGTAGTCGATCTCATGACGTTGCAGCCGCAGAGCGAACATCCGCACGGACTCGCGGACAAGCAGTTTGATTCACTCTTCACCACGAACAAGCCGATCATCTTCGCGTTTCACGGTTATCCATGGCTGATTCATCGCTTGACTTATCGGCGAAACAACCATGGGCATTTGCACGTGCGCGGTTACAAGGAGGAAGGCACGACCACGACGCCTTTCGATATGGTGGTCCTGAACGACCTTGACCGCTTTCATCTTGTCATGGATGTTATAAACCGGGTGCCGAAGCTGGAGTCGATCGGCGCGCACCTGCTTCAGCAGATGCGTGACAAACGTTACGAGCACAAACGTTACATCACGGAATACGGCGACGACATGCCGGAAATCCGCGACTGGAAATGGCCCTATTAACGAATGAATGTACTGGTTCTCAACTGCGGTAGCTCGTCGGTCAAGTTTCAACTGATCTCGACCGACCTCCAGCGCATAGAGCAGGATGCCGACAAGCGTCTGGCCCATGGGATCGTCGAGCGCATCGGCGGCGCCGCTATCATCACGTTGACTGCTGAAGGCAATGCGCCGAAACGCTTCGCCGAACCCATCCGGGACACGCGCGCCGCGGTGGAGTTGATTCTGCGTTGGGCCGTTTCGCAGGAGTCGGGAGTAGCGGATGTCAACAGTGTCGCTGATATTCATGCAGTCGGTCATCGCGTGGTCCACGGCGGTGAACAATTCACCAGCTCGGTGCTGATAACGGACGAAGTCTTGCGAGGCATTGAAGACTGCATCGAACTGGCGCCGCTACACAATCCGGCAAACATTCAGGGCATCGTCGCGGCGCGCACAGCTCTAGGCGGCGCGTTGCCACAAGTCGCCGTCTTCGACACTGCGTTTCATCAGACGCTGCCGGAACACGCTTTCCTTTACGCGTTGCCGTATCAACTCTATCGACGCCATCGAATTCGCCGTTACGGCTTTCACGGTACGTCGCATCGCTACGTCGCTTACCGTTATCGCAAGTTGAAAGCGATTGCGCGAGACGCGACGAACATCATTACCCTGCACCTCGGTAACGGTTGTTCCATCGCGGCAATCAAAGGCGGCAACAGCATCGACACGTCGATGGGATTCACGCCGCTGGAAGGTCTGGTGATGGGCACACGTTCCGGCGATCTCGATCCCTCGATCGTGGATCTGATCGCGACGAAGGAAGGTTTGTCGTGTCACGAAGTCGAGACCCTGCTCAACAAGCAAGCAGGATTGCTGGGCATCTCCGGGCTGACTGACGACATGCGCGAGTTGCTCGCTGAAGCACACGAACACGACGATCGGCGCGCGCGTCTGGCGATCGAGATCTTCTGCTATCGCGCGCGCAAATATATCGGCAGTTATCTGGCCGCGATGAACGGCGCGGAAGCGATCGTTTTCACTGGCGGCATTGGCGAAAACTCCGCGGAGATCCGGGCGAAGATCTGTGATGAGCTAACCTGGCTGGGCGTAGAACTTGATGCGGAGCTTAATGCAACTCACGGCGCCAACAACAGCGGGCAGATCAGCGGTCCCAACTCGCGTGTCTCCGTTTTCGTCATCCCAACTAACGAAGAGTTATTGATCGCGCGCGACGCCGTGCGCGTCGTGAGCGGTGCACCACAGCGTTTTTAAAAATCCTGGACTACGAGCCGCCGCATCAATCTTCGCTTCACTAGTTCAACCAGCAACAGGTAAGTACCGGTTGCCAGGGCTATGAACAATAGAAAGCCGACCGGTAAGGGTGTAAATCCGATCAACGAACCCAGCCGCGTGTACGGAAGCAGAGTAGCGAAAACGACGATCGCGACGGTCGTAATGGTTAGCGGCAAACCTGGCCTGCTCCGTAGCGGATTGCCTGCTGTACGAATCACAAAGATGACGAGCGTCTGTGTCGCCAGCGACTCGACAAACCAACCGGTATGAAAAAATTGTTCGGAAGCAAGAAAGACCTTGAGCAAAACGAAGAACGTCAGGAAGTCGTAAATCGAGCTCAATGGTCCGATGTAGATCATGAAGTCGCGGATCAATTTGATGTTCCAGCGTTGCGGCTTGCGAATGAACGTCTCGTCAACTGCGTCAGTCGGAATGGTCACCTGCGCCAGGTCGTAAAGAAAATTGTTCAAGAGGATCTGCGTCGGCAGCATTGGCAGGAAAGGCAGAAACACCACTGCGGCCGCCATGCTGAACATGTTGCCGAAGTTGGAACTCGTTCCCATCAACAAATACTTCATCACGTTTCCAAACGATTTTCGGCCCTCGATAATGCCGGCGTGCAGAACGTCGAGACCGCGTTCAAGCAAAATAAAATCCGCGGCATCTTTCGCTACGTCCACGGCGCTGGAAACTGAAATTCCGACGTCCGCAGCGTGCAGCGAAGGCGCATCGTTTATGCCGTCACCTAAATAGCCCACGACATGACTGCGATGTTTGAGTGCGAGAATGATGCGGTTCTTCTGTGCCGGCGAGACGCGCGCGAAAACAGACGTCTGTTCGACGATGTGGGCCAACGCCGGGTCAGAAATCTTGTCGAGTTCCGTGCCTAATACGATTCGTCCGGCGTCGAGTCCGACCTGCGAACAGATATGCTGTGTGACCAGTTCATTATCGCCGGTCAGAATCTTCACTTGAATACCATCTTCTCGTAGCGCGTCGAGAGTCGATTTGGCCGTGGCCAGCGGCGGATCGGAGAAGGTCAGGAACCCGGCGAGCACGAGTCCCGTTTCATCAGCAGGTCCATACGCATCTTTAACAGCGACATTCGCATACGCAACGGCCAGCACGCGAAAGCCTTTCGCGCAGAGACCGCGAAACGTCGTTTCGATGTGACTGCGAGCGAGTTCATCAAACGCGTGTTGCTGATCGTCTTCATAAGCCTTGCAAACGGAAAGCACACTTTCGGGCGCGCCTTTCGTTATCAGCAGTCTTTCATCATTGTGCTTGACGACGATCGAGACCCGGCGCCGCTCAAAGTCAAACGGTATCTCGTCGAGTTTTTGATAGTCGTGAATGTCAGGATGGTCATGCTTGAGCACCGCGGTGTCCAGCGGATCGCTGCGGTGACGTTCCTTGATGGCTTCGTTCAGCGGATTGGGTATGCCAGTCTCGTGCAGGCTGTTCAGAAACGCGAGCAAAAACACCCGCTCGCAGGGCGCCCCGAAAGGATCGAGATGTTGTTCCAGCGACATCTCCCCACTCGTCAGCGTACCGGTCTTGTCGCTGCACAGAACATCGATGCTGCCGAAGTTCTGCATGGCTTCGAGGTGCTTCACGATGACGTTCTTGCGCGCCATGTGCACGGCGCCACGACCAAGCGTGATGGTTGTGATCATTGGGAGGAACTCGGGCGTGAGGCCGACAGCGAGGGCCACGGCGAACAACATCGACTCGAGCAGCGGGCGATGAAAGAGGACGCTAACCAGCAGCACGAACAGCACGAGCAGGAAGGTCGTGCGCATGATCAGGAAGCCAAACCTTCTGGTGCCTCTTTCGAATTCGGTTTCCGGCGCGCGCTGCGCAAGGCGCGTGGCAATGTCTCCGAAAACTGTGTTCTTGCCTGTCGCTGTTACAGTTGCCGTCGCGATGCCGCTCACGACCGACGTGCCGAGAAACACTTTGTGTGAATCAGGTTCGGCATCTGGCTTATCGCCTTGATCAGACGCTGCGGTTTTTGTGACCGGCAGTGATTCGCCGGTCAACGCCGCTTGCTGCACGTGCAGATCGCGCGTCTCTAGTAGTTCTGCATCGGCCGGGACCATGTCGCCGGCGGCGAGCTTGATCACGTCGCCGGGAACTATCTCGCGTCTCGGAGTCTCGATCCAGTTTCCATCTCGCAAGACGTTGGCAGTGGGCGCAACTTCCTTCCGAATGCTGTCGACTGCTTTTTGTGAGCGATACGTCTGAATAAAATTCAGCGCCACACTCAACAGGACCATCGTGACGATGATCGAGGCATTGATAACCTCACCCAGCGCGGCGGAAATGGCGCTGGCCAGCAGCAGGGTGATAGCGAGCGGATTTAGCAGGAGCAGCAGTAGCTGGAGCAGTGGCCCGCTATGTTTTGGAGGCGAAGGCTCGTTGGGACCGAATTGCGCGAGCCGCCGTTTTGCCTCCGTTTGCGAAAGGCCTGACGGTCGTGTGATGTTGGTGGTTGGCATCAGCTTATTACTCAAAAGTGTGGGCACTTCATATAATGGACCCGACCTGATGACCCTCTGAGGCCAAAAGTAAAGAATGTCCCCCAGGAATTCGACTAAGGAAATACTCGTCGTCGATGACGACCAGGCCATCCGCTGGACGCTGAAGGAAGCGCTTCAAAGTTGGGGCTTCACACCGATTGAAGCCGCAACGGTTGCTGAAGCCAACCAGCTCTTCAACACTCACTCGCCCGCGGCAGTTTTACTCGATATCGACTTGCCCGATGGTTCCGGGCTCGATGTGCTGCGCGCGATCAAGAATGAGCATCACGATGCAATCGTGATCATGATCACCGGCAACGTTCATATTGATAATACTATTTCCGCTCTCCGCGGTGGCGCGTACGATTTCATCGGCAAGCCGATCAACCTCGAGGAACTCCGCGTCACCATTCGCAATGCAATTGAGACCAGTCAGCTAAGACGCGAAGTCGAGCAAGTCAGAAAGAAACGGGAGAAGGAATTCAATTTCCGCCAGATCGTAGGTGAATCTCCGGCGATGAAAAAGATGCTGGGCCTTGCCGCGAAGGTCGCGGAGAGCGACGTTGCGTCAGTGTTGCTGCAGGGCGAATCAGGAACCGGCAAAGACCTCGTAGCGAAAGCTATTCACTACGGCTCGCAACGCGCAGAACAACCGTTTGTGGCAGTCAATTGCGCGGCACTTCCGGCGACGCTCATCGAATCGGAACTTTTCGGTTATGAGAAAGGCGCGTTCACGGATGCGAAAGCACGCAAGGAAGGTTTGTTCGAACAGGCTGAAGGCGGCACGCTCTTGCTCGACGAAATCGGTGAGCTCGAACTCTCGCTTCAGGCAAAACTTCTGCGTGTGCTGGAAGAAGGAGCTTTTCGTCGCGTCGGCGGCCTGAAAGATATTCCGCTGGACGTGCGCGTGCTCGCGGCCTCCAATCGCGATTTGAAAACAGAAAGCGAAGCGAATCGTTTCCGGCTCGACCTTTATTATCGTCTGTCGGTTATTCAGATCGACATTCCGCCGCTGCGCGAAAGAGGCGACGACGTGTTGCTGTTGGCCCAGCATTACATCAACACGATCGGCAGCCGTCTCAAGCGGAACAAAAAGATCACCGGGTTGTCGGCGGAAGCGCGAGACGTATTCCGAAAGTATCACTGGCCGGGAAACGTGCGCGAGCTGCGTAATGTGATTGAGCGCGCGCTGATTCTGGAAGATAACGATCAAATCACGACTGAATACTTGCCCGGCAGTTTATTGATGTCGCCTCGCCAGTCGACTTCAACAGCCGGCGCAGACGTGCCGGCCCGGTTTGCCCTTCCAGCCGAAGGAATTTCTCTCGACCAAGCCGAGCTCTCCTTTGTTCGCCAGGCCATTGAGCGCAGCGGTGGCAATCAAACGCGCGCCGCGGAGCTGCTCGGTATTTCCCGCGATCAACTCAGATATCGTTTGAAGAAGTTAGAAGATGCTCAAGTCAGTTGATAGTCAGGTTAATGCTGAAGAAGCGCTGGAGCGGTCCCGGAAGGAACTCGCGGACATCAAGTTTGCGCTTGATGAATCCGCGATTGTTGCCATCACCGATCAGCGCGGCATCATCAACTACGTCAACGACAAGTTCTGCCAAATCTCCAAGTACTCTCGTGAAGAGTTACTCGGCCAGGACCACCGTATCATCAACTCCGCCTACCATCCGAAAGACTTCATCAGAGAGCTTTGGACCACGATAGCGAGCGGCAAGGTTTGGCGTGGCGAGATAAAGAACCGCGCCAAGGATGGGAGTTACTACTGGGTTGATACCACGATAGTGCCTTTCCTCAACGCCGCGGGAAAACCTTATCAATACGTCGCGATTCGTAGTGACATCACCGAGCGTAAACGCGCTGAGGAGCAGATTCGCGAGCAAGCCGCGCTGCTGGATCAGGCACAGGACGCCATTCTGGTGCGCGATCTCGATCAAAACATTCTCTTCTGGAACAAGGGCGCCGAAAAGATTTATGGCTGGTCGGCCGAAGAAGTGCTCGGCAAAAACGCGCAGGATCTATTTTATAAGGAACATTCGAAGCAATTCGATGCTGCTCGCCAGGCAATCATCCAGGCCGGAGAGTGGAAAGGTGAAATGCAGCAAGTCCGGAAAGACGGCACTGCGATAACTGTTGAGAGCCGCTGGACGCTGGTGCGCGACGAAGAGGGGCGGCCCAGGTCGATTCTCATTATCAATACTGACATCACCGAGAAGAAACGGATGGAGTCACAGTTTCTTCGCGCGCAAAGAATGGAATCGATCGGCACGCTCGCCGGCGGCATCGCGCATGACCTGAACAACGTGCTCTCACCGATCCTGATGGCGATTGACATGCTGCAATTGAAGTCGACCGACGAAAACAGCAGGAAATGGCTGGAGGTGTTGCGCGCAAATGCCGAACGCGGCGGAAACATGGTGCGCCAGGTCCTGTCGTTTGCCCGCGGCGTGGAAGGCGAACGCGTGGCCTTGCAGCCAAGGCATCTCATCAAGGAGATCGTCAAGATCCTGCGCGAGACTCTGCCGAAAACAATCGAGATTACCTTCAAGGTCGGCGCCGACCTCTGGATCATCTCGGCGGATGCCACGCAGATGCATCAGGTCTTAATGAACCTCTGTGTTAACGCTCGCGACGCAATGCCCGAAGGCGGCTCAATTTCGATTGCGGCGCAGAATGTTTTCGTCGATGAAAACTACGCGCGGATGCATATCGAAGCGAAAGCCGGACGCTTTGTTTTGATCACTGTGTCGGATACCGGTCCGGGGATGTCGTCTGAAGTTCAAAGCCGGATCTTCGAACCGTTCTTCACCACAAAAGAGATGACGAAGGGAACCGGCCTCGGCCTTTCGACCGCGTTGAGCATCGTCAAGAGTCACGGCGGCTTCATCAACGTTTACAGCGAACTGCATCGCGGTAGTCAGTTTTCTGTTTACCTTCCCGCCCTGGATACGCCTGAAGCCGCTGAAGCAGGCCCGCTGCAAACAGATCTTCCGCTCGGAAAGGGAGAGCTGGTGCTCGTCGTCGATGATGAGGAATCAATTCGCGAGATAACGCGCGGTACTCTGGAAACGTTTGGCTATCAGGTCTTGATCGCAAACGACGGCACGGAAGCGCTCGCTATTTACGCCGACAAGAAAAACGAAATCGCAGTCGTGTTGACGGATATGGTGATGCCGTTCATGGACGGACCAGCCACAATTCGCGCGTTGCAGCGGATGAACCCGCAGGTCAGGATAATCGCGGCGAGTGGTTTAGGCACTGCGCAGCACGCGGGTGAAGGTGTGCTGGAAGGCGTCTCTGTCTTCCTTAACAAACCCTACACGGCGGAGAAACTGCTCAAGACTCTAGCGCAAGTCTTGAAAGATTGAACTCCGCTGCGCTGCTGCGCGAAATTTCAAAGCTCCTGCGAAATACCTCGCAACTCCTTCATTCTTTCAGCCCGAAAACCCGAGCAACACTACTGGTACAGGTCGTGCACAGACCTTCATGACGGTTCCGCCGGGAGGTGTGTCATGAAAATACTGTTAGCGATTGATGGTTCACCTTGCAGCGACGTGGCGGTGGAAGAGGTCGCTCGCCGTCCGTGGCCAGAGGGGTCTACGGTTAAGGTCCTGACCGCGTGGGAAAGCGCTCCTGCAGTGCCAATCACGCCGGAGATTTGGGCTTTGCCACCGAATTACTTTGAGGAGCTGGATGCGGCACTGCGCCAGCAAGGTCAACACATCGTCGACCGCGCCTTGCAAAAGCTCAAAGCGAACAAGTCAATCGTGGCAGATGCCGTACTGGCGCCGGGCTCACCGCGGCCGACGATCCTGGATGAAGCGGAAAGCTGGGGCGCTGACCTCATCGTGTTGGGCTCGCATGGCTGCGGTGCGTGGAAACGGTTTCTGCTGGGTTCTGTTTCGCAAGGAGTTGTTGCTCACGCGAAATGCTCGGTCGAAGTCGTTCGCTGTCCGGAAAGTTCAAGAGATCAAACTCCACAGAAAGCGAAAGGGCAGTAAAGATGGCACGAGTTCTTATCCTGGGTGGTGGGTTTGGTGGCGTGGTAGCGGCCGAGCGTCTGGCAGAACAGCTTGGCGACGAGCATCAGATTACGCTGGTCTCGCGTAGCCGCAATTTCGTTTTCTATCCGGCGCTGGTCCGTCTGGCTTTCGGCAAATGCGAGCGCGACGACGTTTCCTTCGACTTGCGGCAAGCGATGTTGAACCGGCGAGTGAACTTCATCGAAGCTGAAGTTGCCCGCATCGATCCGTTTGAAAGAAACGTAACCATTGCGCACGGCGAAGTCGAGGGAAAGCTTGGTTACGACTACCTCGTATTCGCTCTTGGCCGGCGGCTGGCAACCGAACGGATCCATGGTTTCTACGAACATGCTCACCATCTGCTTAATGTCGACAAGGCAATCAAATTTGGTAACGCCATCAAGACGTTCAAAGAAGGAAGAGCTGTTTTGGGCCAATGTCCCGGCGCTCGTTTGCCTGTTCCGGTTTACGAAAGCGCGTTTGCCCTGGCGCGTCTGCTGGAAGAGAAAGGCCAACGCGAGAACGTCAGGATAACAGTCGCTACTCCGAGCACGCTCGAAGCGGAGCTGGGCGACTCGACGGCGGCGGCCGCACTCAGGAAGGCGCTCGCAGACCAGCAAATAGAATTCCTGTCCAACCTCAGCATTGATTCGTTGACAGAAAACTCCGCCATCACGACCGCGGGAAACCGGCTTGATTTCAACCTGCTGATGCTGGTGCCGCCATTCAAAGGATCTTCCGCCGCCTCACACGTCGGCATTACGAACTCGGAAGGCTACATAAATGTCGACACGACGATGCGTGTCACGGGTCACGAACGCCTTTATGCCGTCGGCGATTGTGTGAACTTCGATGGTCCAAAGATGGGCCACATGGCCGTGCGTCAGGCTGAAGTTGCGGCGGCGAACCTCGCAGCCGCAATCGACGGACACGAACCCGTGTCGCATTACCAGCACGAGGCGAGATTTGTGATTGAGGGAGTTGGCAGCGAAGGTCTCTATCTTCACAAGGATCTCTGGTCAGACGAACCGGCAACCGTCAGACAGAATCGTTTCTGGAACTGGGCCAAGCGCATTCAGCAGAAGTACTGGGAATATTCGCACTCGTGATTCGGAATCGGAGGAATCTCAGAAGCCGGAAGTAAGGAAGTGTTGAAATGAAAGCAAATGTTTTTCGCGGCAAGAACAAAATCGGGATCGAGGAGATCGATAAACCGCGCGCCGGCGCGGGTGAAGCAGTCATTCGCGTCACGCTGACGACGATCTGCGGCACTGACCTGCACATCGTGAGAGGCGAATATTCCGTTGCGCCCGGTTTAATCATCGGACATGAACCGGTCGGCGTGATCGAAGAACTTGGTGAAGGCGTTTCCGGCTACAACATCGGCGATCGCGTGCTCGTCGGCGCTATCACGCCCTGTGGTCAATGCCGCGGCTGTTTGTCGGGTCATTCATCGCAATGTGGTCACGGCGAAGGTTACGAGGCACTCGGAGGCTGGCGCTTCGGCAACACGATCAACGGCGCGCAGGCTGAATATCTCAAGGTCCCCTATGCGCAAGCGAACCTGGCAAAAATTCCTGATGAGCTTACAGACGAACAGGTGGTCCTGCTGGCGGACATCGCGTCTACAGGTTTCAGCGGCGCCGAATCCGCGCGCATCAAGATCGGCGATTCAGTGGTCGTGTTCGCGCAGGGACCAATCGGATTATGCGCAACGGCCGGCGCGAAGCTGATGGGCGCGTCGCTGATCATCGGCATCGATGGCGACAATCATCGCCTGGCGATGTCAAGGCGAATGGGCGCTGACGTGACACTCGACTATCGCTACGTTGACGTAGTCGCCGAAATAAAACGACTGACCGGCGGCGGCGCTGATGTAGCGATCGAAGCCCTGGGTACACAGCAAACATTTGAGAGTGCGTTACGCAGTCTGCGGCCGGCAGGGACGTTGTCGAGTCTCGGTGTGTATTCCGGCAAACTTCAAATTCCGTATGAAGCATTTGCGGCCGGCATCGGCGATCACCGTATCGTGACGACGCTGTGTCCCGGAGGCAAGGAGCGCATGCGGAGGTTGATGGAGCTGGTTCGTCATGGCCGCGTGGATCTCACGCCGTTACTTACGCACAGCTTTTCCCTCGACAACATCGAAGCGGCTTACGACTTGTTCGGCGAGCGGCTCGACGGCGTCATGAAAGTAGCAATAAGGCCTTGAAAGTCATGATTAATATCAAACGCATTCTTTGTCCGACTGACTTGTCGCCGCACTCCGGAGAGGCGGTGCGTTATGCCCTGGCCCTGTCGCGCGCCCACGAGGCTGAACTGGTTTTGCTTCACTGCACGGACGACGAGGACGGCGAAGACAAGCTTGCAACGTCTGTATTGGACCATATCGAGCCTTCAGACATCAGGTGGCGCTTTGTCATCGCCCCAGAGGAAGACGTTGGTGAAGAGATAATCACGCAAGCCCAGGCAGCGCATGCTGACTTGATAGTGATGCGCTCGCGCCGCCGGCCGCATCGTGCGGCACTGCTGGGCTCCACGGCAGAGTCTGTTTGCCGAAACGCTCCGTGTCCCGTGCTGGTCATGCACCACGATGAGCGCGAGTTTGTAAACGATGAATTGCGAGTGGATCTGAAACGTGTTCTCGTCGCTTATGACTTCTCCGATTATTCCGAGCTGGGGCTGAAGTATGCGTTATCGATCGCGCAGGAGCACCAGGC
>Ga0070693_100001161_pt1 | contig 11827 bp, 9 predicted proteins | sample KBSK1103metaG_FD_65472 | JGI IMG/M metagenome (GOLD analysis project Ga0070693, IMG submission 65472) | Corn, switchgrass and miscanthus rhizosphere microbial communities from Kellogg Biological Station, Michigan, USA - KBS K1-10-3 metaG | ecosystem: Host-associated > Plants > Roots >...
CGGCTCTCGCTTCATCGAAGTGGCGGCAAGGGTCGACCCGGCCCGCGATCACCCCTTCGAAGCGCCGGCAAGCCTCGAGCCGGCACGATCGTCCCTCGAAGCACCAACTCGCTCGCTCCGACCCCTCACGCTCGAACTGTCGGCACGACCTCACTTGGCGACCGATGGTGACGCGCGCCTCTCGAGTCTTGCCGGCGCTTCGAAGAGGGCTCTCGATTCGCGATGCAACCCGCGGTCCAGATCTGCGACGTCGAGCGATGAGAGCGCCGCTTCGAAGGGGCGATCGCGCTAGGCGAGCGTCCTCAATTCGCGCAGCAGCACGGAGAGCACCGCGAGATCGAGCGTGCCGCCGGTGCGGCGCAGGTCCTCGATCATGCTCTTCAGGCGCGCGATCGCCGGGCCGTAGCGGTCCTTCCACGCGACCAGCATGCGGCCCGGGTCGTCCTCCTGCGGCGAGAGCTTCGCCACCGCCGCCGCGATGGTTCGATGCTGGGCGGCGAGGTCGTCGCGAAGCGCGTTGCGCGCGAGCGCCTGCCACGACGTGTCCGTGGGCAGCAGCGAGATGCGCTCCGAGATCCAGCGCAGCTCGAGCTCGCCGCCGAGCGCGAAGTAGAGCGTCGAGATCACCTCCGCGCCCTTCTTCTGCTCGTGCGAGACCTCGGTCACGTCGAGCACGCCGTAGATCGCATCCAGGTTGGCGATGCTCTGCGCGAGGCCGGGAGGAACGCCCTGCTTCGCGATGCGCGCCACCGATGCGTCCCACGCGGCGCGATCGGCCGGCGACAACAGCACCGGCATGCTCGTGCGCAGCGCCGCGACCCCGGGCTTGAAGATCTCGAGGACCTGCGCGATGGGAAGCTTCTCGCGGCGCCGGCGCAGGAACCAGAGCGTGGCGCGCACCACGAGGCGTCCCACGTCGGTCAGCATCTCGTACTGGAGCTGCGCGGGAACCTTGTTGTCGAGCGCGTCGATCTCGAGCCACAACGCCTCCAGCCCGAACACGTCGCGCACGAGGATGAAGGCGCGCGCCACGTCCTCCGGACCCGCGCCCGTCTCCTCCTGCATGCGGTGCACGAAGACGCTGCCCGTGCGGTTGATCATCGTGTTGGCGACCACCGTCGAGACGATCTCGCGGCGCAGCGCGTGCCGCTTCATGTAATCGGCGTAGCGCGCGCGAAGGCGCGGCGGAAAGTAGTCGATGAGGGTCTTCCCGACATACTCGTCGTCCACCAGCGCGGCGCCGGCAAGCTCGTCGGAGAGCACGATCTTCGAGTAGGCGAGAAGCACCGCGCGCTCCGGCGGCGTGAGCCCCGCCTTGGCGGCGCGCCGTTCCGCGATCTCGTCCTCCGAAGGCAGGAACTCCACCGCGCGGTTCAGCTTGCCCGCCTTCTCGAGGGAGCGGATGAGCGCGGCTTGCGCGTCGAGCAGCTTGTCGGCGCGCACGCCCTGCACGGCGAGCGATTGCGTCTGGTAGTAGTTGTCGGCGAGGACCAGGGCCGCGACCTCGTCGGTCATCTCGGCGAGCAGGTTGTTGCGCTGCTTGAGCGTCATCTCGCCGTCCTCGGCCAGCATGCCGAGGAGGATCTTGATGTTCACCTCGTGGTCGGAGCAGTCCACGCCCGCCGAGTTGTCGATGGCATCGGAGAAGACGCGGCCTCCGGCCAGGGCGTACTCCACGCGGCCGAGCTGCGTGAACCCGAGGTTGCCGCCCTCGCCCACCACCTTGCAACGCAGGTCCGCGCCATTCACGCGGATCGCGTCGTTGGCCCGGTCGCCCACCTCGGCATTCGACTGGTGCGATGCCTTCACGTAGGTGCCGATGCCGCCGTTGTAGAGCAGGTCCGCCGGCGCCTTGAGGATCGCCTTCATGAGCGCGGCGGGGGTGAGCTCCGACTCCTCGATGCCGAGCGCGGCGCGCGCCTCGGACGAAAGCGGGATCGATTTCGCCGTGCGCGGATGGACGCCGCCGCCCTTCGAGATGAGCGTCTTGTCGTAGTCGTCCCACGAAGAACGCGGCAGGTTGAACATCCGTTCGCGCTCCGTGAACGACCGCGCAGGATCCGGCGACGGATCGATGAAGATGTGCCGGTGGTCGAACGCCGCCAGCAGCTTGATGTGCTTCGACAGCAGCATGCCGTTGCCGAAGACGTCGCCCGACATGTCGCCCACGCCGACGACGGTGAAGTCCTGCGACTGCGTGTCCACGCCGATCTCGCGGAAATGGCGCTTCACGCTCTCCCACGCGCCGCGCGCGGTGATGCCCATCTTCTTGTGGTCGTAGCCGGCGCTGCCGCCCGAGGCGAACGCATCCGCGAGCCAGAACGAGTACTCCGCCGAGATGCCGTTCGCGATATCCGAGAACGTCGCCGTGCCCTTGTCCGCGGCGACGACGAGGTAGGGATCGTCCGGATCGTGGCGCACCACATCCTTCGGGGGCACGACCTTGCCGCCGACGAGGTTGTCGGTCACATCCAGCAATCCCCGCAGGAAGTTGCGGTAGCACTCCTGCCCCTCGGCCAGGAACGCCTCGCGCTGGGAAGGCGCCGGCGCGCTCTTCAGCACGAAGCCGCCCTTGGATCCCGTGGGCACGATGACGGCGTTCTTCACGACCTGCGCCTTCACCAGGCCCAGGATCTCGGTGCGGAAATCCTCCGGCCGGTCGGACCAGCGCAGTCCGCCACGCGCCACCTTGCCGCCGCGCAGGTGGATCGCCTCGAAGCGCGGCGAATACACCCACACTTCGAAAAGCGGCCGCGGCTCCGGAAGCTCGGGGACTTTCGCCGACACGAGCTTGAACGACACGTAGGGCTTGCGCTTGCCGTCGGCGCCGCGCACCCAGTGGTTCGTGCGCACGGTGGCGCGGATGAGGTCCAGCAGGCGCCGCAGGATCCGGTCCTCGTCCGCGTTCGGGACGGCGTTGAGCTGCGCCTTCACTTCGTCGGCGAGCCCGCCCTGCAGCTCATCGCGCCGGGCCGCAGCCGCGGGGTCGAAGCGCGCGTGGAAGAGGGCGACCAGCTTCGCCGCGATCTGCGGATGCGCGGCGAGCGCCTGCTCGATGTAGGCCTGGCTCAGCGTGAAGCCGGCCTGCTTCAGGTACTTCGCATAGCCGCGCAGCACGAGCACGTCGTCGGCCGAGAGCGCCGCACCCGGCGTGAGGCGGTTGAACCCGTCGTTTTCCACCTCGCGACGCGCGACGCGCAGCAATGCGTCCTCGGTGAGCGTCTTGATGGCCTCCACGTCGGGAATGGCGCGAGCGCTGCGCAGGCCGAAGTCGTGGAGGAACACGGGCTCGGCGCCCTCGCGCTGGATCTCGTGGGATTCCTCGTCGAGGACTTCCAGGCCCATGTTCTCGAGGACCGGCAGGCTCCCCGACAACGGGACCGAGGCACCGGCGCGATAGACGCGCAGGCGCAGCGTCCGGTCGTCCGCTTCCACCGGTCGATAGAGATTCAGCGTGTAAGGCTGCGCCGGCGTGAGCTTCTGCATGAACGCGATGTCGCGCACCGCCGTGCGCGGCGACACCGTATCGCGGTAACCCGCGGGGAATGCGTCCTCGTATCCGCGGATCGCCTCGTTGGCGCGCTCCTCGCCCAGCGAATCCACGAGCGCCAGCTTGAGGTCGTCCTCCCAGCGGCGCGAGGCCTGCGCGATCTCCGCCTCGATCGCGTGGATGTCGTACTTGGGCGCCTCGCGCGGGTTGGAACGAACCAGCATGTGCAGGCGCGCGAGCACCGCTTCCGACAGGTGCACCGTGAATTCGACGGACGTCCCGTTCAGGTGCCGCTTGAGGATCTCCATGATCTTCAGGCGCACGTCGGTGTTGAAGTTCTCGCGCGGCAGGTACACGAGGCACGAGTAGAAGCGCCCGTAGAGGTCGCGCCGGATGAAGACGCGCGTCTTGCGCCGGTCGCCGAGCCTGAGGATTCCCAGCGCCGTCTCGAAGAGCGTGTCCTCGTCGATCTGGAAAAGCTCGTCGCGAGGATATCCCTGCAGCACGGACAGGAGGTTCTTGTACATGTGGCTGAACTGCCGGAAGCCGGCGCGCTCGACGACACGGTCGACCTTGCGGCGCAGGAGCGGCACCTCGCGCGGATCGGCGTGGTAAGCCGACGACGTGTAAAGCCCCACGAAGCGGCGTTCGCCGACCACCTTCCCCGCGGCATCGAAGCGCTTCACCCCGATGTAGTCGAGATAGCCGGGGCGGTGAACCGTGGATCGCGCGTTCGCCTTGGTGAGCACCAGCAGGCGCGGCTCGCGCGCGAGCGCCTTCAGCTCCCGTGGCAGCTCGCTGAAGCTCGCCGACACGCCGCCCAGCACGGGCTCGCGCAGCACGCCCAGGCCCGAGCGCGCGACGATGCGCAGCTGGTCTTCGCCGTCGATCGAGGTGAGCTCGTAGTCGCGGTAGCCCAGGAAGGTGAAGTGATGGTCCGCGGCCCACGCGAGGAACGCGCGGATCTCGGCCGTCTCGGCGGCATCGAGGAACGAGGGTGGCGCTTCGATCTCCTTCACGATCGCCTCCATGCGCGAGCGCATGGCGGTCCAGTCTTCGAACGACGCGCGGACGTCGCCGAGAACGGCGAGGATTCCGGTGCCCAGGGCGCGAAGCTTCGCCGGGTCGGTCTCGCGGTCGATCTCCACGTGCATGAGCGATTCGTGGCGCCCTTCACCCGAAGCGGGCCCGACGGATTTCAGCTGCCCTTGCGCATCGCGCACGGTCGTGACGATGGGATGGTTGAAGAGATGCAGCGTGTAGCCCTGTCGGTTCACCTCCATCGAGACCGAGTCCACGAGGAAGGGCATGTCGTCGTTCACGACCTCGATCACCGTGTGCGGGCTCGACCACCCATGCTCCTCGGTGCGCGGGTTGTACACGCGCAGCTTCGGCGTGCCCGTCGAGAACGTCCGCGCGAAAGCAAGCTGCGCCATCGCGGCGCCGTAGAGGTCCTCGGGCGCGCGATCGGCCAGGTCCTCGGGATCGACGTTGTCGTAGAAGAGGGAAATGAAGGCGCGGGCATCCTTCGCCGGGCCGGAGCCCAGACGCTGGTCGGCCATGCGCAGCACCTGCTCGAGGAGCGCCTGCTTCTGCTCGTGCGTGGGGAAATGCATGAGGCGGGGCGGGAGGCGGGAAACCATTATTGTCCTCTAATCCGCGCCCGAGTATCCTAGCCGCCAGAAGCGGCCCGGCCCTTGCCGGAAGCACCAGCCGCCACTCTCGTCCCCAAACCCAGGAGGTTCGACAATGCATCGCACAATGAAGGCCGCCGCCGCGGCGCTCGCCTGCGCGCTTTTCGCGGCGCCCGCGCTGGCCCAGGAAGGCACCCTCGACAAGATCAAGAAGACCGGCACCATCACCGTCGGCCATCGCGACGCGTCGATCCCGTTCTCCTACTACGACGACAAGCAGCAGCCGGTCGGCTACGCGGTCGACATCTGCATGCGCATCGTGAGCGCGGTCAAGCAGGAGCTGAAACTGTCCAGCATCCAGGTGAACTACCAGCTGGTGACCTCCGCCAACCGCATCCCGCTCATGGCCAACGGCACCATCGACCTGGAGTGCGGCTCCACCACGAACAACATCGAGCGCCAGAAGCAGGTGTGGTTCACCAACACCCACTTCGTGACCGCCAACCGCTGGATCGCCAAGAAGTCGTCGAACATCAAGACGCTCAATGACCTCAAGGGCAAGACCATCGTCTCGACGGCGGGCACCACGAACATCAAGCAGATCACGGAAATCAATGCCGCCCAGAACCTCGGCATGAACATCATCTCCGCCAACGGCCATCCGGAGGCGTTCCAGATGGTCGAGACCGGGCGCGCCGTGGCGTTCGTGATGGACGACATCCTGCTCTACAGCCTTGCCGCGCAGTCGCGCTCGCCCAAGGACTACGCGATCTCCGCGAGCGCGCTTTCCGTCGAGCCGTACGGGATCATGATCCGCAACGGCGACGTGGCGTTCAAGAAAGTCGTCGACAAGGCCACTGCGGATCTCTACACGTCCGGCGCCATCAAGCCCATCTACGACAAGTGGTTCCTGAAGCCGGTCCCGCCGAAGGGCATCAACCTCAACGTGCCCATGAGCGAGGCGCTCAAGAAGGTGTTCGCCAAGCCCACCAGCTCCGGCGACCCCAACGACTACAAGTAGCTGAAAACCCGGATGGGGGCCTTGCACGGCCCCCGTTCGTTTTCTAGCGGAGCGCGCGCGTGAAGCTGGACTGGTCGATCCTGCTGCAGCAGGAGCCGGGCGGCACCGGCACCTATCTCCAATACCTGGTCGTCGGCCTGGGCTGGACGCTCGTCACGGCGCTTGCGGCCTGGGTCATCGCGCTCGTGATCGGCGCGATCGTCGGCACGTTGCGCACGACGACGATGCCCTGGGTCGTGCGGCTCGGAAATGCGTACGTGGAGATCTTCCGGAACATCCCGCTCATCGTGCAGATGTTCCTGTGGTTCTTCGTCTTCCCGGAGCTGCTGCCCACGCAGTGGGGCGACGCGATCAAGCAGATGCCCCCGCCGTGGTCGTCCTACATCCCGGCGGTCCTCTGCCTCGGATTCTTCACCTCGGTGCGCGTGGCCGAGCAGGTGCGCGCGGGGATCAACTCGCTGCCGCGCGGCCAGCGCTTCGCCGGCACCGCCATGGGCCTCACGCAAGGGCAGACCTACCGCTACGTGATCCTGCCGCAGGCCTTCCGCATCATCCTGCCGCCGCTCACGTCGGAATTCATGAACGTGATCAAGAACTCCTCGGTGGCGCTCACCATCGGTCTGCTCGAGCTCACGGGCCGCGCGCGGGCGATGCAGGAGTTCAGCTTCCATGTTTTCGAAGCGTTCGCGGCGGCCACCGTGATCTACCTTCTCACCAATCTCGTCGTGGTCTTGTTCATGCGGTGGGTCGAATCGCGCGTGCGCGTACCGGGCCTCATCGCCGCCGCCGGCGTGCAGGCGGGGCACTAGATGGCCGGCTACGACTGGGACGTCATCGAGCGCTCCCTTCCCTACCTTTTCAGGGAAGGGATGACCTTCTCGGTCACGCTCACGCTTCTCGCCATGAGCGGCGGCATCATCTTCGGCACGCTCCTCGCGATGATGCGGCTCGCGCCCTTCAGGATCGTCTCGATGGTCGCCGGAGGGTATGTGAACCTCATGCGCTCCATCCCGCTGGTGCTGGTGATCTTCTGGTTCTTCTTCCTCGTGCCCTACATCGGCGCGTGGATCCTGCGCGAGCCGAACCCGATCAAGGTGGGCGCTTTCTACTCGGCCCTCGTCACCTTCACGATGTTCGAGGCGGCGTACTACTGCGAGATCATGCGCGCGGGCATCCAGTCCGTCGCGCGCGGCCAGGTCTGGTCAGGCTATGCCCTGGGCCTCAACTACTGGCAGACCATGGGCTACATCGTGCTGCCGCAGGCCTTTCGCAACATGATCCCGGTGCTCCTCACGCAGACCATCGTCCTTTTCCAGGACACATCGCTCGTGTACGTGATCTCGGCGACGGATTTCCTCGGCGCCGCCTCGAAGATCGCCAACCGCGACTACCGCCTGGTGGAGATGTACACCTTCGCCGCCGCGGTCTATTTCGTGATCTGCTTCACCCTGTCGTTCCTCGTGAAGCGGCTGCAGGCGAAGGTCGCGGTGATTCGATAAGGAAAGCCCCGCATGGCGATGATCGAAATCAAGGACGTGAGCAAGTGGTACGGGTCGTTCCAGGTGCTCACCGATTGCACGACCAACGTCTCCAAGGGCGAGGTCGTGGTGGTCTGCGGCCCCTCGGGCAGCGGCAAGTCGACGCTCATCAAGACGGTGAACGGGCTGGAGCCCTTCCAGAAGGGCAACATCACCGTCGACGGCATTTCCGTGAACGACCCGAAGACGAACCTCTCGAAGCTGCGCTCGCGCATCGGGATGGTGTTCCAGAACTTCGAGCTGTTCCCGCACATGAGCGTCGAGAGGAACCTCACCCTGGCGCAAATCAAGGTGCTGGACCGTCCCGAAGAGCAGGCCCGCGACAAGGGTCTCAAGCTCCTCGATCGTGTAGGACTGCTCGCCCACAAGGACAAGTTTCCAGGCCAGCTCTCGGGCGGCCAGCAGCAGCGCGTGGCCATCGCGCGGGCCCTGTCCATGGACCCCATCGCGATGCTCTTCGATGAGCCGACCTCGGCCCTCGACCCGGAGATGATCAACGAAGTTCTGGACGTGATGGTGGAGCTCGCCCGGGAGGGAATGACGATGATGGTCGTCACCCACGAGATGGGCTTCGCCCGCAAGGTCGCCCACCGGGTGATTTTCATGGATCGGGGCCAGATCGTGGAGGACTTGCCGAAGGACGATTTCTTCGGGAAACCCCGCTCCGAGCGGGCCCAGACGTTCCTGTCGAAGATCCTGCACCACTAGAGTGAACCCCGTCACAGCGGCGCGGTCCCCGAAAGGGGTCGAAACCGCCCCCGGAACCCTTCGGAAATCATTGACGAATAGGTTGTTTTTGGCGGAAACTGCCGGTCTATGAACCGCCTTACGGCCATTGGCCTGGCTTCGCTCGTCGCCTACGGGCTGCTGTTGACGACGAAGTACATGGGTGTCGTCTCCGCCGCGCATGAGGACAAGGGCGCGGTCGCGGCGTTGAATGAAGGCCAGGTGGTCGGCACGGCCGTCGTTGCGGCGCCTGCCGAATTGGCGCCGGCGAGGAAGGTTTCGCTTCCGCCGCCCCTGCCGCGCACGGAGCCCATGCGCATCTCCGGGACCGCCGTCGATTTCCGCTCCTCGCGCGACCTGAAGGCTTTCGTCGATGCGCTGAGCGCGCGCCGTGACTCGCTCACCGGAGACGAGAGCTACTTCCTCGCGAAGGCGTTGGAGGAATGCCAGTTCACCACTTCAGTGAACGAGGATCTGGCCGCCTACAGCGCGAAGCAGCGCCGGCAGTTCCTTGCGGGCCTCACGCCGGGCGATGCGAACAATGCCCGTCGCATCGCCGCCTACGAGGCCGTGGACAACACCCAGCGCTGCATGCGATTCCAGGGGACCAAGATCTCGCAGAAGGAGATCGAGGACCTGTACCTTGCCGCCGCTCAGCAGGGCGACGCGCGGGCCCAGGCGCGCATCCTCGTGGCCGAGCTGAATACCGCCAAGTCGCGCGCGGCTTCACCCGAGAACACTTCCCCCGCCCGCGTGGGCGACAGCATGTCGCAGCTCATCTCCCTTCTCGAGTCGCGCGATCCCGAGGCGCTCATGATCGTGGGCGGCTTCCTTTCGCAGAATGCGGTGGCGAGCACGCTGCACGTCGGCACCAATGGCGAGATTCCCGAGCCCTCGGCATTCCTCGGTTCGTTCTCGCTCGTGGCCTGCGACCTCACGCCGGACTGCGTGAACCTCTCCCGCGAACCGCAGATGGCTTGCGCGTACGGCGGCTACTGCGACGCGCAGACGTACGAGGAGCTGTACGCGAACTTCATGGCCTCGCCGTTCACGTACATGCAGGCCGTGCGCTACCGCAACCTCATCACGACGGCGATGAACACGCGCAACTGGGCGCTCATCGGCCTGACTCCGAAGCTCGCCGAGAAGCTCAAGCTCGGCATGTAGTCGCGTGGCAGACGCACCGCCGCGCTGGTTCCGGCGCGAGCCGCAACACCTCGTCCTTTCCATACACGTCCAGCCGGGTGCGCGCGCAAGCGAAGTCGCGGGCATACATGGCGATTCGCTGAAGATCCGCGTGCAGGCCCCGGCGATCGAGGACCGCGCCAACGAAGCGCTGATCGAATTCGTGGCCAGGCGCCTGGGCATCGCGCGGCGCGACGTGACGCTCGCCTCCGGTGCCCGCTCGCGCGAGAAGAAGCTCCATGTTCCCCCGCATTGCGATCCGCACCTCTTGTTGGAAAGCTAGCGCGATCGCCCCGTCGAAGCGGCGGCAAGCCTCGAGCCGGTGCTTCCAGGAACGATCGGGCCGGGTCGACCCTTGCCGCCACTTCGATGAAGCGAGAGCCTAGCCCGCCAGGACGCGAACGTGCTCGACCACGCAGCGGCCGAGGGCCTCGGTGTTGTAGCCGCCCTCGAGCGTGGAGACGACGCGCCCTTTCGCGTGGCGGTCGGCCACGTCCATGAGCTTCTCGGTCACCCAGCGATAGTCCGCGTCGTCGAGCTTGAGGTATGCGAGGGGATCGTCGCGATGCGCGTCGAAACCGGCCGACACGAAGACCATCTGGGGCCCGAACGACTCGAGGGCCGGCATCCAGAAACGCTCGACCGCTTCGCGAAACCCGCGCCCGTCGGTCATCGCCGGCAGGGGCACGTTGACGATGTGGTCGTTGCCCGAATCGGCGCCGCAGTACGGGTAGTACGGATGCTGGAAGGTCGAGCACAGCATCACGCGCGGATCCTCGTGGAAGGCGTCCTCGGTCCCGTTGCCGTGATGCACGTCGAAGTCCAGCACGCACACCCGCTCCAGCCCGTGCCGCTCGATCGCGTGCATGGCGCCGATCGCGACGTTGTTGAAGATGCAAAAGCCCATGGGCCGTTGCGGTGTCGCATGGTGCCCGGGCGGGCGCACCGCGCAGAACGCGTTGGAAGCCTCGCCGCCGATCACCATGTCCGTGGCGCGCACGACGGCGCCCGCGGCGCGCAGCGCGGCCGAGAGCGACTTCGGATTCATCGAAGTGTCGGGATCGAGATACGCGTAGCCGTGCTCGGGCGCGGCGGCGAAGACCATGTCCACGTGCTCCGCGTGGTGCACGCGCTGCAGGTGCTCGCGCTCGGCCGGCGGCGCCTCGTGCATCGAGAGCTTCGCGGCAAGTCCGGACGACTCGAGGGCCGCGAGGATCGCCTGCAGGCGCATGGGGGACTCGGGATGCCCCGCGCCCATCTCGTGACGGACGCAGTCCGGGTGCGTGAGGATCGCGGTGGCCATGCCGCGATTCTAGCTAGAACTGCAGGCGTTCGATCTGCTTGGTGCCGCTGAACGACGGCAGGCCGAAGGCCGGGTCGTTGCTCGACAGGCCCGACGGCGGCGAGATGTTGTACGTGAACGTGCCGGTGGAAGCGCCCGTGAAACTGAACGAGAACGTGCCCACGCGCGTCTGCTGGCGGTTGCTGCCCGCCTGGAAAAAAGGCGTGCCGTTCAACACGTAGACATCGCCCGTGAGCGTCGTGGGACTGGTCCAGGTCCCGCCGGGCATGTTGATCCAGAGCGGCTTGTACGCGCCGGGTGAAGAAGGATCCTGCTGGCGGGGATCGTACGTGTACCAGATCGCCCAGATCTGGTTGGTGGAGTGCTGCGTGATGGTGAGGCCCCAGCCGCTCTCGTTGGGGTTCCACCACAGGTCGGTGTAGTTGGCCGCCGGCGTGGCCTGCGCGGCCGCGGGCAACACGGAGGCACAAACCAGGATGGCCAAGAGCTTCGAAATCGTCACGTCATCTCCCAAGTGCAACTATTGTAGGCAAAGCCGCTTCCAATCCGGACTCCAGGGGCCTGGACCGGGCAGGCGCGGGCGCCCGCCATGATATCCTCGCCCACACCAGATGGACCCGTAACTCGCTGACAAGGTTCCCTTTTTTCGATGCTCCTGGACGCTCGCAGCCGCCTCGCCGCAGGGCCTACTGAAAACGTCGTCGCCGCCGCGGGCCAGGTGATCCTGGGCAAGGAGCGGCAGATCCGCCTCGCGATGGCGTGCATCCTCGCCCGCGGCCACCTGCTGATCGAAGACGTGCCCGGCGTGGGCAAGACGACACTCTCGCACGCGCTTGCGCGGCTGCTGGGGCTCGACTACCAGCGCATCCAGTTCACGTCGGACCTCCTGCCCGCCGACATCATCGGCGTGTCGATCTTCGACCGCGAGAA
>Ga0070693_100001163_pt1 | contig 11824 bp, 12 predicted proteins | sample KBSK1103metaG_FD_65472 | JGI IMG/M metagenome (GOLD analysis project Ga0070693, IMG submission 65472) | Corn, switchgrass and miscanthus rhizosphere microbial communities from Kellogg Biological Station, Michigan, USA - KBS K1-10-3 metaG | ecosystem: Host-associated > Plants > Roots >...
CCATACAAGACCCGGATTGAGCAGCATCGCTTGCCCTGAGTCATCAATCCTGAGTTTATTCTCATCCGAAGAAGACCAATCGAACCTCGCGCCTTGAACGACGCCCGCGAGCGGGTCCCTGCCGACCGCCGAGAAGCTCACGCGCTGATTCAGATAGCCGACCAGCTTGCCCGGTTCGATTCGGATTACGGATACCCGGCTCGTTCGATCGGCGGTTGTCTCCTGTGCTCGAACGGGAGAGCGAAAGAGCTTTCTGATAATCGAAACGAGAGGCTCGACCGGCAGCACCGCAACTCTGGCAAGAGTCGCGGCGAGCGCGGGCGCTTGCGCAAACGCATACGAGGACACGGGTAAGAACAACAGACTGAAAATGAGCGCGATACAGATCGCTTGTCTCAGCAGAAGCCGCCGAAGCCTTGCGGTGAACAATCCGGCGACTGTATTGAAGCGAGCAGAGGAAAAAGTGTTCGTGAAATGAGCGGGACTGAAGCGATTATTGCGCATGGGGACCTCCGAGCAAGGCTAGAACCTTGCGCGCGCCCAAACCAAAGTTAACTTTTATCAGCCATGGCAGAGCCTCTTAGGAAGATGACCCTTAGCTGACGATTAACTGCGCTCAGTGAGATTGGTTATTCTTTGGGATCTCTGCGACCCCGTTCACGGGCATTCAAGACGGGCCCGATTGTAGCACGATGAGGAATCGTGTCAAGCGGAATCTTTATCTCAAATCACGTGTCGAGTGGAAGAGTAATGTTGCTGAAAGAATTTCAAAGGTATTCAGTGGCTGGTTCCAACGCGCAGTCTCTCCCTGTATCACTGCAATCATGATAATCCCTTGAGAAGCACTCCAGTCGCATAAGCCAGCGCGGCTGCGATTGAGCCCACAACCAACGTCGTGAGGCCCGAACGCCACCAGCTTATCGTCGACCATCTGCTCTTCAATGATCCGATCGCAAAGAAAACGAAACCCGTCAACAACGTTGATAGCATGAACGCGCTGCCGGCCTTGAACACGAATGGAAGTATCGGCACCAGACCGCACACAAAGAACGCGCTGAACGTTGCTGCTGCTGCTCTCCACGGCGAACGAACTTCCTGTGGCAGCCCGTATTCTTCGGTCAGCATCGTGCGCACCCATCGCGTCCGATCTGATGTGATCAATTCCACAACGCGATGAAGATCATCACCCTCGAAGCCTTTGCGCTCGTAGATCTGACGCACCTCTTCGCGCTCGCCTTCGGGATCGCGCTCGATGTGGCGATGCTCGATCGCTTCGAGGTGACTCAGTTCTTCGTGCTCGGTGCGAGTGCCCAGGAAGTTACTTGCGGCCATCGAGAATCCGTCGGCGAGTATGTTCGCCATTCCGATCACCAGAACAATCGCCGGCGACAGATCCGCGCCGATGACTCCGGCCACGACGGCGAAGGTCGTCACCGAGCCGTCGATTCCTCCGTACACCCAATCGCGCGTGTAGCTGTGCAGCGGCCCGCCTTCGAGCCGTTCGCGAATCGCTTCCGGTGAGTGATCGTGTTCAATCATGTTGGCTACGCGTTCGGAGCTTGAGCGCAATCACTATGCCAGCTTCGCAGCTTTTGTTTTGCGAGCGATTGCGATCTGCAGGCCCGCGAGCTTTTCACCGAGTGCGGAACAGTTCGCAGTTTGAGTCGTCGATGAGCGTGAAATCCCAGTCTGAAAGTAATCCTCTTTTCGGAAGCCGCGGTGACATCGGTGTGCGTCAGACTCTCGCGCATACCCACCTCTGACAAGAGTGTGTGAAAAGTCCTCTCACCGCGTAGCGGTGACCTCTCGATAGAACGGCGCGTGTTCCTAACGCCTGACCGCGTAGCGGTCACCTGATTGTTAGCTACACACTTCCAAGCAATTGGTGACCGCTACGCGGCCTCGGCATTCCAATCGCCGCGTTCTATCGAGAGGTCACCGCTACGCGGTTAACTGGACACACTCTCTGACGAGCTGGGTATGCGGAAAGCACGTCGTTACATCGACTGGCTTTGAACCTACTCGCCGCTGTGGTATCTTTTGCGCGTCCTTTGGTCGCCCTTAGAATTGTCATTTCAAACACGCTCGGGAGGTAATCATGTATAAGCGGGTTTCGCTTCTGGCAATCGTCGCTTTGGTTTTCTGCGCCGCTGCGCTGGCCGTAGCGATGCAAACCGAGATCGGCTCGCTTAGTGGGACCGTGAAGGATCCCGCTGGCGCCGTCATCGCGGGCGCACAAGTCTCGCTGCGAAACAACGCGACCGGCGAGACTCGCATTGCATCCACCGGAGACAACGGCCGGTTCAAATTTGATAACCTTGCGCCGGGCGCTTATTCGATCAGCGTCACTCACGCGGGTTTCAAAACCAGCGAGAGCCCGGTAGTCATCGAACCGAAACGCGCCGCCACCGCGGAGATTCGACTCGAGGTAGCGGCGCCGCGCGAAAAGGTGGACGTTGGATCCAGGGGGGCCGTCGCGCCTAACTCCGAAGTGAACTATCGCCAGCTTCGCGACGCCGAGCAGTTCGAAACCTTCACCGTCACTAACCTGGAGATCAAGCGCGATGTCGGAACCATCCTCTTGCGCAGCGGTCACGTGAGCTTTCTTTCCGCGGTGATGGGCCGCACAGTCAAAGCAGTGTTTGTCGGCGACGCCGAATTCACGCTCACACCGGCCATCGCACTCGAACGCGCGTACCTTCGTCTGATCACCGAGAAGGAAGCCGTCGATGAGGCCTTCAGCAAAGCGGTGTTTTGTTTCACCGATGGAACGGCGGACGAAATCAAACGACAGGCGCAGGCAGGCGGCAATGAGCCTCGCGCGCACGATGTGTTGAGCGATTTCCAGAAGCGAGTTCGGTATCGGCCCGAGCGGCCCAGAAGTCTTGTCGAATACCTGATCGCCTACGAGGGCGAGAACGTCGACGCCGAAATGCTTTGTGACATCTACAATCCGAAGCGCGCGGGCTTCTTCACCGCGTATCTGTTCGGTCAGAAGTACGGCGATCTTCGCTACTACGTGCGTCCGCGCGGGGCGATCCCTCAGATGCTTGCGCCGGAGGAGGTCGGGCTGATCAACGTCAATCCCGGCAATGAACGCGAAGGTGTGTTGTACCTGGCCCACCTGGCAAGCGAATACGCCAATCGCACCGCGAGCTCCGATGAGGATAAGCGAATCATCGACGCTCAGCATTACCGAATCGAGACGGCGATTGACGGAGGAGGAAAACTGACGGCTACCTGCGAATTGACGTTCGCGCCGCTGGCGGAGGGCGACCGCTTGTTGCGGTTCGGCTTGCTCCAGACCCTGCGCGTGACGCGAGTGAGTGCCGGCGAGCGCGAAATCAATTTCATCCAGGAACCGAAGAAAGAGGACGCGTCGTTCTACGCCATCTGGCCCGAGCCAATGGTCAAGGGCCAACAGTACAAGGTGACGATCGAGTATCAGGGTGACAAGGTTATTGAGGACGCGGGCGGCGGCAACTTCGCGGTCGGAGCGCGAACGAGTTGGTATCCAAGCGTAAACGCATTCAACGATCGCGCAACGTTTGATCTCACATTCAAGGTGCCCAAGAACTACACGCTGGTCGGAGTGGGCAAGCTGGTGAAGAGCTGGCGCGAAGAGAATTACGCGGCGTCGCAGTGGGTTTCAGAAGTACCGCTGGCGGTGGCGGGTTTCAACTACGGCGCGTTCAAGAAAAAGGAATTCACCGACGAGCCAACTAAGTATCAGATAGAAGGCTACGCAACGGCCGAGGTCCCTGAGTACTTGCGTGGTGCGCGCGACCAGATCGCGATGTCACCTTCGAGTCTTAGTGAAAGGGCGATGGTGGACGCGCAAAACGCGATGCGAATCTTCACGAACTATTTCGGTGAGGCTCCTTACGGACGAATCGCGATCACTCAACAGCCTCAATTCAACTTTGGCCAGTCGTGGCCGACTTTGGTTTATTTGCCGCTGAGCGCTTATTTGGATTCGACGCAGCGTTGGATGCTGATGGGCAGGATCTCGACCGGGCTGACGGAGTTCGTTGAGGAAGTAACACCGCACGAGGTCGCGCATCAGTGGTGGGGACACATAGTCGGCTGGTCGTCCTACCACGACCAGTGGCTGTCGGAAGGATTCGCCGACTTCTCAGCGGGGCTCTTTCTTCAACTCACCGAAAAGAACCCGGACAAGTATCTGAAGTATTGGGACCGGCACCGCGAGTTCATAACTGAGAAGAATCAATTTGGGAATCGCGCGAATGACGCGGGGCCGATATGGATGGGGCTTCGCTTGATCACCTTCAAAACTCAAGGAGCTTACAGGCAGCTTGTTTATCCGAAGGGTGGATACATTCTGCACATGCTTCGCGCGATGATGTACGATCGCAAGACCGGCGATCAAACGTTCATCGAGATGATGCACGACTTCGTCAAGACTCACTTCAATCAAAACGCTTCGACTGAGAGCTTCAAGCGCGTCGTTGAAAAACACATGACGCCGGCTATGGATATGGACGGGAATAAGCGAATGGATTGGTTTTTTAACGAGTGGGTCTACGGCACGGAGCTCCCGCGATACAAGATGGAGTATTCGCTGACGCCCGATGCAAGCGGAAAGGTTATGCTAAAGCTGACCGTGACCCAAAGCGGTGTTTCGGATCGCTTCAAGATGCTGGTTCCGGTTTATCTGGATTTTGACGGCAAGATCATGCGGCTCGGCGAAGCGACAGTCATTGGGAATTCGACAACGCCCGAGGTCAAGGTAATGCTGCCTCAGAAACCGAAGCGAGTTCTGATCAATGCGTTTCACGACGTGCTCGCGAGCGAAAGCACCAGCGCGCAGAAATAGTCAGCGTTGGACAAACAGCCGCGGCATGATCGCGAACGCAAGCAGCATGGCAAGATAAACCGCGCCAGACACCGGGTCGCGGCTTGCAATGTACTCCGAGAACGCAACGCCTCGAAGCATTACGAGTCCGAGTTCAGCGACAACCAAAAGACCTAGCGCTACGAAACCGATGATCAGCGCGTTCAGGGGAGCCGAGCCCGCGGGGAAACGCCGGATTATCCACCGTGCCGTTAGAATCGTTGCCATGAGCATGAGCGGTGACTCAATCAACTCGGCGGCGCGCTCACCCAGGCGTGGAACCACCAGCAGCACACGAATCGTCCCCAACACGAATCCCGTTCCGAAGACTACGGCCCAGTAAGTGACCGCGGCTCGCAGTACCTGCAAAAAAGCGCCAGGACGTGAGAACTCGCTCATGACCTTCTCCTTGTTGATTTCCCAGGATTGCCGGCCTCACAGCATACTCCAACTAAAGGCACACAAGTGAAATAGCCTCCTGTGACCGTAGATACTTCTGGAAAGAAGTGGCTGTTGCGTATCTCCCCACACTGTGGAGCTCACGAACCAACAAATCGGTGGCAGCAATTATTTTGTGGGGCCTACATCCCCGTCGACTGAATCCGATCAGCCTGAATTGGAATCAATCAATCGCGCCGCACTCGATCATTTGAATAGCCTCTGTGTTGTCATCCCCGCAAAGAACGAAGGGCGAGTGCTGGCCAAGAGCATCGTTAGCGTGTTGACGGCCGGGTGCGCTCCCCAGGACATCTACGTCATCGACGACGGCTCCTCGGATGACACTGCCGGCTCGGCCCGGCAACTGGGCGTCCACGTATTGAGCAACCACACAAGCATCGGAAAGGCGCCGAGCATACGAAGAGCCATCGAGTTGTTTGATCTTTGCTCTCGCTATGAATACATCTCGGTAGTCGATGCGGACACGCAAGTGGATCGAGATTACTTCCAATCTCTGGTGGCTTCATTCAAAGCTAATCCAAAGGCGGCGCTGGTGTGTGGAAGAGTTGAAAGCCTGCCCTGCAACTGGGCGACTGCCGGCCGCGCGTTCGATTACTTGTTTGGACAAAGCGTTCACAAGAACGGCCAGAACAAAATGAAGGTTGTGCTGGTTGCGCCCGGTTGCGCATCGACGTGGAAGGCCGATGTGCTTGTGAGGCTTGAATGCGATCCCGCGATGTTGACCGAGGACATGGACATGACGGTCCAGATCCATCGCCAGCGTCTCGGCGAGATCGTTTACGAATCAAAAGCAATCGTCTATACGCAGGACCCGAACACGCTTCGAGGCTATGTTCGCCAATCTTACCGGTGGTACTTCGGACTCTGGCAGGTTCTTCGAAAACATTCGCTGCCCTTTCGGTTCAAGCGTCTTGATTTTGAAGTGGCGTTGCTGGTGCTTGAGGGGCTGATCTTTTCCGCGGCGTTCGCGGCTTCGCCGATCATCATTATGTTGGCTCCGAGAACTGCATTGTCGATTGCCGTGGCCGACCAAGTAATGATGGCGGTTTTTGCGTTGTACTTTGCGTTCAAAACGAGGCGGAAGGATATCGCTTTGTATTTCCCCGCATTCGCGGTGCTTCGATACGCGACATCGCTGGTGTTCGGATGGACGTTTATCAAAGCCGTTATTTTCCGAGTGCCCAGGCCTGACTGGTTCACGCCGGCACGTTACTAAGAGGTCGAAAAACAAATGAGACTTTCACTAATTACATTGCTCGTCTTACTGGTTCCGGCGGCGAGCCTCGCGCAGGAAAAACCGAAATCCGTCACGAGCATGGTTGGAAGCTTCTGGGTCTCCACTGAAACGAGCCCGGCCGAGCAAAACGACGTTGTGACTCAAACGCACTGGGATCAGGGGCTCACGTTATGGCGTTCGGGGCGAAACTCGATAACACCTTACGTGTCGACCGACTTTGTCGTCGATACCAAAGGAAAAGATTGGAACAACAAGGCGCTCGTGAACGCGGGCGTCAAGATACGACACACCTTTAGCCGAGGACTGGTCGAGGCGACGGTTGGACTAACGGGAGAAAAGCGCTTTAAGAGCGACAGCCTGACGGCTCAGCCAACGGCTTCGGTCGCGTACTGGGCGGGTTGGCAATCGCCTCAGTTGGCCGAGCACTCGGTGCTCTACTTCAACGGTTATCCCGGAAGTAGCTGGGGAGTAGTCGGCAATATATCCCCCGCCGAGAAGAGAAACGTAATCGGGCTTTTCAGCGTGACCCAGGGCGTGAACCTTATCGATGCCGGCAAATGGCAAGCTGTTCCCTTTGTCAAAGTGCAGTCGGGCTTCGACACCAAAGGTTATGACTGGAACAACAAAGTCCTGACCACCGGTGGAGTGAAGATAGTCGTGCCGCGCAGATTCGGAATGATCGAGATCGGCGTCGGGTATACCGATGAGCATCGCAAAGGGCTTCACTCGAGTGGTGTCGCCGCATTTGTGAGCCTGTGGAGCGGATGGTCGCGAACATTACACAAGGATTAGTAATCCCAAGGAGAATGAAACAATGATTGCAGGTGGATTTGGAAGTTGCTCAACTCTGGTACACGTGATCGCGCAGCACCCAAAGGTCGCGATGATGATCGGAGTGGTCGGCACGGTGGTATATCTCAGCGGCGGCGCGGGTCCGGGATATCGCACCGGCAATGAAAAAAGCATCAGCGTGTTGGCGCAACAAGTGAAAACAGACACTGAAGACTCTCAGATTCGAGAAGCGTTCAATGTTATTTGGAATGATGAGGCTCCCGTATCCGACAGCGTCGTCAAAGAGATGATCAGGAAATGCGGATGCGACATGACGGTTGAAACGGTAAAGAGCGACAAACAGCTTTTGAGAAACACAGCGTTTCTTTATTTCCTCGATCTCGCACATTCATCTGGAATCACCGGCGCTCAGCAAACGCTCAAGAGTGAATTGGCGGTCAGCGCCGGAGGTTCGACGGGCAGGCAAAACAAACGTTAGGCGAGCTATCCGTTGTTCCCCGCTCTTCATCTTTTGATTCCGCATTGCCGATTCGCTTCACACTTGAGAAGTGTTTTGAAAACGGGAGCGAGCACAAGTGATCACCGGCGCGCGACGAACCACGGCATCAGCGCGAACATAACCAGCATCGCCAGATAAGCCGCGCCCGATACGGCATCGCGACTGGCCAAATATTCACTGAAGGTCAAGCCACGCAGCCGAAGGACGGCCGACAATTCCGCGGTGACCATCAGAGCGAACGCAACTGCTCCGATCATCAGCGCAATTCCTGGTCGCCTGTCGCACAGCCGCTTCACAGCCAGAGCGCTGAAGACGATCACGAGCAGCATGATCGGCATCTCCATCAACTCGGCGTTTCTCTCGCCGAATCGCGGAACAGCCCACAGGATTCGTATCGGCCCAAGAATAAAACCGGTACCGAAGACGATCGCGAAATACGTAGTCGAGCCTCGAAGGATTCGCTGAAAAGTATTGAGTCGAGCCTCGCCAGGAATCGGCTTCGTCATGATTCTTTTTCGGCAGAGTCAATGAGTAGAGAGCGGCGCAGTCAGTTATGAACGAGGAATGAACTCGCGGCGCGCGGGCTCAAGCGTATGTGTTGTGTGCTCGGTGACGCTGGGTGACTGCTCCTGAAGCGCGAGTGGCTGCGGATTATCGAGTTCATTGGTGGCCGCTCCAGTTCGAAGCATCACTTCGCCCCGGTTCGATGCGAGTTGCGAACGCAATAACAACCAGATGAAGACAGCCTCGGCGATCAGAAAAGGCATCAGGCAAACAAGCGCGATACCAAGTATCTGCCCGTCCGCGAAGTGAAGCGATTCCTTCATCAAAGCCATCAGTCCGATATTCGCACCGACGCCGACAATGGCGACGACGACGATGGCCCACACCAAAGACTCGAGGGGCATATCCAACTTCGTCGAGCCCCTTTCTTTAGCGGTCAACGCAGTCCCGCACCGATTGCAATAGCTCAGCCCCGGAGTTACCGCCGCGCCACACGATGAACAGTACATTTTTTTCGCCTCCGCGAAGCCTTACGATACGGTCAGGGAGGGAGTTCATCAAGCTATGTTCTCGAATCTGATAGATCACACGGAATCGAGCATGCCGGTCTTGATTCTGGAAGGAGTGACGCGCTTCGCGGCGGGTGCGCGTCAGATTTTCGCGCATACCCACCCTCGTGAGAGGTGGGTCCTGATGTTGCGGCCTACAACGAAGCGCGTCTGGCGCTCCATACCCACTTCGTGAGAAGTGGGTACGTGATGTTGTAGCCTACCATCTGTCTGGCGCTCCATACCCACTTCGTGAGAAGTGGGTACGTGATGTTGTAGCCTACCATCTGGCCCGAGACAGTCCAATGCGCACAATACAGGCTACAACATCAAACATACCCACTTCTCACGAAGTGGGTATGTGCAAGAACGCGAGACGTTGACGCACATCTGATTTGTTGTAGGCTGCAGCATAACCGACCCACCTCTCACGAGGTGGGTATGCGCGAAAACCTGACGCGCACCCCTTCGCGGCGACTGTCTTGCGGCTGGGAGTATCACATTGATATGTTTTGGCGAGAGAGAGCAATGGGTTTGATTCATGTGACAACGACTTTGCGAGCGAATGAGAAGGCGCGAAAGAAATATGCCGCCGACTTCTTGCTGGACACGGAAGTCACGGGAGCGCCCGATAGTCTGGCACCCGCGAAGAAATTGAAAAAAGCCGGGATCAAACCGCGCGGCCGAATGGCTTACGAATTAGCTGACGGCCGGACAGTGGCATACGATTTCGGTTTGGTTGAGATCGAGTTCATGGGCGAGCTTACATCGGGCCGGGTGATCTTCGGGCCAGATAACGCAGAACCGCTCTTGGGAGTAACTGCGTTGGAATCAGTCGGCATCTTGGTGGACCCTACAACTCGCACGTTGAAACGGATGCCCGCCGTTCCTTTGAAACAGGCGTCCTGCACCGCAGGGATTGTCTGATTGCTTGGGCGCTAATCGGATGCAAGTTTCTAAGGTCTTGCCCGCAAGTTAAGCTTGCGTATCGCCGCGATGCTCTTAAACATCCGAAGCTGCCTAGGAAAACGAACGAAGTCATGCTGCTCATACCATTTTGCGAGCCGTTCGTTCCTGGCATCGAGCATCATTGCCCGAACGCCTGTGCGCCGCGAAATCTCATCGATCCTGGCTTGAGCGTCCATCAATAACCACTCACCAAAACGACGTCCTTGAAAAGATTTGTCAACTCCGAGCTGTCCTAGCAGCACGACTGGGATGCTTCGCTTGATTTTCGGCTTGTCTTTGGGGATGTCTTCCTGACGAACCTGCCGCATTGCGAGGGTGTGATAGCCTATGATCCGCGTCGGGTCGGCCCTATCGTCGATGAGGACCATCGTTCGACTCATGTCTTTTTCGTGGTCTTGCAGAGCTTGCTCGCTGAGAAACCGATTGACCGCGTCATCGCCACAATCGAATAGCTTGCGGTTATGCAGCCGGGAAATCGGTTCAATTATCAACGTGATATCTCACACCCGTGCGACGGCCACGCTGGTAGCGCTTGGCGGCGGCGCGTGAGCGCCTGGAAGGCGTGCGGTCATCATCAAGGGCCTTCAGAAAGAAACTGTATTCATCGCTGGTGAGCAAGATTGTATCGTGCCGTGCGAGGATTTGATCGGCCTTCTCACTGAGAGTCGAGACGGCAAAGTCGGTCAGCCCCTGGCCAGTGATAGCTGCGGCGCGAGCAACCCGTGCCTTGATCTTGGGATCCAGGCGGAAGTGCATTCTGTCCTTTTCGTTGGTCTGCGGTTTCTTCGAGCTAACTGTCGACATCTCTACGAACCTCCTCTCGTGTGGCAGATTGCCACCGACGTATTATGCGCATTCAGCGGACGGTTCTCAAGGCGGCGGCTTAAATTGAACGACTTTTGGTGGAGCGGTTGTTTGTGCAGGAGCACAAAAACGCATCCTCGTGAAATGGTTTACATGGCAAGACAGCGCAATCGATACGCGTCATGCTCGCGGACTATTAGTCATCAGGTACTCGTGAATTGATCGGGCCGCTCTCTTCCCATCACCCATCGCAAGGATCACCGTAGACCCGCCGCGAACCACATCACCGCCGGCGTACAAACCCCGTCTGCTTGTCAGACCAGTTTCATCGGTGATGATGTTCCCCCGCTTTGTAGTATTCAATCCCGGTGTTGTTGATTGAACGAGAGGATTGGGACCTTGGCCGACGGCGACAATCACCGTGTCTACGTCGAAGCTGTGCTCAGTGCCTTTGACCGGAACCGGTCTGCGGCGGCCGCTTGCGTCGGGCTCGCCAAGTTCCATGTCGATCACTTCCATGCCCGTCACCCAACCGCTCGTGTTGCCGAAGAACTGAGTGGGCGCGGTAAGGAATCTGAACTCGATGCCTTCTTCCATCGCGTGCTCGACTTCTTCAGCGCGAGCCGGAACTTCTGCTCGCGAACGGCGATACACCATGTAAACTTTTTCAGGCCCGAGCCGCATCGCGACTCGAGCCGCGTCCATTGCGGTGTTGCCTGCTCCAAGCACCGCTACGCGTTTGCCGACTCGCACCGGCGTGTCGTACTCGGGGAATTTGTAGCCTTTCATCAGATTCACTCGCGTCAGAAATTCATTCGCTGAATAAATGCCCGCGAAATTCTCACCCGGGATGTTCAAAAAATAAGGCAGGCCCGCGCCGGTAGCCAAGAACACCGAGTCGTAGCCTTCTTCGTCAAGCAACTCGTCCACTGTGTCGGTCTTGCCGATCACACAGCTTGTGACGAACTCGACGCCGATGTTTTCAAGTTGGCGAATCTCAACTTCGACGATGCTTTTGGGCAAACGAAATTCGGGGATGCCATACGAAAGCACGCCGCCGAGTTTGTGAAGCGCTTCGAACACCGTGACCTTGTGGCCCATTCGCGCGAGATCACCCGCGGCAGTCAGCGCCGCGGGACCCGAGCCTACGAGCGCGA
>Ga0070693_100001166_pt1 | contig 11814 bp, 8 predicted proteins | sample KBSK1103metaG_FD_65472 | JGI IMG/M metagenome (GOLD analysis project Ga0070693, IMG submission 65472) | Corn, switchgrass and miscanthus rhizosphere microbial communities from Kellogg Biological Station, Michigan, USA - KBS K1-10-3 metaG | ecosystem: Host-associated > Plants > Roots >...
GGCGCGGACATGATGCGCCGCGCAGTAGAAGCAGTGGCTGAAGTTTCCGAACGCGAAGGCACGGAGCGTTCGAAAGTGCTCGCGGTGAGTGTGCTGACCAGCATCGATGCAAACACGCTGGCACAAATCGGTGTCAATTCGAGTCCGGAAGAATCGGTGTTGCGGTTAGTGAGATTGGCCGAGCAGTCGGGCGTGGACGGCGTGGTCGCTTCGCCGCAGGAAGCCGCGCGCATTCGGTCGACGGTCGCAAATAGTAAGTTCCTGATCGTTACGCCGGGCATCCGGCCGTCGGAAAACGACGCCGGGGATCAGCGACGTGTCTCGACACCCGCAACGGCGTTAGCAGCAGGCGCTGATTACCTCGTCGTCGGCCGCCCGATCACTGCCGCTGCCGACCCCGTCGCCGCGGCTCGTCAGATCGCGGCCGAGATGCAGCAAGCGATGAACGGGAACCCGTAAAGACTGTGCGCGTGTAAGATACCTGGCTCCCACCAGCGACTTCGAGAAACGCGATTATTGCTCCAATGTCGATTTGAAACTATCATGCGACGGTGAATCTCAGCTTGAAGGCTCCGATCATTTTCACTCTAGCCATCCTCCTCTCGACGCTGATACTTCCGGTTTTTGCTCAAAACGGAGGTAGCGGTGCGTATCCGTTTTCGCCATCGCCGTATCAGGTCGGCGAGCATCTGACCTACAACGTCTCGTTTTCCGCGTTTCCGAGCGCGGCGCATGCCGAGTTTCTCGTCGTCTCGCGCGGCACGTTTTTCGGCCGCGAGGCGATTCAAATCCGCGCGCACGTCCAGACTACGGATATCGTAAACGTCGCCCTGCTCTCTTTGAACAAGGACTACACGAGCTACATCGATCCCGAGAACGGGTTGCCGTTTCGCTCGGAAGAGACTGTGCGCGACGCGATCCATGCCGCTGAATCTGCGCAGGACGTAAATCAGCCCGCCGGCGTCGATGCGATCCCGCCGAAGCAGAAGGCCGTTCCTGGCACTTACGACATCTTGTCCGCGCTTTATCGCGCGCGCGCGTTGCCGCTTACCGATGGAGCTGAGTACAGATTTTCCGTGCGCGGTGAGGCGGCTGAATATCAGGCGGAGTTGAAGGTCGTTGGTCACGACACAATCAATACGAATGTAGGCTCGTTCAACACGATCGTCACGCAAGTGCGCATCGACAACTCGCCGCTGCGAAACGTCAGAGCTTACTTCAGCGACGACGAACGTCACGTGCCGATTCTCGTCACAGCGCGTGTTGCGCACGGCGAGTTACGCGCGGAGCTCGCAGCCTCCGAGATGATCAAGCCCGCAGCAACCGCAACGCCGACGCCGCCAGTCGCCGTCACTCCCGCGCCGCTCGTGGCGCCGACGCCGAATCCGACCGTTCCCATTTCAAACGAAAACTGGCCGTTCACCGTCGGCGAACAACTCAACTATCAGATCTTCATTGGGTCAAACACGACGCCGATGGGCATCGCGACGTTTCAAGTGCGCGGACGACAGCGCTACTTCAATCAGGACGGTTTCTTTTTCAGCGTCAACGCGCAAACCACTAATGCGATGGCGCGCGTCTTCGTTGCTCGCGACCAGGTTGAGTCGTACGTCGATCCCAAAGCGCTCTTTCCGTTTCGCACGGTATTGAATTTGAGCGAAGGACGGCGGCGGCTGACGCAGACGTTGACCCTGAATCAGGAAGGCGGAACAGCGACGAGCGAGCCGGGCGGGCGTATCGAGATCCCGGTGGGCACGCATGATTATGTTTCGTTCTTTTACGCGGTGCGAACTTTTAATCTGACGCCGAGCCGGCGCAGTGTGGTGTCGATGCTGGTTGAGAACAAGCCGAAGACGCTGACTGTAGTTGCGCTAAAACGAGAGACGATTCAGTTGGGTGAACGCGCGGTGCCGGCGATCGCGTTGTCGATCACGACGGACGATCCGGAGCCGGACAAATATCAACTCCGCATGTGGATCAGCGACGATCGTCGTCGTTTGCCGTTGCGAATTTCATGTGCGACCCAACTCGGCCCCCTGCGCGCCGACCTCGCCATCCTCCCCACCGCCCCGCAGTAGACCGCAGCGTGTTGTGGCGCATGAATCATGCGTGACAGCGCCGAAGGCGCGACGAGAAGTAAAGGAGCGCCGAAAGACGCGACAACGGTAGCGCCGAAGGCGCGACTAGAAGGTAGCGCCGAAGGCGCGACAACGGTAGCGCCGAAGGCGCGACTAGAAGGTAGCCAGGGGCGAACGCGCAAAGCGCGTCGCCCCTGGATCAGTTTTACGAACGTGATCAGCCCCGGAGGGGCGACAGAATTGCGCGACCGACCACGTGTCTATCGGCCCTCCCGGCCTGCGCGCGGTTTGCTAAATCCAGGGGCTGCGTGCTTCGCTTCGCTCCGCACTTGCCCCTGGTTACCTTCTAGTCGCGCCTTCGGCGCTACCGCGCGGCGACGTCTATCTATCCTGGAACTTCTACCTGCCGTGAGACTTCACACGATACGGATCTCAACATGACACTGGAATGCTCGTGCCGAACGCCGCGTTCACTGATGCGAGGAACGATTGGGCGGAGACTATGTCCAGGCGGTAGACCACGTTCGTCGAACGACACACTGAATCACCCGTGATCGTGATCGACACAATCAGTTGCCGCCCGTTCAGCGTCATGAAATTTGGACCACCCGAGTCGCCGAAACACGTCCCACCATTCCCCGTTGAAGGATTCTGCGACAGCCGCAGATAACCGCCGTTCAGCGAGTTGAAACTTGAAAACGAGAACATGCGCGGGATCGGATTCATATCCTGAAAGAACGGCACACCGCCGCCACCGACAACGCGGTTCTGCAAACCGTATCCCGCGTTCGTAAATGTCGCAGACTTCAACCCGTTTTGCGCGGCTAATTGATCCAGCAAGCCACACGCCGGCAGGGTCGCAGGCGTAACGCCGCGAACGTTATTCGTGAGTATCAGCACGGCGATATCTCCCGAATCACTCTGGCTCTGGTTGTAATTCGGATTCGTTACGACGTGGGCCACCGAGAGCAGTTTCGTGTTATTCGTCGTGGCGTCGCCGAACGGTATCAAACCATCAAGACTGACGTAAGCGACCCATCCCGCAGGCGCAAGCTCCTGCTCGAAGTAAGCCGTGCAATGACTCGCCGTAAGAAACACGTTTGACGTGATCATCGTGCCCGAGCAAATCGGAAAAATGTGACCCGTCGAAGGGTCCTTTACAATAAACGCACCGGTGTTAGCAAAGGTGTTGCTGGAATCGATAAACCCGTAAGTGATCGCCGCCGCACGTGGCGACAAAAACAGCGAACCAAGCACAAGCCCGAGGATCACGACGAAAGAACCGATAAGCCGCTTCATTTGGATCTCCTTGTTCGGTGAAGATTGGATCGGGGATACTGGAACGCCGTGATTCTACCTCTAGTGCCGGAGCGTCTCAAGGAAATCAATGCCGCTTAATCGCCGCGAGTTCAATTACGGCCTGGCGCTGAGCCTCGGCCTGCTCCCGTTTCACCGCTTCCCAACCCAAAAACAACTGCGCATCAACGCGCAGCGACTCATGAGCCACATCACGGCGCTGGCGGAGTTTGGCAAGAACCCGCAAGGCGGCGTGAGCCGCGTGGCTTACAGCGACGCTGACAAACAAGGCCGCGACTACGTGCTCGGTTTGCTGAAAGCGGCGCGACTCAATGTCAAGATCGACGCAGCCGGAAACCTGATCGGCAGCAGAAACGGCAGCGATAACAATCTCAAGCCGCTACTGATTGGTTCACACGTCGACAGCGTTCCCGAGGGCGGCAACTACGACGGCGTCGTCGGTTCACTCGGCGCGATCGAAGTCGCACAGACGCTGGCGGAAAACAACGTCACGCTGCGACACCCGCTCGAAGTCGTCATCTTTCAAAACGAAGAAGGCGGTTTGATCGGCAGTCGCGCAATGGACGGCGAGTTGACGGAGAAAGAACTCGATCTTGTGAGCCGCAGCGGCAAGACGATTCGCGACGGCATCAACTTCATTGGCGGCGATACAACCAAACTCAGTCAAGTGCGCCGCAACAAAGGCGACATCGGGGGCTACGTCGAGCTACACATCGAACAGGGCGGCACGCTCGAAGCCGAAAAGATCAATATCGGCGTCGTCGAAGGCATCGTCGGCATCAACTGGTGGGACGTGACGATTGAAGGCTTCGCCAACCACGCGGGCACGACCGCGATGAACAATCGTCAGGACGCGTTACTCGCAGCCGCGAAGTTTATTGAAGGGGTGAATCGCGTGGTGACGAGCGTGCCCGGCAGACAAGTCGGCACTGTCGGCAGGATCACGGCGCTACCCGGCGCGCCAAACGTGATTCCGGGCAAGGTCGTGCTGAGTCTGGAACTAAGAGATCTCGACGCGGCGAAGATCAAGTTGCTCTACGACAGGATCTACAACGAGGCGCAAGAGATCGCGAAGACGAGCAAAACGAAGTTTGACTTCAAGGAGATCAACGTCAACATTCCAGCGCCTACCGATCCGCGCATTCGCGCGATCATCAGCGACGCCGCACGCGAACTCGGCCTCTCGACGAAGTTGATGCCGTCGGGCGCCGGTCACGATGCGCAGGACATGGCGCGGCTTGGTCCAGTCGGCATGATCTTTGTGCCGAGCGTCGGCGGGATCAGTCACTCACCGAAAGAACTCTCGCTCCCGAACGACATCGCCAATGGCGCGAACGTTCTGCTGCACACGTTGCTAAAACTCGACACGTAAAGACCATCCACAGATTACGCAGATACACTTCCCGGCCCAGATAGACTCCCGGACGGCCCAACACACTCTGCGTAATCTGCGGATGGCTCTATGCCTGCCTGGCCCAACGAAACGCCTCGGGAATCGACGCGCGCTTCCCGTACATCAACATGCCCACACGATATATCCGTGACGCCAGCCACATGATCAAAACCACCGCCCCGAACCCGATGAACAACGACAACGCGATCTGCCATAACGGTGGCGTCTGCGTCACGATGCGCACCGGCATCGCTACCGGCGCGGAAAACGGAACCATCGAAACCCAAAACGCGAACGACGAGTCAGGACTGCGGCTCACCGGCAGAAACAGATAAAAACTCACGACCAGAATCAGAATGATCGGCATTGCAAGCTGCCCGCCTTCCTGCGGAGTCGTGACCATCGATCCGACAAGAGCATAGATTGTCGCGTAGATGAAATATCCGAGCAGAAAGAAGAGCCCGAAGTAAATGTAGTAAGCGAAAGGAACAGCCGGCATAGTCGTGTGCACCCCTCGCGACGCCAGCAAGTTGACGCCATACAACGCAAACGCGCCGAACGCGGTGCCCCAGATCGCAAGCTGCGTCAACGCCACGAGCGAGACACCAACCAGCTTGCCCATCAGCAACGTAAACGGCTTCACCGACGAGAACAGGATCTCCGCGATGCGCGTCTCTTTCTCTTCAATCACCGCGCCGAGAATGATCTGACCGTACATCAGTATCGCGAGATACATGACGAAACCCACGGCAAACACGAGCACGAACCGGCTGCTGTCTGAACCGGGCTTTTCACCCGGCGCGCCCACCTGCAACGACTGTACGTCAACAGGTCGAAAGACTGCGTGTCTCGTTCCCGTATCGACTCTCGCTTCGATCAGTCGCTGTTCGCGAACGGCGCGATTCAAGGCCGACTCCAGCGGCCGGCCGCTGAGAAAATCCCCGGGACTGTTGTTGAAAAACTCGGCCTTGCCTGTTTGGAGAAAATCCGGTGGCAGGATCAGATAGCCGTCGAGCTCTTTCGCACGTATGCGTTGCTCGAGTCTGGATCGCGCGGCGCTGGCGTCCGGTCCTATCGAGGGCGCCTGTTCCAGCTTGAACGTGCGTTCACCGATCTGCGGACCCGGCCGATCCCGCTCCATCTTTTCCTCGGACCGTTCCTCACTCACTGCTTCTGCCAAACGGTCATACAGCTTTCCGGTTTGATCGACGACTGCGATCCGCATTGGGCCACCCGCGTTGATACTCAACACCAGCGCGGGCACGATGCCAAACAGCGACATCACCACCGGCAACAGAATCGTGGAGAGAACAAACATCTTCGCGCGCACGCGTTGAATGTATTCGCGTTTGAGTATGGCAAGAAACTTTGTCATGCGTGCTCCGTGACCTTCGTGATGAAGATGTCGTTCAAGCTCGGCTCGACCATCTCAAACTTCTCAATCGTCGCGCCCGAGTTGATCAAGCGCTTCAGTAAAACTTGTGCGTCCGCGCCGGGCGCGAGTAACGCTTGTGTTTCATCCGCATGACGCACGAGTTTGCTGACGAGCGCCGGATCATCGAGCACGCCGTCGCCGCCGGTGGCGCGCACGGCGATAGCGTTGCGGCCGAAACTGCTCTTGATCTCGCGCAAGCTGCCGTCGAGAACTTTCTCGGAACGATTGAGCAGACAGATGTCGTCGCAGATCTTTTCCGCCACTTCCATCTGGTGCGTCGAAAAAATGATCGTCTTGCCCGCGCGCTTCAGGTCGAGCACGATCTCTTTCAAGACTTCGGTGTTGATTGGATCGAGTCCGGAAAACGGCTCGTCGAGGATCAGCAGATCCGGATCGTGCAGCACGGCCGTGATGAACTGGACCTTCTGCTGCATTCCTTTCGATAGCTCCATCGATCGCTTGTACTTCCACTCCGGCAACTTCACGCGCGCGAGCCATTCGTCGATCTTTTGATCGACATCTTTGCCGCGTACGTTCTTCAACTCCGCGAAGAACCGCAGCTGATCGGCGATCTTCATTCGTCGATACAGGCCGCGTTCTTCGGGCAGGTAGCCGATCCGGTTCTGGACTTCGGGATTGATCTTGCCGCCGAAGAGCTTGATCGTACCGGTGTCGGGTGCGGTGATGTTGACGATCATCCGGATCGTCGTCGTCTTGCCCGCGCCGTTCGGGCCGAGCAGTCCGAAGACACGCCCGGCGCGCACAGTCAGGCTGAGCTCCCTGACGGCAGTAAAGTCGCCGAAACTCTTGCTGACGCGATCGAGTTCTACGGTTATGTCCGTGGCCATCTATTAAGATCCCTTGCTGCGCTGACTGACCTTGCTTGCCTTAAGAGTGACCGTGCTCGATCTTCTCCGTGTCTCTGTGCCTCTCTGTGGTTCAATATTTTGTTAGCAAAACACACCACAGAGACACAGAGGCACAGAGAAATCCGTTCACAAACCGACTTTTCGAGCAAAGCCGCGCTGACTAGCAAACCCGAGTTTTCGATTGCACAAACCGCACACCTGAGACATATTTATACCCACGTCACCCCGTAGCCCGTAACCCGGAACCCTGCTTATGTTCTCCCGCTCGATAAAGTGCGCCGCCACCAGACTGACGTTGTCGCTGTGTGTCGCTTTGCTTGCGTCTTCCGTAGCGGCCGGTCAGACGACCGAACCGACGCCGCCGCCGAAAACGCAAGATGACGTTGTACGCGTTTACACCGAACTCGTCCAGACCGACGTCATGGTTTTCGACAAGCAGGGCCACTTCGTCAACGGACTCAACAAAGAAAACTTCGAACTGCGCATCGACGGTAAGCCGCGCCAGATCGAAGCTTTCGAAATGATCACGGCCGGCAGTAGTGAAGAGAGCCAACTCGCCGCCGCCCGCGGCGCTCCGACGATCAACCTGAAACGTCCGGTGCCACTCGACCGCGGCCGCATCGTCTTCTTCTACCTCGACGACTTTCATATGGACCTGCCCGGCATGCAGGCCGCGAAAAAAGTCATCTCAACTTTCCTCGAGAAGCAGATGGGCCAGAACGATCAGGTGGCGATTGCATCAGCTACCGGCCAGATCGGTTTTCTGCAGCAACTCACCAACGATCGCATGGTGTTGCACAAAGCGCTGGAACGTCTCTCGCCGCGAAACTACTCGACGAAAGACATCGAGCATCCGCCAATGGGCGAGTACGACGCCATCCTGATCGATCAAGGCGATCGCTCCACGTTCGAGTTTTTCGTGACGGAAACGCTGCGGCTCAATCCCGGCATGTCCCGCGACACCGCCCAGTCGATCGTGCGTGGTCGTGCACTGGCGATTGAATCGCAGGCGGCGTACTTCAACACTAACACACTCGCAGGGCTCGAATCGCTCGTGAAGTCGGCGCAGCCGCTTCCCGGCCGCAAGATAGTTTTTCTTCTTTCAGGTGGTTTTTTTATCGAGAACCAGCGCGCCGACACGCGAACGCGATTGCGAAACATCACCACTGCCGCGGCGAAGAGCGGCTGCGTGATCTACTCGATGGACACGCGCGGTCTCATCGCGACTCTGCAAGACGCCAGCTACGAGGGACCTTTCGATGTTAGCGGCCAACTCGCGCGCTCGACTCATGGAGAGATTAGCGCCTCGCAGGACGGCATGAACGCACTCGCTGTCGACACCGGCGGCAAAGCGTTATTCAACACCAACGACCTGGCCCGCGGACTCGCGCCCGCGATGAAGGAGACGTCGACTTATTACCTGCTCGCGTGGAAACCCGATTCCGAGTCGCAGAAGCAGAAACGTTTTCGCCAACTCGAAGTCAAACTCGTCGGCCGGTCCGATCTGACGGTTCGCGTTCGCAAGGGTTTCTTCGACCTCGATCCTCCTGCAACAGCCACTGCCGCGGCCAAAGATAAAAAAGCCGTCGAACAGGCTGGACCAAACAAGACGGCGCCCGCGAAGTTGCGCCAGACGATCAGCGCCGCGTATCCGCAACGTGATTTGCCGATCCTGATGAGCGTCGACTATTACGACATCGCGGGAAAGGGACCAACAGTTTCGACTGCGATTCAGCTCCCGGGCGAGTTTCTTTCTTTCGCCGAACAACCGAACGGAAAGATCCAGGCAACGATCGATCTCACCGGCGTTTACTTCGACGAGAAAGGAACTCCGAAAGCAAGTTTCCTGGAGCGGATCGTGACCACCGCGCCTTCAGCCGAAGCCGCGCAGACTTATCACACTGACATCACCTACACCTATCCGGCGATACTGCCGCCGGGACTTTATCAAGTGAGAGCAGCCGCGCGCGATGAAAAGAGCGGGAGCGCCGGCAGTGCGCACGCGTGGATCGAGATACCCGATCTCGCGAAGAAGCAGTTGTCGATGAGCACCATTCTTTTGGGCGAGCGCACGCAAGCGAAAGTGACGAACGTGTCCGATGCGGGCGCGTTCAATCCGGTGGCATTGAGTGCGAGTCATCGCTTCAGGCGCGAGTCGACGCTGCGGTTTCTGATCTTTGCTTACAACACGACGCCCGCGCCCGCCGATCAGAAGCCGGACATCGCGGTGCAGGTGCAAGTGATTCGCGACGATCAGCCGGTGCTCACGACCGCGTTGCGCAAGATCACGACCGAAGGCGTTGCAGATCTCGCGCGCATTCCCTACGCCGCGGAGATCCCGTTGAGTGACTTGCAACCCGGACGTTATCTGCTCCAAGTCTCGCTTATCGATCGCGTCGCCAAGCAGAGCACGATGCGCCAGACTCACTTCGACGTTTACTGACCTCACGTTGTGACGAAACCGTGGAAACCCACTCGCGAACAACTTCTCGCCGCGACTGAGAAAACAGTCGAGGACGTAATTGCGCCGAACCTGCGGGTGCTCTTTTGCGGCATTAATCCGGGACTCTATACAGCAGCGGTGGGTCATCACTTCGCGCGGCCCGGCAACCGTTTCTGGCCCGCGCTTTACGCCGGTGGTTTTACCGATCGATTGTTATCGCCGTTCGATGAACTTGAGTTGTTGGAGAGCGGCTACGGCATCACGAACGTCGTGGCGCGCACGACGAATTCAGCCGATCAACTGAAACGTGAAGAGATCATCGCCGGTGGCGAGCAGTTGCGCGCGAAGGTGCTGCGCTATCGCCCGCGCGTGTTGGCAGTGTTAGGAGTGGGTGCGTATCGCACGGCGTTCAATCGACCGAAAGCGTCAATGGGACGGCAGGAAGAAACGATCGGCGACACGGTGTTGTGGGTTTTGCCGAATCCCAGCGGCCTCAACGCAAACTACCAACCCCGCGATCTCGCGCGTTTGTTTCGTGAACTGAAACAGTTTTCGGATCAGTGTTAGTCCGTGTTCGTCCGTGGCTCACAGATACGATAACCACGAGTCGCGCCGTCGCTGCTTCACGCCCGCGAACCACTTGCAAAGCGGATACAGCAACAACACGCCGGCGAGCCAACTGAGATAGACCACGCCGAGATTGAAGCCTGAATCCGGTCTCGTGCCGACCCAATCAATCGGCGTTTGAAACAACCAGCGCGCTGACTTGCCGAACGCAACGTTGAGCAACACCGCGATCAGGTGCGCCGTGTACCACTGAAGTAGATAAAAGAACAACGGCACGCGCCCGAACGTCACAAAAAACTCGCGCAACCAACCTCCTCCTCCTCGCGATTCGAAAAACGCGAGCGCGATAATCGCCGGTCCGAGCGTCATCAGCAGAAACAGTAACGACGGCGGATACTTGGTCGTGTTCACAAACGACAGCACACTGAACACGAGGTTCTTCTGCGTGGACCACGGCGCCGGATCGCCGTAGATATTGATGGCGCGGAGAATGACGAAGAGCGCGGTAGCCGTTCCGCCGATCGCCAGCAGCATACGCCGCCGGCGTTGCGCGTCGAGTTGATAGAGAGTGCCGAACGCGTAACCCGCAGCCATCACGCCGAGCCACGGCACGAGCGGATAGATCACGATCACCACCGGACTCGGAAAGCTCACGATCGGAAACGGCTCGAACGCCTGATGCAACACGATCCACAACTTGCCAAAGAAACTTGGCACCGCGGTTCCCGGTCCACGCCAGCCGTTGACGCGAAACTTGTCGAGCAAGTTGTGCAACGCGATCATCGCCAGCCCGAATCCACCGACCACTTTCACCGGCAGATAGATCAGCGCGCCGAGCACGATCATCGACACACCAATCACCCAGATCACTTGCAGAAAGCCAAACATCCTGACGTCGACACTGAACCACATGCCGAGTCGCACCAGCGTCAGTTCCAGCACGATCAACCAGATTCCGCGCGTGACGAGAAACCGCGATAGTTCCGACTTGCTCTTGCCGCGCGCGAGTTGCAGATACGCGCCCGTGCCGGCGAGAAACACGAACACGGGCGCGCAGTAGTGAGTGACCCAGCGCGTCAGGAAAAGTGCGACGTTAGTGCGGGAAAGGTTGGTAGCGTCGAATTGCAGCGCCGCGTTATGAACGAAGTCCCGCGTATGGTCGAGCATCATCACGGTCATGACGATGCCGCGCAGCAGATCCATGGACTCTCTTCGCCTATTCTTTGGCCGTTCAATTATGACGTTATGCGTTGCGGTGTTACACATTAACACTCGTTACTTTTCTGCCTACGAGATGGATGTGGCGAGCTGCCGTAAATCGTTTTCCAATGCCAACAGCAGTTTAGTCTGAACGGCCGCAAAACGTTCCGGAGCTAGAGCTTCCGGGGAATGAGTTCCTGAATATTTATGGAATGTGAGGCCGAGCTTCTTGCGCTTTGCGCGCACCTTTCCACTCTTACCGTGGTCGACATCGTGACGTAATTCAGTCCTGAGGTCATTAACGTCGACGAAAGTCGGCATTGGAGCCACTCCGTCTATACGCGTACCTGGTCCTTCATGAAAGATAAAATACAAATCATCAATCAAGGTTCTATAGCCATCAAAGTCTTTTACCATCCTGCCTAACCGTGTTAACGCCTGCATTGATTTCGTCGTGGGTTTGAAGAGATCCACTCCGTTTTTTGCGGCGTAGATGGAATTCGCTTTTGAAA
>Ga0070693_100001171_pt1 | contig 11791 bp, 10 predicted proteins | sample KBSK1103metaG_FD_65472 | JGI IMG/M metagenome (GOLD analysis project Ga0070693, IMG submission 65472) | Corn, switchgrass and miscanthus rhizosphere microbial communities from Kellogg Biological Station, Michigan, USA - KBS K1-10-3 metaG | ecosystem: Host-associated > Plants > Roots >...
TACCTGCTGCTGATGCGGGCGTTCCGGTCGCTGATCCTGCCGCTGAAGGCCGTGGTGCTGAACCTGCTTTCGGTCGCGGCGGCATACGGTGCGCTGGTCGTCATGTTCCGGTTCGGGCTCGGGCACGACCTGATCGGCCTCTACCAGTTCCCGCAGATCGAAGGGTGGATCCCGATCTTCCTGTTCGCGATGCTCTTCGGCCTCTCGATGGACTACGAGGTCTTCCTCGTCAGCCGCATGCGCGAGGAGTGGGACGAGAGCCACGACAACGAGCGGGCGGTCGCGCTCGGGCTCGAGCGGACCGGGCGGATCATCACGGCCGCGGCGGTGATCATGGTCGCCGCTTTCTGCGGCTTCATGGCCGGCAGCATCGTCGGGCTGCAGGAGTTCGGAGCCGGGCTCGCGGTCGCGATCCTGCTCGACGCGACGATCGTTCGGGCAGTGATGGTGCCGGCGCTGATGGCGGTGATGGGCCGGTACAACTGGTGGCTGCCGGCGGGGGTTGCCCGGATCGTCCGTGTCCGTCCATCTCCGCTCCGCGACCGTGGTACAAGTTCCGCGTGGCCGAGTCGGCCAGTCTGATCCTGCCCGACGGGACCGAGCGATCGCTCGGGCCCGAGTTCGCGGTCGGCCGCGCCGAGGACAACGATCTGACGATCGAGAAGCCGACGGTCAGCCGGCATCACCTCGTCGTCACCGAGGAGGGCGATCGCTGGTTCGTCGAGGACCGCGGCAGCTTCAACGGAACCTTCCTGAACGGCTCGCGGATCCAGGCCGGGTCCAAGGTTCCGCTGCGGCACGGCGACCGGATCGGCCTGGGGGCGGAAAGCGTCGTCTTCTCAGCGCCCGGCTCGCTGATCGACCCCGAGGTGACGACCGCGCTCCAGGCCGGACCGCCGGCGCTCACCCGGCCGCTCTCGCCGTTCCAGCGGCAGGTGGTCGAGGCGCTGTGCGCAGGCTGGCTCGCCGGCGGCTCGCTCGACGACCTGCCGACGAACGAGGAGATCGCTGCGCGGCTGGGGACGCCGGGGGCGACGGAGACCGTGAAGGCGGCCCTGCGCCGCGCCTACGCCAAGGCAGGCCTGACGGAGGGCTCGCCCTACGCCAAGCGCCGTGCCCTCTGCAAGATCGCCCGCCAGCGCGGCTGGGTCTAGACGCTCGCGACGCGGCTCCGCCGCGCCTTTCACACCGGAGGCTCGGGGTCGTACTGGATGTAGCGGCGGACTTCTGTCGCGCGCTCCGGCGAGTGCAGCCGCGCGACGAGGTGGAGGGCCATGTCGATTCCGGCGGAGACTCCCGCGGCCGTGATCACCTCGCCGTCGTCGACGAAGCGGTCCTCGGCGCGGACGTCGATGTCGCGGCCGAGGGAGCCGAGTAGCTCGAGCTGCGCCCAGTGGGTCGTCGCCGGGCGGCCGTCCAGCAGGCCGGCGTCTGCGTAGACGAGCGAGCCGGTACAGACGCTGGTCATCAGCGTCCCACCGCCGGCGAGCCCACGAATGCGGCCGCGGATCGCCTCGTCGCCTAGCTGCGGGCGGGTTCCCATCCCGCCGGGATAGACGAGGACGTCGAGCGGCCCGGCAGTCTCCCACGTCGCGTCCGGCAGGACGCGCAAGCCCTTGGCGCAGCGAACGGGCTCGAGCGTGTCGGCGACGGTCAGGACCTCGACGCCGTCGTCGGGCCACTGGCGCGACCACGCGGCCAGCACCTCCCAGGGGCCGGCGAAGTCCAGCTCCTCGGCCTCTTCGAAAAGCGCGATCCCGATCCTCACCCCTGTAGCATCGCATCCCGTGAAAGGGGTGATCCTCGCGGGAGGCACCGGGTCGCGGCTCTATCCGCTCACCCGGATCACGAACAAGCACCTGCTGCCGATCGACGACCGGCCGATGGTCTCGTTCGCGATCGAGGCGCTCGTCCGCGCCGGGATCACGGAGCTGATGCTCGTCACCGGCGGGACGCATGCCGGCGAGTTCTTCCGGCTGCTCGGCAACGGCCACGAGCACGGCATCGACAAGCTGCTGTACGCGTACCAGGAGAAGCCCGGCGGCATTGCCGAGGCGCTCGGTCTGGCCGAGCGTTTCGTCGACCGCGACCGCGTCTGCGTGATGCTCGCGGACAACGTGCTGGAGCGGTCGTTCCGGCCCTCTGCCGAGCGTTTCGCCGCGCAGGAGCGAGGCGCACGCGTACTCCTCTCGCGCGAGTACGACTCGGAGCACCTTCGCCATCTGGGCGTACCCGAGCTGGACGGCGACGGGCGAATCGCGCGCATCGTCGAGAAGCCGGAGCACCCCCCGAGCGAGTACGCAGTCACCGGGATCTACTTCTACGACGAGACCGTCTGGGACGTGCTGCCCACGCTCGTGCCGTCCGGCCGCGGCGAGCTCGAGATCACCGACGTGAACAACTGGTACGTGAGCCAGGAAACGATGGAGTACGACGTGCTCGAGGGCTTCTGGGGCGACGCCGGCGAGTCGATCGACGCGTACTACGTCGTCAACGACTTCGTCCGCTCCGGCGGCGCCAACCAGGACTGATGGCACTTCTCGACGGCATGGTGCGCTTCCCGCTCCGGCGCTTCGAGGACGAGCGCGGCTGGCTGATGGAGATCCGCCGCGAGACGGCGCTGCCCAGGCCGACGAGGCAGACGAACGTGTCGTTCTCGCGCGTGGGCGTGATCCGCGGCCTCCATCACCACAAGCGCCAGGACGACCTCTTCTGCTGCCTGCGCGGGACCGCCCGCGTGGTCGTCCTCGACCGGGAGACCGGCGAGGCGTTCACCGAGGACATCGGGGACGACAACCCGGTCGCGCTCTACATCCCCGGCCGGCACGCGCACGGCTTCGAAGCGCTCACCGACCTGGTCTTCTGCTACCACGTGACCGAGGAGTACGACCCGGCCGATCCGGACGAGTACGGGATCCCGTGGGACGACCCTCGCGTCAAGCACCTGTGGAGCACCTCATCGCCGATCCTGTCCGAGAGAGATACCGCCGCATCCTGATCACGGGCGCCCGGGGGCAGCTCGGCACCGCGCTCGCGGTGGGGTTCCCGGAGGCGCACGCGCTCGGTCGGCTCGAGCTGGACGTCGCCCGGGAGGTACCCGAGGCGTACGACCTCGTGCTGCACGCGGCCGCGTGGACGAACGTCGACGGAGCGGAGTCCGAGCCGGGCGCCGCCGAAGACGTGAACGTGCTGGGGACGCGGAACGTCGTCGCCGGGGGCGCACCGGTCGTCTACTTCTCGACCGACTACGTGTTCGACGGGAAGAAGGTCGGGCCGTACGTCGAGTCGGACGAGCCGCATCCCCTCTCGGTCTACGGCCGGACGAAGCTCGCCGGCGAGCGCGAGGTGCGCGACGGCTGGATCGTGCGGTCCTCGTGGTTGTTCGGCTGGACGTCGCACAACTTCCTCCGCACGATGCTCCGGCTGGGCGCGGAGCGGGACGAGGTCGCCGTCGTCGACGACCAGCGCGGCTGCCCCACCTACGTCGGACACCTCGCCGAGGCGACCCGCGGGCTGCTAGAGCTGCCACGCGGCCTCTACCACGTCGCCGCCGACGGCGACTGCACCTGGGCCGACTTCGCCGATGCGATCTTCGCGGAGGCCGGCCTCGACTGCCGCGTCCGCCGGATCACGACGGCCGAGTTCGGTGCGGTGGCGCCGAGGCCCGCCCACTCCGTGCTGCGCTCGGAGCGAGGGGCGCCCACGTTGCCGCACTGGCGCGACGGCCTGCGTGACTGCCTCGCGCGAATGGCTTAGTTTCTCCCGGTGCCGATCTGCACGAGTTGCGGCCGCGAGAGCACCGGCGACTTCGCCTTCTGCCCGCACTGCGCGGCGCCGTTCGCCGAGAGCTCGACGGGCCCCGAGCAGCGCAAGGTCGTCACGGTGCTCTTCTGCGACGTGACCGGCTCGACGGAGCTCGGCGAGCGGCTCGACCCGGAGGCGCTGCGCGCGCTGCTCGCCCGCTACTTCGAGCGGATGAGGTCGATCGTCGAGCGGCACGGCGGGACGGTCGAGAAGTTCATCGGCGACGCGGTGATGGCCGTCTTCGGCGTGCCGGTCCTGCACGAGGACGACGCCCTGCGCGCGCTCCGTGCCGCCGTCGAGATGCGGGACGCCTTCCCCGAGCTGGGGATCGCAGGCCGGATCGGGGTGACCACCGGCGAGGTGGTGACAGGCACGGAGGAGCGGCTGGTCACCGGCGACGCCGTGAACGTCGCCGCCCGGCTGGAGCAGACCGCGGCTCCCGGCGAGATCCTGGTCGGCGAGGAGACCCACCGGCTCACACGCGACGCGGTCGAGGTCGAACGGGTCGAGCCGCTCGAGCTCAAGGGGAAGGCGGAGCCGGTCCAGGCCTACCGCCTCCGTTCCGTCCATTCCACGGAGGCGTCGCGCCGCGCCGGAGCGCCGATGGTCGGGCGGGAGCGCGAGCTCGGGCTGCTGGCGGAGGCCTGGGAGCGGGTCGTCTCCGAGGCGTCCTGCCACATGTTCACGGTGCTCGGGGCGGCCGGCGTCGGCAAGTCGCGCCTCGTCGCCGAGTTCCTCGGCTCGCTGGACGGGGCGCTCGTCGTGCGCGGCCGGTGCCTGCCGTACGGCGAGGGGATCACGTACTGGCCGGTGGTCGAGGTCGTCAAGGAGCTCCCGGAGACGCCGGTCGACCCGGTTGCCGCGGAGACGATCCAGGCGGTCGTCGGCGAGCGGACGGCGGTCACCTCGAGCGAGGAGATCGCGTGGGCGTTCCGCAAGCTCCTGGGCGCGGTCGCGGCCGAGTCACCGCTCGTGTGCGTGTTCGACGACCTGCAGTGGGGTGAGGAGACCTTCCTCGACCTGGTCGACCACGTCGTCCTCCTGTCGCGGGACGCCCCCATCCTCCTGCTCTGCATGGCGAGGCCGGACCTCCTCGACCGGCGTCCCGGCTGGGCCGGTGGGACGGCGAGCGCCGGCAGCGTGCTCCTCGAGCCGCTCGGGCCCGACGAGACCGAGACGCTGATCGAGAGCCTCGCGCCGGTCGACGAGTCGCTGCGTGAGCGGATCCGGGAGGCGGCCGAGGGGAATCCGCTGTTCGTCGAGGAGATGGTCGCGATGGTCCGGGACTCGGGCGACGCCGACGTGACCGTCCCGCCGACGATCCAGGCGCTGATGGCGGCGCGGCTCGACCAGCTCGACGCGACCGAGCGCAACGTCCTGCAGCGCGGGTCGGTCGAGGGCCGTGTCTTCCACCGCGGGGCCGTGCAGGCGCTCGCGCCGAACGAGCCGCAGGCGGCCGCGCCGCTGACCGCGCTCGTACGCAAGGAGCTCGTCCGGCCCGACCGGGCGCAGCTTCCGGGCGAGGATGCCTTCCGCTTCCGGCACCTGTTGATCCGCGACGCCGCCTACGCCGCGCTGCCCAAGTCGGCCCGCGCGGGGCTGCACGAACGCTTCGCGGGGTGGCTCGCGGAGCACGGTTCCGGCCTGGTCGAGCTCGACGAGATCCTCGGCTACCACCTCGAGCAGGCGGTCACGTACCGCGGCGAGCTCGGCTCGGACGACCCGGAGCTGTCCGGCCGCGCCGCCGGACATCTCGCGGCGTCCGGCCGCGGCGCCGTTCTCCGCGGCGACGTGAAGGCGGCCGTCAACCTGCTCGACCGGGCGATCCGCCTGCGCTCCGCCTCGGCGCAGGATCTCACGCTCGAGCTCGACCTGGCCGACGCGCTGTTCCTCTCCGGGCGCGTGGCGGACGCCGAGGCACTGCTCGACGAGGCGGAGGCCCGGGCCGACGCCGGCGGCGACGCCCGGGCTGCGTTGCTCGCCCGGGTCGTGCGCGGCCGGTTCGGATTCCAGATCGATCCCGGGGGCAAGGGCGCGGAGCTCCGCGAGCTCGCGCAGGAGGCTCTGCCGGTGTTCGAGCAGGCCGGGGACGAGCTCGGGCTGATGCACACGTGGACGGCGATCGGCCACGTCGAGCATGTGGACTGCCAGTTCGAGCCGCGCAACCTCGCGTTCCAGCACGCCCTCGACGCCGCGACGCGGCTCGGCGACCAGCGCTCGGAGCAAACCCTGATCAGCGCGATCGGCCCCGGTTACGTGTTCGGCGAGGCGCCCGTTGCCGAGGGCCTGCGCTGGTGCGCCGCCCTGCGCCCGGACGACGCGGCGCGTCCGGCGCAGCTGGGCGTGCGAGCGTGCCTGGACGCGATGGAGGGGCGGATCGACGAGGCCCGGAGCCTCCTGGCGGAGATGCGTTCCCGCTACGAGGAGCTGGGCCAGACCGTGCGGACGATCCTCCAGCGCTGGTACGTCGCCTCCGTCGAGACGCGTGCGGGCGACCACGCCGCCGCCGAGCGGGCCCTGCGGGAGGCATGCGAGCTGGGCGAGGAGCTCGGGGTCCGGGGCTGGCTCTCGACCTACGCGGCGAACCTCGGGCACGTGCTGTGCTCGCTCGACCGCTGGGACGAGGCAGCGGAGTGGGGCGCGAAGAGCAGGGAGCTCGCCGGCAGCGACGACATCGTCACGCAGATGCTCTGGCGCCAGGTGCTGGCGCGCGTGCAGGCGCAGGCCGGGCGGGCGGACGAGGCCGAGCGTCTCGCGCGCGAGGCGATCGACTACGGCGACCGCACCGACATGCTGGTCAACCGCGCCGCCGCGCACCTCGACCTCGCCGAGGTGCTCGAGGCTGCGGGCCGACGGGACGAGGCGGCTGCCGAGTGCGCGCACGGGCTCGATCTCTTCGAGCAGAAGGGCGACGTGCCGATGGCCGCCCGGGCACGTGCAGTCCTCGAAAACCTTCACTAGGCTGAGAGCGATGAGAGTGCTCGTCACCGGCGGGGCCGGATTCATCGGCTCCCACTTCGCGAAGCGGCTCGCGGCAGCCGGCGACGAGGTCGTGGTCCTCGACAAGCTGACCTACTCGGGCAACAGGGCGAACCTCGAGGGCGCCGACGTCGCGCTGGTGGTCGGCGACATCTGCGACGCCGAGACGGTCGCGGAGGCGGCGGCCGGGTGCGACGCGGTCGTCAACTTCGCCGCCGAGACCCACGTCGACCGCTCGATCATCGGCGCCGCGGAGTTCATCGAGACCGACGTCCACGGGACGTACGTCCTGCTCGGCTGGGCGCGCGACGCCGGCGTGCGGCTCGTCCAGGTCTCGACCGACGAGGTGTACGGCGACATCCCGGAGGGGCAGCACTCGGTCGAGACCGATCCCTTGTGCCCGTCGAGCCCCTACGCCGCGTCGAAGGCCGGCGGCGACCTCCAGGTGCTCGCCGCGGTGCGCACCTTCGGCGTGGACGCGTGCATCACCCGCGCCGCCAACACCTACGGCCCGAACCAGTACCCGGAGAAGATCATCCCGCTGTTCGTGACGAACGCGCTGGACGGCGAGGCGCTGCCGGTGTACGGCGACGGTCGCCAGCGCCGCGAATGGCTACACGCCGAGGACCACTGCGCGGCGGTCGAGCTCGTCCTCCGCGAGGGGCGCAGCGGCGAGGTCTACAACGTCGGCGGGGAGGAGCTCGAGAACATCGAGGTCACCCACCGCATCCTCGAGCTCACCGGGGCGGGCGACGACCTGATCCGCTACGTCGACGACCGGGCCGGCCACGACCGGCGTTACTCCCTCGACGACTCGAAGGTCCGCGGCCTCGGCTGGTCGCCGCAGCACTCCTTCAGCGAGACGGGGCTGGCGGAGACGGTCGCCTGGTACCGGGACAACCGGGCGTGGTGGGAGCCGATCAAGAGCGGCGAGTACCGGCGCTACTACGAGCAGCAGTACGGCGCTCGTCTCGGTTAAATCCCTGTAAACCGGGACCACCTTCGGCTAGCCTGGGGTGCCGGCTCTGCCCGCCTCCATGCCCAGCCGCCGCCTCGTCCTCGTCGCCGTCCTCACGGCCGCCCTCCTCGGCCCGGCCGCCGCCGACCCGCAGGTCGGCAAGCCGACGACGGTGGACGTGACCACTTTCGTGATCACCGGACACGGCTGGGGACACGGCGTCGGCATGGCTCAGTGGGGCGCGTACGGCTACGCCAAGCACGGCGTCGCGTACGACAAGATCCTCGCCCACTACTACCCCGGCACGACGCTTGCGCCGGCGCCGGTGACGAAGATCAAGGTGCTCCTGGTGGAGGGCGCGAAGCGGGTGGTCGTGTCGTCGCCGACTCCGTTCGAGGTACAGGACGCCGCCGGTAGCGTTCGCAAGGTGGCGGCGGGTGAGCACGCCGTCACCGTGAATCTCGCGGTCACGTTCGCGCCGAGCAAGCCCGCGAAGAAGCTCGCCGGCCCGCTCACGTTCATCCCGGGGAAGAGCCCGCTCTCGCTCCGGAACCCGTATCGCGGCACCTTCACCGTGTCGTCCGACGGAAAGAGCCTGACCGTCGTGAACACAGTCGGGCTCGAGGGGTACACCCGGGGAGTGGTCTCGAGCGAAATGCCGCACGACTGGCCCGTTGAGGCGGTGAAGGCGCAGGCGGTCGCGGCCCGCTCCTACGCGCTCGCCCACCGCCGCGGCGGCGCCTTCGACGTCTACAACGACACCCGCGACCAGGTCTACGGCGGGATCTCGGCGGAGACGCCGGTGGGCGACCAGGCCGTCGCCGGAACGAAGCGAAAGGTGCTGCTGTACGCCGGCAAGGTCGCGAACACGTTCTTCTTCTCCAGCTCGGGCGGACGGACGGCCGCCGTCACCGACGTCTTCACCGGCGCGACGCCGACGCCTTACCTGGTCTCGGTCCCCGACCCCTGGGACACGTATTCGCCGTACCACGACTGGGGGCCGGTCGTGGTCGCCGGCACGGCCGCCGCCAAGCTGCTCGGAGTCACGGGCGTCGATTCGCTCCGCCCGGTCCCCGCGGCCGGTCATGCGAAGTCGATCGTCGCCACGGGCAGCAACGGGGACGTCACCCTGCCGGCCTCGGACGTCCGCCGCGCGCTCGGGCTGCGCTCGACGTGGATGATCGTCGGCGTCCTGTCGCTGTCGCGTCCGGTCGGCGTCCTGGCGCCCGAGGCGTCGGTGACGATCAGCGGCAGGGCGACCAGGGTGCAGAAGCCGGTCCTCGAGCAGAAGCCGGCGGCCGGCGGCGCGTGGCAGCCCGGTCCGAGCCTGGCGCTGCAACCCGACGGCACCTTCTCGGTCGACGTCGCTCCCACGCAGACGATGCAGTACCGGCTCTCGTCCGGAACGATCAAGAGCGGTGTCCTGCAGGTGGTGGTCGCGGCCGCATGAGGCGGCTCGCGGTCGCGCTCGCCACGCTTGCCCTGGCGATGCCTGCGGGAGCGGCCGGGGCCGACCGGTTCGTCCCCAACGACCCGCTCGTGGTCAAGCAGTGGTATCTGAACGCGATCCACGCGTTCGACTTCTGGCCCGAGGTTCCGGTCGCCAGTCTCGCGCCGGTCCGGGTCGCGATCGTCGACTCGGGCATCGATCTCGACCATCCCGAGTTCGCCGGCCGGATCCTGAACGAGCAGAGCTTCGTCGGCGGCGACGTCACGGACCGGCAGGGGCACGGCACGTTCGTCGCCGGGATCATCGCCGCGACGCCGAACAACGGCTCGGGGATCGCCGGCATCGCCTTCCCCGCGCAGCTGCTGATCGCCAAGGTCGTCCGCGCAGACGGAACGATCGCGCCCGCGGCGGAGGCGAAGGCGATCCGGTGGGCCGCCGACAACGGCGCGCGCGTGATCAACCTGTCCCTCGGGGGGCTGCGCGATCCACTCGACCCGGACCAGGACACGTACTCGGTCGCCGAGCAGAGCGCGATCGCGTACGCGTACTCGAAAGGGGCGGTGGTGGTCGCCGCGGTCGGGAACGCCGACGAGGCGCCCAAGACGCCGTGGCACTACGCCAGCTACCCGGCCGCTCTTCCCCATGTCCTAGGCGTCAGCGCGCTGGCCGCCGACGGGACGGTGCCGACGTTCTCGAACCGCGACAAGGTCTTCAACGACATCTCCGCGCCCGGCGTCGGCATCGTCTCGACGCTGCCCCGGGCGATGACCGCCTCTCACCCGACCTGCGCAGACCAGGGCTACTCGCTCTGCGGGCCGCCCGAGTTCCGGCCAGCCGACGGCACGTCGTATGCCGCGGCCCAGGTCTCGGCGGCCGCAGCCCTGCTGATCGCCTCCCGGCCGTCGCTCTCGCCTGACCAGGTGATGTCGATCCTCGAGCATTCCGCAGACGACGTCAGCGCGGCAACCGGCTGCGTGCGCTGTCCGCTCGGGCGCGACTGGTACAGCGGCTGGGGACGCCTCGACGTCGCCGCGGCGCTCAAGGCGCTCTCCGGGCCGCCGCCGCCGCGCGACCGGTACGAGGGCAACGACGAGGCGGGCAATCAGGCCTTCAAGCTCTACGGCACGAGGATCGACGTCAAGGCGACGCTCGACTACTGGGACGACAACATCGACGTCTACCGGGTCAGGCTGCGCAAGGGCCAGACGATGTCCGTCTGGCTGCGCGGACCGGCCGGGATGGACACGAACCTGATCCTCTGGCGGCCGGGGACGCAGGTGGTGGAGGCGCCGTCGATCGGCCAGCAGGCGGCCCTCCAGACGTGGCGGCTGACGCAGTCGGCGCACGTCGGCCCGAACGAGCACTTCGTGTACCGGGCGCGCTCCACGGGTTGGTACTACGTCGAGGTCAAGCTGACGACCCAGGGCTCCGGGCAGTACCGGCTGCACATCTCGAAAACCTCCACGTGATCCGCGTCGGGGTGCAGCTGCCCGAGGTGGAGCGCGAGGCGCCCTGGACCGAGTACGCCGCGATGGCGCGGGCCTCGGAGGCGGGCGGCTTCAGCTCGATCTGGCTCGGCGACCATCTGCTCTACCGCGGCGACGGCCGACCCGAGCGCGGGCCGTGGGAGGCGTGGACCCTGCTCGCCGCGCTGGCAGCCGTGACCGAGCGCGTCTCGCTCGGCCCGCTCGTCGCCTGCGCGAGCTTCCACCCTCCGGGGCTGCTGGCGAAGATGGCGGCGACGGTCGCCGAGGTCAGCGGCGGCCGCTTCGTCCTCGGCCTCGGCGCGGGTTGGAACGAGACCGAGTACCGGGCGTTCGGGCTGCCGTACGACCACCGCGTCTCGCGGTTCGAGGAGTCGTTCGAGATCGTGCGGCGGATGCTCGCCGGCGAGCGCGTGACGCTGGCCGGCCGCTTCTGGCAGGCGGACGACGCGATCCTGCTGCCGCGTCCGCCCGGCCGGGTGCCGCTGATGATCGGCTCGAACGGAGAGCGGATGCTGGCCGCCGCGCTGCCGCACGTCGACCGCTGGAACACGTGGTACGCCGGCTACGGCAACACGGTCGAGGGGTTCGCCGAGCTGAACACGCGGATCGGAGTGGCAGCCGAGCGGGCCGGCCGCGATTCCGCCGAGATCGAGCGCAGCGCGTGCGTGCTGGTCGAGCTCGAGCCCGACGCCGTCCGCCGACCACGGTCGGACGAAAGCGTCGAGCCGGTCAATCCGGACGGTCTGGTCGCCCACCTGCGCGCGCTCGAGGACGCCGGTGCGGACGAGGCGATCCTGATCCTCCGGCCGATCACGGAGCAGTCGATCGAGGCGATCGGGTCGCTGCTGCGGGCAGGCGTCATAACAGGGTCTGGCCCCGAATGGACCTGACCCCAACGAGCCGCAGCAAGCCCGGCGGCCCGACCTCGAGCAAGCTCTAGCCGAGGAGCTCGGCGAAGCGCGGGTCGTCCCGGAGCGATGCGAGGTCAGCGTCCTCGCGGGCCCACTCGGCAGCTTTCGACTCGCCGGCGATCGCCTCACGAAGGTGGTCGAGCGCACCGTCCGTCTCGCCGAGCAGTGCCTCGGCGCACGCGAGGTTGTACAGGAGCACGCT
>Ga0070693_100001172_pt1 | contig 11779 bp, 13 predicted proteins | sample KBSK1103metaG_FD_65472 | JGI IMG/M metagenome (GOLD analysis project Ga0070693, IMG submission 65472) | Corn, switchgrass and miscanthus rhizosphere microbial communities from Kellogg Biological Station, Michigan, USA - KBS K1-10-3 metaG | ecosystem: Host-associated > Plants > Roots >...
ACTACCGACATGAACGCATCGGCGATGCTCGACACCAACTCCTCCTGAATTATCGGTCGCGCAGCCAAGGCATGAACCAGTCGCGGGATTTTTGATACACCCACAATTTGGCCGTTGGGTATGTAGCCGAAATGAATCTTTCCTCCGTACACCAGAAGATGATGGGGACAGAGAGAAAAGAAATCGATAGCCGAAACCACCACGAGCTCGCGGGCCTCGGAACGAAACGTTTTCAGGATTCTTTCGGGTCTTACACAGAACCCGCTCGTAAACTCTCGATAGAATCGAGCCACTCTTTCCGGCGTCTCGCGAAAGTGTTGATTGGCAACGTCCACTCCCAATTCCACCAGCAACAGTTTCACGATCTCCGCCAATCGATCGCCGTGGGGAGCCGCCGTCTCACGACGAACACTCGGAACAATTTCTTCTGGCACCACCTCGAGCCGACCCTCCAATGTCGCGACGGCGCTCAAATCCTGTTTTCCATTTCCGTTTCTCACGCTGACTTCCTTCCGTTTCTGCGTTACCCCTTGTAGGTTACGACCCGCCCCCAGAGGCTTGCCGTTCCCCATATTCCGGAACGCAGGCATTCCAGCTGCACGATCTGACTGTGGTCCACGAATAGATTGATTTCCGAGCCGTAATTCTTGATATACCAGGCAAACACTTCCGGATCGGCCGCCTCGAACATCACTTTCTCCAGGCCCAAAGCGTTGATAATCTTCGCGGGCACATCTGTTCGCCAGTTTTTGACGCTTTCCGTGATTCCTTCCGACTCGATCATGACCATGTACGCCCCGGCCTCGAGAAACCGTTTGGCAAGCAGGATCGGCCATTCAGGATCGCGCGTCCCTTCGGCCTCAAGTTGTTCCGGTCTTGTTGCCCCGCCGGCACCAAATTGAATGCCTACTTCCGGTTTGGCTTTCAGTCCGGCCTTCTGAACTTTCTCCACCACACGCAGCCAGTCGTCAGCCGGCAACGTGATAAATCCGCTCGATACTTCGACAATGTCGAAGCCGACTTCTTTACACTCCGTGATATAGCGGTTTACGGCGTCCGGCCCCTGCGTGAGGACATGTTCGATAAACCCACCGGTGGATACCAACACATGGTGTTCGTGGCATAGAGAAATCAGTTCTTTCAATACCTGTCGGGGCATCAAGCTGAACGATCCGCCTGCGAACTTCAGAGCGTCCACATATGTCCCCATCGTCTCGAAAAGGTCTTCCAGGTACCGTTTGCCTAGGGCTGAGTAGTAGGGACCTCGTATTTCGGTTATCCCGTGTTTCCGCGGTTTGGAACCTCGGTCATTGGTTCTCAGGAAACCAAACGCTCTTTCGTCGATCACCTGTTGAGTGCGCCCGGCCATCACCGCTCCTTCACGCGGTGCACGCGCTTCGGCTCGCTCTTTCCGTGCCGTCCTTCGACGTTATGGAGAAGCTGCGCGAGGTCTCTCACTGGAATTAATTCCAGGTTCTTCACGGCATCCGCAATCGACCGTTGCGAAGAGCCACTCGTAAACGGCCCGGTGAGCCGCTCGAATTTCTCGAACGCCATTTCCCAGGACATGGGGTTGCTGACAAAACCGGGATAATCATGAGTTTCCTTGCCCAGCACACGGCCGTCCCGGAGGGTAATCGCCAGTCGGCAAGGCATCTCTGCTGGAAAACGACCGGAAAATTCATCCGTCGGATGGATCGACACGTTATTCAGCAATTCCTGGACATCGCGGCGGTTGATTCTTTCCGTCGTATACTGCTCGGGCATCACCTGCCCGTCCAGCAACGCAACGCTAATCAAGTACGGGAGGCTGTGGTCTGCTTGCTCCTTCGTGGCTATCAGAGTCTTGTCTCCCTCATCCCCTCCTCCGATAATGTTGTAAGCGACGTCGAAGGTTTCTAGGTCGATCTGCTCTATCTCCGCGACAGTGAATTTCTCTTGCCTTCTCAATTGCAAAGCGCACTCAATTGCCGATTGGGAGTGAACCTCCGCGTTGTATTTCTTGAGAACGGTGGCCGTTACGCGTTCAAGATTCTCCTCAGACCAATCGATCCGGAAGCATCCCGCGATGGCATCCATGAAGCCTTTGTCGCCTTCAAAGACTTCCAGTGGTCCCGTAACACCTCGCATTGCCAGGAACGTCGCAAACGTGCAAGCGGCCGCGGTATTCGCGTACGCCAACCCCTTCCAGTTAGACAGTTTGCCCGTGCGAGTGACCCGCAAGGCATTGAAAGCCGTGCCGCAGATGCCGATGGCGTTGGCAGTTTTCACGGCATTGAGCGCGAGCGCTCTCGACACTCCCGCTGCCACAGCGTAGGACCCTTGCGTCGTGTGATCGAAACCTGCCGCCCGCACCGGAGCCACATCGCTGAGGCGGCACTGCACTTGGTAGCAGACCGCGAGAGCGGTCAGGAGGTCGCGGCCGGAACCGTTCGAGTATTCGACCGCGGCAAGCACCGGAGCCAGATTGTCGCTCGGATGGCAGGTCTCTCCTTTCGCGAGATAGCTGTCATTGAAATCCAGGTAACGTACCAGCGCCCCGTTGTAGAAAGAAGCGCGGTCAGCGGCGGCCCTCCCGCCTCCGATCAATGTGCAGCCCCCCGAACCGTCGAACTCCTCCACCTGATCGCGTAGCAGCGCGACGGGGTCACCGTCCATCGCGCCGATGGCGCAGCCGAGAGCATCAAGGACGCGAATCTTGAGCTGTAGACGAGCAGCGTTTGAGATGTCATCGAAAGATGCCCGGCTCACAAATCCGGCGAGTTGTTCAGCACACGTCATGTTTGCCTCCTGTTCTTCCCCGCAGGATCGACAAGGATGATCCTTATTCTTCATAACAATTCTCATGTTGGAGTTGTTTGGGACTCGTCACAATGGTCCGTTTATACCTGCGAGAGAACCGCCTGTAACAGTTGCTCGAAGGAGAAGATCCCCGCGGAAATCGCGACGATGGGGAAGGCTCTCGCAGCTTCCATCGGTGAGGACACCGTCAGCCTCCCCTCGCGACCTCCCACATCAAGTCTTTCGCCTCAGGCGGTGCTCCAAGCAGGTTTACTCCGTCCGTGTGCCAAATGCGTATGCTTCTTCCGTGACCACCGGGGTCACGTCGAAATTCTCAGTGGGAGGCGGCGAAGCAGTCGTCCACTCGAGTCCCTTGGCTCCCCACGGATTGGGGCCAGCCACCGGACCGTATCGGGCTGACCAGATCAGATAGATGAGGGGGATAACATAACCAACAGCCAGAATCGATGCTCCGGCCGACGACAGCACGTTCAATGTTTGGAACTCGGGTGGGTAGACCGCGTACCGTCTGGGCATCCCGAGATAACCCAGAATGAATTGTGGGCCAAAGGTCAGGATAAACCCAACAAACACCAGAACCGCCGCTATCCTGGCCCATCGGTCCGAGTACATCCGTCCCGTCATCTTGGGCCACCAATAATGGATGCCGCCGAGGTATCCCATTACCGCGCCACCGACCATGATGAAATGAAAGTGAGCGACGATGAAGTACGTGTCGTGGACGTGGACATCGATGGCCAGGGTGGCGAGAAAGAGGCCGGTCAATCCTCCCATCGTAAAAAGACCGATGAAGCCCAGCGCATAAAGCATGGGGGCCTCAAACGAAATCGATCCTTTATATAGGGTGGCTGTCCAGTTGAATACCTTGACCGCCGAAGGAATCGCCACCGCGAAACTGAAGAATGAGAAAACCAGACCCGAATAAAGAGATTCGCCGCTGACGAACATGTGGTGTCCCCAGACGAAGAAGGAAAGCGCTGCGATCGCCACGCTCGAGAAGGCGACAAAACCGTAGCCGAAGACTCGCTTTCTCGAAAACGTCGCGATGAGTTCGCTGATGACCCCCATCGCGGGCAGTACAAGTACGTATACTTCGGGATGGCCGAAGAACCAGAATAAGTGCTGGAAGAGAATGGGATCCCCGCCCAAAGCGGGGTCGAAGAAACCAAAATGAAGGAAGCGCTCCAGCATCAACAGGACCATCGTGATGGCAATGACGGGCATGGCGAGAATGAAGATGATGCTGGTCGCATACAGGGACCACAGGAAAAGGGGCAGACGAAACCAGGTAAGCCCCGGAGCCCGCATCGTATGGATCGTTACGATGAAATTAAGGCCCGTCAGAATCGAGGAAAATCCGGAGATGAATACTCCCATCGCCGCTGACATTACGTTCGAGTTGGCGTAGGTCGAACTGAGAGGCGTGTAAAACGTCCAGCCGGTGTCCACGCCGCCGGCAAGGACCGAATACAGGAAGACCGTCCCCCCGAGCATGAAGATGTACCAGCTGAGCAGATTCAGTTTCGGAAAGGCGACGTCTTTCGCACCAATCATCAAAGGAATAAGAAAGTTCCCCAGCACAGCCGGTATCGAAGGCGCCAGAAAAAAGAAGATCATGACCAGGCCATGCAGGGTGAACATCCTGTTGTACGTGGACGGTTCGATGAGTGAGCCCTGCGGCTCGATCAGGTTCAAGCGCATCAGGGTTGCTGCCGCGCCGCCGACGAAGAAAAAGAACGTAATCGCAGCAAGGTACAGCCAGGCGATCCTTTTGTGATCCGTGGAGAAAAGCCAGGTTTTCCATCCGTAACTGGCGTTGAGATAATGGACCCGCGGCAAAACGCCGACTTCTTGCACTGCTTGACTCATGGCTTCGCAGCCTTTCGCCCTTCAGCTTCGGGTTTCGCAAGTGACTTGATGTAGGCGGTGAGCTGGAGGATTTGTTCTTCACTCAACTGTCCTTGAAACGTCGGCATGATCGGCGTATAGCCGGCCACAATCTTTGCCGAGGGGTTCATTATAGATTCGCGGATGTAAGCGTCATCGGCCTTCACGGTCTGGCCGCTGCTCAATTTGACGATGGAGCCGTACACACCGACGAATGACGGCCCTCGCCCCGTGTCGTGGCAGGTGCTGCACGCGTACTGCTTGTACAGATCCGCTCCTGTATCGGCCAACGATTTTCCGCCACTGCCTGCGCCTCCGCTCAGCCATTGCGCATATTGTGCCGGTTCCATGACCGTGACCCAGCCGATCATGGCCGAGTGCGAAGTCCCGCAGTACTGGTCGCAATAGAAATGATACTTGCCCGTTTTCGTGGCCTTAAACCAGAGCGTTGAATAGTGACCGGGCACAACATCCTTTTTGATTCGGAAGGCGGGTATCGCGAAATCGTGGATCACATCCTCGGAAGCCATCGTGAGTCTTATCGGAACACCCACAGGGACGTGAAGCTCGTTGATGTCGCGCCGTCCATCCGGATACTGGATCTTCCACATCCATTGCTTTCCCACCACGAAGATTTCTGTCGCCGCCGCAGGTGGGGTTCCATTTCGAATGAAAAGCACAGCGCCCCATAAGAACATCACAACGCAGATGGCGGCAGGAACTACGGTCCAAGTGATCTCTAGAGGCAGATGGTCCTTGGTCGGCGGAGGGGTTTCATTCCCCGCGCGACGACGGTACTTGACTGCAAAATACAGAATTGCGCTGAAAATCAAGACACTGAAAAAGATGAAAATCCCTACTTCGAAATAAAACAGGGTTTGCCAGTCGTCTGCCCAACTGGAAGCCTGTATGAAGTTGCTGGAGGGCTCAAGCGGCATGATTTCTCTGCACTGCTCCTCACTCTTCGGGAAAGGCTACTTTGCGCTTGCGGTTCAGACCGCCACCCGCTTGCGGACCCGAGACATTGCAAAGATCAGGCCGGCCAGCGAGAGAACGGTTGCTGCGGCAGCGATTTTGAGCACGTGGGAAACGATCACGCTGTACTTCCCGGTTGCGGGGTCGTACTGCGAGCAGTACAAGAGAACCTGATCCACTGGCGAGCCGATCCTTCCCTCTGAGGCCTCGACCAATCCAAGACGCAGATTCCCGCTTGGGTATTGAATTCCGTAGAAATATCTTGCGAGACGGCCTCCCGGGGTCAGCACCATGATTCCCGTGGCATGAAAGTATTGTTTGGTTTGCGGATCGTAGTTGTACCGGAAACCCACGGCTTGCGTCAGTTGACGAATCGAAGGCTCATCACCAGTCAGAAAATGCCAGCCTGCGCTAGCGTTCGGGCGCCCATACAGCCCGACATAGATCGCTTTCTTTGCGGCCGCAAGTGAGGGTTTCTCGGTGGGATCGAAACTGACGGTCACGATTTCAAACTCTCGGCCGATGTTGTATTTCAGCTCTTTCACGCTGTGCAGCACGCCGTTCAGCACAATCGTGCAAAGCATCGGACAATCGTAATAGGCGAGCACCAATAGCACCGGCTTCTGTCCGAAATACTGTCCGAGCCTGACTTCATTCCCGGCTTCATCCCGAAACATGAGATCCAACGGAATTTGGTTGTTCAGCTTCTGATCGATTCCGACTTCGCGGAGCAGAGGCGGAAGATTGGTTTGAGTCGCCGCACGTTCAGGGACTTCCGCCCTGAGCTGCGTCGGAAGAGCGCAAACGAACAAGACCAACGCACTTGAAAGAAAACAAAGAATCCGTCTCATATCACTAAACTCCCTCAAACATCCGTTCGAATGAACAGGACCCGATGAAAGTGGTGAACGCCGCAGTGGATCCGCTAAGTCACCTACAGTTTCGATCAATGAACGCTGCACGGTGCCGTCGTAATCTGCAGTCGCCCGTGGCTAACAGGCCTCTAACTGCTAGAGCTATCTTCTTCCTCATTTCGACTAGCATCGTGAGATCAAGCTGTCCTGCTGCCAATGGTCCGTTTGTAGCTGCCAATGAAACGTTTGTCATCGCCCTGTTAGGACGGTTGCAACCCGCGACGGAGCTTGGGAAGATGCCGCGTTAAGACTCGGCCGATTGCAACGCTCGGCTGATGACCCATCGCAGTTCTCCGGTGCGGAAGGGATAGCGCAGACAATCAAATGCACCCAGTCGTATTGCTTCCAGATATTGATCCCAGTCTGCGAGCCGTGAGAAGACCACAACCGGAATGTGCCCTACACTACGAGAAAGGTGCAGGACCTCCTTGTAATTGCCGTCAAGAAGGACCTCTTCACAAACCAGCACCGAGATGTCCGACTTTCGAATACAGGATCGCAATTCAACCGTGGAAAGCAACACTGGCTCAAACCCGCGTCGGTCGAGTACTTCACCGATACATTGGGAGACACCAGGATCGATGGCGAGCATCAAGGCCTTTCGACCTACATTCCTGCCATGCGGAAACGCCGTGATTGAAGAATGCGTTGCCTGGCCTCCTGGATAAAACAGCGTCGGTTCTTTCATGTTTTCCTCCGCACTTCTTTTCTTCATCTCTGCTTCGCATCCTTTAGTCACAACATCTCTTTTAGGCGACGCAGTTGGATCACGACAATTAGAAAATAAAGTACGGAATCAACGGTTTGAACGAATTGGTATCTGGAGGATTGAAAATCCGAAGGTCGCCAGCTCTGCGGGCCCAGCCAACGGTTCTGCCACGCTACTTCCGCCTGCCCTCTCGAACGCGGTCACGCCCGCTTTTGCCCATTTTCATTAGGCTCTTAGCCAATCGCCCTTTGTGTTGGCCTGGTAACGGTAGTCGCAGCCTTCGACCCCACAACACCAAACGGCGCCCGGTTTGGCAGCAACATTCTCGCGCCGGTACAACCAGCAGCTGTGTCTGGGACACGTCATGGTATTTACTCCAGGCTCGTCGACAGCGTTTGCGTGGTCAGGCATTCCGATCAGCATGTAGTATCCGTCGACCAAATTGTATCGAACGCTGCAGCCCATGAACCCGCAATGGTATGCCGCTTGGTTCCCGGCCTTGTTTGAAGAGAAGCTGCTGGATTCGTACTTCATTACATGGTTGTCCCGTGAGCAAAGCGGCCTAAGATGACGGCCCAAAATGTCTGTTGACGCGAACATCATAGAAATTCTCCATTGGGAACACTGCGCGTCAAAGATTCTTAGCCAGAAGGTGTACCAAGTCGCGGCAACGACACGAAAAACCCCACTCATTGTCGTACCATGCCACGACTTTGACGCAGTTCGTTCCCACTACATGCGTATAGGGAACATCCACGATCGCGGAATTCGGATTCCCGCGGAAGTCGATCGAGACGAGTTCCTCTTCACTCAGCGCCAGGATGCCTTTCATCGGACCTTCGGCCGCCTTGCGGAAAGCGGCGTTGACACTTTCCGCCGTCATCGGCCTCTCCGTCATCACCGTCAGGTCCACGATGCTGACGTCCGGTGTTGGCACCCGTAGCGAGTAGCCGTAAAGCCTGCCCTCCAACTCGGGAATCACCAGATGCAGGGCCTTGGCTGCTCCTGTAGACGTGGGAATGATGGAAAGCGCCGCCGCACGGCCGCGCCGCAAGTCCTTGTGCGGAAGATCAAGCAGCCGCTGGTCGTTCGTATAAGAGTGGACAGTCGTCATCATGCCGCTGACGATTCCGAAGGTGTCCTGCAGAACCTTGGCGACGGGAGCCAAACAGTTTGTAGTACACGAGGCGTTCGAAATCACATTGTGCTTCGCCGGATCGTATGCCTTGTCGTTGACTCCCAGCACAACCGTTAGGTCAGGTTCACTCGATGGCGCCGAAATGATGACCTTTTTCACAGTGCCGCGCAGGTGCGCGCGCGCACCCGCGCCTTTAGTGAAATGCCCCGTGGCTTCAATCACGATCTGCGCGCCGACCGATGACCAGTTAATCTCGGCTGGATCGCTCTTCTTGAAAACCTTGGTCGACTTGCTATCGACATGAATCGTGTCCACACCCGCCGTCACAGCATTCGGCAGGTTTCCTAGAATCGAGTCGTATTTCAGAAGATGCGTCAGGGTTTTAGCATCGGTGATGTCGTTCACCGCCACAATTTCAATGGAAGAGTCTCCGAGCGAAGCTCGAAAAATGTTCCGACCGATTCGACCGAACCCGTTGATCCCGATCTTGACTGACATTTTTGCTCTCCGATCCTTACGAGCCTGGACTTACCTTCTCGCTAAAACGAAAGCCTGCTTACACGACGGTGGTGACAGTAAGACCGAACTTCTCCGTCACACGCCGCAATCAATACCCACCGAATTCCTCCGTACGGATATCGTCCTCCTCGACTCCTGCATTCGTGAGCATTTCCCGCATTGCCGCAACCATGGCGGGAGGGCCCGCGACGTAATAGATCGGTCCCTTTAGGCCGTCCATATGCCGCAGAAGCATTTCGCGGTCGATAAAGCCGCGCTCGTTCGGCCAGTCGAGCTTCGATTTCTCCATCTGGCTCATCGAAGGAATGAAAATGAAATTTGCATTCAATTTCGAGAGAATCTCCAAATCCTTGAGAAATGCGGCATCCTTGGGACGCCGGTTGGAATAGAAGAGATAAAGCCGCTGAGGGAGTTTTTCCTCGGCAGCCTGGCGCAATATGGATAGAAAAGGTGTAATGCCAATTCCGCCAGCCAGGAAGACCGCGGCCTTCACGCGGTTCTTGTGGAGCGTGAAAGAGCCCATCGGACCCTCAAGCTTGACCTCGGTTCCGAGCGGAAGGATTGCCAGGACCCGTTTGAAGGCACTCTTGCGCATTCGAGTTACAACGAGGAGCTCATTCTCGTACGGTGCGCTTGCAATGGAGAAACTCCTGATGATGCCCTGCGAATCCGTCTCGGGTGGATTGATAAGCGATATGTCTACGTATTGTCCCGCCTTGAATTGGAAGCCCGCGGGCTTTTCCAGATGGAAGGCCATTGTGCCTTCGGCAACTTCTTCACGGCCCCTGAGTCGGCTCTGGTAGGTCGTCATAGAAAAAACCCTTCCAACCGGACCCGCCGCTGCAATTCTTGTCCGTAGCCTTCGCGGACTGAGCGCCGCATCCGATATCGTCTTGGTCTGATAACACCAGTGCTAGAATGATTCGAACGGTCTCTTGGCTCAATAATCCGTTTGTACCGCCAATGAAGACAATCGTCATGGGAGCTCGACGATGTTGGAGATTGAGCTATTCAATCTGCTGGAGGGAACGTCTGACGCCGCTTTCGCGGTCACCGATCAGGGTGAGATCTGTTCGTGGAATAAGGCCGCAGAAAAATTGTTCGGCTATACGGCCAAGGAAGCTATCAACAAGACCTGCGGAAGTGTCTTGCAAGGACTGGGGCCTTTGGGCAACGAGATGTGTGGTGAGAATTGCAGCATCTGTCATCGCGCTGAAAAGCACCTGGAAATCCCCAATTTTGATTTGCAAGTGAAAATCCGTTCCGGGCGACGCCTGTGGGTGAGTGTCTCTATCCTACTTTTTGAAAACCCTCGGAATCATCGGCGTCTCATCGTGCATCTCGCACACGACATCACCGAACGCAAGAAGAACGAAGTCCTTCTGCACAAAATGATTGATGTTTCGCGTCAACTGACCAACATACAAGAAGTGGCGTTGAACCCAGTGCCAATCACTCCTCTTTCCGAACAAGAGATAGAGATTTTGCGCATGTTTTCGACAGGCAAGAACGCGGCGGAGATTGCGCGCAGGCTGAAAATAACATTGCAAACCCTGCGCAACCATTTGCACCATATCAATCAGAAACTCCACACCCACAACCGCCTCGAGGCAGTCACGCACGCCATGCAGCGCAGACTTCTCTAATCGTTTTGAATTCCTGCGGTCGAGCCTCTTTTCAAACCACCACCTGAATCAGCCTCCGATATTTGCCGCAATCACCCGGCGCAGTAGTTCCGCCGTCAAAGAATCAACAGATGATTGTTGGCGGAACTTACCTAGCGAAATCCTTCATCATCTCAGGACATTACAGCGGTCTCTCTTGAGGGTATAAACGACCCATTGTCATCAGTTGGCCGCGGTTCAAAATAACAACTGTGATAGAGAAACCATCAGAGCGTGGCAATCCTCTGCAGGGTTCGGTCGCCATGCGAGCCGGTTTTGCCGGTCAGGTCGAAGAAGAAAGGTTGCCCGGCGAACGAAGAGCACAAGGAGATGGACAATGAGAGAACATTCGTTAGTGCAAGAGCGTGACACTGACACACCAGCGACACTTGTCCCTGCTCAAGTCATGGACGCTATCTCTGTTGGAAGGCCCACTCCAAAGCGCAAAGTTCACCGCCAAATCAAACCGGCATTTGAGTTTTCAAAGGCTGTTCTCCTGGAAGAAAACCACATGAAGACTGGTTCGCGAACACTGAGTGGAGCGGTCGCGGTGTTGCTGCACGTGGGAGTAATCACCGGAGTAATCCTCGCTGGTCTTTATTTTGCAGACCCTCTCAACGTCAAGCAATATGCGTCAGTGATTCTGGTCGCGCCGCCACCACCGCCGCCTCCTCCCCCGCCCGCGACCGGTGCTGTGATCAAGCCGAAGGTTGTGCATCACACCTTTATGAATGCGGGGAAACTCATCGTACCGACGGTGGTCCCAAAGCACATCGCGGAAATCAAGGAACCACCTTTGTCGCACGATAGTCTCGGTGGAGTAGTCGGCGGAGTGCCCGGCGGTGTACCCGGTGGGCAATTGGGCGGAGTGCTAGGCGGCGTAATTGGAGGAGTGCTGAATACCGCGGCGAGGCCCGTTCCCCCGCCTCCCTCCGTTAAACCGAAAGGACCGGTGCGTGTTGGCGGACATGTGCGACAGCCGAGAGTGATCGTACAAGTGCTGCCTAAATATCCTCCACTCGCGCGAGAAACGCATATTCAAGGCCAGGTGCAGATCGACGCAGTTTTAGATGAGCAGGGGAATGTCATCGAGATGAAGGTCGTCTCCGGGCATCCCCTCCTATACCAAGCCGCACTTGATGCGTTGAAGCAGTGGAAGTATGAACCGACG